>Ga0268252_1001657_pt1 | contig 12229 bp, 11 predicted proteins | sample AgamicMgSfrz_FD_200244 | JGI IMG/M metagenome (GOLD analysis project Ga0268252, IMG submission 200244) | Agave microbial communities from Guanajuato, Mexico - Mg.Sf.rz (v2) (version 3) | ecosystem: Host-associated > Plants > Phyllosphere > Phylloplane/Leaf | place: Guanajuato, Mexico | collected... | reverse complement strand
CCTCTCTTCCACTGCTGGGGCTGCTTCTTCTTGTGAAAGTGCCCATGGCTCTGCCTCTTTTTTCAAACGTTGATGAGGTTTTAGCGGCTGTTTTGTTTCATTTAGCGTATATTTACGTTGATAGCCGCGTGGGGTAATCATCAAGTCATCATAGAGAAATGTTGAAGAGTTTCCAATAATAACAGTTGTTAGCATTCCAATTTCATGTTCAAGCATCTCTTTTAAATTGGTAATTACAATATTCTGACGGTCTCGATATGCACTTTTCACAAGGCCAACGGGAGTATCTGGTGATCTATATTGAAGCAGGATACGCTGTGCTTCAGCAATTTGACGGGTTCTTCTTCCGCTTTTCGGGTTATAAAGAGCAATCACGAAATCAGCAGATGCCGCAGCTTCAATCCGTTTTTCAATAAGTGTCCATGGTGTTAAATGGTCACTTAAGCTTATTGTGCATGCATCATGCATAACAGGAGCTCCTAATAATGAAGCACAAGAGTTAATAGCAGAGATACCAGGAATAATCTCAATTTCCACTCCATCTTTTCTTGACCAACCTTTTTCAACAAGCACTTCATACACAAGACCAGCCATTCCATACACTCCTGCATCTCCACTCGAGATAACAGCCACTTTTTTCCCTTGCTCAGCTTGTTTCACTGCTTCTTGGGCTCTTGTCACTTCCTCAGTCATTCCAGTACTAATAACCTGTTGATTTGACAACAATCCTTGGATAAGTTCCACATATGTTTTGTAGCCAATAATCATGTCACTTTCTTGAAGTGCCTCTTTCGCTCGCTCTGTAATATGTTCAAAATTTCCTGGACCAAATCCGACGATAAGCAATTTACCACTCATATTTTTTCCTCCTACCACGAGTTTTTCGAATGATGCGATTCTTTCGAAAACAGTTATTTCACTTTCTCTTTTGAAATTCCTTTTGGTGACGAGGAATTTTCAGGAGCTTTAAATCCTTCCTCATATGTGTAGATGATAGAGTTTTCAAGCTTATTCCCATCTAAGAGATGCTCTCTTACCATCTCTCTTCCAAGCTCCGGTGTCATTTCCTTATACCAAACTCCTTCAGGGTATACAATTGCTACACATCCATCTTTACATCGCCCATTACATCGCGTTCTTGTTGTATGAATTTGAGCATCTACCCCAAGCTTTTCAATTTCATCTCGAACAGCAACCGTTACTTCTTCTCCACCCTTTTTCATACACGTTCCACCATTACAAATTAAGACATGGTGCTTTGTTTCATTTAAATTCCACGTTGTCATCCATACCAACTCCCTCGTTAAAATCGTTTTCTCAAAAAACACATAAAAAAAACACCTCTACGAGAAAGAGATGTAAAATGCATACCTGTACACGAGTTTGCACAATGGATTAGCACTTCTTCCTATGTCCCGTAGGTTTCAAATGAAGCAAACAGCTAAGGCAGGTCTCCTGACTCAAGGTAATCGTTCTACTACGTCTTCCCAAAAAAATTCAGTGACACGTTGTAATAGAACTCCCTTTTACAGTGGCGGGCACCGTGCCAGATTTTCACTGGCTTCCCTTTTCAACATAGGCTTAAAGCTATGTACCTTCCTGTTTACAATATGAAATTGTCTTTAAAATGAAAGAAGAACTCTCCCTAACAAAACATACATAGTGGAATCACTATCTCACCCCAAACAAACTTAGCTGTGATGATGACTTCCCTTATGTGCCGTATGCTAGGATAGTTCTCTATCTGCTACTTTTTTGATTTATGTAAAAATTTTTTCTTATATGAGTTTTCTAATTAACTACAATGATAGAGGAAGTTGACTCATTTTTCAATAAAGAATTCAATTGAAGAAAAGGAGAAAGCTTATTATATGGAAGAAGTTGAAATAGGAGAAGCCTCATCCCTTCTCTTATTTCACAACAAGAACGGAACAGGAGGCTTTTTCTATTATTTTAGAACTAACGCTACCAAGCACTACTTTTTGAAATCTATTAAATCCTCTACTTCCTACCACAATAAGTTCAATATCATTCTCATTTGCATGACGAATAATTTCTTCAGCAGGATTTCCAACTCTAAAATGAACCTTATGAGTAATGTTATACTTTGCGGCCATAATGTCAATTTCACGAAGAAATTCTTGCCTGTCTTCTAGCTTGTTTAAATTAGAGCGTTTATGCCAAGATGTTTTAGTTTTATCATCCCCTTCTTTCACATGGAGAATTTGCAGTGGTATACGATAACAAGAAGCAATAGAAAACGCTTTCTGAAGAGCTTCTTTGGCCTGTTTTGAGCCATCTACGGCTGCAAGAATTTTATTGTACATTTCTTTCTCCCCCTATATTTCTTTATTTTTCTAATTCCCTTTTTTGACTGTGATAATCTTTCATTTTGCTAGAAAACAAAACCGACTATCTTTTACTGATAGTCGGCCACATGTTATAACTCGAGTTCTCCCATGCGAAGAAGTTCAACGACAGCTTGAGAACGCCCTTTAACGCCAAGCTTTTGCATTGCGTTAGAAATATGATTGCGAACTGTCTTTTCACTAATAAACAGCTCACTTGCGATCTCTTTCGTTGTTTTGTCCTGTACTAGAAGTTCAAAAACCTCTCGTTCTCTCTTTGTAAGTAACGGTTTAGGTGGAAATTCTTTATCCTTCAATGTAACCCTCCTTGCCTGATCCAGAGTCGAACTATCGGATGGGTGTAAGTTAGTCACGATATACTATGTAAAAAAGGATAAAGCGGTTCCTAGAATTCGCAAGTTATGCTATATTTTATTCACTTTTTTTTCGATTGATAAGGTTTTAATTTCTCAAGTTGCTCCTCTGTCCATGGAACAGATTTACCCGTGCTTTTGGAGACCTGTACAAGAGCACCTCGTCCTGTGAAACAAATTTCCTCTTTTTCATTTATCCCAACATAATGTAAATCAACAGATGAACGTCCAGTATGCTCAATTTTCGTTTTTACGCTAAGCACTTCTCCAAAGAAGACTTGCTGAACAAAATCACACTGTAAATCAGCAACAACAGGCATTGTTTCACTATCAGGCTTCTTCCATATTTCCATGAAGCCAATATGCTGAAAAAAGGCTGTTCGGGCTTCTTCAAAATAAAGGAAAGGAACGGTATTATTCATATGACCGAACATATCTGTCTCACAAAAGCGAACTCGAATCTCTCTATTAAAGGTAAAATCGTGCTTCCAAATCTCTATATTGTTAATATAACTCGGCTTCTTCATTCGTCTTCCTCCTTTGATGAAAAGAAACCTCTCCATATTGGAGAGGTTTCTTTTTATTCTGCATCGCTTCCAAAAAACTTTCGGAAAGAGCGAAGAGTAGTGTCTCTGTTTAAAGCAGCAATTGATGTTGTTAACGGAATACCTTTTGGACAAGATTTGACGCAGTTTTGTGAGTTACCGCAATTTGAAAGTCCTCCATCTTCCATTAGAGCATCAAGTCGTTCATGTTTATTCATTGCTCCAGTTGGATGTGCATTGAATAAGCGAACTTGTGATAATGGAGCAGGTCCAATGAAATTTGATTTACTGTTTACGTTTGGACAAGCTTCTAAGCATACTCCACAAGTCATACATTTTGAGAGTTCGTATGCCCATTGTCGTTTCTTCTCTGGCATACGTGGTCCCGGACCTAAATCATAAGTTCCATCAATCGGTACCCATGCTTTTACCTTTTTCAATGAGTCAAACATGCGACTACGGTCGACTTGTAGATCCCGCACAACAGGGAAAGTTTTCATTGGCTTGAGTCGAATCGGTTGTTCAAGCTTATCAACTAACGCTGTACAAGATTGACGAGGGCGTCCGTTAATAACCATTGAGCATGCTCCACAAACTTCTTCTAAACAGTTCATATCCCAGTTAATTGGTGTTGTATGCTCACCTTTTGAATTTACTGGATTTCGACGAATTTCCATTAGAGCCGAAATAACGTTCATGTTTGGACGATATTCAATCTCAAATTCCTCATCATATGGAGCTGTTTCCGGTGAATCTTGGCGTGTAATAATCAACTTAATGGTTTTTGTTTTTGTTTCCGTCATTTCCCACTAACCCCCTCTTGCTTTTTAGAGGATGATGACTCACTTGCTTTCTTTTGTGAGTAATCCCGTTTACGCGGCTTGATTAACGAAACATCTACATCTTCATAAGAAAAGTTAGGTGCTGATTCATGATTCACAAAAGTTGCCATCGTTGTTTTTAAGAATTCTTCATCATTACGTTCAGGGAAATCTGGTTTGTAATGAGCTCCACGACTTTCATTACGGTTATAAGCACCAAGTGTAATAACACGAGCAAGTTGAAGCATATTTGCTAGTTGACGCGTAAATGCTGCTCCTTGGTTACTCCATTTTGCTGTATCATTAATATTAATATTTTGATAGCGTTCAAGAAGCTCCTGAATTTTATCATCTGTTTTCAACAATTTATCGTTATAACGTACAACTGTTACGTTATCAGTCATCCATTCTCCAAGCTCTCTATGAAGAACATAAGCGTTTTCTTTTCCATCTAGAGAAAGAATGTTTTGCCATTTTTGTTCTTGCTCTTTTACATGTCTATCATAAAGTGAAGACTCTATAGAATCTGTCCATTTGTTAAGACCTTCAATGTATTTTACTGCGTTTGGTCCTGCAACCATACCACCGTAAATAGCTGAAAGTAGAGAGTTTGCACCTAAGCGGTTTCCACCGTGCTGAGAATAATCACATTCACCAGCTGCGAAAAGACCAGGAATATTTGTCATTTGATCATAATCAACCCAAAGGCCACCCATTGAGTAGTGAACGGCAGGGAAAATCTTCATTGGTACTTTACGTGGATCATCACCCATGAATTTTTCATAAATCTCAATAATTCCACCAAGCTTAATATCTAGTTCTTTCGCATCTTTATGAGAAAGATCAAGATATACCATGTTCTCTCCGTTAATACCCAGTTTTTGGTTAACACAAACATCAAAAATCTCACGAGTTGCGATATCACGCGGAACTAAGTTTCCATATGCCGGATATTTTTCCTCAAGGAAGTACCAAGGCTTTCCGTCTTTATATGTCCAAACACGACCACCTTCACCACGCGCTGATTCGCTCATAAGACGAAGTTTATCATCTCCTGGAATTGCGGTTGGATGAATTTGAATAAACTCCCCGTTTGCATAATGTACTCCTTGTTGATAAACAATCGAAGCTGCTGATCCTGTGTTGATCATGGAGTTTGTTGATTTACCAAATACTATTCCAGGTCCACCTGTTGCCATAATTACCGCATCTGCTTTGTATGAATCAATCTCCATTGATTGCAAGTTCTGAGCGGTAATCCCTCTACAGGTTCCTTCCTCATCAATAACGGCCCCTAGGAATTCAAATCCTTCATATTTAGTTACAAGACCTGCTACTTCATAACGACGAACTTGCTCATCAAGTGCATATAAAAGTTGCTGTCCTGTTGTTGCTCCAGCAAAAGCTGTTCTATGATGCTGTGTACCTCCAAAGCGGCGGAAATCAAGCAATCCTTCTGGCGTACGGTTAAACATAACTCCCATACGGTCTAATAAATGAATGATTCCAGGTGCTGCTTCACACATTGCTTTAACAGGAGGTTGATTTGCTAAAAAGTCTCCACCATAAACTGTATCGTCAAAGTGCTCCCATGGCGAATCTCCCTCACCTTTTGTATTTACGGCTCCGTTTATTCCACCTTGCGCACAGACTGAATGAGAACGCTTCACTGGAACGATAGAAAACAAGTCTACTTTCTTACCAGATTCCGCAATTTTAATTGTTGCCATTAAACCAGCGAGTCCACCGCCGACAACAATAATTTTTCCGTTACTCATCGTAACTCACTCCTTTGAGATATGAATAAATTAAGTGAACGCTAGGATGGCGCGGACACCTACAATTGTAAGAGCGAAAAATACGCCAATCGTCACATATGTTGCAATTCTTTGAGAACGAGGAGTTACTGTTAAACCCCAGCTAACGCTAAATGACCATAAGCCGTTAGCGAAATGAAAAATAGTAGAAATAACACCAATAAGATAAAAAGCAAGTGAAACTGGGCTTGATAAGATGTTTGCCATCATATCATAGTTAACTTCGGCACCTCTCATAGCTTGAATGCGCGTTTCCCATACGTGCCATGTAATAAAGATAAGTGTAATAACACCTGTTACACGTTGAAGAACAAACATCCAGTTTCTAAAGAATCCATATCTGTTCGCATTGTTCTTGGCTGTAAAGGCGATGTATAACCCATAAACAGCATGAAAGATAATTGGTAAGAAAATCACAAAGATCTCCAATAAATAGCGAAACGGTAGTTTTTCCATGAAGTGTGCGGCAGTGTTAAATGCCTCTGGGCTTCTTGTTGCAAAGTGGTTAACAACAAGATGCTGGATAAGGAAAATCCCGATCGGTATTACACCCAGTAATGAGTGTAACCTACGATAATAAAATTCTTTTGTTGCTTCCAATATCTAAACCCCCCTTGTGAAATAGAAAACATGTGTAGTCCAATAGACCCGAGCTCCCCATCCTTTTGTTGTAGTCTAATTTGTTGAAAAATGAAACCCCTTGCATTTTTCAACAAATTATAAATTGTGAAACAAATGTGACAAATTAATTGTACTCCCCCGTAATGTAAGCGTCAAGAATTGTTGTAGGTGATTTTTACTTCTAAAACCGGGAAAAGCTACTTTTTTCTTACACAAACTATATAAATCGTAAAAAATCATTTATAATGGAAAAGAAAGTGAGGTATCGGTATGGAGCAACGAGAAAAACAAGAGTTAGATAGTTTAGAAGAAGTGGAAAAAGAAGAGGAAAGGCCATCTGTTACACTAGAAGAAACCATTCCTTTATTTGGTTATGAACTGCTACGAGATATTGTTTTGCCAGATATTTTAGGAAAGGAAACAGACAACATTTCCTATTGGGCGGGTAAGAATATTGCACGCGTTTATCCACAGCCGTCCCTAGCAGATCTTCAAACTTTTTTTATCCGTGCAGGATGGGGCACTCTTACTCTAAAAAAAGAACAAAGAAGCTCACTCGAATTTGAACTTAGCGGACCTAGCGTTGAACGCCGTTTACATAATAAAGAAACATGCTCTTTCCAACTTGAGGCTGGATTTCTAGCTGAACAAATTCAAGCTCAAAAAGGATATACAGCAGAAGCTGAGCAATGGAAAAAACATCGTAACAAGGTCGTCCTTTCCATCGTTTATGACAGAAGAGATATTCTAGTATAGAAAAGGAGAACTCGCTAAACGAGTCCTCCTTTTTTATTTACCTACACGTTCATTTGTTAACTCAAATGTTTCATGAAGAGCTTCGACAGCTTTTACCATATCTTTTTGAACAACAACTGTTGAAACTTTAATCTCAGACGTGCTGACCATTTTCACCTGAACTTTACTATCTTGAAGCACCTCAAACATTTTCGCAGCAACCCCAGGATTTGAAACCATTCCAGAACCAACAATAGAGACTTTTGAAAGTCCATTTTCATGCTCAACTTCTTCATATTGCAGATTTCTTTTTTGAGCTTCTAAAACACTTAATGTACGTTGAAGTTCCTCTGTTTTTACAGAAAACGATACTGCTGACTTAGCAGACGTAACGCTTTGAACAATAATGTCTACATTAATATGATGTTTAGCAAGGAGTGAGAAGATAGAAGGAAGGGTATAAATGTCGTCCTCCATGCCAATAACCGTAACTCGGGAAATATTGTCCTCAAATGCAATTCCTCTTACTAATAAATTATCTTCCATTTCTGCTTCCTCCTTAATAATTGTTCCACGTTCTTTTTCTAAACTTGACCGAACTTCAAGCTTTACTTCATAATTTTTAGCAAACTCAACAGCTCTTGGATGAAGAACCCCTGCTCCTAGATTGGCAAGCTCTAACATCTCATCATAAGAAATAGAGTTAAGTTTTCTCGCACCTTTAACATAACGAGGATCTGTCGTATAGACACCTGTTACATCTGTGTAAATATCACATTTTTCTGCTTCAAGAGCTGCAGCAAGTGCCACAGCAGTTGTATCAGAGCCACCTCTACCTAATGTTGTAATCTCATTGTTCTCTGTAATCCCTTGAAATCCCGCGACAACGACAATTTTATTTTCTTTGAGATATTGTTTGATTCGAGCTGTTTCAATATTGGTAATTCGAGCATTTCCATGTACTTCTTCTGTCTTCATTCCAGCTTGCCAACCTGTTAAAGAAACAGCATCATGACCTTTCGCTTGAAGAGCCAGAGAAAGAAGTGAAATGGTAATCTGCTCTCCTGTTGTTAAAAGCATATCCATTTCCCGCTTACTTGGGTTTTCATTGAGCTCTTTCGATAATGAAACAAGCTCATCCGTTGTTTTTCCCATTGCAGATACAACAACAACAACGTCATTACCTGCTGCTTTCTCCTCAATAACTCGATTTGCTACATTTTGAATTCTCTCGCTAGATCCTACGGAAGTTCCTCCAAATTTTTGAACAACTAAGCCCATTTTTCTAAAACCTCTCCTCAGTTCGTTTTTTCACACAAATGGTTTACTCGTAAGTAGGGCGAACGCAATAAAAAAAAGCAATGAGAGAATCTCTCATTGCTTTTTTAAAATATCTATATTTGCGCAATGTGTGAGATAGCCCTCCAAGATTGTGATCTTGACAGTCTTACATTTATTCAATGCAAAACCAGCAAAAGCTAGGATGAGCTAGCTTCCACTTCGGCAGATTTTCCTTTCTATAACAATCAACGGAACTCATTTTCCTCCTGCTATATACTCTTAAAATCCGCACCTCTATCTTCACCTCAGTAATATTGAAGTGATTATACAGTTTTTAAAATCTTTTTTAGCTTATCAAATATTTAAAAAGTTTTCAATCACTTTTTTCGTTTTCTTCGCGAAGAGCGCTATAAATTGCAGTTGCTGTATCTTTTGGTATCCCTGCTCCTTGGATTTCTTCTATGCTTGCTTCTTTTAATTTCTTTAAAGAGCCAAAGTGTGTAAGCAGCGTTTTCTTTCGCTTTGCGCCAACCCCTTTAATATCGTCAAGAACAGATTGAAAAGAAGATTTTGAGCGTACTTGTCGATGAAAAGTAATCGCAAAGCGGTGCACCTCATCTTGAATGCGCTGCAGTAAGTAAAACTCTTGACTGTTCCTTTCAAGAGGCACTACTTCTAAAGGATTTCCTATCATAATGTTTGATGTTCGGTGCTTATTATCTTTTACAAGACCTGCAACAGGAACAAACAATCCAAGTTCATTTTCAAGTACATCCTCTGCAGCTGCAATTTGACCTTTCCCTCCATCAATCACAATTAAATCTGGAAGCGGAAGATTTTCTTTTAATACACGACTATATCTTCGTCGCACAACTTCACGCATCGAATCATAGTCATTTGGGCCTTCAACAGTTCGAATTTTATATTTTCGATATTCTTTTTTATATGGTTTTCCATCAACAAATACGACCATTGCTGATACAGGATCTGTTCCTTGAATGTTTGAGTTATCAAATGCTTCGATTCTATTTGGCGTAGCAATATTTAGTCTCTCACCAAGATTTTCAATTGCTTTAATTGTCCGTTCTTCATCACGTTCAATAAGCCAAAATTTTTCTTTTAAAGCAATCTTAGCGTTCTTATTTGCTAGGTTCAGCAAATCTTTCTTTTTTCCTTTTTGAGGACAGTGTGCTTTGATTTCTAAAAGACGCTCCACTATTTCATAATCAATATGCTCAGGAAGCAGCACTTCCTTTGGTTTTACATGGTTAGACTGCTGATAAAACTGCCCTAAAAAAGTGAGAAAATCTTCTTCAGGTTCACCGTAAAAAGGAAACATGGAAACATCACGTTCAATTAGTTTTCCTTGACGAATAAAGAAAACTTGGACACACATCCATCCTTTATCATAGGAATAGCCGAAAACATCGCGATTGACGAAGTCGTTAAACATCATTTTTTGCTTTTCCATTGTCGCTTCAATATGGGAAATTTGATCTCGATATTCCTGTGCACGCTCAAACTCTAGATTTTCTGATGCGTTCATCATCTTTTCAGTAAGTTCTTCTTTAACATGCTTGAATCCGCCGTTCAAAAACTTTGCAATCTCGTCTACAAGCTCCTTATTTTGCTCCTGTGTCACTTCATAAACACACGGAGCCAAACATTGGCCAATATGATGATAAAGACAAACTCGGTCTGGAATAGTAGAACATTTTCGGAGTGGATATAAGCGATCTAACAGCCTCTTTGTCTCATTTGCTGCTTGAACGTTTGGATAAGGTCCAAAATATTTGCCTCCATCTTTTTTTACTTTTCTTGTGATAAATAAACGTGGATGGCGCTCATTGCTAATTTTAATAAATGGATAGCCTTTATCATCTTTTAGCATGACATTATATTTTGGATCGTACTTCTTAATTAAATTCATTTCTAAAATAAGCGCTTCAATGTTGGAAGACGTGACGATATATTCAAAATCAACAATAGCGTTCACAAGACGAAGCGTTTTTCCATCATGACTTCCGGTAAAGTATGAGCGTACTCTATTTTTTAATACTTTTGCTTTTCCGACATAAATAACAGTACCGTCCTTATCTTTCATCAAGTAACAGCCAGGCTGATCTGGAAGAATCGCTAGCTTTTCTTTTATGATTGCGTTCATAACGTCCCCCCTTTTCATTTTTGTCATAAGAAAAGCACCTGCAGAAGCAGGCGCCCTTTTTAAAGCTTATAGATGTTTGTTTAATGCCTCAGCAAGTGCTTCTTTTGGTTGGAAACCAACGATTTTGTCAACTTGTTCTCCGTCTTTCATAACAAGTAAAGTTGGGATACTCATTACACCAAATTTCCCTGCTGTTTCTTGGTTTTCATCTACATCAAGCTTTACAATTTTTACTTTGTCGCCCATATCTGAATCAAGTTCTTCAAGAACTGGAGCAATCATTTTACAAGGTCCGCACCATGGTGCCCAAAAGTCAACAAGTACTACCCCTTCATTTGTTTCAGCAGTAAAGTTCTGATCTGTTGCATGTGTAATTGCCATTAAAAATTCCTCCTATACCTAAGTAACTTCTTTTAAGATATTCACAGTATAACATCATTAAAATGGGAGTGCCATTTATTTGTTTCGTCATGTCTTTCCTATTACATAGTTATACCCTAAGGAAGCATTTAAAAACAGCATTTTTCATAAAAAACAAGGAAAAGGCGACAGAGTGTCGCCTTTAGCTCTTTTCTACTTTTATTTTTTTACACTCCTCTATTAAAAGCGGGATGATTTCAAACAAGTCTCCGACAATCCCATAGTCTGCTACATTAAAAATATTTGCTTCAGGGTCTTTATTAATAGCTACAATCACTTTTGAATTAGACATACCTGCTAAGTGTTGAATAGCACCAGATAAACCACATGCAATATATAAATCAGGTGTAACAACTTTTCCCGTCTGTCCAATTTGAAGCGAGTAATCACAATACTCTGCATCACATGCTCCTCTTGAAGCTCCAACTGCTCCACCTAGCACATCAGCAAGTTCTTGTAATGGCTTAAACCCTTCTTCGCTTTTTACACCTCGCCCTCCCGCTACAATCACTTTTGCTTCTGAAAGATCTACTCCACTCGTCGCTTTTTGCATAACTTCTTTTACAACTGTACGCAAATCTAGAGATGGTTGTGCAACTTCTTTTGTTTCTCCATCTCTTCCCGGATCTGCTGCAAGCTTTTCGATATTATTTGGTCGAATTGTAAAAAATAAAGGTGTGTCAGTAAGGATGCGTTTCTCAAAAGCTTTTCCTGAGTATATAGGACGCGTTAGAATAACGTTTTCACCCACAACTTCAATATCTGTTACATCAGAAATTAAACCACTCTCAAGCTTTGCTGCAAGCTTTGGAGCAACCTCTTTCCCTTGGGAAGTATGACCTATAATAATTGCTTCTGGTTCTTCCTCCTTTAAGAGGGCCTGAAAACATTGGGAGAAACCATCAAGCGTATATGTTTTTAAGGTAGCGCTTTCAATAAAGACTACACGATCTCCACCATAGTGAAAAAATGAAGATGTATGGCGAGCAATGTCTTCTCCAACTGCTCCCACTACAACTTCTCCGCCATCCGCAATCATGCGTGCTGCTGCAATCGCTTCGTACGATACACTTCGGACTTCTCCGCCTTTAAATTCCGCCAAT
>Ga0268252_1001656_pt1 | contig 12231 bp, 12 predicted proteins | sample AgamicMgSfrz_FD_200244 | JGI IMG/M metagenome (GOLD analysis project Ga0268252, IMG submission 200244) | Agave microbial communities from Guanajuato, Mexico - Mg.Sf.rz (v2) (version 3) | ecosystem: Host-associated > Plants > Phyllosphere > Phylloplane/Leaf | place: Guanajuato, Mexico | collected... | reverse complement strand
AGCAAAAAGGCGCCTTTAGGGCGCCTTTCTACACTGGTGGGTCGTGCAGGATGACTCGGCTTCGCCTCGCCCTTCGGGCCGTTGCCGCTGGCAACGTTGTCTCGCGATGCCCGACCCGAACCTGCTGCAGGTTCTCATCCTGCCGATTTGGCATAGCAAAAAGGCGCCTTTAGGGCGCCTTTCTGCACTGGTGGGTCGTGCAGGATTCGAACCTGCGACCAATTGATTAAAAGTCAACTGCTCTACCAACTGAGCTAACGACCCGATGGTGGGTGATGACGGGCTCGAACCGCCGACCCCCTCCTTGTAAGGGAGATGCTCTACCAACTGAGCTAATCACCCGCGCAATGCGGTTTACTACTAAATATTGGTGGGTCGTGCAGGATGACTCGGTTTACGCCTCGCCCTTCGGGCCGTTGCCGCTGGCAACGTTGTCTCGCTTACGCTCGACTCGAACCTGCTAGCGTCTTATCCTGCCGATTTACACCGGATACTGCTTTAAGTGGTGGGTCGTGCAGGATTCGAACCTGCGACCAATTGATTAAAAGTCAACTGCTCTACCAACTGAGCTAACGACCCGCAATGCGGTACTACATTTGGAAATGAATCTAAATTCTTTTCCTGCCGATTTACACCGGATACTACTTTAAGTGGTGGGTCGTGCAGGATTCGAACCTGCGACCAATTGATTAAAAGTCAACTGCTCTACCAACTGAGCTAACGACCCACTTTTGCCATCCGAAACATAATTACTTATGCCTCGTCAACGGCGGCATATATTACTGATTTACATTTCCAGCGCAACCACTATTTTCCCCGCAACGGTTTAACTGCTTACCTTTCATGCGTTAAGACCAGAAATCCAGCGAAATCTGGTCGATATAACGCAATTACAGGCTTGCTACACGCTTTTGCGCCTGTTTGGCCGCTTCGGTGTTTGGATACTGCTTAATCACCTGCTGGTAAACCGCTTTCGCTTTGGCGGTATCACCTTTGTCCTGCATGATCACGCCGACCTTATACAGGGCTTCCGAGCTTTTCGGCGATTTAGGATAATTTTTCACCACGGTGGCGAAATAATAAGCCGCATCGTCCTTTTTGCCTTTGTTGTAATTCAACTGCCCAAGCCAGTAATTGGCGTTCGGCTGATAGGTTGAATCAGGATATTTCTTCACAAAAGCCTGAAATGCCGCGATAGCCTGATCGTACTGTTTCTTTTCCAGTACCAATGCTACGGCGCTGTTGTAATCGGTATTGGCATCGCCGCTTTGCACCGGTGCGGCGCTGGTTGACGCATCCGCCGCTGGTGCTGGCGTCGCCGCTGCCGTGTCGCCGCCAGAGGCCGCTGCGCCGCTACTCAGGCTGTCAATTTGCTGATAAATCTGTTTCTGCCGCTCAACCACCTGGTTCAGCTGATAGCTGTTTTCCTGGATCTGACCGCGCAGCGAATCTATATCGCTTTGCGTGGCGTTAAGCTGCTGCTGGAGCTGCTGAAGAAGCTGAGCCTGTGCATTTGAGATGCGCTCAAGAGAGGTGACACGGTCTTCTACCGAGCCGGAGCCGACGTTACTGATTGAAGCCTGGGCATTAGCGGCCCAGGGGGCCGCTATGCCAATCAGTAACGACAGACTCAACAAGTGAGGTCTGAAGCTACTAATCATGTGAGTCTCTTAGTATACCAGGACGGCACGACGGTTTTTGGAGTACGCCGCTTCGTCATGACCCAGCACCGCAGGCTTCTCTTTACCGTAAGAAACGATAGAGATCTGATCGGCAGAAACGCCTTTGCCCTGCAGGTACATTTTCACGGCGTTAGCACGACGCTCGCCCAGAGCAATGTTGTATTCCGGCGTACCGCGCTCATCCGCATGACCTTCAATGGTCACTTTGTAAGACGGGTTGCTACGCAGGAAAGCGGCATGCGCATCCAGCATCTGAGCGAAGTCAGAACGGATGTCATACTTGTCCAGGTCAAAGTAAACGATGTTGTTCTGCTGCAGCTGCTGCATCTGCAGACGCGCCTGCTCGTCAGAAGACATGTTGCCGCCGTTCATGCCGTTACCGCTGCCGTAAGCACCGTCAGCGCCGCCCATACCGTTGGTCTGGTCGTTGTCGTTGTTCTTGTGCGAGCTACATGCAGCCACAGCAATGACTGGCAGAGCCAGCATTAAACCCTTCAGCACTTTATTCAGTTGCATTTCTAAAATCCTGTTATAAGTTTGCTATACATATTTACACATGCATCACAGATACGGCGACCAGGCAGGGAATTTGACCTGTCCATCGGTAGCCGGAAGACGCGCTTTGAAACGCCCATCTGTCGAAACCAACTGCAACACGGAACCCATCCCCTGAGTAGAGCTATAGATTACCATCGTGCCGTTAGGTGCGAGACTTGGCGTCTCATCCAGGAACGTGTCCGTTAATTGTTGAACGGCTCCCGTTTCCAGATCCTGTCTGGCGACGTGTTGAGCGCCGCCGTTGGTGCTAATCATCACCATAGATTTGCCGTCGGTCGCAACGTCTGCGTCCTGGTTCTGTGAACCTTCCCAGGTAATACGCTGCGGTGCGCCGCCGTTGACATTAACTTTATAAATTTGCGGACGACCGGCCTGGTCAGAGGTATAGGCCAGGTTCTGGCTGTCCGGGAACCAGGTCGGCTCAGTGCTGTTGAAGCGGCCGTCGGTAACCTGGCGAATCTGACCGGATCCGATGTCCATTACGTAGATATTCAGGCTGCCGGTTTTAGAAAGCGCAAACGCCAGCTTAGAGCCGTCCGGCGAGAAAGCCGGGGCACCGTTGTGACGCGGGAAAGAGGCGACCTGACGAATAGCGCCGTTTGCCAGCGTCTGAATGACCAGCGCCGATTTACCGCTTTCAAAGGTAACATAGGCCACTTTGCTGCCGTCCGGCGACCAGGCCGGGGACATCAGCGGCTGCGGCGAGCGATGCACGACAAACTGGTTGTAGCCATCATAATCTGCCACGCGCAGTTCATACGGGAACTGACCGCCGTTGGTCTGCACAACATAAGCGATACGGGTGCGGAACGCGCCTTTAATACCGGTCAGCTTTTCAAAAGATTCATCGCTGGCGGTATGCGCCGCATAGCGCAGCCACTGTTTTGTGACTTTATACTGGTTCTGCGCCAGCACGGTGCCCGGCGAGCCGGAAGTATCAACCAGCTGGTAAGAAACGGTATAGCTACCGTCGGCGCCCGGCTGGATTTGTCCCACAACCACGGCGTCAATGCCGAGCGCGGTCCAGGCGGCAGGCTGCACTTCTGCGGCGCTGGTTGGCTGCTGCGGCAGGCGAGAACGATCCAGCGGATTAAATTTACCGCTGTTGCGTAAGTCGGCGGCGATAATGCCGCCAATATCTTCCGGCGCCGCGCCCGGTCCATCCCATTTAAACGGGACAACACCAATCGGACGCGCCGTATTCACCCCCTGGGTGATTTCGATACGCACTTCTGCGTGCAGCATTGCTGCCCACAGAAGAAGAAAAAAGCTTAAGGTTACACGTAGAGCCTGCTTCATTTTCTCTCCCTTATCTGAACGCCATGTTCATGATAATTCGCACTGTTCCTGACGACGGTTAACTATATGGTCACTGATTAGCGTGCAGAAAGGCGACAGCTCATGCGTTCACGGAACGCCTGTTAAGTAAGCGACCGGAATGCGCGAGCGCGATTAACACCCTGCAACGTGAAGTATGACCAATATAAGACCATACAGAGTACGGCAAGCTAACCATAGTTCAACCTGCCATTTGTTACTGCATTCTTACGGCTTGAATTCCAGCGTGGCATTTTTTACTGCCTGCCAGACATCCTGATTCGGCGGTTTCGGCATATGCGCCATGCGCGCCGCGTTAATGGCCGCCTGACACAGTGCCGCATCGCCGCCCGCCGCCGTGGCCGAAATCAGCAAACCATCGGGCGCCAGCTTAATACGGACATCACAGGTGCGTCCCTTAAAGGTGTCGGCATCATAGAATTTACTTTCTATCGCGCCTTTTACCTGGCCCAGATAGCTGTCAATCGCCGCACCAGACGCGCCCGATTTCTTCTGCGTGCCCTGCCCCGCCGCACCACCGCCGGACTGACCGGTTTTCGGCGCATTCTTACCGGAGGTCAGGCCGCCCAGCAGATCGTCTACCGCACTGCTGTCGCTGGCCGCTTCCGCCGCCGCTTTTTTCTTCGCGTCAGCGGCGGCTTTCGCCTTCGCATCGGCTTTCGCTTTGGCCTCAGCGGCCGCTTTCTCTTTGGCCTCTTCCGCCGCTTTGGCTTTCGCCTCGGCAGCGGCTTTTGCTTTGGCTTCCTGCGCTGCTTTCGCTTTCGCCTCGGCTTTGGCCTCAGCAGCCGCCTGTGCTTTGGCTTCAGCATCTGCTTTAGCCTTTGCTTCCGCTGCGGCTTTCGCCTGTTCTTCCGCTTTTTTCTTCGCTTCTGCGGCAGCGGCCTTCGCCTGTTCTTCCGCTTTTTCTTTGGCCTGAGCCGCGGCTTTCGCTTTGGCTTCGGCAGCTTTTGCCTGCTCCGCCGCTTCCGCTTTGGCTTTCGCCGCCGCTGCTTCCGCCGCTTTTTGCTGTTCTTCAGCGCGTTTCGTCGCTTCAGCGACCTGACGCTGCTGCTCCGCCTGCTCCTGCGCCTGCTTTTTCGCCTCTTCCTGCGCCTGCAGACGCTCTTTTTCCAGCGCTTTCAGCCGCTGCTGTTCTGCGGCCTGCTTTTGCTGTAGCTCTTCCGCCTGTTGCTGCGCCTGTTTTTGACGCTGCTGTTCCGCACGGCGACTGTCGCTTTGCTGATTTTGCTGGCGGTTATATTGTTCAACCACCGCGCCCGGATCGACCATGACGGCATCAATATCGCTGCCGCCACCGCCGCCGCTGGCCTCGATTTTTTCGTTAAACGAACTCCAAATCAGTAATGCAATCAGTACGATATGCAGTATTACCGAGATGATTATCGCGCGTTTTAACTTATCGTTTTGTTCGGATGCCTTCGACACGCTCGGTTCCCAAAAAACGGTTACGGAATAATTAAATTGGCTGCGTCATCAGGCCGACTGATTTCACACCCGCCTGATGCAGCAGGTTCAGCGCCTTGATGATTTCTTCATAGGGCACATCTTTCGCGCCGCCAATCAGAAACACCGTTTTCGGATTCGCTTCCAGTCGGCGCTGTGCTTCCGCCACCACCTGCTCTGAAGGCAACTGCTCCATACGATCGTGATCGACAACCAGGCTGTATTGCCCAACGCCGGAGACTTCTACAATCACCGGCGGGTTATCATCGCTGGATACCGTTTTGGAATCCGTGGCGTCCGGCAGATCGACCTCAACGCTCTGGGTGATAATCGGTGCCGTCGCCATAAAAATCAGCAGCAGCACCAGCAATACGTCCAGCAGCGGAACGATATTTATTTCAGATTTCAGATCGCGACGACCGCGACCACGCGTTCTGGCCATACGTCACCTCTGCTTACTTTTTATTCTCGCTGGAGAACGCCTGACGGTGCAGGATGGCCGTAAACTCTTCCATAAAGTTGTCATACCCCTGCTCCAGCTTGTTTACGCGCTGGTTCAGGCGGTTATAGGCCATGACGGCAGGAATAGCGGCAAACAGACCGATCGCCGTCGCGATCAGCGCTTCGGCGATACCTGGCGCAACCATTTGCAAGGTCGCCTGCTTTACCGCGCCCAGCGCGATAAAGGCGTGCATGATGCCCCAAACGGTGCCGAACAGGCCGATATAAGGACTAATAGAACCCACGGTACCGAGGAAAGGAATGTGGTTTTCCAGGCTTTCCAGTTCACGGTTCATTGAAATGCGCATCGCACGGCTGGCACCTTCCACTACCGCTTCCGGCGCATGGCTGTTAGCACGATGCAGACGGGCAAACTCTTTAAAACCGGCATAGAAGATCTGCTCCGAACCGCTCAGCTCATCACGGCGCGACTGGCTTTCCTGGTACAGGCGGGAAAGCTCAATGCCCGACCAGAACTTATCTTCAAACGCTTCCGCTTCGCGACCTGCCGCGTTAAGAATGCGGGTGCGCTGGATGATAATCGCCCATGAAGCAATAGAAAACCCAATCAAAATCAGCATGATAAGTTTAACCAGAAGGCTTGCCTTCAGGAACAAATCAAGAACATTCATGTCAGTCACTGCTTGAACTCCGCGACAATAGACTTGGGAAGCGCTATCGGCTTCATTAGGTGTGGGTTGATGCAGGCAATAAGGACTTCTGCTTCATTGAGCAATTTGCCTTCTGCGTTAACGATACGTTGCGTAAAAGTCATAGTCGCACGGCTCATTGACGTTACCTCGCTCTGCACCTCAAGCATATCATCCAGCCGCGCAGCAGCAATATAATCAACCGTGATTCGACGCACGACAAAGGCAATCTGCTGTTCAAGCAACGATTGCTGGTTGAAATGATGCTGGCGCAGCATTTCTGTACGCGCTCGTTCATAAAAAGCGATATAGCTGGCGTGGTAAACCACACCACCGGCGTCCGTGTCTTCGTAGTAAACACGCACCGGCCATCGAAACAGCGTTGTACTCACTTTACATCCCGGTAATGCTTTTTAAACGTTGCTACTATACGCAAGTGCAAACGGGTTTGGAATGGGTCACCGAAGCGCTGAGAAAATAATTATCGAATGGAAACTATTGACAAAAACTTCGTGATTATTTCTTGCAGAAAGCGGATCTAACTGGAGATTTACTGACGTAAATTTTCATTGGCGGCAGCGCCTGCCGAAAGCGGCAGGCGCTGAGAAGAATTACCAGATAAAGAACAGCGCGCCTGACGCCAGCACAATCAGGGCGAGCAATGGCGAAAAGAACGTTTGCCAGCGAACACGATGAGGGCGGAAGCCAACGCCATGAATGACACCAGCACAGACCGCCCACATCAGCAAAAATCCCTGCCAGACAGATAATGTGCTGGTGCTGGCGGCAAAGCGCGTCGGATCCCAAAATAAACAGCCCGCCAGCAGCAAAGCCAGCACCAGAGAAAGCGCCCGTAACGGGCGCTTATCCATAATGGCATACAGCTGTTGCAGCCGCTGACGCATCAGGCTTTATCCTGCTGCGCGCTTTCTTCACCATGCTCCAGCGCCAGCGCGGTGATAATTCCAAAGGCGCAGGCCAGCAGCGTTCCAAGAATCCAGGCAAAATACCACATGCTTAACGCCTCCGTTAATAGAGTGAATGGGTGTTGCTTTCAATATGTTCTTTGGTGATACGCCCGAACATTTTGTAGTAACACCAGCTGGTGTAAATAAAGATAACCGGAACGAAAACCATCGCCACGTACAGCATTAGCTTCAGCGTCAGCAGGCTGGACGTGGCATCCCACAGCGTCAGGCTCATGTTCGGCTGCGTGCTGGATGGCATGATGAACGGGAACATCGCCACGCCAGCGGTAAGAATGACGCAGGCCAGCGTCAGCGAAGAGAACAGGAAGGCCCAGGCGCCCTTCTCCATGCGCGAACAAAGTACGGTAAACAGCGGGAAAATCACGCCCAGCGCCGGAATCAGCCACAGCAACGGATGCTGATTGAAATTAATCAGCCAGGCGCCCGCTTCACGCGCGACTTCTTTATTTAACGGATTAGACGCCGCCGCATGGTCCATCGTACTGGTGACCACATAGCCATCGATGCCGTAAACCACCCAAACGCCTGCGAGGACAAATGCCACCAGCATAATCAGCGCACAGATTTGCGCCGTGACGCGCGCGCGCAGATGCAGCTCGCCGTGGGTACGCATTTGCAGATATGTCGCACCCTGCGTCAGGATCATGGTCAGGCTGACCACGCCCGCCAGCAGGCCAAACGGATTCAGCAACTGGAAGAAATTGCCGGTGTAGTAGAGACGCATGTAGGCATCGGCATGGAAAGGCACGCCCTGCAGCAGATTACCGAACGCCACGCCAATCACCAGCGGCGGTACAAAGCTGCCGATAAAAATGCCCCAGTCCCACAGCTTGCGCCAGCGCATATCTTCGATCTTGGAGCGGTAATCAAACCCGACCGGACGGAAGAACAGCGAAGCCAGCACCAGAATCATTGCCACATAAAAGCCGGAGAAGGCGGCGGCGTAAACCATCGGCCAGGCGGCAAACAGTGCGCCGCCAGCGGTAATCAGCCACACCTGGTTGCCGTCCCAGTGCGGTGCGATGCTGTTAATCATAATGCGGCGTTCGATATCGCTGCGGCCAAGAATGCGCGACAGCATACCGACGCCCATATCAAACCCGTCGGTGACCGCGAAACCAATCAGCAAAATACCGATCAGCAGCCACCAGATAAAACGTACAACTTCATAATCCAACATGGCTGACTCCTTTACTGCAGCGGCTGCGAGGCGACTGTGGACTGCTCATAGTGATAGCGTCCGGTTTTCAGGCTGCTGGGGCCCAGGCGAGCAAATTTGAACATCAGATACATCTCAACCACCAGGAAGAGCGTATAGAGGCCGCAAATTAATCCCATTGAGAACAGCAGGTCGCCCACGGTTAAGGTGGAGTTAGCTACCGCAGTCGGCAGCACTTCGCCAATCGCCCACGGCTGGCGGCCATATTCCGCCACGAACCAGCCCGCTTCCACGGCGATCCAGGGCAGCGGAATACCGTACAGCGCCGCTTTCAGCAGCCAGCGGTTTTTACCGATGCGGTTGCGGATCACGCTCCAGAACGACAGGCCGATAATGCCCAGCATCAACACGCCGCACAGCACCATAATGCGGAAGGAGAAATAGAGCGGCGCAACATGCGGGATAGAATCCTGCGTTGCCTGCTTGATCTGCGCTTCGGTCGCATCGGTAACGTTAGGCGTATAGCGCTTCAGCAACAGGCCATAGCCAAGATCCTGCTTATGGCCGTTAAAGGCTTCGCGTACTGCCGGATCGGCATTGCCAGCGCGAAGCTCTTCGAGCAACGCATAGGCTTTCATCCCGTTGCGAATACGCATCTCATGCTGCGCCAACAGATCTTTCAGGCCGGTTACCGGCTGATCGACCGAGCGCGTGGCGATCAGGCCCAGCAGATAAGGGATTTGAATCGCATAGCTGTTTTCCTGCGTCGCCTGATTCGGCAGACCGAACAGCGTGAAGGCGGCTGGCGCGGGCTGGGTCTCCCACTCCGCTTCGATGGCGGCGAGTTTAGTTTTCTGGACGTCGCCCATTTCGTAGCCGGACTCATCGCCCAGCACAATAACGGACAGCACCGCCGCCATGCCAAAGCTGGCGGCGATAGCGAAGGAACGCTTAGCGAATGCGGTATCGCGTCCGCGCAGCAGGTAATAAGCGCTGATGCCGAGAATAAACATCGCGCCGGTGGTATAGCCAGCCGCGACGGTATGCACAAATTTCACCTGCGCGACCGGGTTAAGCACCAGTTCGGAGAAGCTCACCATCTCCATACGCATGGTTTCAAAATTGAATTCGGAAGCTATGGGATTCTGCATCCAGCCATTGGCGACCAGAATCCAGAGCGCAGAAAGGTTAGAACCCAGCGCTACCAGCCAGGTAACGGCCATATGCTGCACTTTGCCCAGACGATCCCAGCCAAAGAAGAACAAACCGACAAAGGTGGATTCAAGGAAGAACGCCATCAACCCTTCAATGGCCAGCGGGGCGCCGAAGATATCGCCGACGTAGTGGGAATAGTAAGACCAGTTGGTGCCGAACTGGAATTCCATGGTCAGGCCGGTAGCGACACCCAGAGCGAAGTTGATGCCAAACAACTTGCCCCAGAATTTGGTCATATCTTTGTAGATCTGTTTACCCGACAGGACATAGACGGTTTCCATGATGGCCAGCAGAAACGCCATACCCAGCGTTAGCGGCACAAACAGGAAGTGGTACATCGCCGTCAGGGCAAACTGTAAACGCGACAGTTCGACGATATCAAACATCTTAACCCCTAGCTTTTTCCAGAAAGCGTTGAAGCATGATGTTTATTTGCCGCGAAGAACGGCAAATAGCGACATGCTTATTGCTATTAAAAAGAACGTTATTTTTATTTTGCTGATGAACGGTCAAAGAAAGAGATGACCGCCGCAGCAAAGGAAAAAGAGTTAATAACTCATTACCATTTAGGCGATAATATCATACCCTTACAAACGATACGGTAAAGCGAAATTATCGTGGGCTGCAAGAATTTTTTTTGATGTAGGTTCAGGTTTAACACTAAAGGGTTACAGGAATCAATATGATGCAACGCAATTTAATCTGAGCAAGGCCAGGCAGGAAGTTAAAGCTTAAATATCATAGATATTATATATAAAAAGATAAATAGGTTAAATATAAGTTATTTATTCACAAAATAAGTTAGATAATGGTTAATTTTACACCCTTAAATAGATCAGTTATTAATATTAATTTAAATTAATGGATAAATAATACCTTATATGTTGTTATCCCATACGTAAAACAAAACTTTCTTTTATGCGTTAACTCAACAGAGAAAAATCATTGAGGCTAATTCGCAGGAAATTAAATTAACAAAATTCAAACTATAAAGATTTTTATTTTTAACATTAAAAAATAGCAATAAATATGCCAATTTTATCGACTCAGTAAAAGCAGCGCCCTGATTCTTTCAGGTCGATCTTATTTAAGGTTCTTAATCACAATAAAGGGCAGCAGGTTTTGAAGTGAAAAGCCGGGGGTTAACTATCAGAGGCGAGGCCCTAAACCATAGGTCTGGAAACAGAAACAGGCGTGAAACCTGTGAAGCCTGAATCCCCGAACATAGTTGATGAGCAATAGCTGCAGTAAGGAGAACCACTCCAACTCAACTCAACTCAACTCAGAAGCAGAAGCAGAAGCAGAAGCAGAAGCAGAAGCAGAAGCAGAAGCAGAAGCAGAAGTAAAGAATACGAAAGAAACAACAGAAGCAGCCAGCAAGCTGCTACGCGGCGCATAAAAAAGGCCACACGAAGGTGGCCAATATATCGAATAATCTGACACAGATTATTTTAGAGGGAGTACTGCTTTTACTGCGTCGCCAATGTCTGCCAGGCTACGAACGGTTTTCACGCCAGCCGCTTCCAGCGCAGCGAATTTTTCATCCGCGGTGCCTTTGCCGCCAGCAATGATTGCACCAGCGTGGCCCATACGCTTGCCTTTCGGCGCGGTAACGCCAGCAATGTAGCCCACAACCGGTTTGGTGACGTGTTCTTTAATGTAAGCTGCCGCTTCTTCTTCTGCGCTGCCGCCGATTTCACCGATCATCACGATGGCTTCGGTCTGCGGATCGTCCTGGAACATCTGCAGAATGTCGATAAAGTTGGATCCTGGAATCGGGTCGCCGCCGATACCTACGCAGGTAGACTGGCCGTAGCCAATATCCGTGGTCTGCTTAACGGCTTCATAAGTCAGCGTACCGGAACGGGAAACGATACCGATACGGCCCGGCTGATGAATGTGGCCCGGCATAATGCCGATCTTGCATTCGCCTGGGGTAATCACGCCCGGACAGTTCGGACCGATCATCCGCACGCCCGCTTCGTCCAGCTTCACTTTTACCGTCAACATATCCAGCGTCGGGATACCTTCGGTAATAGTGATAATCAGCTTAATGCCCGCATCGATCGCTTCCAGAATCCCGTCTTTACAGAACGGCGCCGGAACATAGATCACGGATGCCGTCGCGCCGGTCGCTTCCACCGCTTCGCGCACGGTATTGAATACCGGCAGGCCGAGATGGGTGGTGCCGCCTTTGCCCGGCGTTACGCCGCCAACCAGCTGCGTACCATAGGCCAGCGCCTGCTCAGAGTGGAAAGTACCCTGACCGCCGGTGAAACCCTGGCAGATCACTTTGGTGTTTTTGTCGATCAAAATGGACATTATTTACCCTCCGCTGCAGCAACAACGCGTTGGGCCGCGTCGGTCAGGCTGGTTGCTGCAATAATGTTCAGACCGCTGTCCGCCAGTTTCTGTGCGCCCAGCTCAGCGTTGTTTCCTTCCAGACGTACCACCACCGGTACGTTGACGCCGACTTCAGCGACCGCGCCGATGATGCCGTCGGCAATCAGGTCACAGCGTACGATGCCGCCGAAAATATTCACGAATACCGCTTTTACCGCGTCGTCAGACAGGATGATTTTAAAGGCTTCGGTAACGCGCTCTTTGGTCGCGCCGCCGCCGACGTCGAGGAAGTTGGCTGGCTGGCCGCCGTGATGTTTCACGATGTCCATAGTGCCCATCGCCAGACCGGCGCC
>Ga0268252_1001644_pt1 | contig 12287 bp, 16 predicted proteins | sample AgamicMgSfrz_FD_200244 | JGI IMG/M metagenome (GOLD analysis project Ga0268252, IMG submission 200244) | Agave microbial communities from Guanajuato, Mexico - Mg.Sf.rz (v2) (version 3) | ecosystem: Host-associated > Plants > Phyllosphere > Phylloplane/Leaf | place: Guanajuato, Mexico | collected... | reverse complement strand
AAATTCAAGTAGAAATATATGATAAACTTATTTTATTTAAAACAGTAAATGTATGAACACTGTTATAAAAAATAAAGTTATACCATTTACTCTACCTGACGACAAATAGAACCTTTTTCTACAAGGTATGTAAAAGGTAGAACTATTTTTAATAAAATACGTTAACCATTACTTATATGTATAATATAAATTTAATCATTACTTAATATATAGAAATAATGTAATATCTTCTTTACGTAAATAGATATTTTCTATTTATGTAGCATTTACTGTTTTCGCTTTGACGTTTACTTGTATAAAAAGGTGTATCTTAAGATGCACAAATAGAAATTTATCTTTTATTCTTTGCCTTAATCACTTTTTAATAAAAATAATTTTTAGGATTAATTTGAATAATTTATTTAAAAAGGTTAAAATATCCATATTTATCTTATCTACTAAAAATTAAGCCGTACATAATAAGATAGAAGAAACTCGTCATAAAATAAGCATGTATCTTAAATAGTAAGATACACACTTATTTAACAAAGGTTGAGTCAGTTATTAATCTTTCCAGTTTTATAACTTGATATACATTATAGTGAGGGATTTTGCAGCGAATGACTCATTATGCATCTTGAACGGAGTCCATTTCGTCACAGCGCAAATCTCAGCATTTATCTTAATGATGACCCTTTAAACTATCAGAATAAGAGCTTATGTTTGAATATTTTCTAAAGACTATGATATGTTTTACATCTACACACTATATGTGCAGTAAGAAATGAGGTATTTAAACATGAATAAAGCTGAATTAATCGATGCAGTTGCAACAAAATCAGAACTAACGAAACAAGATTCGAGAAAAGCTGTAGATGCGTTGTTTGAAACGATTTCTAATACACTTGCAAAAGAAGAAAAAATTCAATTAATTGGATTTGGTACATTTGAGGTACGTGAACGTTCAGAACGTACAGGTCGCAACCCTCAAACAGGTGAAGAAATGACCATTCCTGCTTCAAAAGTTCCTGCATTTAAGCCAGGAAAAGAATTAAAAGAAGCTATTAAATCATTATAGTTTTTGATAAATAAAATCACTATAAATTGGAAATTAATTATAGAGATGGAAACATCAACTCCAATTTTATTATGGTTGTGGTGCAAAAAACATTCGCTAGAAAAATAAAGCATTAGGTTCCCTTGAACTACTAGCTTATGAAGCTAATCCAAACAGTTGATGGATGAATTCTTTTCGACTTTGGGCAGACTTCACCTCTTGGTGAACTTGCCTCTTTTTCAGCATATGCATGATTTCTATGCCACTCAGTATGTAAGTGGCTGTACGAAATGATTTCAACCCTAACATCGAACGAACACGTTTCTTAATAAAACGGTGATCTTGTTCTACGATGTTATTTAGATATTTTATCCGCCTTATTTGGATGCCTACGGGCATCTTTTTCTCTTTCTTCAACTCTTCAATAGCCACAGGATAGGCTGGATTCTTATCGACTGTTATGACACGGGGCGTTGAAACATGAAAAGACTGCAAAGCTTTCTTGAAAAAGCGTTTTGCAGCCTTATGATCTCTTGTTTTGCTTAAATAAAAATCAATCGTATTTCCTTTTGAATCAACGGCACGATATAGGTACATCCATTGACCTTTTACCTTAATATACGTTTCATCCACTCTCCAGGAATCATTGATTAGCTTAAGGTGACGCCATACTCGTTCATCTAGTTCAGGACCATACTGATGAACCCAACGCATAATCGTTGTATGAGCAATCGATAATCCGCGTTCTTCCATCATTTCTACTATATCACGAAAACTGAGATTGTACCGTAGGTACCATCTCACAGTTAATAAAATAAGGTCAGGTTGATAATGTTTCCATTTGAATAGACTTTGCTTTTTCATACTAATCGCATCCCCTTTTTTAGAGTACTAGTATCAGTATGTCCAAGACTTAGAGATTACTTGCAAGTGTGGTGAACTTTTTGCACCAGAACCATATATATGTTAGTTACCATAATGTTCCTTATAAGAACGAATAACTGATAGAAAGACAACTCCTAACGGTCGTTTTACCGCAGATTCTACGGAAAAAGGAATGCAGCGCAAAAAATGGAATGTAAAAAAAAAGCAAAAGCTTAGAGGTAAAGTGAAGGGTATTGAATTTTTTTAAGTCATAAACAAGATTAGAACCGTGCTTATTATATATGACCTATATAATAAGTACGACTTTATGTAATTTTTCTTTTCTTTATCCCTAGATATTCTTTCTACTCTTTGTTTTTTCGACATTTTTTATACCCTTTCTTTTTTATAATGTAAAGTACATAGAAAGTATAAGACAAGAGGAGGAGCGCAGATGAACATGGTATCAGGTGTAGAAATAAGAGAAGAAAAGACGACCCGAAATGATGAAGAGATTGTTCAAGCGTTTCAGAAAGGTGACGAAGATGTTTTCGATGTGCTCATAAAGAAATATGAGTATTTGATCTGGTCAAAGGTAAAAAGATACTTCCTACTAGGAGGGGATCGAGAAGATCTCTTACAAGAAGCAAGACTAGGATTATATAAAGCTGTTCGCGATTTTAAAACAGAAGGGATGAGTTCATTTAGGGGATTTGCTGATCTATGTATTACACGTCAACTCATTACAGCTATAAAGGCAAGTGCTCGTCAAAAACATTCTCCTTTAAACAATGCCATCTCTTTAAACATACCTAAGAATTCAAAGCGATTGGAAGACGATTTGATTCTTATGGAGATGCTTCCTCATCCACGTGCTGTAAGCCCGGAACAAGCTACTGTGGAAAAAGAAAATAAAAGAGAAAGGGAACAGATGTTACAAGAAATACTTTCACCTATTGAAAAAGATGTATTTGCTCTATATATGAAGGGACAAACGTATATGCAAATCTCTCAGAACCTACATCTTTCTCAAAAAACAGTAGATAATGCGCTTTACCGAATTAAGAAAAAAATGAAGCATCAAATGCAGTATCTGTATTTACAGCAATCATCCTGACAGACGTAGATAAGTTTCTATAAGCTATCTCTCTTTAATACCTAATAGAAGAAACCTGCCCCCAAAAAAATTATTGATTTTTAATGGATTGATGATGAGTGAAACTAATATTTTGTAGAAATTTAGGGTTCGAAAAGCGTTGATTTATTACAAATAATAAATTATCCTATTACTAGTAAAAAAAGGAAGGGTGGACGTGAAAAAATGATTAACTAATCCTATTTTCTAAGAAAAAATTCGTTAAATAATACGATTGTTTTTTCTGAATAGGATTAGACTGTACTTTTACATACAAATCAAATTGATCATTGTATTCCTTTCTTTCGGAATGTCATGCCAATATTGTTGTTGTACTGTACTTCCCCCTGTTCAGAAAATACGCAGGAGGTTTTTTGTTTTGGAAGAGAAATTACCCGTAAACCATTCAACCAAGTTGTTTGGAAACCGTGTTTTTCAAGCTATTATTATCTCTGGGTTATTCTTGCAAATAGGGATCTGGGTTAGAAATTTTGCTGTACTTCTTTTCATAATGGAGAAGACAAACGGAGACCCATTTGCAGTATCTTTGATTTCTGTAGCAGAATTTGCACCAATTTTTATTTTCTCTTTTATTGGCGGAACATTTGCAGATCGCTGGCGTCCGAAACGTACCATGGTATGGTGTGATATTTTAAGTGCTATATCTGTATTTGCTGTGCTTGTCACGCTTATACTTGGATCTTGGCACATTGTTTTTTTCGCCACTTTAATTTCTGCAATCCTTTCCCAATTCTCCCAGCCTTCAGGGATGAAACTGTTTAAAATGCATTTACCGGAGGAGCAAATGCAGGTAGGGATGTCAGTCTATCAAACGATTTTTGCGATATTCATGGTTCTAGGACCAATACTAGGGACATTTGCCTTTCAAGCCTTTGGTATAAATCTCTCCATTGCCATCACAGGTACGGCCTTTTTACTATCAGCAGCAGCACTCACTTTTCTACCTTCCGACCGAAAGATGGAAGAAGAGAGTGGGACTACATCACTGCTAAGTGAAATGAAAAGTGGTATTAAGTATGTTTTGGGGAAGAAAGAGTTGAGCCTGTTAGGTCTATGCTTTTTAGCAGCTGGACTAGGAATAGGGTTTATTCAGCCTCTCTCCATTTTCCTTGTAACAGAGCAGTTGGGTTTAGCAAAAGAAAATCTCCAGTGGTTACTTACAGCTAATGGAATTGGCATGATCTTAGGCGGAGCAGTAGTGATGATTTTTGCCAAAACAGTAGCTCCGCAAAGGCTGCTGGCATTTGGAATGGTTGGTAATGCAATAGGGTTTGCCATAATGGGGTTATCAGTAAACCTATGGCTGACGCTAGGAGCTCAGTTTCTAAATGGTCTCATGTTACCGTGTATTCAGATTGGTATAAATACGATGATCTTACAGAGAACGGAGGCTGCTTTTATTGGCAGGGTCAATGGGATTCTAAGTCCTCTTTTCACGGGAGCCATGGTATTGACGATGAGTGTAGCCGGTATTCTAAAAGAGCAGTTTTCATTGGTTGTCATATTTGAGGCAGCAGCAGTCTTGTTTATTATAGGTTTGATTTTTATATTACCCCTATATAATTTAAAAGAGGAGACGAAGCAGGAAGGTATAAAATTAGGAGAGTAAAAGGAAAACTCTTTATAAATTCTTCTCTAAATATCCACAATGAAAAATAAACAGTTTCATTATAAAAGTACAGCCAAAAGAAATTAGAATGAAATACGGTATGTTTTAATGTTTTAATTCTAAAAGGTGTGGTACACATATAGTACAGTATCAATGTCACTTAAAATTGAATGCTGTGAATGGTTAAATACTTAGCTTAATGAAGGGACTGGTTCGGTTTTGAAAGACGTAACAGCGACTTCAGCAAATGTATTACCCCAATTGACAAGTAGGTATTGTGATTTAACGAATGGTACTCTCGTTATGAACCGTTATACGTAACGAAAGGGCCTCACAAGGGCAAATGAACATGAGAATTATTTTTAGTAAGAGAGGGGAGTCTGCATCATTTTTGATGCAGACTCTTTTTAGGTTGAAGCTATAAAGTAAGGTACATAAGGTATTGAATCTGAATATTATTTGTAGATACAAGTTCTACTTAATTTGAATAATTGTTGATAGATGTAAGGTTTTGTAGATAACTAAGTTGCTCTTACATATTGAATATTTATCCTATATCAAGTACAATAAGTTAAATATAAGTTCAACTTAAAAGATGAGGTGTTTATAAATGAAAATTTCACGTTTTAATAAAGATTGTGGTAACTCCGTTGATATGAACATTATGGATGGATATCTATTTGATTTTCCAACGAATGTAGTTGAACTTCAAAAAGAAGCTGCAGACTCGTTTTTCACAGATGCTGTTACAGCTCCAGAAGAATTTAAGAAGCGTATTTTACTTTCTACAACCATTCATGGGGAAGAGAAAGAGCGTTATTTCTTAGTAGGAGATATTGCTGCAAGTCAATTACTTGCCAACAATCACATTAATAAATTACATAATAAAATTACTAGTCATATTCCATACATTACCTTTTTAGCTGCCATTTCGTATTACCATGCGTTACATGCGAAAAATAAAAAAGACAATACCATTGAAATTGACTATTTTTCTACCATGTTACCAATCTGGCTCCTTAAGAAAGAGAGCACATTTGGAGCAGCTCAAAAAGCTATGGCCAATCGCTTCTTAGGCGACCATACGTTTACCGTGCATACGCCAGGTTTTGAAAATACGTTAAAAGTAGTAGTAGAAGAAAGTGCATGCTTAAAAGAGGGAGAAAGTGCACGTTTTGCGTTGAAAAAAGACTTAACACTTCAAGATCGTGAAGATGCGAATGAGTACGTAGAATGCGAAACGGTAATGGTGGACATCGGTGGAGGTTCCATTGATGTAGTTATTCTACCAGAAGGGTTGAAAGCTGCCAATAGTCGTGAATCGTTCCAAAGCATTGAAGGTATTCCTTATTTAGCGCATATTGATAAATTGCGTAAAGAGAAATTTCTAGAATTATTTACAGACTTACGTGCCTTTGATCAATTTATTCTCGATAACTACAGCAAGCAAAAGTTTGTATTAAAAAACGAGAATACAGGTGAATCTATTGATTTAACAAGTACAATCAAATCTTCACTACGAGAATATGTGGAGATTTTATTAGCTAAATTAAATGACGTCGCACCACCACCAGCGAATAAACTACGTAAGTATGTATATTGCGGCGGAGTAGCTCCCACTTTAGAAGTAGCTATCATGAATAGTATGCGTGAAAAAATTGGAGAAGAACGTACGGAGAAGTATCATAAGGTTCCCCAAGATAGCCGCCACTTAAATTTATTTGGCTTGGAGATTCGTAGTATTGGTTATGTTCAAAAGAAGCAAGCAGCAGAGAAGAAAGCCGTTAAATCCTAATAACGTAGGTGATAGGGATGTCAGAGCGTCAAAATGCGTTTACGATTAAGACAAATCAATTGAGTGATGAAGTGTATAATAAACTAGCTAAATATGCAAAATCGCGTAAGTTAGGGGACTATATTTCATCTTTAATTTTACGTGATCTAGATGATTCATCTACTGGAAGAAAAGCAATTGAAGACAAAAAAACCTACGAAATGCTTGAACATATCAAGAATGAATTAGCTGATTTAAAAACATTAGCAAAAACGACAAGTTTTGTAGGAAACCATTCCTTCCAAGAAGAAGAGCCTTCAAAGGTTCCTCAACTGAAAGAAGGAAAGATTGCAGATTTAGAAAATATATCTGGCTCATTAGACGATGACGACTTAGAAGAATATAACGATTTTTAGACAGAAAAACCACTAGAATTGAACTGTACCCCAATTCTAGTGGTTTTTCTATAAAATAAAATTGACTATATTTAGATATACTTTATTGAATTAATGCGCCCCTTAGTCCAATAAAGTATTTGATCTAGTTAAACAACTGACTTATCATCAATTTGTGTTGAAATTTGCCAAGTAACACCGAATTTGTCTGTTACTTGGCCATATGATGGACTCCAAAAAGTTTCTTGAAGTGGCATTCCTATTTGCCCACCTTCTTTTAGTTTTTCGAACACTTCTTTTGATTTTTCTACGCTGTCTATAGTAATAGCTACTGTCACTTGTGATCCAATTTGGTATGGTTGACCTGGGAATGTATCAGAAAGCATTAAATCCGTATCACCAACTTTTAAATGCGCATTCATTACACGATCTATTGCTTCTATAGGAGTAGGGAATTCTGGATTTCCGGGCATTTCTCCGAAAGTTTGAACACCAATAACTTTTGCATCCAATGCCTTCTCGTAAAATTTAACAGCTTCTTGTCCATTACCGTTCATAACTAAATAAGGATAAATTCTTAAAACCATGAAAAACACCTCTTTTAAAATTTTATTTAGATTTCAATAAATTATAGCTAATCAAGTTAGGGAACGTAAGTTCGTTTTTTGGTGTAACACTTACTACGTATCTATACAACAAATTTATTGTGTTATCCTGCACAGTTAGTTTGATAAGAAAAAAATTGTTGTAAAAGATATGTAATAAAGGGTCTAATAAAAAGCAACCTTGAACATTGCTTTCTGTTAACGTTCCTGGATAAGCCCTAACGCTGTCCCTTGTTTACCATGAATACCCATAGTAACCTAATTAAGATCAAAATAACTTCTAGTGTGATGATCATGACGACTAGTTGGTTTTCTTTTCAACATTTGCAAACACATCCTTCTATCTTATAAAATAAGAGTAAGAAATAAGAAAGATAGGAAGAGAAATTCATGTCCACAAAATTAGTAAATTTACGAATTGATTTCGCTTTTAAACAATTATTTGGTACCAAAGGCAGCGAGGATATCTTAACAGGTTTTTTAAACGCTGTTTTAGAAAAGTCTCTAGAAGCACCCATTACATCTCTTCAATTGGAAGATCCACATCTTCACAAGGCTTACGAAGATGACAAGTTATCTATACTAGATTTATTAGCCACATTGAATAACGGAACACAAGTGAACATTGAGATCCAACTTCGTAACACGCATGATATGGTTAAGCGCTCTTTATATTATTGGAGTAAATTATATACGTCCCAAATGCAAGAGGGGATGCCTTACCGCGCCTTACGAAAAACCATCACCATTAATTTGTTGGATTTCATTTTATTCTCTTCAGATGAAGAATTTCAGACGACAGGGCAGCTGTGGGATACAACCAAGCAACGTGTTTTAAGTGATGATATTGAGATTCATTTTGTGGAAATTCCAAAGCTTGTGAAACAATGGAGGGAAGAAAAAGTCAACCCGTGGGAAAATGCATTCGTTCGTTGGATATTATTGTTACCAGCCCATGAAGATGAACATTTAACTCAAACATTGGAGGAGATTGCCATGAATCAAGATCCAATTCTACAAAAAGCGATGGATAAATGGGAAAATATGAGTCACGATTCTTCTTTCCGAAGCGCATATGAAGCGCGTGAGAAACTATTACTTGATGAGCAAGCTAAATTAGCACATGCCCGTGAAGAAGGATTAGAAGAAGGAAAAATTCAATTGATTCGCAGCATGTATGAGAATGGTATGCCTTTAGATGATATTGCAAAGTTTACCGGTTTAAGTACAGAAGAAGTAGGAAGAGTTATACGATAATATAGAAAGTGATAGAAACTTTTTATTTTATAATGATTCCATTTTGAGATGACTTTTGATGTACAATGGACAAATGAACAAACAGTAAAGGTAAATAAAATTAATGATGTTTGTAAAAATAAAAAAGCACAACCTCACTCTATATGGTTAGTGCTTTTTATTTTGAGTAATAGCAATTAAATATTGTCAGCTAAGATGATAAGTTTAACAAAACAGCATTTTGAGCTAATCATAATAAATTTTCATTTTTTACAGTCTTTTAAATAAATTGCAATAAATTAACTGTCAATTAAAAATGATATAAAAGTTTTAGATGGAATTAAAAGTACTGTAATAAGAACAAACAGATTGGTCACAGTACTTCATTGAGGGAATAGTGAATTATAGTTAAGATTGTCCAATATAGATAGTCCTAAAAGGTACACCTATTTAGACGGTAAAAAGTATCCAGCACGAAAGTTTAAACAAACATTTTTATTCCAACAAAAATAAGCTCAAAAGCCTCCTTTTAGAAAAAAGAGGCTTTTTTTAGTTACATAAAGCATTTTATTTTTGTATCCATATATAATTAATTATCAAATAAAGTTTTTAGGAGATTATCTATATTGGAAAGTAAAACAGGCACAGTAAAATATTTTGATGATGAAAAAGGTTTTGGATTTATTTCACCTGATAATGGTGTTGAAGACCTATTAGTTTATTTTGGTTCTATACATAACGCCAACTCTTTAAAAGTAGGACAGAAAGTTTCTTATGTAGAATATATGGGTCAAAAAGAGCCACAAGCAGAATATGTAGTACTACTCTAATTATATATTTTTTATAATATAAAAGGCATTCCTCTACTATTTTGATATGCTTTTTTCTGTTTTTAGATAAACAGTAATTAATACATATATGTTACAATACTCCTTCATAACACCTATAGAAATATACACTAGACCAAGTATAATGAAGGATATGAGAATTACTAAAAAAGAGGTAACTATAATGTTAAAAAACAAGCCAGAAAACCTACAAATGTTTAAGGTAGACTACTCAGTATTAAAAAATAATAAAATAGTTAATGACTTTGTCATTATAAAATCTGTTAAGGATACAGATAAAATTGTAAAATTAGCTAAATTAGATATATCTACAAAGGAAAGAGTATTTATTCAAGATGTAAAAGTCTTAGAATTCAACCCCTTTTCATCTTAAACATATAACTTAAAGACATAAAAAAAAGTGTGAATATGACATTAATTTTTGAACAAACTACAAAAGAGCATGGAAACTCCATCCATGTACAATTCTTTTTTCTTTTTCAAAAAAAACTATCCAACTCCCATCGGATAGTTTTTTCATTTGCTGTTCGTATATTTTTCAGATAGTTGGAACAAAATGTAATTAGAATACCCTCCGACCTTTGGTATTCTAAACCCATTTTATGGATTTTGGATTCTGGATAAGAAAAAGCTACTGTTCGTGAGGCACAGTAGCTTTTTCTATTTCAGGCTGTATATGATATGCAATTTTAGTTTACATAATAATGATTATTGCAAAAACAAAGAAAGCCTTAGAAATCCGTGGATTCTTGGGGCTTTCTTTATACTTAGGTTATGCTCTCGATGCGAATTTTTTAGTTGTCTTTCTTTAACTAACGCACCCGTTACTTCAAGAAGAAAAAGTGCATCCCTTCTGAAGAAATGCACCCTTTCGTTGAACAAGACATAATCTCTCTTATTTTTCTACATAATCAATCTCAATCCCATTCACTTTTTTATCCATTTCGTAAGTTTCAGAGGATTTACCATAAATAACTTTTAGGTTCTTTTCATCAAGCCATTCAATAGAAAAGTCTTTATCTGACCTAAATGTATTTCCCGATTCATTTTGAAAATCGTCATCTTTATCTAAAATGGATAATTGAGGTGAAAATCCCGTTGTTGCACCACAACTTCTTTCGAAAATATAAGCCACATTCTCACCACTAGGAGAAGGGACTTTTTGTACAATATCGTTTCCACACATATCTCCAAACAATGTATCCAATACATATTTACCAACCATAAATATGGCAAGTATTGTGATTATTGTTATCAAAATAGGTTTCAATTTATTTTTCATTTGACTCACCTTGATTCAATTTGTATATTTGAAGTTTTCTTTAGCATTCCAAAAAGTCCTTCTTGCACTAACCTGCATCCTTTAGTAAAAGAGATAAAAATATAGTGCAATAAGATAAGTAGCTATTATAAAAATTGAATAAATCCTTCCCAAAAATACGAAGAAACCTTTATCTCTTCGGGTAAAAATTAAGTATCCAATACATATTATCAGAACCATAATATACAAAGGTGCTGCTGCAAGGTTTGAAAAAAGTTGTGGAAAGGTCATTGTCATTATGAAACTCCTACTCTTAGCTGCCTTTTTATTTTATTTAAATTTATCAGGTTGTTCTACATAGAATTCTAAATACCCACATTTAGAACAAACATAAGGAGATACTTTACTGTAAATAGGACTGTCCTTAAAAAAACCCCTTGGTTTTTTGTTTATCTGAAACTCTCCTTGAACCCCAGAAATATAAGCTTTTGTAAGTTCGCTATTGCATTTGATACAAGTTTTCATTATTTATTAACCCCTTTTATTTCCTTGTCGCTTTAAAATTCGTATTATTCGCCTTTATATGATTCCTTAATTAACAAAGTTTCCATCCCTATTCAACTAACGCACCCATGAGTTGGGTAAGGATCACAGCTACATATTAGTCTTTTTTCTCTTTGGAGAACATTAAGTCAAAAAAAACTAAGCTAAGAGATATACCTAGAGGTGTGCCAAAGTGATAAATATCAATTTCTGAAGGTCGGAAAATATAGTTAAAAATATATGTTACAGTACTAAGGGAAATAAACAGGGTAGCAAATTTAAATAATCTTTTTCTTATTTCAAACCATTTCATTTTTTTTATGTTGATCAAAGTTACAATGATAAAATAAAGGAATGACGAAAGAAGAAAAATTACATAGCTAATTATAAATTTAAAAGAAAATGCATTATCAATGTTCTTATATACGATAAATAATGTAATGATCGTGCTTGGTATAAATAACGTATATATCATGTACGTTAAGATACCTTTTTTCATTTTGGTAAGACCTTTTTTAAAATCACTGAAACAATAAATAATGTTATGAAACCAAGTGTTAGTCTAACTAAATGTGTTAAAAGCCAATTATCTAATATATTTAAATTATCCGTTAATTTTATAACCACTAACATAACAAGAAAGCCTACAATATAATCTTTTTTCATATTTTATCCTCTATTCCAGAATATTCACTGATAGCATAATGATATCCTAACAGATAATAGCTCTTAAATATTCAGGAAATACTTGGAGTTTACTTTTAACTAATCCATCCTGTTAGTCAAAGAGGAAAAATATATACTGCATGCAAATCTAGTTTACATAACAGTGATTCTAAGAACCAAAACAAGGTTACTAAAGTAACCTTGTTCTATTTAATTAACTATTTACATATTATCTTCAACTAATATCGTGCAAATACTTGGTCAAATTTTCAGATTGTGAAAAAAATGGTGCAT
>Ga0268252_1001640_pt1 | contig 12295 bp, 10 predicted proteins | sample AgamicMgSfrz_FD_200244 | JGI IMG/M metagenome (GOLD analysis project Ga0268252, IMG submission 200244) | Agave microbial communities from Guanajuato, Mexico - Mg.Sf.rz (v2) (version 3) | ecosystem: Host-associated > Plants > Phyllosphere > Phylloplane/Leaf | place: Guanajuato, Mexico | collected... | reverse complement strand
TTTTTTTGCAAAAGCTAATAAAAATGAAAGAATTCAAGTGGAAAAAGGAGCTAGCGTTAACTTATGCTATTAAATTTAGCTCAATTGGTTCAATATGGTTTAATTTGAATGAAAATCGAATTTTAACTATCTTTACATGCATTAACTTAAAGGAGTATGATTGCTAACATAATATTGCTTCTTATATCGCTGAGTCTATTTTAGAGCGGGGGACCCATCCGCGGTAATTTTACCGCACGGGGTGAATCCTTCTTAGTAAGGTAGGGCTACTCTTTTGGCCCGAATCCGACAGCTAACCTCGTAAGCGTGAAGAGAGAGGATGTGTAACTGGTGATCGAAAAAATCAACTCGACCACGGGGTAATCCTCCGCGGTCTTTTTTCTGTTAACTATATAAAAAAAATATCTTATATCGCTGAATCCACTTGGAGCGGGGGACCCATTTTAATTGTGAGATTTCTCACCGGGGTGAATCCTTATTAAAGGTAGGGCTACTTCTTGGCCCGAATCCGGCAGCTAACCTCGTAAGCGTTAAGACAGAAGGTATTACCTTGGAATTTTACCCCTTGTGTAATACAGGGGGTTTTTTGTGTGGAAATAATGGTAAATTTTAACATAAGAAGGAGAGAAGTATGGAAGACTTGCTTATGCTTTTTATTATCGGAATGTCCTTAACCTCTATGTATGGATTAATTAAGTGGTCTGCTAGAAAAACAGCCCGAAATGAGCAGGAGGGACAGAAATGATTATTTTTATATTTATCCTGGCATTTGGTGTTGTTAGTTATTTGCTTTATGCCTTAATAAATCCTGAGAAATTTTAGGTTGGATGGAGGGAAATAAATTGTTTTTGACAATAGTATCTATCATTCTCACATTGCTGATTATAGTTGGACTGGTAATACCAATGGGAAACTATATGGCTTCTGTTTTTAGTGACAATACAACGAAGCTAGATAAACTATTCCATCCTGTTGAAAAGTGGATATATAAGCTTGGGGGGATAAAAAACATTAACCAAAATTGGAAGCAGTATGCCTTATCGATGCTTACAGCAAATGCCTTTATGATTCTGTTAGTCTATTTAATCTTTCGGATGCAGGGCCACTTACCGTTAAATCCAGGGAATATTGCGGGAATGAGCCCAGATTTAGCCTTTAATACGGCGATAAGCTTTATGACAAACACGAATTTACAGCATTATAGTGGTGAGTCTGGACTATCGTTGTTTTCCCAGTTGATAGCCATTGTTTACATGATGTTTGTCGCGCCGGCTACTGCGTTGGCTGTGGCGATTGCGTTCATAAAGGGGCTGGCTGGAAAGAATATCGGCAACTTCTTTATTGATTTTACAAAAAGCATTACAAGAATCCTGCTGCCTATTGCCTTTGTAACTAGCTTTCTCTTTATAGCGCTTGGTGTTCCGCAAACATTCGAAACAACGATGGAAGCAACGACGCTAGAAGGGGAGGTGCAGATAATAGCGACAGGGCCGATTGGTTCCTTTCTTTCCATCAAGGAGCTAGGGAACAACGGAGGAGGCTATGTTGGTGTTAACTCTGCTCATCCATTCGAAAATCCTAATGCAATCAGCAATATCTTGCAGATTATCTTAATGTTTTTATTGCCAGCATCCATTCCCATTACTTACGGAAGGCTAGTTGGAAATAAAAAACAAGGAAAAGTACTATTAATCTCAATGTCTATGATTTTTCTTGTGTTCCTCAGCACGTCTCTTTATCAAGAATATCAGGGAAACCCAGCAATTACAGCACTTGGCATATCTGCTGAAAACGGCAGTATGGAGGGAAAGGAAGTAAGATTAGGCATTGCACAGTCTGTTTTTTATGCGATAACAACAACTGCAACAGAGACCGGTGCTGTTAATACGATGCATGATACATTAACACCGATATCTGGTATGCTGTCTCTTGCCAATATGCTGTTAAATACAGTATTTGGCGGTGTCGGCTCTGGTTTTATCAATATAATGATGTATGTACTAATCGCTGTATTTATTTCTGGGCTAATGGTAGGAAGAACACCTGAATTTCTCGGCAAAAAAATAGAAGGTAAAGAAATGAAGCTGATTGCTATAACAATGTTGATTTCTCCAATTCTTATATTAGTGGGGAGTGCGCTTGCGTTATTTACACCATTAGGGAGTGAGGGGATATCAAATCCAGGCTTTCACGGATTGACACAAGTACTGTACGAATTTACTTCGTCTGTTAATAATAATGGCTCAGGTTTTGAAGGGCTTGGTGATGCAACGCCATTTTGGAATATATCAACAGGAATTGCTATGTTTATTGGCAGATACTTCCCCCTTATTACCATGCTTGCAGTCTCTGGAAGTCTTGCAGCAAAAAATACTGTGCCAGAAACAGCAGGAACATTTAAGACAGACACATCTCTTTTCGGAGGTTTATTTATCGGAACAGTATTCATTGTTGGAGCGTTGACGTTTTTCCCAGTATTAGTTTTAGGGCCAATTGCAGAATTTTTGACATGGTGATGGAGGGTAGCTATGAATACTCAGGAGGAACTGCAAAGTCAGAAAGGAAGTACGTTAATGAATAATAACATTATCATACAGGCGGTTAAGGATTCATTTATTAAGCTGAATCCAACATTAATGGTGAAAAACCCAATTATGTTTATTGTAGAATTAGGCTTTTTTATCACAGTTGTTCTGGCCATTTTTCCAGACGCATTCGAAGCAAACGGGACGGAACGCGGCTTTAATATTGCCGTTTCTATCATTCTATTGTTTACTATTTTGTTTGCAAACTTTGCAGAGGCGATTGCAGAAGGACGGGGAAAGGCTCAGGCCAGTACGCTAAAACAATCTAAAACAGATATGTTCGCAAACCTTTTAAATGAAGGCAGCATTAGTCATGTACCATCCTCTCAGCTGAAAAAAGGTGACGTTGTATTAGTTAAGCAAGGAGAAACGATACCAGGTGACGGAGAAGTGATTCAAGGTTTGGCATCTGTCGATGAATCAGCAATCACGGGTGAATCTGCACCTGTTTTAAAAGAAGCTGGCGGCGATTTTAATTCTGTAACTGGCGGAACAATTGTAGTCAGTGACGAAATAAAGGTGAAAATAACAAGCAATCCTGGAGAATCCTTTTTGGATAAGATGATTTCATTAGTAGAAGGAGCAGAGCGGCAAAAAACACCGAATGAAATAGCATTGAATACGGTTCTGATTAGCTTAACTCTTATTTTCCTGTTTGTTGTCATCTCACTGCCTTTCTTTACAAACTATCTAGGCTTTCAGCTTTCATTGCCAGTATTAATTGCTCTTCTTGTGTGCTTAATTCCGACAACGATTGGCGGACTCCTTTCAGCCATTGGGATCGCTGGGATGGATCGGGTCACAAAATTCAATGTCTTGGCGATGTCGGGTAAAGCAGTTGAGGCTGCTGGTGATATTAATACGATTATTTTAGATAAAACAGGTACGATAACATTTGGGAATCGGATGGCAAGTGAATTTATCAAAGCAGGCGAGGCTGATATGGATATCTTTTATAAATGGGTTGCAGCAAGCTCACTGAAAGATGAAACACCAGAAGGCAGATCTGTTTTGGATCTATTAAAAAAGGAAAATTATCACTATGATAATACATTGGCAGCTGGATCGGAAATAGTTGAATTCAAAGCGGAAACAAGAATGAGCGGCTTGAATTTGCAGGATGGGAGATTGGTCCGTAAAGGGGCAGTAGATGCCATAAAGCAATGGGTTTTATCAAAAGGAGGCATAATACCTGCAGATTTAGACAAAAAAGCGAATCATATTGCACAAGCAGGGGGTACACCTTTAGCAGTTGCAATTGACAGCCAAATAGTAGGGCTCATTTATTTAAAGGATACTGTAAAACCAGGCATGAGAGAAAGATTCGAAGAGCTGCGGAGAATGGGCATAACATCAATCATGTGCACTGGCGACAATCCTTTGACTGCAGCTACGATTGCTAAGGAAGCAGGGGTTGATGAGTTTATTGCTGAATGTAAGCCAGAGGATAAAATTGCAGTCATTAAGCAGGAGCAAGCAAAAGGCAAATTGGTCGCAATGACAGGCGATGGTACCAATGATGCGCCAGCATTAGCACAGGCTGATGTTGGATTGGCAATGAACAGTGGTACAACTGCTGCTAAAGAGGCTGCCAACATGGTTGATTTGGATTCTAATCCAACTAAACTCATAGAAGTAGTTAGTATTGGGAAGCAGCTGCTAATGACAAGGGGAGCATTAACAACCTTTAGCATTGCAAATGATATTGCCAAGTATTTTGCGATAGTGCCAGCCATGTTTATGGTGGCAATACCAGAAGTCAGCAGATTAAATATTATGGAGCTGCACTCACCGGTTTCGGCAATATTGTCTGCATTAATTTTTAATGCGGTTATCATCCCGCTTCTCATTCCGTTAGCAATGAAGGGAATAGCATATAAGCCAATGAGCTCTGATGCATTATTAAAGAAAAACCTGTTTTTATACGGCGCTGGAGGTGTTATCGTTCCGTTCATCGGCATTAAAGTAATTGACCTGCTTATATCGACTGTATTATAAAATTTATTTGACTATTGGAAGGGATGAAAACATGTTTGCAACCGTTGCAAGAACCAGCTTGCTGTTTATGCTTATTTGTGGATTGATTTACCCGTTAGCTGTTACAGGCATTGCCTCCATTTTGCTCCCAACACAGGCTAACGGCAGCCTCGTGTACGGGGAGAATAGTGAAATAATTGGCTCTAAGCTAATTGGTCAGTCATTTACTGATGAACGTTTATTTCATGGGAGAGTTTCAAGCATTAATTATGATGCTTCAAGCTCTGGCACCAATAATTATGCACCAACAAATGCAGAGATGCTTGAGCGGACGAAGCTATCAATAGCGGATTGGGAGAGGGAAAATCCAAATCAATCACTGCAGGATTTGCCAATTGACCTGATCACAAACTCTGGGTCCGGGCTTGATCCTCATATTACTCCAGAGGCAGCAAGAGCACAGATAACAAGAATCTCCAATAATACTAGCATAACAAAGCTGGCTTTACTGGATTTGATTGAGCGTCATACAGAGAAAAAGGATTGGGGGATGTTTGGCGAGGAAAAGGTTAATGTTCTGCAATTGAACATAGAATTAACGAAATTAATCCCCTAATATAGATTGGGTTTCCCGCTTGTGACTAAGCGGGAAGCTTATGAATGATGGAGTTGATGATGTGTGTGAATAAGGAACATCCATTTGCCAACAGGAGAACGCCTGAAGAAATCCTTGCAGAAATCAATAAGCAAAGCAGGGGGAAATTAAAGCTGTATATTGGCGCAGCACCAGGGGTCGGAAAGACATATAGAATGCTACAGGATGCAAATGAATTGCGGAATGAAGGAAAGGATATTGTCATTGGGCTGATTGAAACACATAACAGAATGGAAACGGGAAATCAGGTAGGAAAACTAGAGAGAGTTCCACTGCTAGAAATAACATATAAAGGAAAGAAGTTTTTTGAAGTAAATGTTCCGGCCATCTTATCAAGAAGACCTGAAATTGTCATTATTGACGAGCTTGCTCATTCGAATATTTATGGATCAGTAAATCCAAAAAGATATATAGATGTAGAAGAAATAGTAGCTTCAGGGATTGACGTTTACACAGCTGTTAATATACAGCATTTGGAAAGTGTTCATGATATTGTGGAGAATTTCACTGGAGTAAAAGTAAAGGAAAGACTGCCAGACCTTTTCCTTGATAAAGCAGATGAAATTCAGCTTATTGATATCACACCAATGGAATTGAGAAAGCGGCTGAAGGAAGGAAAGATTTATGCTAACCATAAAATTCAGCAAAGCTTAAGTAATTTTTTTACGGAAGCGAATCTTTATGCATTAAGAGAGTTGGCGTTAAGAGAAGTAGCAGATGATGTGGATGAAAAAATAGAAGAAAACAATGGTCATCTTTACCAAGGTCCGATTGGACTTCATGAAAAGATATTAGTTTGCGTGCAGTATAGTGAAACAGCGGAAAAGCTGATAAGAAGAGGCTGGCGTATGGCCAATCGACTAAAGGCAAAGCTCTATGTGCTCCATGTTACAGATACTGATGTGCTGGAAATGCCGCAATGGAAAAGAGAAACGATCAGAGTATGGGAAGAATTATCCTTGCAGTTTCATGCTCAGTTTATTCTTCAGAAAAAAGGAAAGAAAAAGCCTGCTCAAATAATTGTTGAAACAGCCAAAAGTTACTTTATTACGCAAATATTATTAGGGCAATCAGCAAGAACAAGGTGGGAGGAAATTAAAAGAGGCTCCATCGTCAATGATATTATGAGACAAACAACTAATATAGATATTCATATTGTGGCAGACAGCAAGCCAATAAGAAAGGAAAATAAACGATAATGAACGTAGCATTTTTTCTTATTCCAAAACAAGAGGTTGCTTTCGTATTTCAACATTGGACAATGAGGCAGGTAATGGAAAAGATGGAATATCACCGCTACAGTGCCGTGCCAATCTTAAACAAGGATGGTCACTACTTAGGCACAATAACTGAGGGTGACTTACTGTGGAAAATGAAAAATACTGGTAATCTCGATTTTCAGCATACAAATGTGGTCAGCCTTCAAAATGTGCCGCTCCATTCTAAATATGAAGCTATTTCTGTCAACAGCGAAATAGAAGAAATTGTTAGTACCCTACTTGAACAAAACTTTGTCCCAGTCGTTGATGATTCAGGAGTGTTTATTGGGATTATTAGACGAAGAGAAGTGATGCAGTGGCTTTCAAAGCAAAATGGGAATGCGATGATACAAGAAACTGATTAGGAATGTCTAATCAGTTTCTTGTTCTTATCTTCATTATTTTGCGGTAAACACCTGATTAATCCTTTCAAGTGCCCAATCCAATTCCTGCGCTGTGATAATCAGCGGCGGCGCAAACCGAATTACAGTATCGTGCGTTTCTTTGCAAAGCAAGCCAAGATCCTTCAACCGCTCACAATATGGTCGTGCTTCCTCATATAATTCCATGCCGATAAATAATCCTCTGCCACGAACTTCTTTAATTACCGGGTTCTTGATTTCTTGCAGTTTGGCAAGAAAATAAGAGCCAAGCTCATGGGACCGTTCTGCAAGCTTTTCATCCTCAATGACTTCTAATGCTGCGATGGAGACGGCACATGCAAGTGGGTTTCCGCCAAATGTGGACCCGTGTGATCCTGGATTGAATACGCCGAGTATGTCCTTGTTAGCAACAACACAGGAAATAGGAAATACGCCTCCACCAAGTGCTTTGCCCAATATAAGCATGTCTGGCTCGATGTCTTCCCACTCATAGGCAAACATTTTTCCTGTTCTGCCAAGGCCAACTTGAATTTCATCTGTGATAAAGAGAACGTTATGCTTTTGACATAACTCAAATGCCGCTTTAATAAAGCCTGGAGGTGGGAGGATAATACCAGCTTCCCCTTGAATTGGCTCGATTAAAAATGCTGCCGTATTTGGGGTAATCGCTTGTTTAAGACTGTCTAAATCTCCGTAAGGAATGAGTTTAAAGCCAGGAAGCAATGGACCGAAACCACGCTGATATTCAGCCTCAGACGATAACGAAACGGCGGCCATCGTGCGGCCGTGGAAATTTCCTGTGCATGCAATAATTTCTGCCGAATTAGCTTTGATGCCTTTTACATCATAGGCCCAGCGTCTTGCCGCTTTAATAGCTGTTTCGACAGCCTCTGCACCAGTATTCATCGGCAATGTCATATCCTTATTTGTCCATTTACTAAGCTTCTCATACCATGGACCGAGCTGACTATGGTGAAAGGCGCGGGAGGTTAATGTCACTTTATCAGCTTGATTTTTTAAAGCCGCAATAATTTTCGGATGCCGATGTCCTTGGTTTACGGCCGAATAGGCACTAAGCATATCCATATATTTTGTGTTTTCTGGGTCTTCCACCCATACCCCTTCCGCTTTTTCAATCACTATTGGCAGGGGGTGATAATTGTTTGCTCCATATTTTTCCGTTTGCCTTATAATCCTTTCCGATAAAGACATAAGGGTTCCTCCATTCATTAGGTGGTTTCTTCAAACGTGATTTTATATCATATGATGTATTGTCCAAGCATAAATTAAAATAGCTGGTTTTTCCGTAATGTGGAAACGATATCTACTATTTGGAAATCATCTTTATTGTCAAATAATTTCAATAATATGTCAATAGGTTATCATGCTTGTTATAACCAAATTTTTAATAATTCTTAACATTGTAAAAATAATATTGCACAATGTTTATCTGTCTGCTACATTGATGGTGTGAAAAGGTTTTTTATGTCAAAAACAGAATGTAGGTCATTATGGTACAGTCTATCGATAGAGCATTAAACATTATCAAGTTAATTGCTTCTGAAAAAGGAGAATGGTGGTCCATTTCAGAAATCGCTGATAGCTTGCGTCTTCCGGTAAGTACGGTCCATCGCTTACTGAATACACTCATTCAACATCGCTTAGTACAGCAAAACCAAAATACGAAGCAATATAAACTCGGAAGCTTATGGATGGAGATCGGCTTAAGGGAGCTTGAGAAGGCTGATTATAGAACGAAAGCACGAGAAGTGATGGAAGTATTAGCACTTCAAGTAGAGGAAAGTATCTATTTCAATATTCCGGACGGAAAGGAAGCTATCATAATAGAACGTGTAGACAGTCCAACAAATGTGCGAATCATTGACAAAATCGGACTGCGAATTCCCCTTCATATCGGAGCGCCAAATAAGACAATTCTAGCTTATATGCCAGAAGAGACAATTGAGGCAAATGTAAAGGAGCTACTGCCATCATCTAAAGAAAAACAAAAAGAATTATATGGCCATTTAGCTCTTATTAAAGAACAGGGCTATGCTACTAGCTTCAGTGAAAGAACAGATGGAACATTGTCTGTTGCAGCACCTGTCTTTAATTTTAATCACGATATTGTCGGGGCAATCAGTATTGGTGTCGTCCAATATCGTGTTAGTGACGAACGTTTATCCTATTTGATTCATTGTATAAAGAAAGCGGCAGACGAAATTTCAACAGCAATAGGCAGAACCACATAATTTGCGGGTTCTGTCCATTTTTATATAGTGAATGGAAAGCAATTTCATCATACGGAAAAGAGGGCATGTCATGGAGAAATGGAGTACAAAGGAGCAATTAGTTGACCTTTTATGTAATCTTGTCAAGATTCCAAGCATTACAGGCACAAAAGCCGAAAAGGAGCTGCCTGACTATGTCATAAATCAGTTAACAAGCTTAAAATATTTCCAAGAGAATCCGCAGCATCTGCAAAAAAATCCAACAGGTGACGGAACGTATTTTGTTACTGGTCTTGTAAAAAAACAACCACTAACGAAAAAGACAGTCATACTTATCAGTCATTTTGATGTAGTAGATGTAGAGGATTATGGAAGATGGAAGGAATACGCATTTGATCCAAAAAAAATCACAGAATTATTTCGACAGCATAAGGAAGAACTGCCAAGACAGGTCAAAAACGATATGGAAACAGGAAATTGGTTATTTGGCAGGGGAACAATGGACATGAAATGTGGGCTTGCCCTCCATATGTCTATGATAGAAAAAGCATGCAACGGAGAATTCGATGGAAACATTCTGCTAGTGACAGTTCCAGATGAGGAAGTAAATTCTGTCGGAATGAGAGCGGCTGTCCCACTTTTATTAGAAATCGCACAAAAACATGACTTGGAATATGTGACGGTATTAAATGGTGAGCCGATGTTTATGCGATATCCCGGTGACCAAAATAAATATTTATATACGGGGTCGATTGGGAAATTGCTTCCAGGCTTTTTATGCTATGGAAAAGAAACCCATGTTGGGGAACCCTTTGCAGGATTAAATGCAAATTTTATGGTCTCTTTATTGACAGAGGAATTCGAATTAAACACCGATTTATGCGAAATAGTAGAGGGGGAAATCACTCCGCCGCCAACTAATTTGATACAGTATGGGATTAAAAAGGATTATTCTGTGCAAATTCCGCATCGGGCCGTAACACTATTCAATTTATTTTTATTAGAGAAGAAAATGGATGATATTGTGACATCATTAAAAGAGACAGCTGACAGAGCGGCAGCAAACATAGCTACTTCTTATCAAAAACAAGCTCTTGCGTTTGCTAAATTTACTCCATTTGTGCCACCGGACATGAAGGTTACTGTATTAACATTTGATGAGCTTAGTAACTATGCTGTGACAAAGTATGGAAAAGAAAGTGTGGAAAGTATTCATGCAAATATCCTGAAAAACAAGGGGGCGATGGATGATAGAGAGGCAACGATTAAAATGGTCGATAAGCTAGCGATTTTATGTAAGGAATTGGCACCGATGATGATTTTGTTTTTTGCGCCGCCCTTTTATCCAGCGATAAGCTCCTATAAAGATCCATTAATCAATAATGTTGTGCAAGCCATTCAGAAATATGGATTAGCTTCTCATGGAGTAGATTTTGAAAAAAGAAATTACTTTAATGGTATATCCGATTTAAGCTATGCTGGTTTACAGTATCCCGCTGCATCCATGATATCACTTACCGCTAATATGCCAATGTGGGAGAGGGGATACTCTGTTCCACTTAAAGATTTAGAAGTATTGAACGTACCTGTTTTAAATATCGGACCTGTTGGTTTTGATGCACATCAGTGGACCGAAAGATTGGATATCGACTATGCATTTGAAACATTAAAGGATCTTCTGTTCTTCAGCATTACAAAAATATTTGCAGCCAATCCATCTGTATCACATCATGAGAATGGGTAATGTTCGTTTAATTATTTGCTTGTACTTTTTCCGCCTTGCGAACAATAGCCATAAATAACCTAACAAATAAGAAGGAGAAAGCAATGGAAAAAAAGCTGTAATAAGAGTTCCAGCCCTTTTTATATTGGACCAGCTTCGTATTTTTCTCAATAAAATGTTCTGCAATTGCTGATGGAATGCTGAAAAGAAGGCACTTGATCACTATTCCGAGCAATTTTGAATCTTTTGATGCGTGGTTGTAATAAACACAAGTGACAGGAAAGATTAAGTAGCTGAAAAGCACACTAATGTCGAACGTCCTAAATATTCTAACAGGGTATGTAATATAGCCTTTTTTAACAGCAAGATTATCTAATATTGATGCAATGTAGCTTTTAAACAAAAAGATAATCAGCCACTCCTTTAAAGGTGGCTTTCTAATCATATTTATCAATAATCCAATGCTGGCAAAGAATAATAGTCGTAAGAAGTTTAATTCATTCCGTTTAAACATCGTTTTCTCCTTTTATTTTTTTCTTAGTTTGTCCTTGGAAATAATAAATATTTAATAGAAGATGTTAGATAATATTGGTGTTTTTTTGGGGGGGGAATCCTAAGCGGAAATAAATAAATCATTTATTTAGGGCTTGGGCTTATAAATGAATCATCCAAGTAAATAAAAAAACCGAACTGAAAAGTTCGGTTTTAATGTAGACTATTCGCAACCTCATCGTTTTAGACCGAAGTACTTAAAGTCCTAGTCTTTTGATTATATTAAATATGTCTGTCCCGTCCTGCCATCATTCCAAATATTGTTACAATCGCTGCTACAAAAATAAGAGTGATTAGTGGGATGGACCATACATGTGTCCAATCAAATAGGGAACCGATGAATAATGGTCCAACTGCAGCTAGAATATAGCCTGTTGATTGTGCCATACCTGAAAGCTCTGCTGCTTGCTTCGCACTATGTGAACGGAAACCAATTAAGCTTAGTGCTAATGGGAATATGCCGCCAAGAGCTAAACCAATTAATATAATGCTGATAATTAAAATAGGATAGTGGTCAGCACTAACCAATAACCCGAAATAGCCTAAAATGGCGCAAATGCCCAAACCGAAGGCAATCCAAGATTGGGACTTGAGACGGCTTGCCACAAATGGGATAAAAAAGCTTGCAGGTAAACCTACTAATTGCATAAAGGATAACATCCATCCCGCAGTCTCTATGCTCATTCCATAGCTATGCAGAATTTCTGGCAGCCATGAAATTGTCACATAAAATAAAAATGACTGAAATCCCATGAAAATAGCGATTTGCCATGCAATCGGAGAAGACCAAACTTTTGTTGGAGTAACTAGATTTGTATTTGTAACTTCAGCACTATCATTCCGATTGTATTTCTGTAAATAAAACCAGACAATAATTGCTGCTACAGCGGGAATGCCCCACACCATTTGAGCACCTTGCCAGCCTAGACC
>Ga0268252_1001637_pt1 | contig 12308 bp, 10 predicted proteins | sample AgamicMgSfrz_FD_200244 | JGI IMG/M metagenome (GOLD analysis project Ga0268252, IMG submission 200244) | Agave microbial communities from Guanajuato, Mexico - Mg.Sf.rz (v2) (version 3) | ecosystem: Host-associated > Plants > Phyllosphere > Phylloplane/Leaf | place: Guanajuato, Mexico | collected... | reverse complement strand
TGGCGAGCGTACAGCTGCGTAATGTAACGAAAGCCTGGGGTGACGTTGTGGTGTCGAAAGACATCAATCTGGACATCCACGAAGGTGAATTCGTGGTATTTGTCGGCCCATCTGGCTGCGGTAAATCAACTCTGCTGCGTATGATTGCCGGTCTTGAAACCATCACCAGCGGCGATTTGCTGATTGGTGATACCCGAATGAATGACATTCCGCCTGCCGAACGTGGCGTCGGCATGGTTTTCCAGTCTTATGCACTCTATCCCCACCTTTCCGTAGCCGAGAACATGTCCTTCGGTCTGAAGCTGGCGGGCGCGAAAAAAGAGGTGATTAACCAGCGCGTCACGCAGGTGGCGGAAGTGTTACAGCTGGCACACCTGCTTGAGCGTAAACCAAAAGCCCTTTCCGGTGGTCAGCGTCAGCGTGTGGCAATTGGCCGTACGCTGGTCGCCGAACCGCGTGTGTTCCTGCTCGATGAACCGCTTTCTAACCTGGATGCCGCCCTGCGCGTCCAGATGCGTATCGAAATCTCCCGTCTGCACAAACGTCTTGGCCGCACGATGATTTACGTCACCCACGATCAGGTCGAAGCGATGACGCTGGCCGACAAAATTGTGGTGCTGGACGCCGGTCGCGTGGCGCAGGTGGGTAAACCGCTGGAGCTTTATCACTACCCGGCAGACCGCTTTGTTGCGGGCTTTATTGGCTCGCCAAAGATGAACTTCCTGCCCGTCAAAGTGACCGCGACAGCCATTGAACAGGTACAGGTGGAGCTGCCAAACCGTCAGCAAGTGTGGCTGCCGGTCGACAGCGCCAACGTACAGGTGGGGGCCAATATGTCCCTCGGTATTCGTCCTGAGCATTTACTGCCGAGCCACATCGCCGATGTGACGCTGGAAGGTGACGTTCAGGTCGTCGAACAACTTGGTCACGAAACACAGATTCATATCCAGATCCCCGCCATCCGTCAGAACCTGGTCTACCGCCAGAATGACGTGGTGTTGGTAGAAGAGGGTGCCACATTCGCTATCGGTTTGCCGCCAGAGCGTTGCCATCTGTTCCGTGAGGATGGCACCGCATGTCGTCGGTTGCACAAAGAGCCAGGCGTTTAAGCATTCCAATTACAAAGAAAAGCAATGATCTCAGGAGATAGAATGATGATTACTCTGCGCAAACTTCCTCTGGCAATCGCCGTGACGGCAGGCATTTTGTCTGCACACGCGGGTGCCGTGGACTTTAAAGGTTATGCTCGTTCTGGCATTGGCTGGACCGGGAGTGGCGGTGAACAACAATGTTTCCAGGCAACCGGTGCACAAAGTAAATACCGTCTCGGTAACGAATGTGAAACCTACGCCGAACTGAAACTGGGTCAGGAAGTGTGGAAAGAGGGCGATAAGAGCTTCTATTTCGACACTAACGTTGCGTATTCCGTTTCTCAGCAGAATGACTGGGAATCCACCAGCCCGGCCTTCCGTGAAGCAAACGTGCAGGGTAAAAACCTGATTGAATGGCTGCCAGGCTCCACCATCTGGGCCGGTAAGCGTTTCTATCAGCGTCATGACGTCCACATGATCGACTTCTACTACTGGGATATCTCTGGTCCTGGTGCGGGTATCGAAAACATCGATCTGGGCTTCGGTAAACTGTCTCTGGCCGCGACCCGTTCTTCTGAGTCCGGCGGTTCTGCAACCTTTGCCGATCGTGATGCGAACGGCGACCGTATTTATGACAACGTAGTACCAAACGATGTCTTCGACGTCCGTCTGGCCGGCCTGGAAACCAACCCGGGTGGTACACTGGAACTGGGTGTTGACTATGGTCACACCAATATTCCTGACGACTACTATCTGCAGCCTGGCGCCTCTAAAGATGGCTGGCTGTTCACCGCTGAACACACCCAGAGCATGTTGAAAGGCTTCAACAAGTTCGTGCTGCAGTACGGTACGGACTCCATGACCTCTAACGGCAAAGGTATTCCGCAGGGCGGTAGCATTGATAACGACGGTTCCATGTGGCGTGTGCTGGACCACGGTGCAATCACCCTGGCAGACCGTTGGGACCTGATGTACGTCGGTATGTACCAGAATATCGATCGTGACAACAACAATGGTACAGAGTGGTGGACTGTCGGCGTGCGTCCAATGTTCAAATGGACGCCAATCATGAGCACCCTGCTTGAAGTGGGCTACGACAACGTTAAGTCTCAGAAAACTGACGAGAAAAACAGCCAATACAAAATCACCCTGGCACAGCAATGGCAGGCAGGCGACAGCATCTGGTCTCGCCCGGCTATCCGTGTCTTCGCAACCTACGCGAAGTGGGATGAGAAATGGGGCTATGCGAACAATGACTCAGGCGCAGGTTACACCTCTGGCGTAGCGTATAGCGACACTTCCGCGAAAACCTTCAGCCGTGGCGACTCCGACGAGTGGACCTTCGGTGCCCAGATGGAAATCTGGTGGTAATTCGGTAGACCTGACGTAATGACCTAAAAAGAGGGGCGTAAGCCCCTCTATCCTTAGGGTGCTGCGCGCTATTGCCTGGCCACCGCAGTGCTCACGCTATCAGAGGTAATAACAATGAAAATGAAGAAAAGTCTCGTCGCGCTGTGCCTCTCTGCGGGGCTGCTGGCCTGTGTTCCGGCGATCACCTTCGCAGATGTCAATTTCGTGCCACAAAATACCAGCGCTGCGCCTGCCATCCCGGCGGCGGCGCTCCAGCAACTGACCTGGACGCCGGTTGACCAATCCAAAACCCAGTCAACCCAACTTTCTGCGGCAGGCCAACAGCTTAACGTGCCGGGGATTGCCGGTCCGGTTGCCGCTTTCAGCGTCCCGGCCAATATTGGTGAGCTGACCCTGACGCTGACCAGCGAAGTAAGCAAGCAGACCAGCGTATTTGCGCCTAACGTCCTGATTCTGGACCAAAACCTGACGCCATCTGCCTTCTTCCCGAGCGACTATTTTGGCTACCAGGAACCTGGCGTCATGAGCGCTGACCGCCTCGAAGGCAAAATGCGCCTGACGCCTGCTCTGGGACAGCAGAAGATTTATGTCCTGGTCTTCACCACGGACAAAGATTTGCAGCAGACCACTAAGCTCACCGACCCGGCAAAAGCCTATGCCAAAGGAACCGGTAACTCTGTTCCGGATATCCCGGATCCGTTAGCGCGTCATGTCACCGACGGGTTGCTGAAGCTGAAAGTCTCAACAAACAGTGCTTCCAGCGTACTGGTTGGCCCTCTGTTTGGTTCATCCGGTACAGGCCCGGTCACGGTGGGGAACACTGCTGCGCCTGTGTATGCCGCACCCGTTGCTACGGCGGCGGCTCCGGCTGCAACCGCAGCCCCAGTTCCGGCGAAGAAAGCCGAGCCGGTACTGAACGACACCGAAGAATACTTCAATAACGCCATTAAGCAGGCGGTGAAGCGCGGCGATGTCGACAAAGCGCTGAAACTGCTTGATGAAGCCGAACGTTTAGGTTCAACCACTGCCCGTTCCACCTTTATCAGCAGTGTAAAAGGCAAGGGGTAACCGTTTCCCCACAGTGCTGATTTGTTAGTAGTTTAGTGCGCCTGAGTGGGCGCACTTTTTTTGGTGTCAAACGGGCTGTTGCGCTCTTGTTGCGATCGTGATCGTTAAATAACGTTTGGCCCCCCTCAATCCGCTTTTCTGCGATACAATGCCATTACGTTATGTATCGGAGAGTCTGGCATGTCACACCCCGCGCTAACGCAACTGCGTGCGCTGCGCTATTTCGACCAAATACCTGCGCTTGACCCGGAGCAACTGGACTGGCTGCTGCTGGAAGATTCCATGACTAAACGTTTCGAGCAGCAGGGCAAAACCGTTACGGTGACCCTGGTTCAGGAAGGGTTTGTCTCTTGCGCTGAGATCGCCTCTGAGCTGCCGCTGTTGCCGCAGGAAGAACGCTACTGGCTGCGCGAAATTTTACTCTGTGCAGACGGTGAGCCATGGCTTGCCGGACGAACGGTCGTTCCCGAGTCTACCCTTTCCGGGCCAGAGCTGGCGCTACAACGGCTGGGGAATACGCCGCTGGGGCGTTATCTTTTCACGTCGTCCGAGCTTACCCGGGATTTTATTGAGATTGGTCGCGATGCCGAACTGTGGGGGCGTCGTTCCCGCCTTCGCCTGAGCGGTAAACCGTTAATACTGACGGAGCTTTTTTTACCGGCATCGCCGTTGTACTGAGAGGAAGAAAAAATGGAGTGGAGCCTGACGCAGAATAAGCTGTTGGCTTATCACCGCTTGATGCGTACAGATAAACCCATCGGCGCGCTGCTGCTGCTGTGGCCGACCCTTTGGGCGCTATGGGTAGCAACACCAGGGGTACCGCCGCTGTGGATCCTGGGGGTGTTCATTGCAGGCGTCTGGCTGATGCGTGCGGCGGGCTGCGTGGTCAATGACTATGCGGATCGTAAATTCGACGGGCACGTAAAACGTACGGCCCATCGTCCGTTGCCCAGCGGGCAAGTGACCGAAAAAGAGGCCCGTACGCTGTTTATCGTACTGGTGCTGCTCTCTTTCCTGCTGGTGTTAACCCTGAACACCATGACCATTCTGCTTTCAGTCGCGGCCCTGGCTCTGGCCTGGGTTTATCCGTTCATGAAGCGCTACACCCACCTGCCTCAGGTGGTGCTGGGCGCGGCGTTTGGCTGGTCGATCCCGATGGCGTTTGCGGCGGTGAGTGAGTCCGTCCCGTTAAGCTGCTGGCTGATGTTCCTGGCGAACATTCTCTGGGCCGTGGCATACGACACGCAATACGCGATGGTAGACCGCGACGATGACCTGAAGATTGGCATTAAATCGACGGCGATCCTCTTCGGACGTCATGACAAGCTGATCATCGGTATCCTGCAGGTTGCGGTGCTGGCGTTAATGGTGACGATGGGTTACCTGAACGGGCTCAACTGGGCGTTTTACTGGGCCGTGCTGGTGGCGGGAATGCTGTTTGTCTACCAGCAGAAGCTGATTGCGAAACGTGAGCGTGAAGCCTGCTTCAAGGCGTTTATGAATAACAACTATGTCGGTCTGGTGCTGTTTTTAGGGCTGGCGATGAGCTACTTTTCGTAAAAAAACGGCAGCCAGAAGGCTGCCGTTTTTGTTTTCATCGCAGGTCATCAGACCGCTGCACGCTTCACTCGCCTTGCGTCGCACTTTCAATCGTTAAACGCACATCAGACGTGATCAGTTCGGCCAGCATCTGGTACACCTTCAGCGTCTCTTCCGGCTCGGCATCGCCCGTATCACTGATAAACCCTTCATCACGCAGCGTCAGCACCAGAGAGCTGAAGACCGCTTTGTCGAAGAATTCCGGGGCGTTAATCCCGTGCAGAACAGACAGGCGCTGTGCCAGCGTCCGGCTCTCTTTCTCGAGCGTACCGCGGTTAATGGACGGATTCGCGCTCAGCAACCAGAAGGTGATGGCGTAGCGCTGCAGCGTTTCACGCGCGCCCGCCGCCAGCAGTTGCAGGGTACGGGACCGTGACGGATTGATATGCAGCTCGTCATTCGTGACGGTAATCAGCCCCTGACGACGCAGCTCTTCGGTCAGTTTATCCAGCTCAGTCGCCAGTTCGTCCTTGTCCCAGCGCAGGAACAGCTCCGCTTTCAGCATTGGATAGAGCGTTTCAACATGACGCAACAGCTCCTGACGCGAGATGCGACGATGCTGGGTGATGATGGCCGCCATGAGCGAGGGCAGCATCAGCATATGCGCGATGTTGTTGCGATAGTAAGTCATCAGCACCGCCTGCTCGCGCGGGAGAATGATGATGTCGCCGATGGTGTCCTTTTCGACTTCAAACTTGTTCATCTGCAGGGCATGCTCGATAAGCTCGCTTGCCGTGCTTACCGGTACGGTCGAATCCACCGAGTACGGCACGTTGCGCATCATGTCGAGATAGCAATCCAGCTGCTCCGTAAGCTGTTCACGGGTCAGTGAACGCTGACGTGAGGCCAGAAGCGCCGTACAGCACAGGTTCATGGCGTTTGCCGCACCGGCGTTGTTAATGCGCACCATCAGTTCAGAGGCGATGCTGTTGACCGTAGGCGTCAGCCAGGCCGGGCGAATCGCTTCGATAGGGTCGATAGACTCGCGCCACTCCGGAACATGGTTGTTCAGGTAGGTCATCAGCGGCATCGGCTCGCCAAAGTTGACGTAGCCCTGGCCAAGGTTGCGTAACTTGCTCAGGCCGCGCAGCATCTGCGGCAGGCTCTCTTTCTCTTTGGTCGCACCGCGCAGCTCTTTGGCGTAGGTGCCCACTTCCATCACGTGCTCGTAGCCAATGTAGATGGGTACCAGGGTGATCGGGCGGGTTCCCCCGCGCAGCATCGCCTGAATGGTCATCGACAGCGTGCCGGTTTTAGGATCGAGCAGACGACCGGTACGGGAGCGACCCCCTTCCACGAAGTATTCAACGGAATAACCGCGGCTGAACAGCTCGCCAAGATATTCACGGAATACGGTGGAGTAGAGCTTGTTGCCCTTAAAGGTACGACGGATAAAGAACGCCCCCAGGCGGCGGAAAATCGGGCCGGCTGGCCAGAAGTTCAGGTTAATGCCGGCAGCGATGTGCGGCGGTACCAGACCCTGGTGATAGAGCACATAGGAGAGGAGCAGATAGTCCATGTGGCTGCGGTGGCAGGGGACATAGACAATCTCATGGCCATCATGGGCCAGCTGGCGTACGCGCTCGGCGTTATGAACGTTGATGCCCTGATAGAGGCGGTTCCACGTAAAGCCCAGGATACGATCGGAAAGACGAATCATCTCGTAAGAGAAGTTCGCGGCAATCTCTTCCATCAGCGCAATAGCGTTCTGCTGTGCTTTCTCATGGGAAATCTTTTTGCTGCGCGCTTCGTCTTCAACGGCCCTGGCAATCGCTTTGGAGGCCAGCAGCTTGTTGAACAGGTCCTGACGTGCAGGAAGACGCGGGCCGACGGCAGCCAGACGCTGACGGGCGAAGTGCATACGCGCCACGCGCGCCAGTTTCTGCGCGATAATCTTGTCGGTGCCGTGTTCGTCCGCCATACGGCGCAGCGAAACGGACGGGGAGAAACGCACGAAGCTGTCACGTCCCAGCCAGGAGACCGCGAAGAATTTCTGAATGCCGTTAAGCATGCGCAGCGGTGGGTTCTCTTCACCTTTCTCTCTGCCCGGGCGACGACCAAACATCACCGATACCGGCACCATCTGCACATCCAGACCCGGATTGCTGCGGTGCAGGTCGAGATAGTCGTGGAAAAGCTTGATGGACTCTTCCTTTGGCGTGTAATAGGTAAACACGCGCGGCCCGCCGTGAATGAACACATAGCGCGGCAGCAGAGTGCCGTCGACTTCGAGGGGTTCAAGCGGGTCAGGTAAATCATGCGCCAGACACTGGGCGCGAAGCGTCAGTAGGTCTGCCTTCGAGTTATAAGGCAAAACGTACATAATTGGGCGTGACGTATCGAGCCCCAATTCCAGCGCGGGTTCCGCTGGGATAGACTTGCTTTTTACCAGGACGCTTAATGGTAAATTAAGTAATTTGTAGTAAATTCGTGGCCAGCCGGACATAAACGATGTAAAGCCTCTGGTTAATAATGCAATTGCGGCGCAAGGATAACAGAAAGCGCGCAAAATTTCTGTTGTTACCCGTCATACTTCAGGCAGCAGCGAAACACGCTGCGCCTACTGTTACTGACGCTATTTTAATTAAAAGGTTCTTTTAATGGCCAATAATACCACTGGGTTAACCCGAATCATCAAAGCCGCCGGCTATTCATGGAAAGGTTTCCGTGCCGCGTGGGTCAATGAAGCCGCGTTTCGCCAGGAGGGCGTCGCCGCTATCATCGCGGTGATTATCGCCTGTTTCCTTGATGTTGATGCGATTACCCGCGTTTTGTTGATCGGCTCCGTGCTGTTGGTGATGATAGTGGAAATTCTCAATAGCGCTATTGAGGCCGTGGTGGACCGTATCGGCTCTGATTTCCATGAGCTCTCCGGCCGGGCGAAAGACATGGGGTCTGCTGCCGTATTGCTGGCGATTATCACTGCGGTCATCACCTGGGTCACGCTGCTTTGGTCACATTTCCGATAAGCCTCGAGAAATAATTAAGTCCCTGGTTTTTTGTGCAGTTTTTGGTTCCAAAATCGCCTTTGACTGTATATACTCACAGCATAACTGTATATACACCCAGGGGGCGGAATGAAAGCGTTAACGACCAGGCAGCAAGAGGTGTTTGATCTCATCCGGGATCATATCGGCCAGACGGGTATGCCACCCACGCGTGCGGAGATCGCTCAGCGTCTGGGTTTCCGTTCTCCGAATGCTGCCGAAGAACACCTGAAAGCGCTGGCGCGTAAAGGCGTCATTGAGATTGTATCGGGCGCTTCGCGTGGCATCCGTCTGCTGGTGGAAGAAGAGACAGGCATTCCGCTGGTGGGCCGTGTCGCGGCAGGTGAACCTTTGCTGGCACAACAACATATTGAAGGTCACTACCAGGTTGACCCAGGCATGTTTAAACCGAGCGCAGATTTCCTGCTGCGCGTCAGCGGCATGTCGATGAAAGATATCGGTATTCTGGACGGCGATCTGCTCGCAGTTCATAAAACCCAGGACGTGCGCAACGGGCAAGTTGTGGTCGCGCGTATTGACGATGAAGTTACCGTTAAGCGTCTGAAAAAGCAGGGTAACACCGTCCAGTTACTGCCTGAAAACAACGAGTTCTCCCCGATTGTTGTGGATCTCCGCGAACATAACTTCTCTATTGAAGGGCTGGCTGTTGGGGTTATCCGCAACGGTGAATGGCTGTAATCATGTCATAACAGGCTACGGACCTGCCGTAGCCTGATTCAATCTCCACTGCCGGTATTTTTCATGTCACTGCTGACGACATCAGATAAGGCATTGTGGCGTCTTGCACTGCCAATGATTTTTTCCAATATCACCGTCCCTCTGCTGGGACTGGTAGACACGGCTGTTATTGGTCATCTGGATTCCCCCGTTTATCTGGGCGGCGTCGCGATCGGCGCGACGGCAACCAGCTTCCTTTTTATGCTGCTGCTCTTTTTGCGCATGAGTACCACCGGGCTTACGGCTCAGGCGTACGGCGCAAAAGATCCGTTGCGTCTGGCGCGTGCGCTGGTACAACCCTTGATCCTTGCCCTGGGCGCGGGTGCGCTGATCGTGGTGTTGCGCACGCCACTAATTGATCTGGCGCTGCATGTCGTTGGCGGGAGCGAGGCGGTACTTGAGCAGGCGCGACGCTTCCTTGAAATTCGCTGGCTCAGCGCGCCCGCATCACTGGCGAACCTGGTTCTGCTTGGCTGGTTACTCGGCGTGCAGTATGCCCGTGCGCCAGTCATTCTGCTGGTGGCAGGCAATCTTCTCAACATCGCGCTTGATGTCTGGCTGGTGATGGGGCTGCATATGAACGTGCAGGGCGCCGCGCTGGCGACGGCAATTGCAGAATACGGTACCTTTTTCATCGGCCTGTGGATGGTCTGGCGCGTGCTGGCCCTGCGCGGTATCTCGCTTGCGATGCTCAAAACCGCGTGGCGCGGTAATATCCGCACGCTGCTGGCGCTCAACCGCGACATTATGCTGCGCTCGTTACTGCTTCAGCTCTGCTTTGGCGCGCTGACGGTCTTTGGGGCGCGACTTGGGCCGGAGATCGTCGCGGTTAATGCGGTCCTGATGACGCTGCTGACCTTTACCGCGTATGCGCTGGATGGCTTTGCCTATGCCGTTGAAGCCCATTCCGGGCAAGCGTATGGCGCACGCGAAAGCGGCCAGCTCCGCGAGGTGTGGCGGGCCGCCTGTCGTCAGTCAGGCCTGGTGGCGCTGGCGTTTGCACTCATTTACGCCTGTCTGGGTGAACAGATCGTTGCCTTACTTACCTCCCTCCCATCGCTGCGCGAACTGGCGAGTCACTATCTCTTCTGGCAGGCAATCTTACCGGTGGTGGGCGTGTGGTGTTATCTGCTGGACGGCATGTTTATTGGCGCGACGCGAGGTGCGGAGATGCGCAATAGCATGGCGGTCGCTGCGGCGGGATTTGGTCTGACGTTGCTGACGCTGCCGTATCTGGGCAACCACGGTTTGTGGCTGGCTCTGGCGGTTTTCCTCGCGTTACGTGGCCTGTCGCTGGCCTTTATCTGGCATCGTCACTGGCGAAATAACACCTGGCTGCCTTCCCGCCACGATATATCGTGACGGTTAAAGATTCCGAATATAAAAACAACTGCCGGATCCTTAACTACAATAATAATCACGTCCAGCAGAAAAGAACGAAGCGGACGAAACTTACAGACGCTTAACACGAGGACACGATTATGAATAAAGACGAAATCGGCGGCAACTGGAAGCAGTTCAAAGGTAAAGCGAAAGAACAGTGGGGTAAGCTGACGGATGATGATATGACCATCATCGAAGGTAAACGCGATCAGCTGGTGGGTAAAATTCAGGAACGTTACGGCTACGAGAAAGATCGTGCTGAAAACGAAGTGAAAGACTGGGAAACCCGTAACGATTATCGCTGGTAATCCTTTACTCCCCCTGAGGGCGGCTTCGGGCCGCCTTTTCTTTTGCCGTTAACGCGGCTTTTTCTTCACCAGAACCGAATGGTCGTGCTGGCACTCATCCTGGTGACGACAGGCTTCTACCTCTACGCAGGCTGAGCACAGGCCGTGCGCTTCAATCACGTTATGACGCAACGCAAAGCCCATTTTGGCTGCCAGCGTATGCATAATATCTTCAACGCCTTCCGCACCTTCTTCCTTCACGCTGCCACAGCGATCGCAGATAAACATGGCCGACGTATGGGTTGGCTGATCGAACAGATGGCACAGCACATAGCTGTTTGTCGATTCAACCTTATGCACAAAGCCCTGTTCCAGCAGGAAATCCAGCGCGCGGTACACCGTTGGCGGTTTAGCCTGTGGCTCGCTTTCGCGCAGCAGATCAAGCAGATCGTACGCGCTGATCGCGCCCTGCTGCAGGCTCATCAAACGTAATACTTCAAGGCGCTGCGGAGTCAGGCGCACATTGCGTTGCACGCACAGCTTTTCTGCCTGCGCTAACAGCTCTTTTGTGGACTTATCCATTTAGCACCCCGGATGTTATAGGCTGGAAAACCCCCACTTTATCATGTTCTGCTAAAAACACCGAGATCCGCCAGGCTGTGCTATACCTGACGCAACGCAATCCGGGGAATAAACGATGAAAAGACCTGACTGTATTCGACACTGGCGCGACGTAGAAGGCGCAGATGACTCAACCTATCCCGACAGTAGTGAACGTTTTGCCATTGGCGCACCACTGGCGCGTAAGCTCGGCCTTGGACGCATTGGTATACACCATGAGCGCTTACCGCCAGGCCGACGGACCTCTTATCCACATGCTGAAAGCGACGAAGAAGAGTTTATCTACGTGCTTGAAGGCTACCCTGAAGCCTGGATTAACGGATATTTATGGAAACTTGAACCTGGCGACAGCGTGGGCTTTCCCGCCGGAACCGGGGTCTGTCATACCTTCATCAACAACACCGACGAAGAGGTACGGCTTCTGGTGGTGGGTGAGGCCAACAAGAAGCATAACCGTATCTATTACCCGCTTAATCCGGAGTACGCCGCCACGCGCGAAGATCGCTGGGTAGACCACCCTCCTCAGTTTTTTGGACCGCACGATGGAAAACCTGGGAAAAAATAATTTCCTCTTCTATAAATATTGAGGGCCGTCACAAATAACTACAGGCCTGGCGGGAATTTAACTTAAGGAAATAGCGGGTCTTTTTGCACTTATTCACAGCAATAGTTCGTTCCTGTTTGGGAGATAACAGACAGGGGTTATTTAATAACAGACTATAAGACGAGCATACTGTGAAAAAACATTTTAAATTTTCGGTGGTTAGCATCGCTGTCTCCTTGTTTATGGCAAATCAGGCGGGAGCAGCCAATACCTGGACAGAATCACGTAGCGACGCCATGGGGGGCACGGGTGTCGCGGCCGGAAACTATGGCAGCGGGGCGTTAATCAACCCTGCGCTACTGGCGAAGGCGAAACCGGACGACGATGTGACGGTCATTTTACCGTCCGCTGGCGTGCAGGTGACCGATGAAGACAATCTTCAGGATGAGATTGATACCATCAATGATAAAATCAACCATTACAAAGACGTGGTTGATAACCTTACACCGATTGAGATCATTACCAACCCGTTAGGTTCCATCAACCAGTTCCAGGGCGCGGCGAAAGATCTCGCCGATGAGCTGGATTATCTTAAGGGCAAAACGGCACGCGCCACGGC
>Ga0268252_1001636_pt1 | contig 12311 bp, 8 predicted proteins | sample AgamicMgSfrz_FD_200244 | JGI IMG/M metagenome (GOLD analysis project Ga0268252, IMG submission 200244) | Agave microbial communities from Guanajuato, Mexico - Mg.Sf.rz (v2) (version 3) | ecosystem: Host-associated > Plants > Phyllosphere > Phylloplane/Leaf | place: Guanajuato, Mexico | collected... | reverse complement strand
GAAGCTTGCCTTTACTTCAAAAAACAGGTATTCCTGAATCCAAGCATATTGGAGGATTCCCGGTAAGCGGATTATTTATGGTATGCAATAACCCTGAAGTAATTGCGCAGCATCACGGGAAAGTATATGGAAAAGCCAAAGTCGGAGCTCCACCAATGTCAGTTCCGCACCTTGATACACGCTATATTGATAATAAAAAGACGCTGTTGTTTGGTCCGTTTGCCGGCTTTTCGCCTAAGTTCTTAAAAACAGGTTCAAACTTGGACTTAATCAGTTCCGTAAAGCCGAATAATATTTTAACCATGCTAGCAGCAGGCGTCAAAGAAATGGCGTTAACGAAATACCTGATTCAGCAAGTGCTGTTATCAAATGAAAAACGTGTAGAAGAACTGCGTGAGTTTATCCCGAACGCTAAAAGCGAAGACTGGGATATCGTCGTAGCAGGCCAGCGTGTGCAGGTAATCAAAGACACGGAAGCCGGTGGGAAAGGAACGCTTCAGTTTGGTACAGAAGTTGTAAGTGCCGCTGATGGTTCTGTTGCTGCACTTCTTGGTGCTTCGCCTGGTGCATCAACGGCGGTTCACGTTATGCTAGAAGTATTGGAAAAATGCTTCCCAGAAAACATGAACAAGTGGGAGCCAAAAATAAAAGAAATGATTCCTTCCTATGGCATGTCGTTAGTTGATCATCCAGACTTCTTTAACGAAATTCATGCGTCTACTTCACAGACGCTTGGTTTAATTAAAAAAGAGTCTGTTTATAGCTAAAGATTTTACGCCGTAACAAACAGCACATGTGTATGTGAAGAAATCTACAGGCGTGCACAAACACCACCTTTTCTTGAGGTGGTGTTTTAATGGTCTTTAATATGTAGAGTTTGATTTAAGAGCGGTATTGATTGCTTCTAGGCTGAAGTTTTAAATGCTTCCACGCTGCAATCGCATCATCGCGGCTTTTTCCATTGTTTTTCGGATCGTTAAAAAAGTCGCGGATAAAGCGGTTGTACTCAAACTGAGGCGCAATTTCTCTTTGATAAGAAGGCTGCTTTTTTCGTTCTTCTTCTTCTTCTTCTTCTTCTTCTTCTTCTTCATACCAGGCTTTTATCACATCTCGATAGGTTTTTCCTACATTTTCTTTAAAGTAGTTTTGAATATAGGTGGAAAAATGAAATGTAGGATGAATGGCTTCTTTAAAAAAAGCCCGTACTTCTTGACTGCAGCGGTGATTTTCCCCAATGACGGTATCTAATGTTAGTCGCGCTTGCGTTTTAGAGGACGAGCGTCTTTTAGAAGGTGCTCCTGAGTGTTGAGTGTCACCGGTTGTTAAAAACGCTTCAATTCTTTTTGAAAGTTCCATTTTAGATCCGGACGGGCTCATGTTGTTTTCTCGGCAAAATTGCTGCAGCTCGGTTTTGAGCCAGTAAAAATCCGTAAATTCATTGATCGGTAAGTTTTTTGTAAGTTCGTGTCTCATTGTTTTCACCTCCATATATTTACAAAAGTGATTATGGAACGTTTGTTCTTGTTGGTCAATTGTTTTTAGAGAAGTACGAAGGAAAGTCTTTTATGTTTCTTCCTACATAGTGAGAAGAAATAGGCCGTTTATTCACTTCTCTTGCCCAAATAGAAAGCTGACCGATGTGATGAATTTCATGAATGATGATGTGATGCAAGATGTCGGCTTCCGTGTAAGAAGTAGAATCCCAAGGGACAGTTACGTACCTTTTGTTAGAAAAATTCAAATGGCTTAGAAAGTCGGCAATGTCAGGTCTATGTGCAGAAAAGAGCGCTTGAAGCTTTTCAAGCGTATTGTGTTCTTTAAAAGAAAGCAGGATATCTTGTTTACCTTGGATAGCACGTATCCAGCTGTATTCGACATCAATAATATGAAAAAGAGTTTGTAAAATGCTTCCCATTCCTCCAGTACGCTTCTTCAACAGTTCTTCACTTGAAAGTTGATAACACCAGCTAAACCATTCATCTCTCACTTGCCAATTATATTCAAAAAAATGAATCATCTACCACACCTCACATGTTTTTTTACCTCTTACTAAATTAGATGAACGCTTGTAAATTCCTTTTTATAAAGAAGAAAAAGCGTCTAGGCAGGGTGTCTCTTGCAAATTCCAAAATCAAACAATTACAATAAGAAAAAAGGAGTTGATTACATGAAGCTACATAACAAAGTCCTTTCTACGATTCTAGGAGGAGCTGTTGGAGACGCTTTAGGCGTTCCAGTTGAGTTTAAAAAGCGAGATTCATTTCGGATTACGACTATGACCGGCTACGGTACATATAACCAGCCTAAAGGAACGTGGTCAGATGATACATCTCTGACGATGTGCTTAATTGATAATTTAATAGACAAACAAGATGAATATGATTTAATGCAAAAGTTTGCGAACTATTGGTCGGGTGGCTACTGGACGCCGTACGGAGAGATGTTTGATATTGGCATCGCCACAAGCGAAGCGATTCGCCGCTATAAAAGCGGACTTCCTAAAGAAGAATGGGGAGGAAGCGCTGAATATGACAACGGAAACGGAGCGCTTATGCGTATTGCCCCGCTTGCATTTACACTACGTCAGGAACCTAGCTTTATAAAAAGAAAAGAAGAAATAGAAAGAATTGCACACGTCACGCACCGCCACTTGCGCTCTACGCTTGGCTGCATTATATATGTGGAGCTGCTTATTCGTCTCCTTCACGGCGACGAGCCCTTTGAAGCATATGAAAACGCGGTAAACCTCTGTCAAAAGCATTTAACAGGTACGGAGTATGAAGCAGAGTTTTCTGCGTACGAACGAGTGTTAAACCTAAGCTTGCCGCACGCAGCGAGAAATGAAATCGGGTCAACTGGATACGTCGTCAGCTCGCTAGAAGCATCACTTTGGTCTTTTCTGCAAAGCGATGACTACGAAGAAGCTGTACTTACTGCTGTGAATTTAGGAGAAGACACAGACACAATAGGCTTTATTACGGGTACTATGGCAGGAGTATATTATGAGCTGGATGGCATTCCTGAAGAGTGGGTTTGTCAGCTTGCTAAAAAAGAAGAGTTAGAGAAAGCTTGTAAGAAGTTTGCAGATATATGTTAATGGATAATAAAAAGTAATTTAAAGAGCGGAGGAGATAAAGTAAAGTTTTGTATGAATTTTGGCGATACCAATTTTATTGGAGTAGTCAATGCAAAAGAATATGACTCATTTGTCGATGAGGATTGGGAGCTAGATCAGCTTTTGAATCACTTCGGCAGGGAAATGAAAAAGAGAAATATTCTAGTATGTCAAATGACAGAAGAAGGAATTGAACACTCTTGGAACGTAGAAGTGAAGATTGGAACAGAGTTGGATATAGATACATATTTTAGGAAAGCAACAGGTTATATAAATGTAACCAATCATCAGCTTTATCTCGTAGATTATGACTGCCTTACGATGGCCGCCCAGTTTGAAGATCAGTTAGTGCCTGATGAAAACTGTTCTAAGTATAGAATTGATATTAAAAACGGTATGTACAAGCTCGAGCTTATTCAATTTTATAATGTTGACCAAGATGAGTATACAGGAAATGACCAAACGGATCTTTTATTGAACTTTATTAAGATGGAGCATGTTGAAGAAACAGTCGATGAGGTATTTTGGTGTACGTATTAAGTAGTAAACGTACATGGAGGCTACTAACTCAGAGGCTGGTTGTACCGTTCTAAGGCCTCTATCTTATTTATGTAAAAAGATGGCGTGACATATATTCACTGAAACCCTCTGGCTTTGCGTCAGAGGGTTTTTATGGTGAAAATTATTTAGTATACTTTACATACAAACTTCACGTTAAAGAAAGGTGATCACAGTGCCCAATGCATGGGATGCAGAGCAAATTGTATCAGCACCGCTTGTCAAAACGCTAATCGAAACGCAGTTTCCAGAACTTGCGGCCGCTAAAATTTCACTGCTTGGCTACGGCTTTGACAATACGGTTTATCAAGTAAACGACCGCTTTGTGTTTCGGTTTCCAAGAAGAGAACTCGCAGTAGGACTATTAAAAACAGAAAATCAGCTTTTACCAAGTCTTGCTTCTCAATTGCCTCTATCGATTGCAGAGCCCATTTTTTTCGGTAAGCCGAATGCAGGCTATCCTTGGCCTTTTACGGGCTATCACTACGTGCAAGGAACTCCGCCTGCGAGATTAACAGAAGAGAAACGCATACAATCTGCTTCTGTATTGGCAAGGTTTCTTCGTACGCTACATCACTATCCGTATTCAAAAGCGCAAGAACTTTGTGTGCCGTTTGATGAATTAAATAGGCTGGATATGATGAAGCGAAAGCCGGCGTTAGAAAAGTATGTTAAGCAAATGAAAGAGCGTAACCTTTATTCTAACCAAGGGGTTCTTGAAGACTATGTAAATGACATACAAGAAATTCACTATCAAGAAAAAAACGTACTTGTTCACGGAGATCTTCATATTAAAAACATGATTGTTGATCAAAACAATATGGTCTCAGGCATCATTGACTGGGGAGATGTTCATATTGGTCATCCGGCAGTTGACCTAGCGATTGCCTACAGCTTTTTACCTCCTAAAGGAAGAGTACGTTTTTTTAAAGAATACGGAAAAGTAGACGAAGAAACGCACAGACTGGCAAAATGGAAAGCAGTATTTACAACTGTAGTCTTAGTGGCACACAGCTACGATCAAGGAGACAAACAAACGTTAGAAACAGCTATAGAAAGCTTAAACCTCATTTTTCAAGAGTAATAAAACTGTAATAGAATTTTTGTTAAATTCCTGTATAGTTAAAAAAGGATAAAAATAAAAACAACAGGTGAAGCAAACGATGAATACAAGCCACTGGAATGAATCAGCAGCGCAGCTGCTAGAAGCATGGATACAGCTATATAAAGAAAAGGAATTTCTTATTGGAGAAACGGAATCTTTAAACATGCTAAAAGAAGAAGTAGACGGGATGGACAAAGAAAAATTTCTCTCCATAGTAGAACGTCAGCTGCAGAAAGTGTATGACGAACTGGAAAAAGAACGGACAGAGTACAACATGAACAACAGTGAATATACAATGGTGACGTTTCTTTCAAGCGACTATCCGGAGTACATAAAAAAGCGTCAAAGCAATATGAGACAGATTGGACAGTTAACAAGCATACGTAGGAATGTGACAGAGCTTTTCAGAAAAGAACTTTTTTCTGAAGCGGATATGGTAGCGTTTAGAAACGACTTTTTTCAACTAACAGAAAAACACGCTAACACGTCATCGTTAAAAGAAATGAAGGAAAACTGGAATACGTATTTGTCAGCGTTCGTTGACTTTCAAAAAAAGCATGAACATGTAAAACAAGCGATAGCCACAGTACTCGAAGAAGACAAGAGCTTGAAGCAAGAATGGCATCAGCTAAGCAAAAATAAAGTAGTGACCAAACAAAAAGCGACCGCCTTTCGCACAAAGCAGCATGAGCTAAATGAAAGTATTCGAAAAGCCACGACTGCACAAAAACAGTTACTCGAACTTCACTGGCCTGATGTTCGCAGTCAGTTTGATGCCTTGCAAGAAAAAATGAGTAAGAGTCTTTCTACTGTGCTGGGAGAAACGCAACGCAGTATGGAAGTCATTAGCCAAAACGATGCAAATGAACACGCCAAGTTAAAGCAATCACTTAGTGATCTACATACAGTTCATCAAGTTGATATTCATCAAACGTGGTTAGCGGCTTTTATTAAAAAATCACGACCATTTTTTAACGAACTGAGTGAAGATATAAAGGCTACTCGATGTCGAGAACTGTGGAACCGAATTTACGGCATGTATAAAGGAATAGCAGTAAATGAATTTATTGTTGCATATGAAGAATTTTTAGCCCTTCAGTCGCTTGGCAGTGTAAAAAGCACGGAAATACCAAGGCCATTAGCTCGGTTAAAGGTAGATATAAAACCTATTACGCTGCCATCATACGCCGATTTTCCTGTGCTCAAAAAGCAGCAATCATCAAGACGCACTTTTCCTATTTTAATAGGAGGCGCTATCGTCCTTGTCTTATTACTGGCGATTGTATATATGAATCGTGACAATCAAACGGCAGAAACAAGCTCAGATATAAAAGAAACGACCAGCACGAAGTCGTTAAAAAATGAAGAACCTAAACCAGCTGAAGTAAGCAAAACGGATCTTGAAAACTTTTTTATCTCCTATAAAGCTGCTTACTTTTCCAGCTTAAACAGCGGCGACTTTAGTTCGATGGCGCCCTATATCGACTCGGATCAGCCGGTTTATAATCAGCTAAAAAGCTATATCACATCCCTCGCCGGAAAAAACGTATCGTTTGCTAACGATCAGTTTCTCGTGACAAAAACAGAATCACACGATGACGAGACCTACGATATTTATACAAGCGAAGTATATACGTTCACCGACTCATATGATGCAAGCACGCAGTTTAAAAAGGAACGAATTTATCATGTGAAAGTCGCCGGTAAAGACAAACTTCAAATTACTAAAATTGATACGTTAACAGATGAACAGACGCCGGTGGAAGAGTGAGTGATTTTTAAAAAATAATAAATAGCCGCTAGTTCCTTTTGGAGCTAGCGGCTATTGTGGTTGGGGAGAGGAAAATGCTTCAAGTGACTTCTACGCTGCCAGCGTGGATATTTTATCATAAAAAGTCCAAATAGGTGCAATAAAAACAAAAAGTTCATTTATAGTACAATTGTATTAATTCCAGTTTTTCTCCATAAAATGAAATGCAGGTCGCAAATTCGTTTTATTAGCAATTGAAATGAGAGCGGGCACCACAGAAGGATCTGTTTTAGAGAAATTAGGAATCCGCGGATTTAACCGAAAAAACTGATCGCCTAAAAGCTCAGAGCTGACCAATGATTCATAGTAGCTTGATCCACCAGAGATAATCTGAAGAAACGGCAGCAATGGCTCATTTGGAGACCGGTCTAAAAGTACTCCCCAATTTGGCGGAAGGTCTTCCATATCTTCAGGTCGTATGTTATCGGCACTCACCATTCCCCATCCCTTTGTATCTCTCCTTAATTGAGTTGGTTGCTCACCTGTTCCGATGGATAATACGGCAATTTGATCTAACGGCTGCTTTGCTTTTCCCACTGCAAACGCGATACTAGCTGTACTGGTATTAGTTGCTACTGTATACCCATCCACATAGTTTTGATAAGCTCTTTGCGTTGCTGGAGCAGCGCTGCTCCTAAGTATTACGTCACTCGCTTTTTCATTAAGATAAGGAGAACCTGGAAAGTTGTGGAATAACACAGGATTCCAACGATTCAGTTCCGGTGCAAACAAGTGAAAGGCAGGCACAACAATTCTTTTCTTTAAGTCTCTAAGGCGAAGGTCTCGGGGGAAAAACGTTCGTATGGCTGTAATAAAACCAGAATAGGGTACTTGTTGATTAAAAACAGGTCCGCCCGGTCGGGAAACGCTGAATGCCGGTAAGAGTTGATCTTTAAAAAAATCAAACGTCTCTTCTGGTGTTCTTCCGCTTGCTAATGCAAGAGCAGTAAATGAACCGATCGAATTTCCTGAAAAAACATTGGTTTCACTAATTAACTTGGGATTTTGATAAGCTAATCTATTCAAAAGCTGTAAACTTAAAGCACCTAAAGTACCGCCTCCATCAAAGGTCATAATTCGATATTTTGTCAAAGGTGATTTCTCCTTTCGAATCTTATCAGAGGTATTATTCTGTATATGTTTATTTGATGTGTTGGAGAGGTATGAGTATCTCTTTTATCAGTTCTTCAGGAAGCTTATAGGATGTGAGTTTAGTATTAGGCGAGGCTTATGTCTTTTAGTTTTGTCTTAACTTTTTACTTATCTTAAAATAAGTTTAGACTTCATAAAATTCCATTTTTTTGATATACTCTGTAAAATTCTTTTTTATAATTATAAAAAATATTTTTCGGAAATTAAGAAAAGGGATAGGAGGAATATTTTGAATAAACAAAAGGCACCTTTAGAAAATTTGAAAATTATAAGAGATGAATTAAAAAAACGAAATTGGGCTGTAGACGTTTTTCTATTTCAGTACAAAAAGCAAGAATATATTGTTCTAGTGAAAGTTTATTCAGAACGCGAAAAGAAAGACAGTAAGTATGCAATTGTAAAGCTTGAGTTTATTAAAAAGAGGGGGAGGAACGAAAATTTTTGTACCTATGCAGATTTGTATAAGATACATATCTCTGATATGAAATCATTTAGAAAATTTTTTGGGATTGAATATAAAGAAAACTTGGGAGATGTTATTCAACAATTTACACAGCAGTTCTCCACTTTTATTCCAAACCAATTAATAGTTGATAAAGAGATAGATTTAAAGAGTTCTATAACAGAGTACTTGAATAAAACGGACACGGATTCTTCTAAGGGCATTTATTGTATTGGTGTAAAGAGAAATGGAACCAAAAAAGATGGTACATCGGGACAACGGAGTCCTGAGAATAATCAAAAAGCAGCAATATTCAGACCAGAATTATTTGAGAAACTAAAGGATGATACTACAATAAGTTTTTGCTTTTCTGAGGATCCTTCAAGACAAAAAACAGATGAGGATATTCTTTTGCGCTGGAAAGAAAAGAAAAATAATTCATAAATAAAAATTTTTACTTTTTATATTAGCTTTTCCTTAGTTATAAAAGGTGTCTTATAATTTATATTGTAAACGTCGCGATGTTTATGGGAGTAGTGTATTAGAAAGCAAAGATGTGTGATATGTACTTGTACAAGACCATGTTTTCTGTACCGTCTCAGCCGCAGCCATATTTATTACACAGCGAAGAAGCAGTGGAACTTCTGAATGGAAAGATAAGAACGGGATAACAGCGCGTAATAAAATCGATCAAATGTTAAGTGCAGAAACAAAATAACCTAGATCTAAACCTTTGGATTTCAATAAGGATTTCAAAACATTGACATTCCCTTCCAAACCGCATACAATAGCTACTAATAAAAGCACACAAATTCGTTGAAGAGAATCAGTACGCTGCAAGTTTGTTCCACAGAGAGCTGGTGCTAGCTGAAAGCCGGTGTTCAAGCTGCAGGGGAATATCCTCTCTGAGAAGTCAAACTGAACTGTAAGTAAGTTTGAACGGTAGTCTACCGTTAAAAAGAACGCGTATGATTGTACGTTGCTGAGTGCTATTGATGAACGGATCAATAGAAGCCAGGGTGGTACCGCGGTTAAAACCCGTCCCTAGTCATAGGGACGGGTTTCTTTGTGTGCTTTTAACTTTAAAAGGAGTGGTATCACATGAAAGAAGTGAATGTAAGGGAGTCTTCGCAAGAGCGCGAACAGCGTATCCATCAGCAGTGGCAAAAAGGAAATGTGTTTCACCAGTCGGTTCAAAACCGAGAAGGGCATCCTTCGTTTGTATTTTATGAAGGGCCCCCGACAGCCAACGGTTTGCCTCACGTTGGGCACGCGCTAGGCCGGACGATTAAAGATGTGGTGGCTCGTTATAAGACGATGACAGGGCATCAAGTAATCCGAAAAGCAGGCTGGGATACGCACGGACTGCCGGTAGAGCTCGGTGTCGAAAAGCAGCTCGGAATTTCAGGGAAGCATGATATTGAAAAATACGGCGTAGAAGCTTTTATCAACAAATGTAAGGAAAGTGTGTTTGTGTATGAAAAGCAGTGGCGCACGTTCACGGAGCAGCTTGGCTATTGGGTTGATATGGAAGACCCTTACATCACCTTGGAGAATTCATACATTGAAAGTGTATGGAACGTGCTTGGCACGATTCATGATAAAGGACTTCTTTATAAAGGCCACCGCGTATCACCTTACTGCCCGAGCTGTCAAACGTCGCTGAGTTCGCATGAAGTAGCGCAAGGGTATAAAGATGTAAAAGATTTAACGGTAACGGTGAAATTTAAAGTGAAAAACCGCGATAATGAGTATTTTCTAGGCTGGACAACAACACCTTGGACGCTGCCGTCAAACGTGGCGCTTGCGGTGCATGAAGAGATGAACTACGTTCGCGCTGAGCAAGGCGGCAGCGTGTATATAGTGGCAGAAGCGCTCGCAGACAAAGTGTTAAAAGGAGAGTATACCGTTTTATCTCAACATAAAGGAAATGAGTTAAAAGGGATGGCGTATGAGCCGCCGTTTAATTTTGTGAAAGTTGAAAAAGGGCATGAAGTAGTAACGGCTGATTATGTAACGGACCAAAGCGGAACGGGCGTTGTTCATTTAGCACCTGCTTACGGTGAAGATGATTACAGAGTAGTAAAAGAAAACGGCTTTTCATTTGTGAACGTGGTGGATGAAAAAGGACAGTACACGTCTGAAGTGCCGCCGTTTCAAGGACGTTTTGTGAAAGACTGCGACGTTGATATCGTGCGTTATTTAGCGAATCAAGACGTGCTGTATCATAAAGAAAAGCATGAGCACAGCTATCCGTTTTGCTGGAGATGCGACTCGCCGCTTCTTTATTACGCAAATGAAAGCTGGTTTATCCAAACGACGGCGTTAAAAGAACAGTTTTTGAAAAACAATGAAAGCGTGACGTGGTATCCGGATCATATAAAGCACGGCCGCTTTGGCAACTTTTTAGAAAATATGGTGGACTGGAACATCAGCAGAAAGCGCTACTGGGGAACGCCGCTGAACGTATGGGAATGCGGAGAATGTCAGCATCAAGTAGCGCCAAAAAGCATCAAAGAGCTTCAGAAACATGCGTCTCATTCTGTGGATGACAGCATTGAACTTCATAAGCCTTACGTAGATGATGTAAAGCTGACGTGTCCGGTCTGCAGGGGAGAAATGAAGCGAACGCCGGAAGTGATTGACGTTTGGTTTGACAGCGGCTCGATGCCGTTTGCGCAGTATCACTATCCGTTTGAAAACAGCGAACTGTTTCAAAAGCAGTTTCCAGCAGACGTTATCGCAGAAGGAATTGATCAAACGCGCGGCTGGTTTTACAGCTTGATGGCAGTTTCAACGCTGTTTACAGGAAAAGCACCGTATAAGCGCGTTTTGTCTCTTGGCCACGTCTTAGATGAAAACGGTCAAAAGATGTCTAAAAGTAAAGGAAATGCGCTGGACCCTGTTGATCTTATTCATACATTTGGTGCCGATGCGCTTAGATGGGCGCTTTTAGCAGACAGTGCGCCTTGGAATCCGAAGAAATTTTCAGAGCGTGTCGTGCAAGAAGCGAAGTCAAAAGTCATTGATACACTCGTGAACGTGTACGGCTTTTACGTGCTGTACGCTAAGCTTGACGGCTATGACCCGAAGCAAACGTATGAATTGAAAAAAACAAAATTGGATGAGTGGATTCTTTCGCGTTTGCACAGCACGGTTAAGCGCGTAACAGTACATCTTGAAGATTACGGATTTACAAGCGCGGCTCGGGAAATCGCGGTATTCATTGAAGAGCTAAGCAACTGGTATGTGCGACGTTCCCGCGATCGTTTTTGGTCAGAAGGAATGGACGGAGAAAAAGCAGCGGCTTACGATACGCTTCATGAAGTATTAGTGACGTTAAGTCAGCTATTAGCGCCGTTTACACCGTTTGTTACGGATGATATTCATGAAAATCTAACAGGGAAAAGCGTTCATTTGGCAGACTATCCTGTGTATGATCAAACCAAAGTGAACGAAAAGCTGGAAAAAGAAATGGCAGCGGTGCTTCAAGTAGTGGAACTAGGTCGAAGCATCCGAAATACGCATTCGTTAAAAGTAAAGCAGCCTCTGCAAAGTCTTTCGCTTGTGGTAACGGAAGAAGATGTAGAGTGGGAAGCATATCGTGATGTAATAAAAGATGAGCTTAATGTAAAGAACTTTAACGTGGAGCAAGACGACGACAAACTTGTTTCCTATGTATTAAAACTTGATTTTAAACAGGCGGGACCGAAGTTTGGAAAACAAGTGAATGAGGTCAACCAAGCGCTGAAAAACCTTTCAGAAGAGAAAGGAAAAGAGTTTGTTGAACAAGGTAAGGTGAGTGTTAAGCTTGCTTCAGGAGAAAACTTAACGCTTGAAACGGCAGACGTACTTGTTGAAAAAGTGCCAAAAGAAGGCTTTGCAGTTGCATCAAACGGCACGTATACCGCCGTGTTAGATACGGCTTTAACCGAAGAACTCGTGCAGGAAGGAGTCGCTCGTGAAGTAATTCGAGCGGTTCAAGACTATCGCAAAAAGCTGGATTTACCCGTGAATTTACGCATTGATTTGGAACTTAGCGGCGATGCGGAAGTGAAGGAAGCTGTCACTAGCTTTGAAGGCTTGTTGCAAGAGAACTTACTGCTAAACAGTCTTTGTTTCACTGAAG
>Ga0268252_1001633_pt1 | contig 12322 bp, 9 predicted proteins | sample AgamicMgSfrz_FD_200244 | JGI IMG/M metagenome (GOLD analysis project Ga0268252, IMG submission 200244) | Agave microbial communities from Guanajuato, Mexico - Mg.Sf.rz (v2) (version 3) | ecosystem: Host-associated > Plants > Phyllosphere > Phylloplane/Leaf | place: Guanajuato, Mexico | collected... | reverse complement strand
ATTCGACTTCTATTTATCCAATTATCCATTAAACAATTCTACCATATCATGAAGAATCGCGTATCTCAACTTAATATGACAAAAAAATAAAAGACGGAATAATCAGCAAACTGCAAACGTTTTATAATTTCTCGTTTTGTAGCTATTTCCCGATATTTAAAACTTTAAACATTAAATTGAAAAACTTAACGGAAGAAAGTGAAGCTTTTTATAATATGTTCCATAGACTATTTTTTATGTAAATTTCCATAAATCCTCTGCAAAAATACATTTTTACCTTCTTAGAGCTTTTTATACTCGTCTAACAAAGATAAAGTAATATTTTTTCCTATTTTACTCAAAAAAACTGTAGGCAAGTGAGATTGTCTACAGTTTAAAATCTTTCATTGAGCTAAATATTATTAATGATTTAAATAAGATCCCATATTTTTAAACTTAGCATAGCGATGATTCACAAGTTCTTCCTTAGTCATCCCTGTCAATTCTTTTAAGGATGAATATAAAACTTCGTCAATTTGCTCCGCTTGTTCTTTTATATCATGGTGGGCTCCACCTTTCACTTCTCTAATAATCGAATCAATAATACCCAATTCCCTTAAGTCTGGAGCCGTAATCTTCATTTTTTCAGCAGCCTGTTTCGCCTGACCAGCATCTTTCCATAAGATAGATGCCGCTCCTTCTGGAGTGATTACTGAATAGGTGGAATTCTCAAGCATATGGATATGGTTACCTACACCAAGAGCTAAAGCTCCGCCACTACCACCTTCCCCAATTACGATACAGACAATTGGGACTTGCATAGATGCCATTTCAAATAAATTTTTGGCAATAGCTTCACTTTGTCCTCTTTCTTCTGCAGCTTTACCAGGGTATGCACCTTTTGTATCAATGAAGCAAATGATTGGACGGTTAAACTTGTCTGCTTGCTTCATTAAGCGAAGGGCTTTGCGATATCCTTCTGGATGTGGCATTCCAAAATTCCTGCGAATATTCTCCTTTGTATCTTTCCCTCTTTGGTGACCAACAATTGTTACTGGCAATCCTTTATATTTCGCAATACCACCTACGATTGCCTCATCATCTCCAAAACCTCTATCACCATGCAATTCGATAAAATCAGTGAATAAATGAGAAATATAATCAAGTGTCGTTGGTCTATTTGGGTGTCTAGCAATTTGAACCCTATCCCAAGGTTTCATATTATCATAGACATCTTTTTCAAGTTTTTTTAAGCGAATTTCCAATTTTTCAATCTCTGTACTCAAATCAACATTTGCATTTTCAGAGAAGTTTTTTAATTCTTGGATTTTATCTTTTAATTCATTAATCGGCTTATCAAAATCTAATCCTACCACTCTAATTCACCACCAGTTTGATGCATTTCAAGGACTAAGCTAAGTTTATCTTTTAATTCTAACCTAGGTATTACTGCATCTAGTTGACCATGTTTTAGCAAAAACTCTGCCGTTTGGAAGTCTTCAGGAAGCTCTTCACCAATTGTTTGTTCAATAATCCGACGTCCAGCAAAACCAATTAATGCGCCTGGTTCAGCAAAATTGTAATCCCCAAGTGAAGCGAAACTTGCAGAGACTCCCCCTGTTGTAGGATGGGTCATAATCGTAATATATAATCCGCCATTATCACTAAATCGTTTTAATGCGGTACTTGTTTTAGCCATTTGCATAAGACTTAGAACGCCTTCCTGCATTCTTGCTCCACCAGAAGCCGTAAAAATAATAAATGGTACGGAAAGCTCGTCTGCTTTTTCTACAGCAAGGGTTATTTTTTCCCCAACCACAGATCCCATACTTCCCATTCGGAAAGAAGAATCCATTACAGCTATTACTACTTTCATTCCATTTATTTCGCCCGTACCAGTAACTACTGCTTCGTTCATATTTGTTTTCTGAATATCTCCTGCGATTTTATCTTCATAACCAGGAAATTGTAAAGGATTACCTGTTTTCATATCCGCATTTAACTCAACAAAGGTTGCTTCGTCTAGGACACTATTCATTCTTTCATAAGCTTTCATGGGCAGATGATAACCACAGTTTAAACAAACCTTATGATTCTTCTGTAATTCCCGTGTATACATTATTTTCTTACAATTAGAACACTTTGTCATAATACCTTCTGGCACTTCATTTTTTGATAATTCTGAAGGTAGTGTTGCATATTTAAGCTTTTTTGATTTCGAAAATATTCCCTTAATCAATATGGAAACCTCCCCATAAGTAACAATTTAAATTTGAATCGGATTCCTGTCATTTCCATGCACCAATATTCATTTAAAGTTATTGTAATAACTAAACACACTCCATAATTGCATTTGATCCTTCCGATCTAATGAATCTAAAAGAAGGAGGTAATCCTCTCTCTTCCATTCTTTCGCAGGAATTGTTAATGAGTGATAATAGTCATTCAAAATCGTCCATAAACGATGAACCAAGAAATTATCAGCGATTTTAATTAGTTGGTAAAAAAATTCGCTCTCTGATATCACTTGTTCTTTCACCCAATGTTTTAAATGTTCGATTTCATCTTGTGTTATTTTTTCCATTGCAATATAAAGAGCATTTAATTGAATATAATTCTTCGTCTCCAAAACGTCTTGCTTTGCTTTATCATTCTGCAATATAAACGTACTGATCAATTCGACTAATTTATGACCTTGAAAATCGCGAAGAAAGGTACCTTCTCCTTTTCTCGTTTCAATAAGCCCTAAAAGCTCTAATGCCCTTAAAGCTTCTCTAATCGAAGATCTTCCTGCTCGAAGGGTTTCGCTTAATACCCGTTCAGATGGAAGCTTGTCCCCTGGCTTTAGGCCATTTTGATCAATCATTTCTCGTAAATGATTCACGATATCCACATATAACTTGGATTCCTTTGAAGATGATTCATTCACCTTATGTCATCACTCACTTCTTTCTTGCCTTTTTTAGACAACGTTTTTTGAAAATGGTTGTTTTCTTAAAGTTTGTTGCTAGTAACCCGCAGCCTGAAATTCAGGCTGCTAAGTATTTCAATACATTAAGTTTCTCTATTCAAAAAACAACATTCTTTTAGAAAACAGCTGATAAAATAAATAAAGTATAAGTACAAAATAATCCAATCCAATAATTCTGCTAAGTGGTCTGACCAGTTAGCTTATTAAACAATATAACAACTTTTTAAAGTTGTAAAGTTTTATTCAGTAAGGATAACTTGATCAGCACCTAGTAAAGCCGATAATTCAGCGATACATTCCTTACTTGGGGAAATTTTATATTCTTCGTTTAAGACGATGCTTTTTCCTGTTTCTTCATAATGAATAATAACCGGAGTAGTTCCCGGGAATTTTCTCATAACCGAGAGGAGTTCCATTTTCTGATTAACCATATGTTTCTCATTCATAACTTTAATAAACAACTTATGCTCTTTTTTAGGAAGTGTTTGGACAATTGTCGCCATCGATTCAACTATTTGAATAACAAATTGTTTATTTGCATTTCTTTCTTCACATTTCCCTTCCAAATAAACCATTTCTCCTGAGGTAAGCAAGCTTTGATATTTCTTAAAAACAGCTGGAAAAATAACCCCTTGCATGTCTCCGCTTTGGTCACTTAACTGGATAAAAGCCATGGGCTCCCCTTTTTTTGTCCGAATAACATTTAATTCTGTTATATACACAATACTTTTGTGTTTCTTCCCTAGCTCCATTTCAATGATTGGAGTTGTTTGTAATGTAGCCTGATACTGCTTATAGATAGACACTGGATGGTCTGACAAATAAAATCCCAATGCTTCTTTTTCTAAAGCTAACTTATCTTCTACTTTGAGTGGTTCTACTTCCACATATTTTGGCTTAAAAAAGAAATCATCCTCACTAAATAAATCATTTTGCTCTGCATCCTCTGGATGAACTAATTGTGCATGTTGTATTGCTACATCAATAGATGCCAGCAAAGTAGCGCGATCCACACCAAATTCATCAAAACTTCCTGAATAAATAAGCATTTCCATTACTCTTCTGTTAATCGTTTTTGGAGAAACACGAATACAAAAATCAAATAAATCGTCAAATTTTTTCTGACTTCTTACCTTTAGAATTTCTCTCATTACATTTCCGCCAATACCTTTAATACCCGCTAAGCTATAACGAATTTTATTTTTTTCCACACGGAAAAAGTAATTACTCTGATTAATAGAAGGCGGAGACAATTCAATATTCATCTGTTTTAATTCTTGAATATACTGAAGTATTTTTCCTGTGTTTCCAAGGGATGATGTCAATAGTGCAGCCATAAAATACAAAGGATAGTTTGCCTTTAAATAAGCAAGCTGATAAGCAATCATGCTATATGCCACTGCATGGCTTCTATTAAAACCATAGTTGGCAAATCGCACAATTAACTCATATATTTCATTCGCTGTTTTTTCGTGATATCCTTTTCTTTTGGCACCTTTTACGAAATGAACTTTCTCTTTTTCTAGAATATCTTTTTGTTTCTTGCTCACAGCTCTTCTCAAAAGATCTGCCTCTCCTAGCGAAAAACCAGCCATTTTCGAAGCAATTTGCATAATTTGCTCTTGATAAACAATAACTCCATATGTGTTGCTTAATATTTCTTCTAAATCAGGATGATAATAGTTAATCGACTCTTTACCATGTTTTCTATTGATGTAATGAGGAATATTCTCCATAGGTCCTGGACGGTAAAGCGCATTAACGGCTACAATATCTTCAAAATCAGTAGGTTGTAATCTTTTTAATACATTTCTCATCCCTTCCGACTCTAACTGAAAAATCCCTGTTGTCTCTCCCCTACTCAAAAGCTTGAATACAGCTGGATCATCGATCGGTATTTTTCTTATATCTATCCTTTTCTTTGTCGCTTTGTATAGCATATCAAGAATTGATTCAATGAAAGAAAGATTTCTTAAACCAAGAAAATCCATTTTTAATAAACCAAGTTCCTCTAAGTATTCCATACTATATTGTGTTAAGTAAATGTCGTCATGACCACCTTGAATCGGAATAATGTCAACAAGTGGCTGTTGACTTAGAACTACGCCAGCAGCATGAGTTGATGTATGCCTTGGAAGGCCTTCAATTTTACAAGCGGTATCAAATAGTTTTTTATTACGAGGAGATGATGTAACAAATTGTTGCAAACGTATTGATTCTTGATAGCTTTGTTTAAGATTGATTCCTAGTTTGGATGGAATCATCCTTGAAAGTTCTTCTAGCTCTTTTACAGATAAGCCAAACGCTCGGCCAACATCTCGCAAGGCAGCTTTAGCAGCCAGCGTCCCAAATGTAATAATTTGCGCAACGTGAAGCTCCCCATATTTATTTTTCACATATGAAATAACTTTGTCTCTCTTATTGTCTGGAAAATCAATATCGATATCTGGCATTGAAATTCTCTCTGGATTTAAAAATCTTTCAAAAAGCAATTGATACTTAATAGGGTCTACGTCTGTAATATGTAAAACATAGGCAACAATTGACCCAGCAGCAGATCCTCTTCCAGGGCCAGTTAAAACACCATTTTCCCGTGCGAACTTCATAAAATCCCAAACAATTAAGAAATAGTCACTGTAATTCATTTTCCCAATGATTTCAAGTTCGTATTCTAAACGGGCTTTATGTTCATTAGAAGGGACAGGATACCTCTCATATAACCCTGCAAAACATAGTTCTTTCAAATAACTTTGTGCATTTTTGTCTGCAGGAACAGTATATTTAGGCAATGTTGCAAGTATGCCCTCCATTTCGATTTGACATGCTTCTCCCACTTGCCATGTATTCTCCAAAATATCTGGTAGATCATTAAATAAAGCGAGCATTTCTTCTCTATTTTTTAAATAATGCTGATCAGAATGCCATTCATTTTGCTCAATATCTGATAGCTTCTCGCCGTTTTTTATTGCGATTAAGCATTCATAAGCAAAATGATCTTCTTGCTCAAGGTACATAACATTATTGGTTGCTACCATCTTGACTTCTTCTTGGATAGCCAATTGTCTTAGCTGTTCATTTAAACTATCTTCCAAAGAAAGGCCGTGTCTTTGCATAGATAAGAAGAAGTGTCCTTGTTCAAATATGGACTTCCATAATAATAAAGTATCTTGTGCTGATTCCTTGTTACCATTCAAAAGATATTGTTCTATCTCACCTTCCCATCCAGGTGAAATAGCTATCAAGCCTTTTGCATAGTGCTTTAGCCATTTTACGGGAATTCCTTGTGGATTTTTCGTTTGAATAGCACTAGTTATTTTCAATAAATTTTTAAATCCAAGAGTATTTCTAGCTAATAGAACTAATGGATAGGCTTTTTCCCCTTCCCATTCACTTATTACATCTACTGTTAGTCCAATAATCGGTTTTATTCCTTGCCGCAACGATTCTTTATAAAAAGATGCTGCCCCATACATTACATTACGATCCGTTAAAGCAATAGAGCGATAGCCCTGCTTTTTGGCATTGCTGACTAGCTCTTTAATGGAAAGAGTACTAGATAAAAGGCTATATGCACTAGAAACCTGAAGATGTACAAAAGACATAAATTCACCACTTTTCATGAAATTTTTTTTATTTCCTCCTATGTACAGGAGAGTATGTAAAAAGAGGCTGGACATAAGTATTCCAACTAAATATAAATCCGAACCATTATACGTAGATGCTGATAAAGTAAAACTTCCGTATAATGGTTTGGTTTTTTTTATTAATTTTAAGAAAGAAGATTTGTGGTTATTACCCGCAGACTGAATACACTTCGCTTTCCATGGGGCGAGCGCCAAGCCTCCTCGTCACTTCGTTCCTGCGGGGTCTCGGACTTTCTCGCAACTCCCATAGGAGTCTACGTGTATTCAGTCTGCTCCGTTTTTCATCCTAATTATAGTTTCTTTTGAAAAGAGTTAGGAAACTTATTGTTCTCGCTACTAAATGAGAAATTGTTCGTCTTTACCTATTATATATTTTGTTTTGTCCCAGCCTCATCAATCTATCTTTATATTAAGCTTATTTACCACTATAGAGGTCACTTACTTTTTAGAAAGCAATAATTCTTTCCGTTCTCCTTGACCTTTCTTAAAAAAAAGCCTTTTTCCTTTCATTATAGATGTTCAGCGCAAAAAAAGAAAATATGTTCTCTTTTAGTCGTTAGTTACGAAAGAAGATATTATCTTTTTTCAAAACTTATGAAGAATAGTCTTTAAAATCATTCATAAAAGCTATAGATTGTCCATAGTAATAAGAATAGAAAGTTTACTAGAATCCGTTAAGAGTGGGATAAAAACCAAACTAAAAAAGTTAGAGAGGTTAACGTATGAATCAACAACCATTCTTCCCTACCTTCATCGAAAGCTACTTTATCGCATTAGGGGTTATATTAGGAGGTGCACTTTTAGGAGGGCTCGCTGCTTTCCTAACAGGAAAACCCCTCCTTACAGAAATCATTCGTATTTCCGGTATCATAAAAATTTGGGCAATTGTCACTGCAATTGGTGGTACTTTTGATGCGATTGATACGATTGAAAAAGGAATCTATGATGCTGGAACTAAAGACTTATTCAAACAGATTTTATTAATTGTATCCGCTTTTGGGGGAGCACATACTGGAATAACCATTATTAAATGGATCACACAGGAGTACATTTAAATGAGAATTCCACCATATTATAAAAATCGGGCAGTACAACGCTTTTTTGCCGGGATGGTCATCGGCGGAGTTATCAGTTGGTGTATTTTTGTCTTTATTTTTGGCGTATGGCAGGAAAGATATAGTTCAGAAATTAAAACACAGAAAGCTACCATTGAAGATTTAGAAAGAGAGAAGAAGATTTGGCAGGAAGAATTTGCTGCTCAAAATAAAACAACAGAAGAAAAGCTGACAGTTGAAAATATCGTTGTAAAAATAAACAATACAGATAAAGAAAAATACGATATCAAACCCTTTAATGCACTCGAGATGGAAGATGCAATTAAAGAAGACTTATCCACCATTATTGCTAAAGACCTTGATATGGTATATAAAAGTCGTGCACTACTAAAAAAATCAATCGAAAACAAGGTTGTTGTCTCCGATAAAAAACGTTACAAATTTAAGGTGACAGAGTTAATTATCTATACAACTGTTCATGTCGAATTAAGTGTAACCTTTGGAGATTAGATAATGAAAGCATCCATCTGTGGGAGTTTTTCCTCCCCACTGATAGTTGGTTAGTTAAACTTATCAGACCTTTACGAGCAGCGATCCTCCACTTAGCCTTAATTTTCCGCAGCTTAAGGTGGAGGGCTTACTGGCCGTTAACAGTACGATAAATGAGTAGCACCTTTTCTCCTCTATCTACAAACCGCTTCTAAATCCCTAATTACTTTACTTGCATCCTCCCATTGATAAATCGTTGCACCAGAAGCAAATGGATGTCCTCCACCATTATAACTTTTCGCAATTCCATTAATAACTGGACCTTTAGAACGTAATCGCACACGAATTTGATCCGCTTCCTCTATAAAAAAGACCCATGCTTTTAAACCTTTCACAGTCCCTAAACTGCTAACAAGTAAAGATGCCTGTGCAGGAGTTGCCTGAAATTGATCAAGAATTTCCTTATCTAGTTTCATGCTTGCAACACCATTTGCATGAACTTCAAAGTTCTGAAGGACATAGCCACTTAGCTTTACAATATGAGGATCTAACTCATACATTTGGTCATACATTTCTGTGCGTGAGAATGAATATTTGATTAATTCTCCTGCATAATGGAATGTTTTTTCTGAGGTACTTGGATAAAGAAATCTCCCTGTATCTCCAACAATCCCAGCATATAACAGCCTTGCTGCTTCATCACTCATCTTCAATCCTTGGTCTCTTCCAAACAAATAAAATTCATAAATTAATTCACTAGTTGAACTAGCAGTAGTTTCCACCCAAACTATATCTCCATATGCATCATCATTTGGATGATGATCAATCTTAATTAGCCTTTTACCTGTTTGATAACGTTGATCACAAACCCTCTCTTGATTAGCTGTATCACATACGATAACCAAAGCATCCTTATAGATACCGTCATCGATGGTATCTAGTTTGCGTAAAAAGTTTAAGGATATTTCTTCTTCGCCTACTGTAAACACCTTTTTATCTGGAAAAGAAGCCTTAATAATTTCTGCTAGTCCTCCTTGCGATCCATATGCATCAGGATCTGGGCGAACATGTCTATGAATGATGATGGTATTAAATGCTTTAATTGCATCTAGTATTTGCTGTTTCATTTATTTCTCCCTTCTTTAATGACGATCAATTAATTGACACATCATCATTGCTTTTCCTACGAGTACACCTTGATTAAATACTTCAACGTCTACTTTCCCAAATTTCCGTCCTACCTCTAAAATTTTAGGTGCAATTTCAATAACACTATCCATTTGCACTGGCTTTATAAAATATATGGTCATATTTTCTACAACTAAATCACCTTTTTTAAAGCCTCTTAATACTCTGTTGGCAGCTTCTGATACTATCGTAGTAAACACACCATAAGATATGGTACCTATATGATTGGTCATTTGCGGCGTTACTTCACAGGAAAAAGTAGTTTCTCCTTTGTTTTTCCCTTTTGTCAACAATAGATGTTTAGTTACAATATCATCAATAGTTTCACCAATTTGAGGTTGCCTTTGGTTCATTTGGAGCGCTTTTAATACATCTTGTCTACTAATAATTCCTTCTAATTTATTTGCCTCATCTACTACTGGCAAAACTTCAATTCCTTCCCATACCATCATATGAGAACAAGAAGCAACACTTGTTTTTCCACTTACAGTCATCGGTTGTTTCGTCATAACTTTTTCAATAGTCATATCCATCGATTTTCCGATAATATCCTTGGATGTAATCATACCTTGTACTTTTAAGCTTTGATCTACTACCGGAAAGCGACCATGCAATGTTTCTTTATTATATTTATGCCATAAAGCGACATTATCTGTTGTTTTTAAATAAATGGTGTCTTTAAGTGGAGTTAATATATCTTCTACTAAGACAATTTCTTTTTTTATCAGTTGATCATAGATTGCCCGGTTTATCATCGTTGCAACGGTAAATGTATCATAACTTGTTGAAATGATAGGAAGCTGCAATTCGTCTGCTAAACGTTTCACATGCTCTTCTGTATCAAATCCTCCTGTTATTAAAACGGCTGCACCAGCTTTTAAGACATGTTCATGGGCTCGTACTCGATTTCCAATTATCAAAAGATTACCAGCACCTGTATAACGCATCATTGCATCTAATTTCATCGCACCAATAACAAAACGATTTAATGTTTTATGTAACCCGGCTCTTCCTCCTAAAACTTGTCCATCCACAATATTAACTACTTCAGCATATGTTAATTTCTCAATATTCTCTTTCTTTTTTCGTTCGATTCTAATCGTTCCGACTCTTTCAATCGTACTTACATATCCTTTATTTTCTGCCTCTTTAATTGCTCTATAGGCTGTTCCTTCACTCACATTTAACGCTTTTGCAATTTGTCGAACAGAAATTTTTTCTCCTACTTGTAATTCATCAATATAATTTAATATTTGCTCATGTTTTGTAGCCAAATTACCACCCTCTTTTAAGAAAAGCACATTGCTAAATCGCAAACAAACTTAGAAAAACATGTTGTTTTGATTCCTTAAGCTTGCTTAAAGCGAAAACTGCCTGCACTAAACATTTAAATACGTATTTTCTCTCTATTTATCTAAAATTCATCATTTATCTACTCATAGCTTACCAAGAAATATTTTTTCTTATTTCAAATAAGCTGACATATCTTTATTATAGAGTGAACTACTAGGGTATTCAATGAATTCTCTGTTAATCATCATAAAACATTCGACTATAAAAAAATGGAAGAACCATCATTTTCTCTCTTTCCCTTAATACATAAATTCCATTCGCGTATTTCTTCTCATTCTTTTCTACAAACGAAAGCTAGTATGGACTCATCCAAACTAGCTATTTTAATCTTATTGGTAATAATATATTTTTTTCTTTTTCTGTACTTTACTATAGGATCTTTTGGCTGCTCTTGGTTTCTTAGGAGTATATAGTAACGCCGTTAAATTCCCTGCTACCACTATTAAAGCAAAGGCAAGCCAAGTAATCGAAAAGATTCCTTCAGCCCCTTCACTAAATGGAGAAAGTCTTGGCACTCCATAATATAAAAGCACTCCACATAATAAGATGCATAATAAATATCTATTCTTATTCATAATCGTTAAAACCTCCCTGTTTCCATACTATGCGGACAAGACTGAAAAAAGTATGGAAAATTTGCTAAATTAAAATGTTAGCCATTATATCCACAATGACAAAAAATTTAGGAAAGCTAAATATTTACATGCACGACTTATGTTGTTAATCTTATAGGATAAGAAATATATTCAACTAGTCCTACGAAACAAAACAGCGTAAGAGTAAAGAAGTATTACTTGGTAAGAAACACTTGGAGGTTGGTTAACATGGAAAAAAAATTAGATTCTCTAGCAAACTGGATGAAACAAGAAGAAATTGATTTCACATTTCTAACATCAACAGATAATATCTTCTATTTCAGCGGATTTTATAGTGATCCACACGAAAGACTATTAGCATTGATTGTATTTCCAGAAAACGATCCAATATTAGTTTGTCCTGCCATGGAAAAAAATGATGCGAAAAACGCTGGCTGGAACTATGATATTATCGGCTATAGTGATACAGACAACCCTTGGGACACTATTCAAAGCATGGTTCAAAGTCGTACAAGCCGTACGGTAAAAGTTGCCCTTGAAATGGATCACATGAATGTTACAAGATATCAATCATTGCAGAATTCTTTCCCTAACATCAAAGGATATGCTTCTGCTGAAGAAAAAATTAATACTTTGCGTATGGTTAAAACTTCTGATGAATTAGCTAAAATAAAAGAAGCTTGTAAATGGGCTGACTTTGCTATAGAAGTCGGCTGCAATGAAATTGCAGAAGGCAAGTCAGAAATGGAAATCCTAGCAAGCATCGAATATGAATTAAAGAAAAAAGGCATCGGTAAAATGTCCTTTTCTACTATGGTACTAACGGGCGTTAATGGCGCTTCTCCTCATGGTAATCCTGGCGAAACAAAAGTAAGAAAAGGAGACTTAGTATTATTTGATTTAGGGGTAGTGGTTGATGGATACTGCTCTGATATTACTAGAACAGTTGCTTTTGGAGACATTAACGAAAAACAAAAGGATATTTATGACACTGTTTTAAAAGCGCAGCTTACAGCAATCGAAGCCTCTAAGCCAGGCGTTTCATGT
>Ga0268252_1001627_pt1 | contig 12349 bp, 10 predicted proteins | sample AgamicMgSfrz_FD_200244 | JGI IMG/M metagenome (GOLD analysis project Ga0268252, IMG submission 200244) | Agave microbial communities from Guanajuato, Mexico - Mg.Sf.rz (v2) (version 3) | ecosystem: Host-associated > Plants > Phyllosphere > Phylloplane/Leaf | place: Guanajuato, Mexico | collected... | reverse complement strand
CTGACGCAGTACCTGAAAGTTCTCCACGCCCGGAATGGCTGCAAGCGCATCCGCACTTTCCTTCAGAAAAGCCTCAGCCTCAGGGGTATCCTTGCCAGCGTAAAGTGTAAACGTAACCATATGTGTAATGCGACTCATCTCTATTTCCTCCTCAATATGATTTCACTCCTTTCCTAGTTTACCTCTGAATGATATGTAAGCGCAATCCTTAATAAAATATGTCAGAGTTTGGAGCATGGGTATACCTCGCAAGTGATTCTGAAGAACATAGAAAAAACCCCGAGAACGATTTCCCGAGGTTGTTCTTGTCATCTATGGACAGACTAGTTTTTGATGTTGTATTTACGGTTGAACTTATCAACACGACCACCGATGTCCACGTTTCTTTGTTTACCAGTGAAGAAAGGGTGGGATGCGGAACTAGTGTCCACACGGATTACAGGGTAAGTGTTACCATCTTCCCATTCCATTGTCTCGTTCGAAAATTTAGTCGAAGAGCTCAGGAATTTGTAATCAGCACTTGCATCGTAAAAAATGACAGTTTGTGTCTTTGGATGGATATCAGCTTTTGGCATAATCTATTTACACTCCTTTAAATGGGTACTTCCTTGAATAGAACTAAATTTTATTATACTCTTTTTTTGGACAAAGTACCAGCAGGATTTGAAGAAACGATAAATTTTACCTATTCGCCACAATCTGCACCTGATCTTCGTTCTAAGTTATTCCCTTCTCCAGTACATCCAGCATGTACTCCAGAGCCTCCAATTCATCTCTTCCTCTCGTCTGCAATCTGACTACACTGCCATGACGAATCGGAAGAAGCGCCATGCCAAGCAGGCTTTTGACATCAACACGATGCTCATGCTCAGACCCGACAAACGACAATGAAATATCCGAGGCAAAACGTGACGCTTGAGAAGATACAGACATCAGATCATCCCGGTGAAAATCAGAGTGAATCGTAAATTCATGTGTTCTCACAACCTTCAGTTCCTTTCGCTAAGTAGCTTACCAACTTGAGTGGTTTGTATCCATTTATATATTAAAATCTCCATGAATTATACCATGTAATGGGAGCTTGTATAATCATTTATTTGGTGAAAAAACAAAAAAAAAGCCCCGGATTCGGGACTTCCTAAGCAGAGAATCAAATACCGTTGGGATAAACCATCACTTTCAGACTGCCGCTCTTATTGTGCAGTGCCCGCTCCATCGCTTGTTGAGTTTCATCCAGGGAATAACGATCGGTGATCAAGGACAACACATCATGCTGACCCGAACTCAGGAACTCAATCCCGGCTGGATAGGTGTTCGCATATCGGAATATTCCGTAAATGTCGACCTCGTTGTCGGCGATAAAAGGAACATTCAGTGCAATCTCGTCCTGCGCCGGCAGACCCACAATGGCAAGCTTGCCTCCCCGTCGCAGTGAGTACAATGCAGATTGGAGGGCCTTGGGGTTCCCGGCAGTTTCCCATGCCGTGTCCACACCGACTCCATTCGTTAACTCACGGATGACCGCCTGGGCATCCTCGTTCCGCACATTAATGGTATGTGTGGCTCCCATGCGCCGAGCAGCTTCAAGCCGAACTTCCTCCAGGTCTGTAACGATGATTTTGTCGACTCCGAATGATTTTGCAGCTGCCACAGCCATCAGTCCAACAGGCCCCATGCCCATAATCGCCAGCGTGGTTCCAGGAGCAAGTTTACTTCGACGTGCAGCGTGGATTCCCACGGAGAATGGCTCGTTCATGGCAGCTTCCTCAAATGACAGATGATTCGGAATTGGAAAAACCATATCCTCACGAATGGTCATGTACTGTACAAATGCGCCATCAACAGGTGGGGTTGCCAGGAATTGTACATCCGCACACAGGTTGTAACGTCCTTCTTTGCATGCCGTGCAGCGTCCACAAGTAACACCTGGTTCAATGGCAACCCGATCTCCCGCTTTTAAGCGCGATACGTTCGAGCCTACAGCTGCTACGATACCCGCGCATTCATGCCCAAGAATAATGGGCTTTTCCACGACAAATCTGCCGATTCTTCCGTGTTCAAAATAATGTACATCCGACCCGCATACGCCCACTGCCATGACCTGAATAAGAACTTCGTCCTCTGCTGGCTTCGGTACAGCCTGTTCCCGGGTGATGATTCGTCCTGGTTCAGTCATTACAGCTGCTTTCATGGTCTCGGGTAATTGATGCTGTCCCATTCGTTGTTCGCCTCCTCATGGTTGCCTATGCTGTCCTTAAATTCAAGTACAAACGGTACGTGCAGTTGATGTCTCTATTAATAGATGGTTCGTCCCTGCTCGTCCTCAATACCACTCTTGCGGTAGAAATACGTATTGATCATGTCCCGCCATTCCTTGGCATGCTCGGCCTGATTTTGCTGACGCGAGGCTACAGTTTCGAATATTTCAGGATCCACTTTACCTTCGAGCCTTCTCCATGTATCCGCTAAAGCTTCTGCCTGTTCCGCACCTTTGAAGTGTGTATCATAGATGTGCTGAATGACGGTCTTGCCTGAATGCAGCACATGTGTATAAGGAACATGGTGGAAAAATAACAGCAGCTCATCCGGACAGGTTGTGACATTCTCATACCGTTCCGCATTTTCCGTATGATACTGCGATGTATAGCCTGTACCGCTCTGTACGGTTCGATCTACGCCGATCCCCTTGCAATCTGCGAAATGATACGTTCCCCATTTGGAATATTCGTATCCATCCACATTGGGACCATAATGATGATCCGGATTAACCATCCAGCCTACTCCGAGTGGTGCCGTATAATTCTCATAGATGTCCAGCGAATTCAAGAGCATATCAGAGATCAGACGAACAACCTCTTCGTCATGTCCAAACGTGAGTCTGACCCATTCATCCGCGATCTCTTCCGAAGACAATTCGGGATTCCATGCCAGTCTTCCATACCCGTACAGATTGGCCTGGGCAAGCGGATGTCCTGTCCAGCATGCATCTGCACCAATATTCGAAACCGCTGCAAAGCCGCTATGAGGTCTGTTGTACAGGGAACCATCCGCAATACGTTTAACTTCCGATCCTTGCCCCTTCGCGTACGTATCAAAATCCAGTACTTCTTTCCACTGTGGAACCAGGTAGCACAGATGCCGCTGCTGGCCTGTATACTCCTGGGTAATCTGAAATTCCAGCACTTGATTGGTTTTTTCCATCGCTCCAAACAGCGGAGAAACGGCTTCCCTAACCTGGAAATCCATCGGACCATTTTTGATCTGCAAAATGACGTTATCTGCAAACCGGCCATCCAGCGGCTTAAAGTGGTCATAGGCAGCACGCGCACGGTCTGTGGAGCGATCACGCCAGTCCTGCTTGCAGTTGTAGACGAAACAGCGCCAAATAACCAATCCTCCAAATGGACGAAGTGCTTCAGCAAGCATGTTTGCACCGTCAGCGTGGTCCCGATTATAGGTGAATGGACCCGGCCGATTTTCAGAATCCGCTTTGATCAGGTAACCACCAAAATCAGGAATGGCCGCATACACTTTGGCAGTCTGAATGTTCCACCATTCGCGTACCTGTCTATCCAGTGGATCTGCGGTAAGCAAACCGCCGATCTCCATCGGGCTTGCATAGTTTGCGCTCAGGTACAGTCGAATGCCGTACGCTCTGAATGCAGAGGCCACACGAGCAACATCACTCAGGAAGCGTTCTGTCAGAAACAATGTTTCGCGCTGATGGACGTTGACATTGTTGATTGATATGGCATTGATGCCTGTCGAAGCAAGCAAACGGGCATAATCCCGGATCCGTTCGATATCTTGCGTGAATTCTCCATTTTCATAAAAAATCGATCCACCAGCGTAACCGCGCTCAATGCTGCCATCCACGTTATCCCATTGGTTAATCATCCGCAGAGCATTACGGGGCTGTTCAGTCACATGACTCCATTTATTCTCAGATGCATCAGCTTCACTTGAACGGCCTTGCGCCAGAACCAGCTCTCTGAGCAAATGGAATGTACCATACAGTACACCTTGAGGTGTCTCGGCACCAATCAGGAGCCTGCCTTGTTCCTCGTCTTCACGGATGACAAAGCCTTCACCTTGAACAGCCGCAAGCTCACTCTCACTGAACGCATCGGCAAGTAGTGAATGGCCTGCCCACGTGCCAATCCATATACCAGGAGCATGCTGAGCCGTCTCATCCGCAAGATCGGCTATTGTAACTACGGGTTTTTCTTTCTCACCGAACAATTTTTCCAGTCCCTGCGTAAGTTCTTCCAGAGCTGTAGCGATTACTTCATGTTTCTCTATCGCATATATATTTTTTGCCCAAGCAGGGGCTGCCTGACTTGCAGCTCCCTTGCGACTGTACTCACCTGATAGATATCCGAGCCACGCATCATACTGCGGGCCGGCTACGTTTTTTTGAACCATTGAACGACTCATTGTACCGCCTCCTTGCCAGCATAGATCTGTTCCAAACGATTACCCTTGCCTTCCAGCAGCCAAAGAATGGATGTAACTCCGCGTGGATAGTACTTGCTGCCCACGGCAACACCCGACAGAATCTGGTCACTCCAGCACCAGTAAGATTCTTCGGGGTGCAGCAGCCAGTTCACATGTGCGGCATCGGATGCCTGCCCGGATTCATCCCATTCCATGCCCAGTATTTCTCTAGTGATAAACTGGGACAGATAGATTTTGCTTAACCACGAGTTATTGCTTGTCGAAGACAGCTTCCATCCCCCATCTTCAAACAAACAAGTACCGGGTACTAGAACCGTTTTCAAATGGGTTCGAAGTGCCTGCAGATAAGGACCGAAACGGCCGCCAACATCCAGTGCACCTTCACAACCTGTAAAGTAAGGGAATACCAATCCTTCAATAGCCGGAATAATACGGGAATCGTTATTTTCCGCAATGACGGCCGGGATGTAGCCCCCTTCCGTCAACTGAGCTGCAACACTTGCGGCACAGCGATCAGCCTGACGTCCCGCCTGAAGGGATAAATCCGAGAGCTTCTCCGCAGCAAACAGCTTCTCCAGTGCAACATATACAGCCCAGCATTTACCCGCCAGATAAATATTGTTCCGCGATTGACCGAGTGAGACATCAAGGCTGTCATAGGTCGTTATTTCTGCTCCGCCCTTCGTGCGGCTGCTATCGAGACCCATCAGTCCGTTGCGCTGCTCCTCATCCGGATGATCCCGGTTCAACATGCTTTCGAAGCAATCCCGGATGACGGGAAGCATCTGCTTCACAAATTCCTGATCTTTGGTTTGTTCGATGTAGACGGTTGCACAGCACAGCCAGTTTACAAGCTCCTCATGACTCATCTGGGAGAAGCAATCGTCTATCCCCACCAGTTCATAGGCCGAGTGACCTGGACGAGAGAATACATTCGCTACACCGATGTCATGAGTAAAGGTCAATCCGCCTGGATGTAATTGATCCTCCCCAGGGAAGCGAACCTGATCCGTATAGCTGTAACGTTTCACAAACCACTCGAGCTCGTTGCGTACTGTCCACGGATTCAAGGCAAGTTCGAAGTACAGCTGATCCGCTGTCAGATCAAGGGTATTCATCATCCGGTATTCGCCTTCGTTGACGATCCAGAACGGTTCTCCGTCTGCATCCAGCAGCTGTGTGCTTGCATAGTAACTATGAATGGAATGAGCGAGCATGAATGCCTGATTTTCCGACAGAGATCTGGTACCCAGACGCTGTTCTGCTTCCACACAGGAAGATGTTAGTGCATTGAAACGATCCAGGGCGTACTGGCCCGCCTCCTGGATATCCGCGAAATAACGGGTATACCAGTATGTCGTATCCAAACCGGAAGTGACAATGCCCCCGCGGTAAAAACAAACTGCGAAATGATATGTACGTTTCTCTCCAGCAGGGACTTCCATTAGCAATGCGGCTGTGCGACCTAATCCAAAAGCCAAATTCTCCACATGTTTTTCCTGCAGGATTTTATCTAACGTGAATCCAAGTGCAGGGTACAGTCCATCATCTGCAGACATAATCGCTGTAAGCCTTCCCTGTCCAACACCCGTGAGCTTTCCGCCCTCGGGTCCGCCGATCATGCGCATTGCCGAATACGGATCATTACCCTGGTATCCGAAATATGCTCTTCGTGACTGCTGCCCTTGCGTGTTATCAATCGTCATCTCCACAAGAACCGCTGGAACCAAAGCATCCTTTAATTGTTCAAGATCACCATGTTTCGGTTCGGGTACAGGACGAACTGGCGAATAGATCCGGAAAGTCAGATCTCCTGCTGTCCAAGTGTCTGTACCCGATTTGAATTCACGCTTAATTTCTTCATCCCGAAATGCAGAAACGAGCGGACGCTTCAATTGGGTTGAAGTATGTGCCTGGGACTGAGCCAGTGTTTCGGCTCCCTCTTCTATTTCGCTCTCCGCGTTCTCCAATTTCTCTACATCGTAGCGGACACTCTCATCCTCGGTCGCTGCAAAAAAAGGCAGTGCCTCATAATGTTCGCCATCGCGAGATTGTAATCCTATATATATATTTTGGTCTGCAGGTTTCCCCAGCTCCAGGCCGAGTCCGCCCTTGGCACCTTTGTATCCAAGTGTAAAACTTGCAAAAGCCCCGATCGGTGAGTGGTGGGCGTTATAAAAGATTGATTTGGTTGAGCTCATGAACGATGACCCCTCTCAAAATGGTTTGCATACGTTTTCATAGCCTCATCCTAACATGGTCGTTCCGCCCTAGACCATGGACAAATCAATCGGATATTTACCCAAATCAAGCTGGTGGTTTATAATAAAATAAAGCGATTACATTTCAATATGAGCAAATCAGCCACGAAAGGCTGACTGCAGATTTTGATAGTTTCTATTATAAAGGAGGTCTCCTATGTCTTCTACTTATTTGCCTCCCGCTCTGGGCGAAAGTGTGCATGAAGTCTTTTACCCGGATGTGCAGACCACCGTCAATCTATTCGCCATTCATCTGCGGAGTGTTAGTGCGGACTGGAATTATCCGGCACATGAACACCCGCAATACGAGCTGAACTATGTGACAGAAGGTGTTCAGCTCATGTCGGTGGACGGTCAATTGTATACACAAAAGGCTGGCGAGCTGCTTCTGATTCCTCCAGGAAGCGTTCATTCCAGCCAGAGCCGGGACGGCCAGGGATTCACCTATTTCTGCATGCACTTTGATATTGATGATCAGTTGTTCCTCTCATTACTTGCCCGAATCAAGCAGGTCCTGTTTCATGCTGACAATCCGGTCACACTACAAATAGAGCCAGTCCTGCGAAAATTAATGAATTCAGCAAATGAAGAAACTACCTCGAATACGATGGTACAGCGCATGCAGCTGCAGTCTGCTGTATTCGAATTATTCGGCCACTTGTGGGAAGCCGTCTCTCAGGAGGCGGCGCACCTATTCTCGGAAGGCTACGAACGGATTGAGCTTGCCCATCAGATTCGTAATCGACTGCAAGGGCTCGTAAGCCAGCAGTTTAAGCAAGGGCATGAAACGGACAGCCACTATGGGATTGATGACATTGCAGCGGAACTGGGGATTAGCTCCTCGCATTGTAACCGAGTATTCAAGCAGGTATTTGGTCAGTCTCCGCGCGTGGCACTCTCCGAGATGGTTCTGCACGAAGCGAAGGTTCTGCTTGGCAATCCGAAACTGTCGGTTCAAAGTATTGCTGCGATGCTTGGTTATAAGGATATTGCCCATTTTAGCCGTCAATTCAAGCGTTGGTCAGGCATGTCACCATCCCGCTTCAGACAGGAACAACCTGCTGTACAGTGATTTTGAGAGTCTATGCGTCTGTAGCGTGAGACAGATGAATCTGCAAACCCGCTGCTTGTGCAGCAGTACTTATTTCAACAGGCGCTTAATCGTCTTCAGTTTGCCATCGTACGGCGGGTACAAAATGGACAAATTCAGTTTGGTGCTTTTTTTGAGCACGCTTTTCATATGTGAGAAGGTTTCCAGGCTGTACCGCCCATGATAAGAGCCAATACCGGAATGTCCTACGCCGCCAAAAGGCAGACGTGGATTGGCTACATGGGTGATCGTATCATTAATACAACCGCCTCCAAAAGAAACTTCACTCAACACTTTATCCTGAAGCTGGATATCTGATGTGAACAGATAGAGAGCCAGCGGCTTAGGACGCTTTAAAATTCCGGCAATCGCATCATCAATGTTGCGATAACTGATTATGGGCAGGATCGGTCCAAAAATCTCATCCTCCATCGCCGCTGCCTCCCAGGATTCAGCATCAATCAGTGTCGGTGCAATGTAGCGATCGGCTTCATCAGAGTGACCGCCATAGATCACTTTGTCCCGGTCCCTTTCGATGAGATTAGTTAATCGTCTAAAATGAGCCTGATTAACAATCCGACCATAATCGCGATTGTGCTGAATATCGGTACCGAAGAAGGATTCCACAGCTGTTTTCATCTCCGAGATCAACTGCTCCTTCACCCGTTCATGCACAAGCAAATAGTCCGGAGCGATACAGGTCTGTCCTGTGTTGAGCAGCTTACCCCATATGATGCGCTCAGCAGCAACTTTAAGATCTGCTTTCTCGTCCACAATGACCGGACTTTTACCTCCAAGCTCCAGGGTGACAGGAACGAGGTTTTTGGCAGCTGCCTCCATGACGATTTTGCCTACAGGTACACTGCCCGTAAAAAAGATGTAATCAAATGGAGCATTAATGAGCGCTGTCGTTGTGTCCTTGGCGCCTTCCACGACATGTACGTAAGCCGGCTCGAAAACCGAAGCGATCATTTCTCGGACGACTGCCGAAACGGCCGGCGTGTTTTCCGAGGCTTTGAGTACAGCGGTATTTCCCGCGGCGATAGCACCAACCAGAGGTTCAATCAGAAGCTGGAATGGATAGTTAAAAGGTCCGATAATCAGCACGGATCCATATGGCTCGGGAATGATGTAACTTTTGGAGCCGACCAGGGCCATCTGCGTTTTTACTTTAACGGGTTTAACCCATTTTTTCACTTTTCGTATCGTGTGCTTGATGCTGTCCATCATAAAACCAATTTCGGTCGTATAGGATTCAAACTCACTTTTGCCCAAGTCCTGATCGAGCGCCTCGGTAAGCTTTGATTCATATTTCTGAATGGCCTGTTTCAGCTGGGTTAAACGCGCAATTCTACTCTCCGCCGAACGCGTGGCCCCGGAACGGAAAAACTGGTGCTGCTGCTCCAAAATCAGCTTAACCGCATTACGATCTAATTCCTGTAAGGTGCTCATATCTCTTGGTCTCCTCTACTTATATTGATGAAATGTTTAAACAAACGAACGTATGAGACTGAAAAGGATTTTGCTTCATCTTTGTGATTCATTAATTTCTACAGGCACTCTTCCTCCAACGCAGCAACCAGTTCTTTCAACCGCTCGACGGATGGCTTCAGGGACGCGGAATAATACCGTTGGGTACCCTTCTGTTCCACGGATATTAGCCCTTTCTCAAGCAGTAACTTGAGATGGTGTGATATTGCTGGCCTGGACAGGCTGGATTGTTCTGTAATTTCGTTAACGGTCATCTGACCTCGCTCGCTCAGAATTAACAAAATGTTTTGACGGTGGTTATCGCTAAGCACCTGGAACAAAGGAATGCAGGATTGGAAAATGTTTATTGCTTTTTGACCCATGTTTTCACCTCAATCTGTTTAATCTTAGTCTATTGTAATGCCTTTGGTTTAAATGTTTAAACGCATTAACATCCATCTTACCTCTTCCTCAGATAAAACTCAAACATTCAATATTTATTTCAATTAAAATATGTTAAAAGCGCTTCCATACTACCATACAAGTATGGTAGTATGGCGTTGAAGGAGTTGAAGTTGTGGAATATACCCCAAAGTTCTCGTCCAAAGCCGGTTTGTCGTCTTCCCTAAACAGTCTGTCGTCCATGAATAAGCAATCCTCCTCAACACGGGATGTAGTCTATGTTACCTTGAAGCAATTGATTCTAAGTCTGAAATTGCCTCCCGGAACTGCTATTTCCGAGAAGGAAATTTCGCTGGAGTTTCAAGTAAGCCGTACTCCTGTTCGGGAGAGCTTTGTAAGACTTGCACAGGAAGGTTTGCTTGAAGTGTATCCACAGCGCGGTACGTATGTTTCTCTTATTCAGGTAGACCTCGTTGAGGAAGCACGCTTCATGCGTGAGCAGCTGGAACGGGCCGTGATCCGGCTTGCATGCGAGTATTTTCCGGATCAGGAGATGGAATTATTGGAGCAGAACCTTGCTCAGCAGCAAGCATGTTTGCTCCAACCGGACGATGAACGAATGTTCCAACTGGACGAGGAATTCCATAGCACCCTTTTTGCAGGCTGCAACAAAAGCAAGACATGGACCGTGATCCAGCAAATGAACGTGCACCTTAATCGAAGCCGTATGCTTCGTTTGTCTTCGGATCATCAGTGGGATCATCTGATCCATCAACACCGGGCCATGATGGAGGCCATTCAGCAGCATGATGCCAAGACGGGGGAACGAATTATGCAGGAGCATCTTCACCTGACCGTTACAGATCTGGCCATCCTTCGGGATACATATCCTTCTTATTTTCAACAATGACATGTCTTGCTTTTTCCTAACTACACATGATGAGGTGAACGTGATGAGAATGGTTTTTCGCTGGTTTGGTGAAGGCAATGATACGGTGACGCTGGACCATATCCGGCAGATTCCGGGTGTGGAGGGCATTGTTTGGGCATTGCATGATGTTCCGGCAGGCGATGAATGGCCAATGGACAAAATATTGGCTGTCAAAGCCGCGGCCGATCGGGCAGGATTACATTTGGACGTGGTGGAAAGCGTCAATATTCATGAAGACATCAAGCTGGGTCTGCCTACTCGGGACCAATACATCGACAATTACAAAAAAACGATGGAAAAGCTTGCTCAGGTAGGCGTAAAAGTCATCTGTTATAATTTCATGCCTATCTTCGACTGGCTGCGCACGGATCTTCATAAGGAGATGGAGGACGGCTCCACTGCCCTCTTTTATGAGAGCAACAAGCTTGCGAATATTGAACCTCTGGAGCTTGTTCGGCGCATCACCGAAAATTCTGCTTTAACGATGCCAGGCTGGGAACCGGAACGATTGCAGTACCTGACTGGTCTGTTCGAAGCTTACAAAGATGTGACCGAAGAAGATATGTGGGAGCATGCCCGTTATTTTCTACAGGAGATCATTCCTACGGCAGAACGACTTGGCATTCGAATGGCGATCCATCCGGATGACCCGCCATGGCCTATTTTTGGTTTGCCGAAAATTATTATCAGCCAGGATAACTTGCGTAGATATCTGAATCTTTATGATAGCCCTTACAATGCTGTAACGCTCTGCAGCGGATCTCTTGGAGCTAACCCGGATAATGATATTATTGGCATGATTCATGAATTCCGTGACCGGATTCCTTTTGCCCATATTCGTAATGTCAAAGTATATGAAAACGGGGACTTCATTGAGACTTCACATCGCAGCCAGGATGGTAACGTTGATATTGCAGGCGTAGTTGAAGCTTACCACGACATTGGATTTGAAGGTTATGCAAGACCAGACCACGGACGTCACCTCTGGGGCGAACAATGCAGACCAGGTTATGGTCTCTACGATCGCGCGTTGGGCATCATGTATCTCTGGGGCGTCTGGGATTCCCTGCAAAGGAGGACAAAAGCATGAGCGACTATGTATTCGAAACATCTTCACGTCTGAAAGGCAAAACAGCGGTAATTACAGGTGGTGCCGGCGTTCTCTGTCGTTCCATGGCCGAAGAACTTGCGCGCCACGGGGCCCGTGTAGCCATTCTCAATCGTACGGTTTCCAAAGGTGAAGAAGTCGTTGCTGCAATTGAAGCAGCTGGCGGAACCGCCATTGCGGTTGCTTGTGATGTAACCCAAGTGGAAAGTGTGAAGGCTGCGGCGGCAACGGTACAGGAAAAGCTAGGTCCATGCGACATCCTGATCAATGGTGCAGGCGGTAATCATGCCAGTGCCAATACGACGAATGAAGTTTTCAGATTAGAAGATCTTGAGCAGCCTGATGTCACTACGTTCTTTGACGTCAGTGTGGATGGATTCCGCCAGGTCATGGATCTGAATTTTGTGGGCTCCCTTATTCCGACCCAGATCTTTGCAAGACAAATGATCGACCGTGATGTACCAGCAACAGTCATTAATATCTCATCGATGAGTGCACCTTCACCCATGACCAAAGTTCCAGCATATAGTGCTGCCAAGGCTGCAATTAACAATTTCACGCAATGGCTGGCAGTACATCTTGCCGAATCCGGAATCCGGGTTAATGCCATCGCGCCGGGATTTTTCCTT
>Ga0268252_1001624_pt1 | contig 12361 bp, 8 predicted proteins | sample AgamicMgSfrz_FD_200244 | JGI IMG/M metagenome (GOLD analysis project Ga0268252, IMG submission 200244) | Agave microbial communities from Guanajuato, Mexico - Mg.Sf.rz (v2) (version 3) | ecosystem: Host-associated > Plants > Phyllosphere > Phylloplane/Leaf | place: Guanajuato, Mexico | collected... | reverse complement strand
CGTAGGGCGAGGGTTTTTTTGATTTTTTGGAATTATTTTCCGGCTGAGCTGGTCGATATATTCCGTGAAATTTCTCGCAAAACGCGGTTTGTCCGTTCTACGTCGGGCTTCGATTGACGCTTGTGCAATCGGAAGTATTCTAAGCTAGCCATTAAACCTATTGAAAAGGAGCATGATTATGAATTTTCAGCAGATGATTCTCACGCTGCAACAGTTCTGGGCCGAGCACAACTGTATTATTGTCCAGCCATATGATACGGAAAAAGGGGCAGGTACAATGAACCCGATGACCTTTTTGCGTTCGCTTGGACCGGAACCTTGGAAAGTAGCTTATGTAGAGCCTTCCCGACGTCCTTCTGATGGACGTTATGGAGAAAACCCGAACCGTCTGTATCAGCACCATCAATTCCAAGTCATTATTAAGCCTTCACCAGACAACATTCAGGAAATTTACCTGGAAAGTCTCAAACGTTTGGGAATTGATCCGCTTAAACATGATATCCGTTTTGTGGAAGACAACTGGGAGAATCCTTCTCTGGGCTGCGCAGGCCTCGGCTGGGAAGTCTGGCTGGATGGTATGGAAATTACACAGTTTACATACTTCCAGCAAGTCGGTGGAATTGAGACGAACCCCGTTGCTGTCGAAATTACGTATGGTATGGAACGCCTTGCTTCTTACATTCAGGAAAAGGAAAATGTGTTTGAACTGGAATGGGTGGAGGGAATCACCTATGGTGATGTATTCCTGCAGCCTGAATTTGAACACTCCAAATATACGTTTGAGGTATCTGATGTGAAGATGCTATTCACCCTCTTCAACATGCATGAAGAAGAAGCCAATAAAGCTATGGCACAGCATCTGGTATTCCCGGCTTACGACTATGTGCTGAAGTGCTCCCATACGTTTAACCTGCTGGATGCTCGTGGAGCAATCAGTGTTACTGAACGTACCGGTTACATTACGCGTGTCCGCAATCTGGCACGGCAAGTGGCTGCAACATATGTGGAAGAGCGCGAGAAGCTTGGCTTCCCGCTGATCAAGAAAGGGGGAGCGGAGCATGTCTAAAGATCTGTTATTTGAAATTGGTCTGGAGGAAGTTCCTGCACGCTTCATGCGCGCAGCGATTGAACAGCTGCAGGACCGTATCGTGAAATGGCTGGATGCATCGCGCATAACACATGGTGAGGTAAACGCTTATGCTACACCACGTCGCTTGGCTGTCCTGATTCAGGATGTTGCCGAGAAGCAAGAGGATGTGGAAGAAGAAGTGAAGGGCCCTTCCCGTAAAATTGCACTTGATGAGAGCGGCAACTGGAGTAAAGCAGCACTCGGATTTGCACGAAGTCAAGGTGTGGATCCCGATCAGTTTACGTTTAAGGAACTCAGCGGTGTTGAGTATATCTATGCGACCAAGAGCAGCAAAGGTGTAGAGACTTCATCTGTGATCGGGGAAGGATTGCTGTCGATCCTGCACGCGATGACATTCCCTAAGTTCATGCGCTGGGCTTCATATGATTTCAAATTTGTCCGCCCGATTCGCTGGATTGTCGCTCTGCTCGGCAGTGAGGTCATTGATATTGAAGTTGCAGGAGTGAAATCGGGCAATGTAACTCGCGGACATCGTTTCCTCGGTAAAGAGACCGTGATTACTAATCCTGCTTCATATGTTGAATTGCTGCGTTCCGAACATGTCATTGCAGATATCAAAGAACGAGAGCAAATGATTGTTTCCCAGATTCAGGCGCTGGCTGCTGAGAAGAATTGGGATATCGCAATCAAGGAAGATTTGCTGGAAGAAGTCCTATTTCTGGTGGAAACGCCAACCGTATTGTTTGGAACATTCGATCCTGCATTCTTGAATATCCCTCAGGAAGTATTGATTACTTCCATGCGTGAGCATCAGCGTTACTTCCCTGTACTGGACAGTGAAGGACAATTGCTGCCTTACTTCGTAACTGTTCGTAACGGTGGCAGTGATTCGCTTGACGTCATTGCGAAAGGAAACGAAAAAGTACTGCGTGCCCGCCTGTCCGACGCCAAATTCTTCTATGAAGAAGACCAGAAGCTCGAGATTAAGGACGCATTATCCAAATTGGAGAGCATTGTCTTTCAAGAGGAACTGGGTACCGTTGGTGACAAGGTGCGTCGCATTCGTAAAATTGCGGACGGTTTGGCATCCAAGCTGCAAGTTTCTGCTGATGTTGCCGAATCAGTGAGCCGCTCTGCAGATATTTGCAAGTTTGACCTGGTTACGCTGATGGTGGGTGAATTCCCTGAACTGCAAGGTGTGATGGGTGAGGATTATGCTCGCAAGGCAGGCGAAAAGGAAGAAGTAGCCAAAGCGGTATTTGAACACTATCAGCCGCGTTTCGCCGGGGATCAATCTCCTGCCTCGCTCGTAGGTGCGATCGTAAGTGCTGCGGATAAGATGGATACCATTGTCGGCTGTTTCTCCATCAATATCATCCCGACTGGATCCCAGGATCCATATGCACTTCGTCGTCAAGCTGCGGGTATTGTACAAATTTTGCTGGATCACCAGCTTCCACTGACCCTCTCCGATGTGTTCGGGGTTGCACTTCAGGTGCATGCTCAGATGAACCTTTTGAAACGTGCAGATGAAGAGGTTCGTAAAGATCTGCAGGACTTTTTCGGTCTTCGTGTGAAAAAACTGTTGTCCGAGACAGTTCGTTATGATGTTGTCGATGCCGTGATCTCTTCTGGATTCGATGATATTAGTGCCATTGTTCCAAAAGGCGAGGCACTGATGGCAGCTGTCCAAACCGGCGATGCGTTCAAAACGACAGTGGAATCTTTTAACCGGGTGGGTAACCTAGCTGCCAAAGCATCCAATGCTTCTGTTCATCCTGAACTGTTTACCGAAGAGGGAGAGAAGCAGCTGCATGAAGCCTGGAGCAGAACGAATGAGGAATATCGCAAAGCCCTGTCGCAGCACGCTGCTGCTGAAGCGTTGGCGATTGCATCAGCTTGGAAGGAAGCCATAACAGCATTCTTCGATTCCGTAATGGTAATGGCTGAAGATGAAGCAGTGCGTGCAAACCGCCTGGCTCTGCTTGCAGCTATCGACCGTGACTTGAAAGGATTTGCCGATTTCTCCAAATTGGTGTTAGTATAATATCCCGCCCCCAACGGGTTAGAGGATACGCATCAAATTCAGTATTAAAGAAGGATATATGAGGGTATAAATATACGGAACGGGTTGTGAAATTTTATTTTTAACAGCCGTTCCGTATTTTAGCCTTTGATTTACCTTGACTGGTCAGAAGGAATTTCGCTGGCGGAAGTCGTATATAACAATATGCAGCTATTTTATGAAGCCGGGTGATCCTGAGGTTGAGTGAGTTGAATGTACGCCAGATTGTTGTGGACGGCGATGCTTGTCCGGTGAAAGCCGAGATTGCAGAAACGGCCCGCCGTTTTGATATCCCCGTATTGTTAGTATCTTCCTTTGATCATTTGCTTCAGGGAGGAGAAGGGGTGCGTACGGTGCAGGTGGACCGCAGTGATCAGAGCGCGGATCTGTACATCGCCAATCATATCAAGCCCTGTGATGTAGTCATTACGCAGGATTATGGACTGGCTGCACTCGCGCTTGGCAAACGTTGTTATGTTTTATCATTTCGTGGTCGCGAATTTAATGATCGTGATATTGATTTTATGCTCGATTCCCGTCATACTGCTGCCAAAGCACGGAAAAGAGGGCATTATGGGAAAGGTCCAAAGCCTTTCACAGAGCAGGATCGGGAAATTTTTCAACATAAACTGACAAAACTTTTAAAAGATTTGCAGGAGAATGTGTAAGTTTAGCGAATTATATTTACGTGCTGAAAGAGATGAAGGTGGCCAGAGATGAGTACCGGACAAGGCGGTATACCCGAAAGCATTATCGAATCGGTGTTACAGCAGCATGATATTGTCGATACGGTGAGCCGATTTGTGCATCTGACCAAGCAGGGGAAATACATGAAAGGCCTCTGCCCTTTTCATTCCGAGAAGACGCCTTCGTTTACAGTCACACCAGAGAAACAAATTTTCTATTGCTACGGTTGCGGCACGGGTGGAAATGCCATCAAATTCAGGATGGAAATCGAAGGGTTATCCTTTCCCGAGGCTGTCAAGACGATGGCGGAAGAAAGTCACATTTCCATGGGGGACTGGCAAGGGCGTGAATCTGCTCATGTGAATCCAGAGACCGAACGTCTGTTGGAGGCGTATGAGCTAACTGCAAAACTGTATCATTTCTTATTGAAAAATACAGAGCATGGAAAAGCAGCCATGGAATATTTGCGCTCGCGGGGCTTTAGCGACAAGCTGATTGACCAGTTCCAGATTGGCTATGCGCCGAATCGTTGGGACACGTTGGTGCAATTTCTGGAGAAACGCAACTTTCCACTTGAAGAGATGGAAAAGGGCGGTCTTCTGTCGCAGCGGAATGAAGGTCAGGGCTATGTGGACCGCTTCCGAGACAGGATCATGTTCCCGATTAATGGCAGAAGCGGCAAACCGATTGCATTTGCAGGTCGCATTTTGGGAGACGGGCAGCCGAAGTATCTAAATTCACCGGAAACCCGGTTATTTAACAAAAGTCGAGTTCTCTACAATCTGCATCAGGCCAAAAATGCGATTCGCAAACAAAGACAGGCTATTTTATTCGAAGGTTACGGCGACGTGATCTCCGCCTGGGATCAAGAGATCCAAAACGGAGTAGCGGCCATGGGCACAGCGCTGACCGAGAATCAGGCGCTCATGCTCAAGGGCATGTGCGACGAAGTCATAATCTGTTATGACGGAGACCGAGCGGGGCAGGCCGCTGCACTTAAGAACTTCCCCATTCTGGAAGAGGCTGGGCTGCAGGTTAAGGTTGCTCTTATACCCGAAGGACTTGATCCGGATGATTTTATCCGAAAGTATGGTGGTGAGCGGTTTCGGAACCAGATTGTAGACGGTGCTGTAACGACAACAAAATTTAAGCTTATAAACCTTAAAAAAAACCATATACTGCTAGAAGGCGGCGGTCTGATCGCCTATTCCAAGGAAGCGGTAAAGCTAATCGCGCCATTATCTTCCCCTACGGAACGCGAAGTGTATTTGCGTGAACTGGCTGCTGAAGTGGATGTATCTTTTGAGACACTCAAGCAGGAGTGTAACGAAGAGCGCCAGTCCATGAAAAATAACGAGCAGTATGGGGATAATAACCCGAAAAGGTGGAATAATGGTAGGCAACAAAATAGGCAGGTGCCTACACCCAATCTATTGCCGGCTTACCATGCTGCAGAGCGCAAACTTCTTGCCTGGATGCTTCAGGATGACGAGGCTGCACAGTATGTGAATGAGCATCTTGGTGAAGCTTTTAACTTGGATGATCATGCAGCTATTGCTGCTTATCTATATGCCTATTATGCGCAAGGCAAATCGCCGGATACAAGCCGTTTTATGTCCTCATTGCATGATGACCGATTGGAGAAAACCGTCAGTTCAATCTCAATGATGGATGGCCCGGGTGAATGGAACGTTCAGATACTCGATGATTGTATCAGGGAAGTGCTGAAATATCCGCGCAAAAAAGAGTACGATCTAAAAAAGGAAGAAATGATTGCTGCAGAGCGTGCAGGTGATTTTGTACGCGCGGCACAAATCGCAATTGAAATGATTGCCCTAGAGAGACAGTAAATGTCCGTGTGTTGGATGTTTCTAGGGAGGAGGGAGTCGAGTTATGGCGAATGATCAGCATACTGAACTAGAAACAGAATTGACGCTGGATCAGGTTAAGGATCAACTGATTGAATCAGGCAAAAAGAGAGCTTCATTGAACTACAAGGAAATTATTGAGAAACTCTCCCCGTTTGAGCAGGATGCAGAGCAAATGGATGAGTTTTACGAACAATTAAGTGACCTGGGTATCGACGTGGTAAACGAGAATGATGAAGAGGTTACGCTTCGCCCTAATGATGACTCAGAGAACAACAGCAGAGAGGGAGACGATGAGTTCCACTTTGATGATGATCTGAGCTTGCCTCCAGGCATCAAAATCAATGACCCTGTCCGGATGTATCTGAAGGAAATTGGTCGCGTACCTTTGTTGTCTGCGGATGATGAAGTGGAGTTGGCCAAACGGATTGAAAACGGGGATGAAGAAGCGAAGCGCCGACTAGCTGAGGCCAATCTCAGACTCGTAGTCAGTATCGCCAAACGTTATGTGGGACGCGGTATGCTGTTCCTTGACCTGATTCAGGAAGGAAACATGGGTCTGATCAAGGCCGTAGAGAAGTTTGACCACAAAAAGGGTTATAAGTTCAGTACGTATGCAACCTGGTGGATCCGTCAGGCGATCACACGTGCTATTGCCGATCAGGCTCGTACCATTCGTATTCCGGTGCACATGGTCGAAACGATTAATAAACTGATCCGGGTATCCCGTCAGTTGTTGCAAGAACTTGGACGTGAACCAACGCCGGAAGAAATCGCAGCCGAAATGGATCTGAGTGTGGAGAAAGTGCGTGAGATCACGAAGATTGCACAGGAACCGGTTTCCCTCGAAACACCGATTGGTGAAGAGGATGATTCCCATCTGGGCGATTTTATCGAGGATCAGGAAGCTCTGGCTCCAGCAGATGCTGCTGCTTATGAATTGCTGAAAGAACAGCTTGAAGACGTACTGGATACGTTGACAGAACGTGAAGAAAATGTACTTCGCCTTCGTTTTGGTCTGGACGATGGACGGACGAGAACGCTGGAAGAAGTGGGCAAGGTATTTGGGGTTACGCGTGAGCGTATTCGTCAGATCGAAGCTAAGGCTCTTCGTAAATTGCGTCACCCAAGCCGCAGCAAACGGCTAAAGGATTTCCTCGAATAACAGAACTACGGGAGACTTTTCGCAAGCCGCTCAGGCGGCGGCGAGGTCTCCTTTATTTTTAAATGGAATGTCTTAAATTGCTTGGTTTTGGTAATTAATCCTTGAAATGTTTGATTGGATTTCATTTTATCGCTTTTCGTTGTCCAATGCAAATCAATAAATTAAATGAATGTGCAGGTGCTTCATGAAACTTTCGAATCGATTACAACAAATACATGATCAAATTCCCGAAGGCAGCCGCTTAGCCGACATAGGCTCAGATCACGCACTGCTACCGGTAGCGGCAGTTCGCAGTGGGAAGGCTGCAAGTGCTGTGGCTGGTGAAGTTAACCCGGGGCCCTACGAGGCCGCACGCAAACAGGTGAGTGATGCAGGGCTCCAGGAGCAGATTACCGTCCGTCGTGGAGACGGGCTTGAGGTCGTCTCTGCGGGAGAGGTAGACGTCATTACGATTGCGGGAATGGGCGGAGCATTAATTGCTTCCATACTGGATCGTGGCCTTTCCAAACTGGAAGAAGTGAAGATGCTTATCCTTCAACCTAATGTGGGAGAGGATATTCTCAGACGTTGGCTGCTGGATCATCAATGGGTGGTCGTGGCGGAACGATTGCTCGAGGAAGATGGCAAGATCTATGAGATTATTACAGCTATGCCCCAGGCATCCAGTCCGATTGCGAATGAGGAAGTGTACCTTGCCCGTCCGCTTGAAGGTGGAGTCGTTCTGACGAAAGATCTACTCCTGCGTATGGGTCCATACCTAGTGGATAGACCGACAGATGTATTTTTTGCAAAATGGGAAAGTGAGATCGTTAAGCTGAAGGGCGTTGTACAGTCCATCTCAAAGTCCGACCAAGACTCTTCTCGTGAAAAAGCTGCCGAGGTGGAACGTCTGATTGCAAACCTGAAGGAGGTGCTCGAATGTTTGCCAAAGGTCAAACCGTAATTCAATTGATGGAGCAGCTGGCTCCCAAACACCTGGCTGTACCCGATGACCGGATTGGTCTGCAGCTGGGAAGTCTGCAAAAAGAGATAAGTCACGTTCTGGTTGCCCTTGATGTGACCGATGAAGTTGTTGAAGAAGCTATTCGAATCGGTGCCAACCTAATCATTGCACATCACGCTATTATTTTCCGGCCGGTAAAATCATTCAGTACGGATACACCGATGGGGAAATTGTATGAGAAGTTGATCAAGCATGATATTGCCGTATATATCAGTCACACGAACCTGGACGTAGCCGAAGGCGGCATGAATGATTGGATGGCTGAAGCAATTGGCATTGAGAGCAAAGAGTCTTTGGAAGACGTACATACAGACCATCTGTACAAGCTGGCTGTATTCGTCCCGCGCACACATCATGAACAGGTGCTTCAGGCCATTCTGGAAGCAGGAGCCGGAAGCATTGGTCAATACAGCAAATGCAGTTTCAATACGGAAGGGACGGGAACCTTTGTACCAGGAGAAGGAACACAGCCTTTTATCGGTGAACAGGGTCAGCTGGAGCGGGTGGAAGAGATGCGTATTGAGACCATTGTACCGCAAAGCCTGCGGAGCAAAGTCATACAGGCTATGCTGAAGGCTCATCCATATGAAGAAGTGGCCTATGACCTGTATGCGATGGATTTAAAGGGCCGTACGCTCGGTCTGGGACGTCTGGGACCCCTCAAGGAACCAAAGACACTGGGTGAGCTAGTAGAGGTCGTGAAGGCCCAATTAAACGTGCCATACGTTCGTGTAGTAGGGGATCTGAACCGGCAGATCAAAAAGGCGGCAGTCCTTGGTGGTTCAGGAAGCCGCTATACCCTGACTGCTCGCTTCAAGGGGGCCGATGTCATCGTAACGGGAGATATTGATTATCACACCGCACATGATGCGCTGATGGCTGGCATGTGCATCATTGATGCTGGGCACAATGCCGAGAAGATCATGAAGCCGAAAACAGCGGACTGGCTGCGATCCCGCTTGGCCGATAAGCGATATGAGACTCAAGTGACGGCCTCGGAGGTCAATACGGAAGTATTCCAATTTATGTAGTAATGTCGGGGTCATCTGTTTCCAGTAATATTAAGCTTGTTTGTAAACCCAAATGCCTGTATACTATGTAATGTTGTTCGGAAAGCTTGACAGACAATCGCTGGTGGCCTTGTTGCCACGAGAGGAAAGTCCGGGCTCCACAGGGCAGGATGCTGGATAACGTCCAGTCAGCGCGAGTTGAAGGATAGTGCCACAGAAATGGACCGCCGATGGCCGGATTTTCCGGTACAGGCAAGGATGGAACCGAGGTGTAAGAGACCCCGAGGAACGCTGGTGACTTCGTTCCTGGTAAACCCCATCTGGAGCAAGACCTAATGGGACACAGTCGACTCTTCGGAGGAGACAGCCTTAGCCCGAGGTGTGTCTAGGTTGGTCGCTTGAGCTGTGCAGCAATGTATGGCCTAGATAGATGATTGTCGCTTGTGGTGGGAGGGTAGTTCCCGTTTGAACCACGAAGAGCACAGAACCCGGCTTACGGTAAGCTTTCCAAACTGCAACAACATGTACTGAACTACTTACTGAGTATGTAATTGTACTTTTAAAATTAAAACATCAATAAGGCGACAGAAACCGATGATCTCGGATCTGCCGCCTTATTTTTTTTGGACTAATTTGGTTATGAGTGAACAGTACTCATAATACAGTTAATGACAGTTTATTACAGTGTAACCGCGGCATCGGATTGTATAGAAGCATGCCAGCGCTGAATTGCCCGATCCATACGTTCAACGGCTTCAGGAAGCAGCTCAGGGTCTGTATGCGTGAAATTGATACGCATCCGGTTCAGTTCAGGAGTTCCCGCATAGAAGGAATCCCCAGGGACAATACACACTTTTTCCTGGATACCGTAAGTAAACAAATTGCTGGCTGCCATTGCTTCAGGCAGTTCTAACCACAGGAACATGCCGCCTTGCGGGGAGTTCCAAGTGATACCTTCCCAAGCCTTCTCAGTCATAAGTGAAGTCATGGTATGCATCCGTTTGGCGTAGTCTTTGGAAATACTGCGAATATGTCCATCAAGATCAAACGTTTCGAGCAAGGCATGAAGAGCTCTCTGGTCGATGCTGCTGGAATGCAGATCGGCTCCCTGTTTCGCTCGTGCAGCGATCTTAACAATATCTGCAGAAGCAAGAATCCAACCCGTACGAAGGCCTGGGGCTACGGTTTTGGAGAATGTGCTGGTATAGATGACGTTGGATGGTCCATCATAGGACGCTGCATCCAGTTCGACGAGCGAAGGTGCATCCAATTGTTCCGGATTGAAACGGATTTCGCCATATGGATCGTCCTCCAGAATAAGTACTCCATATTTGCGACAGAGGTCAACAGCCTGCTGTCTTCTGGTGCGACTCCATACTTTGCCTGATGGATTGGAGAACGTTGGATTGATGTAAACCAGTTTCGGTTGATGCCGTTTTAACTGTTCTTCAAGGGATTCAGGGAGCATACCCTCTTCATCACAGGCTACACCATGAGATTCGGCCTGATAGGAGTGGATAACTTGAAGAGCAGCCAGGTAGGTTGGTGATTCAACCAGTACACTGTCACCCGGATCAAGTAGAATTCGGCAGACCAGATCTATGGATTGCTGTGATCCTGTAGTCAGGAGCATATGATCGGGGGAAGCGGGAATGCCCTTGGATTCCAGACGCTCGGCAATTTTGGCACGAAGCGGTCTATAGCCTTCCGTTTCTGCATATTGAAGAGCAGCGGCGCCGCTCATAAACACCTGTTGATACGCGTCACGTATAGCTTCAACCGGGAATGATGACTGTGCTGGCAAACCTCCGGCAAGGGATATCATTCCAGGCGCCTGAGCGGCCTGAAGCATGTCGCGAACGACAGAGGACGGGGTGTTTAAAGCCATTTTGGACCAAGGGATACTCATCGTGTTCTCATCTCCTGTTATTCACTGTTATACTGATATTATAAACTATAATAGCCGGAATGCTATATAACAGTAAAATGTGGATGATAACAGTTGGGGGAGCGGGCAGATGCACATCGAATTGAAACGGGGAAGCAGTACCAAATTGTATATTCAAATCGCACTTACACTCGCAGACCGGATCCGTTCGGGTTTGATTGAGCCGGGAACACGTCTGCCATCTGTACGGAAAATGACCGCGGATCTGGGAGTAAGTCTGGTCACCGTGTCTAAGGCGTATGCCGAACTTGAGGCCATTCAACTGATAACCTGTTCACAGGGAAAAGGATGCTATGTACGCGGGGCTCAGGAGATGGATAAAACGCAGGATCTTGAGAAAAACCAGCAATTAGATCGAAATCACGATAATAACACCCCATGGAACTGGCAAATGGCACTTGTGGATTATTTGCCGCGTGCACAGCTTTGGCGGCACTTTGATGCTTCTCCTCAGGTTCAGTATGAACTGCATATGTCAGCCATCCAGCCTGAGCTTCTGCCAACGACTGAAATTATCAATAGTGCCTACCGGCTATCCTCCGACCATCCTGAACGCATGGCAGCGTACGGCTCTTTTCAGGGGGATCGTGAGCTGCGCCAGACCTTTGCAGGCCATTTTGCCGAAAGGGGTCTGCAAGTCACCCCAGAGCGGATGCTGATTACGAGCGGTACACAGCAGGGAATCGACTTAGTCGCTCGCACCTTCGTGGGGCCTGGAGATGTGGTATACATGGAGGCTCCTACATACACGGGTGCAATTGATGTATTTACAAGCAGGGGAGCCAAAATCATTACTGTGCCGATGGACAGTGAAGGCATGCGTATTGATCTGTTGACACGCCTCTGCGACACGTACCCGCCGAAGTTGATTTATACCATTCCTACGTACCACAATCCGACAGGTGTAACAATGAGTGCCAGAAGACGGGCACAATTGTTGAATCTGGCCCAAAGTTATCATTGTCTCATATTGGAGGATGATCCTTTTGCTGATCTGTACTTCCGGGATTCTCCTCCCGCGTCCATTAAATCGATGGATGTTACAGGGCATGTCGTTTATATAAAAAGCTTCAGCAAGGTATTGTCTCCAGGTTGCCGCGTGGCCTGTGCAATCGCTGAAGGGAGTGTGCTGACCCGTTTGGTGGCAGCCAAATCCACAGCGGATCTGGGCAGTCCTTTGCTCACACAAAAGGCACTTCAATCCTTCATTCAGCATCAGTATAGCTCCTATATCGTTCGATTGCGCGAAGAGCTGTACGCTAGGCTTCAGGCCGCATCCGATGTTCTGGAAGAACACGGTGTGCCGGGCATGTACTGGGTCCTGCCTGAAGGCGGCTTGAATCTGTGGCTCCAGCTGCCAGATGGTCTGGATATGCGAGAGCTGCACCGTCAGTCTCTAGCCGCAGGGGTTTCTTTTCTGCCAGGATCAGCTTGCTACGTAGGTGAGACGGATACGGCAAGCTTGCGAATTTGCTTCACGGTAACGAATCTGAAGAGGTTATGTGAAGGGCTTCGTGTGTTGTGT
>Ga0268252_1001615_pt1 | contig 12428 bp, 8 predicted proteins | sample AgamicMgSfrz_FD_200244 | JGI IMG/M metagenome (GOLD analysis project Ga0268252, IMG submission 200244) | Agave microbial communities from Guanajuato, Mexico - Mg.Sf.rz (v2) (version 3) | ecosystem: Host-associated > Plants > Phyllosphere > Phylloplane/Leaf | place: Guanajuato, Mexico | collected... | reverse complement strand
CATTCGTTGAAACAATTGTTTATCCAGTGATGGAAGCACCAATTGCATCCCTGACATTATTGAGCGAAACAAGTGCCAGAATTTCATGGGATTTTGTCACATATGCAAACGGCTATAACCTATACGAAATTATTGATGGCAAGCCGGTTTTGCTTGTTGAAAACTTGAACAACCTATCATATGAATTGAAAGACCTGACTCTTGCAAACCATCAATATTATGTAACTTCATACAGCAATTCCTTTGGGGAGTCGAAGCCTTCTGAGACAGTCATAGCGAAGCTTATTGTTGATACACAGGCTCCTGTGACAAAAAGCAATGCACCTTCACAATGGATTAATGAAAATCTTTCAGTGCTCTTAGGAGCTGAAGATGATGAAACAGGAGTAGCGAACACTTATTACTCCTTAAATGATGGGCCAATTCAGTCGGGGACATCCGTCTTTATCGACCAAGAAGGAGTTAATAGGCTTATTTTTAATTCGATTGATAAAGCAGGAAATATGGAAGAAGTGAAAACGGCCTTTATTAAATTGGATAAGACATCACCTGTGACTACAATCAATGAACTGCCTGCATATGCGCAGTCAGTTGATGTCCAACTAGCAAGTACGGACACGTTGAGCGGCGTAAACAAAACATACTACTCTATCAATGGCTCAGAGTACGTGGAGGGAACAAGCTTTAAGGTTGAAAAAGAAGGAACGAATGAAATCTCCTATTACTCTGTCGACATTGCCGGGAACAAAGAGGCAGCGAAGACAGCGGAAGTGAAGATAGATAAGTCAGCACCAGTCACAGAATCCAATATTAAAGAGGGCTGGGTAAATAAAGAAGTATCTGTTACATTGACTGCGAAGGATGATTTGAGCGGCGTAGACAAAACATACTACTCTATCAACGGCTCAGAGTATGTGGAGGGAACAAGCTTTACAGTAGACAAAGAGGGAACCAGTGAAATCTCCTATTATTCCGTAGACGCAGCTGATAATAAAGAAGAAGTAAAAACAGTACAAGTGAAAATAGATAAGTCAGCACCAGCCACAGAATCCAATATTAAAGAGGGCTGGGAAAATAAAGAAGTATCTGTCACATTGACTGCGAAAGATGATTTGAGCGGCGTGGACAAAACATACCACTCTATCAACGGCTCAGAGTATGTGGAAGGAGCAAGCTTTACAGTAGACAAAGAAGGAACCAGTGAAATCTCCTATTACTCTGTTGATGTTGCAGGTAACAAAGAGTCAGCGAAAACAGCAGAAGTAAAGATAGACAAGTCAGCACCAGCTACAGAATCCAATATTAAAGAGGGCTGGGCAAATAAAGAGGTATCTGTTACATTGACTGCGAAAGATGATTTGAGCGGCGTGGACAAAACATACTACTCTATCAACGGCTCAGAGTATGTGGAGGGAGCAAGCTTTACAGTAGACAAAGAAGGAACCAGTGAAATCTCCTATTACTCAGTTGATGTTGCAGGTAACAAAGAGTCAGCGAAAACTGAAGAAGTAAAGATAGACAAGTCAGCACCAGTCATTTCAATTAATAAGCAATCTCTTTATGAGCTTGGAACGAAGTTCGTGCTAGATTATGATGCTAAGGATGATTTATCAGGCATTGCGGCAGAAGAGGCTGTTATTAATGGGAAAACGTACAAAAAAGGTGACGTTGTCCAGCTTAATGAGCCAGGAGAGTACAAGATAAGCATTAAAGTAACAAACGGTGCGGGTCTGACAACTGTAAAAGAAGAGACAATTAAAGTTTATATACCTGTTTCACTTGAAGTGTTGCCAAAAGTGATAAAAGGGAATAAAGGTACCTTTACGGTAAAGGCAACATTGCCGAAGAAATATCAATCCTTAAAGTTTAATATTTCCTCTATCAGACTGAATGGAATTGCTCCTAAATTAGATAGCAAAGGCCTAATGCTGCAAGCAGAAAAAGGACAGTTCAAATTCGACCGAGAGGATTTTGACTGGGAATCAGGGGATGTAGAGCTAGTACTTAGCGGCAATTTAAACAATGAGTTTTATGTAGTCGGCAAGACAACAGCAGAAGCGAAGGATTGTACCTATAAAGGCCATTATCCTTTCAATTGCTTCTTCGATTGGCTTTGGTGTATAAAGTAGGTCTTTAGCTGTATAGATTAAAGGGAAGTGGAACAAGTAGAAAATGCTTATAAAACGCGTTCTTCCACGGAATTTCCAATATATTCACAGGAAAACGAGGTTGACAGATTTAGCAGCATCATGTAGCCTAAAAGATATAACTGAATGAATTAGACCTCACTTTTTTATCAGTGAGGTAGAGGCGCGATATTTAACAGTCTTTAAGCGGAGCTTGAGAATGCAATGATGCTAAAGAGAAGGAAATATCGCCGAAGTGAGCAATAGATCTCGATATTGTTTGCTGGGTCTGCAGTCAATAGCTGCAGGACTGTCTCAATAAACTCCCAGTTTATTGAGTTGTGCTATCTCAATTGGAAACAAAGAGAGGACTTTAGGGCAACTATAATATTGCGACCTGAGTGTATCTCAGGTCGCTTTTTGTTTAGGTGCCCAACAGACCATGTGGAGGGAAAACAAATGAAGAAAAAAGCACCATTTTTATTTTTATTGTTGCTTTCGGCTATTATTCTCTTAGCTGGATGCGGGACAAGCAATGGGTCCGGATCCGGGGATGATGCAGATACATTTAAAGTAGGACTTGAAGCAGGATATGCACCATTCAACTGGACACAAAACGATGATTCTAACGGAGCGGTTAAGATCGACGGCACTTCTGAATATGCAGGAGGCTATGACGTGGAAATCGCGAAAAAAATCGCTGATGGATTAGGAAAAGAACTAGTTATTGTCAAAACAGAATGGGATGGACTTGTTCCGTCATTGACTTCAGGCAAAATTGATGCAATTGTTGCAGGCATGTCTCCGACAGAAGAGCGCAAACAAACAATTGACTTTACAGATAACTATTATAAGTCCAACTTGGTGATGGTTGTTAAAAAAGGCGGAAAATATGATGGAGCAACATCTATTCAAGACTTTAAAGGCGCCAAAGTGACAGCACAGCTAAATACTTTCCATTACTCTGTTATTGACCAAATTAAAGGTGTTTCTAAACAGACGGCAATGGATAACTTCCCGGCAATGCGTGTTGCTCTTGAGTCAGGTGTAATTGACGGGTATGTAACAGAACGTCCAGAAGCGGTTAGTGCTTCAAATTCAAATGAAAACTTTGCAATGGTTGAGTTCAAAGATGGCTTTGAAACATCAGAAGATGATACAGCAATTGCTGTAGGGCTTAAAAAAGACAGTGATCTTAAAGATAAAATCAATGAAATATTGAAAGGCATCTCAGAAGAAGACCGTACGAAAATCATGGATGATGCAATTGTAAACCAACCTGCAGCAAAATAATGATTACATAAGACCGGCTGTCTTTTTATGCAGTCGGTTTTATGATGAATAAGGAGGAGAACAATGAGTTTTGATTGGATAGTAAAAATTATTTCCGAAAACTGGCCGATGTTCCTTCGCGGTGCAGGCATGACGCTTTACATCGCATTGATTGGTACAATTGTTGGAGCAGTTATCGGTTTGGTCGCTGGAATTGTCCGAACAATACCAGTGCCGGAGCGCGGCTTTAAAAAATTTATTTTAAAAGTTATTAATATCTTACTTTCTATATATATTGAGATCTTCCGCGGAACGCCTATGATTGTACAGGCAATGGTCATTTACTTTGGTTCTGCATTAGCTTTCAACATCGACATGAATGTACTGCTTGCAGCGGTGATTGTCGTATCTATTAATACGGGAGCATATATGGCAGAAATCGTCCGCGGTGGAATTGTTTCTGTTGAGAAGGGGCAGTTTGAGGCAGCTCAAGCAGTCGGCATGAATCACATCCAAACAATGATGAATGTCGTCTTGCCACAAGTAATCCGCAACATCCTGCCGGCGACAGGCAACCAGTTCGTTATTAATATTAAAGACACGTCTGTACTGAACGTTATTTCAGTTTCCGAACTGTATTTCATGACAAAATCTGTTGCGGGCAATAACTTTAGATATTTTGAATCGTTCTTTGTAGCATGTATCATCTACTTTGTTATGACATTTATTGTTACAAGAATACTGCTTTACTTCGAAAGAAAATTAGAGGGACCAGATAATTATAAAATGCTTGGCGAGGAATTGGATGCACAGCCAGGAATGAAGCAATAAAAGAGGAGAAGAGACAATGGAAAAAGTCATAGATATTCAGCATTTAAGCAAAGCCTTTGGCAGCCATGAAGTGTTAAAGGACATTGACTTCTCGGTAAATAAAGGAGAAGTTGTCAGCATTATCGGCTCTTCAGGTTCCGGAAAATCGACCCTTCTTCGCTGTATCAACATTTTAGAAGAGCCAAGCGGCGGTCAAATCATCTTTAATGGAGAGAACATTCTTGATGATAAACATGATATTTTTGCCTATCGGAGAAGATTGGGAATGGTGTTTCAGCAATTCAATCTTTTTAATAACCATAATGTGTTGAACAATTGTGTGGTAGGTCAAGTCAAGGTGTTAAAGCGTTCTAAGGTGGAAGCAGAAAAGATAGCAATGAAATACTTAAAGGTCGTTGGCATGGACCGGTATATAAATGCCAAGCCAAAACAGCTGTCAGGCGGACAAAAGCAGCGTGTTGCTATCGCTAGGGCTTTGTCGATGGAGCCGGATGTTATGCTTTTCGACGAACCTACTTCAGCGCTGGATCCGGAAATGGTTGGAGAAGTATTGAAAGTTATGAAGGAGCTTGCGGAGTCAGGACTTACAATGCTGATCGTAACACATGAGATGGAGTTTGCAAGAGAAGTATCAGACCGTATTGTGTTTATGGACAAAGGGGTTATCGCAGAGCAAGGCACTCCAGAGCAAATTTTTATGAATCCAACGCAAGAGCGTACGAAGGAATTTTTGAAGCGCACATTAAAATAAAAGAAGCATAAGCATAAAGACAGCTTATGAGAATCACCCCAATTGCCGACAATTGGGGTGATTTTTTTTAATCATCCATTGTTGATAAATCGCCAGTTGGCAGTCCAAGCTCCCAGGCTTTTAAGACACGGCGCATAATTTTGCCGCTTCTGGTTTTGGGAATCTTCTGGCAAAACTCGATTTCTCTAGGTGCTGCATGTGCTGCTAAACCAGTTTTCACAAACTGGCGTATTTTCTCTTTTAGTTCATCTGATTCTGTATATCCATCAGCAAGGGCTACAAAGGCTTTAATGATTTCCCCTCTAATTGGATCCGGTTTGCCGATGACACCTGCTTCAGCGACAGCTGGATATTCAATCAGCTTGCTTTCCACTTCAAATGGTCCAACCCTTTCTCCGGCGGTCATAATGACATCATCTACACGTCCTTGGAACCAGAAGTATCCATCTTCGTCTACGTAAGCACTGTCCCCTGAGATATACCAATCAGAGACAGGGAAGTAGCTGTCATACTTTTCTTGGTTGTTCCAAACGGTGTGCATAAGAGATGGCCAGCCCTTTTTTATAGCAAGATTCCCCATCTGATTTGGAGGCAGAATATTACCCTCATCATCAAGAATGGCTGCTTCTATGCCAGGAAGGGGCTTTCCCATTGATCCCAGTTTCATTTCCATACAAGGATAATTACAAATAAGCTGTGCACCGGTTTCGGTCATCCACCACGTATCGTGAATTCTTTGTTTGAAGGCTGTCTTCCCCCAGCGAATTACTTCAGGGTTCAAAGGTTCTCCGACGCTCAAGACATGCCTCAAGGAAGAAAGATTATGACTTTTTAAAGGAGGATCACCTGCAGCCATCAGCATGCGGAAAGATGTTGGTGCACTGTACCAGACAGTTACTCCAAAGGTTTCAATAGTCTTATACCATACTTCAGGACTAAAGCGGCCGCCAACAACAATATTGGTCGTTCCAGTCAGCCAAGGACCAAAAATACCATATGACGTTCCTGTCACCCAGCCTGGGTCAGCAGTGCACCAGTAAATATCATCTTCCTGCAAATCCAATACCCATTTAGCTGTTTGATAATGCTGGATCATCGCATTATGGACATGCAAAATACCTTTCGGTTTACCTGTTGAACCAGAGGTGTAGTGAAGGATTAAGCCATCATTTCGGTCTACCCACTCAATATCAAGTTGATCAGATGCCTCCTGGAAATACTGTTGGTAGTCAAAATAATAATTATCTTCTTCAATATTTTCCCCGACAAGGAAGATTGTTTTTAAGGCGGGAAGGTCTTTGACAGGCACCCTTTTCACTAGCTCCGGTGTTGTGACGAGAACACTCGCTGAACTGTCATATAGGCGGTCCTTGACCGCATCCTCCATGAATGCCTCGAATAAAGGGCCTACAATGGCACCGAGTTTAATCGCTCCTAATAAGGCAAAATAAAGCTCTGGTGAGCGGGGCATAAAGATGAATACACGGTCGCCCTTTTTAACACCTCCTGTATCTCTTAACACATTGCCAGCTTTATTAGACATCTTTTTTAAGTCACCAAACGTATACGTTTCATTTCGTGTGCTGCTGAGGTAGCAAAGGGCTGGTTTATCCTTTTTTAAACCTTCTGCGTGCCGGTCGATCGCTTCATAAGCCAAGTTGACTTTTCCTGTTGTATGCCATGAAAAATGTTCTTCTGCTTGTTGCCACTGAAATTGTTCATACATCTCATCATAGTTTTGTAGGTTATAGTTGCCTTCAACAGTTGGAAACGCTTCCATTTTCATTGGATAAATCATCCCTTCTCTCAGTAATAGGCTGTCCTTTCACATGCTGTTTAAACTGTATACACAATTTTAATGATGAAAACGCTTTATTATGCCTATTTTATAAAAAAGTATCCCAATGATTCAATGGCCAAATTTACTAGTTTATGGATTTTTTGTTATAAATGGATTTACTCAATGTGCTAAAGAAACAGAGCAAGCCCTTATTTTGCTAAAGGAGGCAAGCTTGCCAAGGAGATTGCCACAAGTTTAAAAATAACATATTACATAATGATACCCAGGTTCCCGGACTATCAGGCGGGAATGTGACAACATCTAAGATTCCACCTTTCTCTGATAAGATAATGATGTATTGTATAAGTTTGTTTTGCAGTTTTTCCTTGGGAGGAAACTCATTAGGAACAGCTTTCAGCTTAAGAAATGATCTGCCTGCAAAGTTTTCAACCATCATGAAGAACGTATTTGAATACGCTCATGGGAGGAACCTCCACAGACCAGCAAAATAAAAGCTAAATAAGTTTTGAATATAAAGAGAAGCAGACAGCTGTCCGCTGTCCGCTTCTTAACCAATTATTTATTCGCAGTAATGCTTCTAACAATTTGCTCACAAATCTGGTGGGTAGTTAGGGAATCTTTGAAGGATGGATCGGGTGTTTTTTTATTTTCTACACAGTCAAGGAAATGCTCGGTAATTTGGTGAAAACCGCGTTTATATAAAGTAGGCTCCCAATCGCCAGATTTAGTTAGATTGATATGTTTATTATGATAATGAACTGTCTCAACAAGATTATTAACAACATATTTGTGATGACCAGTATGATACTCTATTATTTCCTCTGTAACACCACCATTTCTGTTCATTATCCCGATGGCAATACAATTTTTACCAATCAACTGAACAATGAGCTGGTTTAGAGACTCTCCGTTTGTTGAGCTTTCGACGTTAATTGCAGTGACTTCTTCCTTCATTAAGAAGCGAAGGGTGTCAATGACATGGATGAAATCTTCGACAATAAATCTTCTTGGTAAATCAGGTAAGGCAAAGCGGTTTTTTTGCATGAGAATCAAGTTAGCCTTCCCTTTCTCCGTCAGGTTCGCCACTACTGGAATAAACCGGCGATTAAAGCCAACCATTGCAATTAGTCCAGATTTATCTGCCAGCTCTGCTATTCTCTTTGTTTCATGCAGATGTAAGGAGACAGGCTTGTCGATGTACACATGAACTCCATGCTGAAGCAATATTTCAGCTGTTTTGAAATGAGCTTCTGTAGCAGAAGAGATAAAAGCAGCATCAATGTTTCTTGATAGTAATTCCTCCACTGTTTGTACTTTCTCTTGAATTCGATATTTCTCAGCAAGTTTTTGGAGGACAGCCTCATTCCTTGTGCAAAGTACTAATTGTGTATTTTCCCGTTCTGTCAGGACAGGCAGATACGCCTTTTTAGCTATGTCACCTAATCCTATTATCCCTATTTTCATTTTAAACACCTCTAAAGCAGTATTTGATGACTATGCCTATAAGTATAGAAGAAAAGGAGAGGAAGGCAAATATTCTAAAAATAAGGGCTGACAATTCGTCAGCCCTTGGCTATAGAGATATATAAGGTTGTTTCTTTAACAAAGCTTCCATTTCGCCTTTATCACATGGCCTTCCGAAAAGAAATCCTTGCATCGAGTGGCAATTTATCGATTGGAGAAGCAAGGCTTGATTAACTTCTTCCACACCCTCTGCAAGTACATCTAAGTTGAGGCTCTTTGCCAGATTAACAATGGAAGAGATAATGGTTTCTTTAGATTTGTTTTCCTCCATATTGGTTATAAACTCTTTTGCAATCTTCACAGTATCGACTGGAAAATCAGCTAGATATGAAAGGGAAGAATACCCTGTACCAAAATCATCAATGGAAATAGTAACACCTAGAGCTTTTAAAGCATGCAATTTAGGAATGACTGTTTGTAAATTGGTAATTGCGGTCTCTTCTGTGATCTCTAAATCTAAAGCTGCTGGATCTAGTCCAGAGCTTGCTAACGCCTGTTCAACAATGGTTGAAAGATTTTCCTGATAAAACTGTTTCGGAGACAGGTTAACTCCCATTTTTATAACAGAGCCGTTATCATTCCATCTTTTTGCTTGTTTGCAAGCCTCCATTAATACCCATTCACCGAGTTGATATATATAGCCTGATTCTTCAGCAATCGGTATAAATTCGCCTGGAAGCAATATTCCGAGCTCTGGATGGTTCCAGCGTAAGAGCGCCTCTGTGCCGGTTATTTTTCCTGCTGATAAGTCCATCAAAGGCTGATAATGAAGGAAAAACTCATTCTTCTCCAATGCATTAGGCATATCCTTTTCTAATAGCAGTTTTTTCGTGAAGACTTTGGCAGCTTCAGAATAAAATAAGTAACAGCCTTTGCCATTTTCTTTTACCTGATACATGGCTGTATCTGCGTTTTTCATCAATTCAACAGATGTTTTGCCATGATCAGGGTAGAGGGCGATGCCAATGCTTGGTGTACTTATAAGCTGATGTTGGCCAATATCATGTGGCAGCTTTAAAGACTCAAGCAAATCCTTCACGTAATGCTCGGCACTCTCCTTCGTTGTATTCTTGAGGATAATGGTAAATTCGTCGCCTCCTTGTCTAGCTGCTAAAGCTGCAGGGGGAAGACTGTTTTTAATTCGGCTTGATACAGATAGAAGGAGTTTATCGCCAATATCATGCCCTAATGTGTCATTGATGTTTTTGAACTTATCTAAATCTAAGAAAATGACCGCATGCTTCTCCTTTACTTCCTGTGCTTGTTCAATGGTATCAAGAAGAAAGGATTCAAATTTTGCTCTGTTAGCTAATCCTGTCAATGGATCATGATAGGCAAGAAACTGAATTCTAGCCTCATTTTCTTTAAATGCGGTAATGTCCTTTCCAATACCAAAAATGCCCACAATCTTATTTTTTACGACAATTGGAATATTGGTGATGCTTAAATAATGATCTTGACCATTATCTCCTTCAATTGCTACTTCATAAACTTGAGAAAGGCCTTCACGCACCTTTTCGTAATGCTTAAGAATTTCTTCTTCCTCGTCCTTTAAGAGTGCCGTGCTCGCTAACCCTTTAATAGTAGCATCTGTCATTCCGAACATTCTTGTTCCGGCAGTATTCATACTGACAAACTTTCCATCTAAGTCCAGTGAAAAAGCTGCATCCGGATGGTAGTCAAAAAGAGATTGAAAATGCTGTTTATTTAACTCCGCCTTTTCTGTTTGTTCATAAAGACTGTATACGAGCCTCCTGTTTTCCGTGATAATCAGAATTTGTCTTAATATTACAAGCAAAATAGAAACACTTGTCCCAATTGTTAATGCATCCATACCTTCTGAATTTGTAATCATAAAAATAAACAAGATGATAACATTAACATAAGGCATGGCTGTGCGGAGAACATCCCCGCGCAGGTAATCGCTTTTTCTTAATTTAGGATTTTCCTGTGGGGCATTCCTATATAAGTTGCCAGCGTAGCCAACAAGCAGAGTGCCTAATAAAAACAAGGGATCAACAAAATCCCCAGATCGATAGTTACCATGAAATTGTAAGTAAAAGTACCAGCTGTCTGCAAAGATATATAATAATAGACCTGTCAAAATAAACATGATGCTGCGGCCAGAAAGAAATGACTTAGGACCGAACATTATCAGGATTATTCCAGCTAGAACAGCTAAATCGCCAAGTGGATATGCTAATGTTACCGCTAGCGCAAAATGTGACATTTGCGCTGAATCAATAATGGGACTTATGATAAAATGCCAGCTGAAAGTAAGGGCAACAGTCATTAATATAGCAATATCAAATAGAAAACGGGCAACATGCAACTTCCTTTTGACTAGTGAAAGATGGTATAAAAATGCTCCAAAGAAGGCAAGTACCTGTATAAAATAAAGAATATCCAGATAACCTGGAAACTGAATTTCCTGCTTAAGAATACTTTCTTGGACAAACCAAGCAACTTCCGAAAGCATAAAGCTCATATTACCAAAAAACAATAGATACCAAAACGCTTTTACAGACTGTTCACTTTTTTTGGCAGTACGCAAAAGCCATAAAGACGCAAAAAAGCTGCCTGCAATACAAAGAATATTTGCTCCGAATGTTAATACATTTTCATTTTCCTGGAATAGAAATAACCATATATAATAAACAAAAGTAATAAGCAGGGTGAAGATGAAGCCAAATGAAAGAAATGTATTTTGTCTTTGTCTTTCCATAGTGTAACTCCTTGGTTAACTTGTGAAAGTAATACTGATAAGTATCTTTTCCTTTCTTCATCTTATAAGATTTCCCTGAAGTTTCATACTAGTTTTTGGATGATTGTAATAATTGGAAGTTGTGAAAAGGAAAGGTGAAGAAGGGAGGGGTTAATGGCTGTCGAAAAGAGACGAACAATGTTTCATGTGAAACAAAATAATAAGAGCAAGCGTCTTAATGACAGCTTGCTCTTATTATTAATAAACTTTATCTCCGTTAAAAATGGAGTTTTTAACAATAACATAATCAACATTGCGAATTGCATCAAGTTTCTTTCCGCCGGCATAGGAAATAGAAGACTGCAAGTCTTGTTCCATTTCAATTAATGTATCCTGTAAGGAACCTTTATGCTCGACAAACATTTTTTTGCCTTCGACGTTTTTTCTTTCTCCTTTTTGGAACTCAGAAGCAGATCCAAAATATTCTTTGAAAAGCTTTCCGTCTTTTTCAAACGTTTCTCCAGGAGACTCTTCATGCCCAGCAAAGAGGGAACCAACCATGACCATGGAAGCACCAAAGCGAACAGATTTTGCAATATCACCATGTGTGCGGATTCCGCCATCAGCGATGATTGGTTTGCTCGCAGCCTTTGCGCACCAGCGAAGTGCTGCCAGCTGCCAGCCACCAGTTCCAAATCCTGTTTTAATTTTTGTTATACATACTTTACCAGGTCCGATACCAACCTTAGTTGCATCAGCTCCTGCATTCTCTAGCTCTCTGACCGCTTCAGGTGTACCGACATTACCAGCAATAACAAAGCTAGCAGGCAAATGCTGTTTAATATGCTTAATCATACTAATTACAGCGTTAGAATGGCCATGGGCAATATCTATTGTGATAAATTCAGGAACTAGGTTTTCGGAAGCAAGTTCTTCAACAAACCCATATTCCTCTTCTTTAACTCCTACACTGATTGATGCGATATATCCTTTATTCTGCATATCTTTAATAAATGCTTTTCTTGTTTCAGGCTGGAAGCGGTGCATGATATAGAAATATCCATTTTCAGCTAAATATTCTGCAACCTTTTCATCTATAATTGTCTGCATATTAGCAGGAACAACTGGCAATCTAAAAGTATGTCCGCCCAATGTTACAGATGTATCACATTCTGAACGGCTGTCCACAATACATTTTGCGGGAATTAACTGTATATCTTCGTAATCAAATACGTTATCCATAGTTTACACTCCTAAATACGAATATTTTAGTATGTTTAATTAAAATTGTTCGTCCCTATGGTACTTTAACTCATTTTTAAGAGTATGTCAAAGTTTTTTGATAATTATGTATGATATATTTTGTTCTAGCTTGTTTATAAGTGAATACAATATAGTGGAGTTCACCTATAAAAGGAG
>Ga0268252_1001614_pt1 | contig 12430 bp, 11 predicted proteins | sample AgamicMgSfrz_FD_200244 | JGI IMG/M metagenome (GOLD analysis project Ga0268252, IMG submission 200244) | Agave microbial communities from Guanajuato, Mexico - Mg.Sf.rz (v2) (version 3) | ecosystem: Host-associated > Plants > Phyllosphere > Phylloplane/Leaf | place: Guanajuato, Mexico | collected... | reverse complement strand
AATGTAGGGCGTGCGGTGGTCCAGTTGGCGATAACCGCCGACGGGTGACGCCGGGAAGTGGTTGGCTTCAGCCAGCGCCTTGATCGCCAACAGCCCGCTGTCGCCGCTGATCGGTTTTGCCTCTTCCCGCACCAGTTTCATCCCGTTGTAGTGCGCCGGGTTATGGCTGGCCGTGACCTGAATGCCGCCGCAGGCGTTCAGGGTGCGGGTGGCGAAGTAGACCTCCTCCGTGCCGACCATGCCGATATCCATTACGTCTGCGCCGCCCGCCTGCAACCCGGCAGCCAGCGCCTGTTTCAGTCCGTCGGTGGAGAGGCGGTTATCCCCGCCGATCACCACCCGCGCCGGGTGTAACCAGGCGCTGTAGGCCCGGCCGATGCGGTAAGCAATCGCCTCATTCAGCGTTACCCCCACTTCACCCCGGATGTCATACGCCTTAAAACAGCTCAGTGTTTCCATGCTCTATCCTGCTGTTCACGACAGTTCCGGGCGCACCCTGCGGTCAGGTTGATTCACGCGCAATCAACGAAAAACCGAGGTTATGGTGCACCCCCTTTTTTCCTTCCAGTAATAACCCGGCGGCGATTTCGCCTTTCTTTTCCGCATCCTGTGAAATGGTGGTCAGCCCGGGCAGGCCCGCCGGCAGCGGCATGTTGTCGAAGCCGGTGATGGCGATCTCCTGCGGGATCGCCCGCCCCGCCTCGCGGCACGCCTGAACGGCACCCAGCGCAAAGCGGTCGGAGAGGCAGATCAGCGCCGTGAGGCCCGGGCTGTCACGCAGCAACGCCTGGGCGGCCAGCGCGCCGTGCAGCTCGTCATGCTCTGTTTCAACTAACCGGCACATCGCCAGATCGATACCGTGCGCAGCCAGCGTGGCTTTGCAGGCATTGACCCGCGTCAGCATCAGCGTGTTATCCCCGACCAGCGGCGCGGACAGCGCAGACATTCCCCGCCTCCCCCGCCGGGACGGAAAAGAGATAATGCCGATGCGCCGGTGGCCTTTCGCCAGCAGATGCAGGCAGATCTGCTGCATCGCCAGCGCGTTATCAATCGACACGCTGCTGTGGTGCGGAATGGCGAAATCGGTGGTGACAATCGGCAACCCTTTCGCCAGCGCTTTTTCAATAATCTGATCGTTATTGAAGGTGGCATTCAGGATATAGCCGTCCACCGCCGCATTGATGGCATTCATCCGGGCGCTGCCGGTCTGCTTAAGCGGAATAAGCACAATATTGGCGCCCTTTTTCTCGCAGGCCGCGGCAATGCCTTTCATCAGGTTGACGTCATGGTGATCAGTAAACACATAACTTAACGCATCATTAAAAATAATGCCGATAGCGTCTGACTTTCCGGTACGCAATGCCCGGCCGATATTATCCGGCCCATGAAAATAATGGGCGGCGGCATAATCCAGAATCCGCGCGCGTAATGCGGGCGACAGTTTATCCGGATTATTATAGGCATTAGACACCGTGGTATGGGTGACGCCTAATTCCCGCGCAATAGACTTCAGGGTCATTTTCTTCTGAACAGACACTCTTATCACCTTAAACCTGTAATAGACATCATCATGTTTCTGTTGCCATTAACTCTCCCTGCCCCGGTATATAAACCCTTGACGATCAGGCAGGCAGTTTAACGATAAACAAAATGAAATCTGTGACAGGTTTAACGTTAAACCTTAATACCCCCATGCTAGCGTAAAAAAAGAGCAGCACCTTACCTGGCATTAATTAAACGGATTATCACAGGATAATTATTTAAATGGTGAATACATGCTAACCAGATTATTATTTCCGGTTATATTTACCGGCGCGACGCTATTACTCAGCGGATGCGGGCAGGAGGAAGAAAAAGAGACCTCAACCCTGAAAATGTGGGTCGCCCCGAATATTACCCAAGAGACGTTCTGGGGCGGCGTCATCCGTGACTGGAACGCGATCCCGGGCAATCCCAAAATTGAGTTTACCGCCATCCCGGTGGCCGGCAGTTCGGAAGAGGCGATCATGAACGCGCTGGCCTCCGGCACGGAACCCGATATTTCCACCAATATTTTCATCGGCTTTGCCACCCAACTGGCCGGGCAGGGTCTGCTCACCAACTTCTCCACCCTGGCGGGCTATGACGCGCTGGTAGCGACGCGGAAAATGGAACCCTTCACCAAAGCCTGGGAAATCAACGGTGAAAATTATGTCATCCCAATTTATGTCAGCCCGATTGTCTATTGGTGGCGCGGTGACCTGCTGAAGAAACTGGGCATTGATCATATTCCGGTGACCTATGAGGAGGTCTATTCGCTGTCAGAAAAGAATGTTGCCGCAGGCGGCCACTATTCGATGCAGGTGACGGCCGGGAAAAACTGGTGGGATCGCTGGTTTGATTTTGTGCCGCTCTATTATGCCGCTTCCGGAAATAAACCCTATTTCAATAACGACCGTGCCGAATTTAATAACCCGGCCGGGCTGGAGGTCTTAACCTTTATCCAGAAAATGTTCCTGAATAAATGGTCAAGTTACGATTTTACCTCGGCGGATGATCCTCTGGTCACCAGTGATGTGATTGGCGCGGTGCGCGGCCCCTGGGATATTACCCGCTACCGTGAGCAATACCCGGAAATATTAAATACCATCCGCATCGGCCCGATGCTGACCGCCACCGGCCGCGCTGCCCCGGCCACCATGGCTGACAGCAAAGGGCTGGTGTTATTTAACAGCTCCGATAAAAAAGAAGAGGCGTGGAAATTTATTCAATGGGTCTATTCCAACCCGAAATATGATGTGAAATGGCTGGAAGCGACCAATATGCCGCCGGCGCGGGAAGATTTGCTGACCAACCCGCTGTTTTCCGCGTATCTGGAGAATAACCCGCTGGCGAAAGAGATTATCTCGTATGTGAACCGCGCCACGCCGCCTGCGGCCACCACCCGGACCATAGATGTCCAGCGCAGTATGACCCAGATGATTGAGCGCACTATTTTTGAAAACGCCTCCCCGGCGCAGGCATTGCAAAAATCAGCGGATGAGATTAACCACGCTCAGGGTAAATAACCTATGTTCAGGCTGACGATAAAAGAGTCTTCCTTAGGCGGTCTGCTGGCCTCCACCTATCTCGGTTATTCGCTGGTATTCTGGCTCTATCCTTTTCTCTGGCTGGGAGTATTAAGTTTTACCGACTGGCAATTTATCGGCCTGCCCACCTTCAGCGGCCTGAAAAACTGTGTGGCGGTGCTGCATGATCCGCTGTTCTGGAAAGCGATGAAGAACGTGTTTCTGTTCCTATTCTATTACCTGCCGATCGTGCTTTCCGCCTCCCTGTTGTTTGCATTCGGCCTGCGCAGGATTAAATACGGCAAAGCGTTTATTGCGCTGAGTTTTCTGCTCGCCAACGTCTCATCCGGGGTGGCCTACTCCATTGTGTTTTCCAAACTGTTCAGTGAATACGGCCCGATCACGCTCTTTTTACAGGCGCATCTCGGTATGACGGTGCCGTGGTTTACCGCGCCCGATGTCGCGATGATCTCGATTGCGCTGATTGTGACCTGGAAATTTGTCGGCTATTACGGGCTGATTTTCTATTCGGGGCTTATCGCCATTCCTAAAGAGATCTATGACGCCGCAGCCCTTGACCAGACCGGCCCCATTAAACGGCTGTTCCGCCTGACCCTGCCGCTGATGAATGCGCAAATCGTGATGGTGCTGGTGCTGGCGATTTCGGTGGCCTTCGCCCTGTTTACCGAACCCTACCTGATCACCGGCGGCGGCCCGCTGGACAGCACCACCACGCCGATGGTGGTGATGTATGAAGCGGCGTTCCGGCGCATGCAACCGGGCTGGGCGGCCACCATGTCCATCTTTGTCGCCGCGTTCAGCTTCAGCCTGATCTGGCTGGTGCGCAGGTCGCTGGAAAAAAATATTGAGAAGGTATGACGATGAAAACCCGCCTCGTTACCTCGGTGATTATCCATAGCCTGATGCTGTTGCTGGCGCTGACCTGGCTCTACCCCTATCTCTGGATGCTGTTCTCGTCCCTGAAAGAGACCACGGAGATTTATACCACCAGCCTGCTTGGCGGCCATTTCTCTTTTGATAATTACCGGTTCCTGTTTGATGACGCCGGGAAAGCGGAAAAGCCTTTTTTGCGCACCCTGCTTAATTCGCTGTTTATTACCCTGACCATTACCGGCTGCGTGACAGTGAGTTCGGCATTAATCGGCTACGCACTGGCGAAAATGACATTCCGCGGGCAGGCGGCTTTTAAAAACCTGCTGATTCTTCAAATGGTGTTCCCGGCCTTTATGTTTATCATCCCGCATTTTGTATTAATCCGTGAACTGGGGCTGATGAACAGTTATGGCGCGCTGATCCTGCCGTTTGTGATGAGCGCCTGGGGCATCTTTATGGTTTCCCAGAGTTTTAAGGGCACGCCCAATGACTATATTTATGCCGCCAAACTGGATCACGCCTCGCTGTGGAAAATCCTGCGGCACATCATGATGCCGCTGAATAAATCGATTCTGGCAATTGTGGCGTTATTCACCTTTACCGCCGCCTGGGACAATTTCCTCTGGCCGCTGATCGTGATGCAGGATGCGCAAAAAATGCCGCTGTCGGTATTACTCGCCACCTTTAATAAATCCTACGGTATTTATCTCGGCCCGGTGATGGCCGGTTCGGTGGTGCAAACCTTCCCGATTTTTATTCTGTTTATTCTCTTCCGGAAACACTTCCTGGAAGGGATGTCACTCTCGCTGAAATAAGGAGTGCGCGATGGATAAGCCGGTGGCGTGGTGGCGCAAGGGGGTATTTTATCAGGTGTATCTGCCCTCGTTTTGCGATGGTAACGGCGATGGGCTGGGCGATTTCCACGGCCTGCTGAGTAAACTCGACTATCTGGCGGAGCTGGGGATTGCAGGCATCTGGATCACGCCGTTTTACCCCTCGCCGCTGGTGGATAACGGCTATGACATCACTGACTATTGCGCTGTTGACCCGCGTTTCGGTGACCTGGCGCTGTTTGGTGAACTGGTGGCGGGCTGCCGACAGCGCGCTATCCGGGTAATCATCGATCTGGTGATTAACCATGTCTCCAGCGATCACCCGTGGTTTCAGCAGGCGCTGAACGCCCCGGACAGCCCCTATCGGGACTACTTTTTCTTCCGGCCGCAGCCCAATAACTGGCAGAGCTTTTTTGGCGGCCCGGCCTGGACGCGAGAATCCGCGACCGGTGACTACTACTACCACAAGTTCTCTCCGCAGCAGGTTGACCTGAACTGGGGTAACCCGCAGGTCTGCCGGGAGATTGAGCGGGTGATCGACTTCTGGCTGGCACAAGGGGTGGACGGTTTCCGCTTCGATGTGATCAATTTCCTCACCACCGACGGCATCGGCCCTGACAACTCCTGGAGCGGCCACGAGCAGCGCCACGACTATGACATCAACCAGCCGGGGGTAATCCCGGTGATTGCGCACCTGTGCCGCTACATCCGGCAGCGTAAAGCGGCGTTTTTGATTGGCGAAATCGGCAGCGAGGATCTGGGCATCCTCTGCCGTTATCAGGGTGAAGCGCTGCTGGATGTGGTGTTTAACTTTAACCTCGGCAGCCAGAAAACCTTCAGCGTCAGCGCGATACATCAGCAATTGGTGGAGATGGAGGCGCGGCAGCCGGGCGTGCCGACGCTGTTTTTCTCCAGCCATGATATGCCGCGCATGATCAGCCGCTTTGGTGAACATGACCGCGATGTGGCACGCGCCGTGGCGCTGTTTGCGCTGCAAATCGCCGCCAAAGGCGTGCCGTTTATCTACAACGGCGATGAACTGGGCCTCACCGATTTTGTGCCGGAGCGCCTTGATCAGTTGCAGGATATCCAGGGCATTACGCACTACCACACCGCCCGCGCGGCCGGGGAATCCCATCAGGCGGCGCTGGCGCGGGCAATGACGCAGTCACGCGACGCCTCCCGCGCGCCGATGCAGTGGGACGATGGCGCACATGCCGGGTTCTCCATGGTGGCGCCCTGGCTGCCGGTGCACCGCAATGCGGCCACCATTAACGCCCGTGCACTTCAGCAGCAGCCGGATTCTATTCTGAATCAGTATAAGAATTTGATTCAGCTAAGAAACCACCACTCCGCCCTGCAAAACGGCGCGTATCAACGGCTTGAACGGCAAGGCGATTGCCTGCTGATCACCCGGAAAAATGCCGAAGAGACCCTGCATATTCTGATCAATTTTGGCGCCCCGCGCCCCAATCCGCTGTTTGGCGACGGCCTGCCTGTTCTGTTTGGGGATGACAGCCGCGACCTCGGCAAAAATCACGTTCTGATTAAGAAGGGAAACCATGAAAATAGTCCGCAGTCCTGCTAACCCACTGATTACCCCGAACGACGTCACGCCCTCCCGGCCGGGCATGAAAGTAGAGTGTGTGTTTAATGCCGGGGTAACGCGCTGGGGCGACGAGATCATTCTGCTGCTCCGGGTGGCGGAGAGCGTCCTCTCCGCTGACCCGGATGAGCTTATTGTGCCGCTGCTGGTGAAAGAGGGCGACACCTGGCGGCAGCGCACCAAAACCTTCCACCGCCACGACCCGCGCTACGATTTCAGTGACCCGAGGGCGATTGCGCTGAAGGCAGACCCAGGCGAGGTTTACCTGACATCGCTCTCCCACCTGCGGCTGGCCCACAGCCGGGACGGCGTGCACTTCTCTGTTGATGACGCGCCGTTTATTTTTCCGGATAACGAATATGAGCAGTTTGGCTGCGAAGATGCGCGGATTACCCTGATCGACGGGCGCTATTACATCAACTATTCCGCCGTGTCGCCCTATGGGATTGCCACGGCGCTGGCCGTTACCGAGGATTTTGTGCAGGTGGAAAAACAGGGCATTATCCTCTGCCCGGATAACCGCGACGTCTGTTTCTTCCCGGCGCGTATTCAGGGTAAATTCCAGGCGCTGACCCGCCCGTCGCCCAAATATTTCGGCAAGCCGGAGATCTGGCTCAGTGAATCCCCGGACATGCTGCACTGGGGCAACCACCGGCACCTGCTGGGGAGCGCCACCGGCGAGTGGGATGCACTTAAAATTGGCGGCGGCGCGCCAATGCTGGAGACCGATCGCGGCTGGTTGCAGATCTACCATGGCGTGGATCAGCAGCAGCGCTACTGCCTCGGTGCGATGCTGCTGGAGAAAGAAAACCCACTGAAGATTCTGGCGAAATCTGCCACGCCGCTGCTCCAGCCGGAAGCGGACTATGAGGTGGAGGGCTTTTTCGGCAACGTGGTGTTTACCTGCGGCGCGCTGATTGAGGATCAGCAACTGATGATTTACTACGGCGCGGCCGATGAGTGCATGGCGCTGGCACAGATAAGCCTGGCCGATCTCTGGGTGCATCTCGGCCTGGCATAGGCGTTAACGGGCACCGGGTGCCCGTTATCCCGCTGGTTACGCCGGGTCTGACAGGTACATCTTGCGCAGGTAATGCGGCACCGCATCATCCACGTTCGAGCCGATCACTTCCAGGTGCGGCAGACGATCTTTCAGGCGCTGGTGCGCGTCGCGCATCACACAGCCTTTCCCGGCCACCGAGAGCATCTCAAAATCGTTCATGCCGTCACCAAAGGCGATGCAGTCCGCCAGCGAGTAGCCCACCAGCGCCGCTACCTGCTCCAGCGCATGGCCTTTGGAGACGCCGCCCGCCATCACTTCCAGGCAGGTCGGGAAGGAGAAGCTGACGTTAACCCGGTCGCCCCAACGCGCATTGATGGTCTCTTCCAGTTGCAGCAGCTCGTCATGCTCTTCACAGGTGAAGTAAACCTTGCAGATGCCGTCGGTTTCCAGCTGCGCCGGTTCAAACAGGGTGTATTTGAACACCGACTCCTGGAAAAACGCATCCTGATCCGGGCGGTCACGGTTCATGAACCAGTCATCATTGCGGTAGACGTTGGTCAGGATCTTCGGGTTGTCATGCACGATCCCGTAGAGATCGCGGGCGATCTCGCCGTCGAGGTTATGCGAGAAGATCAGCTCCCCTTCGGTGTTATGCACGCGGGCGCCGTTGGAGGTGATCATAAAGGCGCTGATCTCGAGGTTATCCCGGATCTGCCCGACATCCACATGGTGGCGGCCGGTGGCAAACACAAAATGGATGCCCTGCCGGGTCAGCAGTTTCAGCGTCTCTTTGGCATAGGGGGTCAGCGTGTGGTCGGGCGACAGCAGCGTGCCGTCTAAATCGGATGCGACAACATGGTACATAGGAATACGTTCTAACCTCTGATGGAGTTAAGGGCAGCCATCGCCGCCCGATTGAGGGTGTTGCGCATAAAAGCGCATGATGGCGTTCAGCGCCTGCGCGCGCAGGTCGTCCCGTTCGAACAGGATCTCATGGCGCGCGCCTTTAATGACCAAGGGTTTGCCCCCTTCGCACGGGCGCCCCGCTTTCGCCATCGCCTGACAAAAGAGTAACTGCGAGCGGTTATCCACCACCCGGTCTTCACTCGCCTGCAACAGCAGCAGCGGCGTATCAATATGTTTGGCCTCTGCCAGAATTTGTTCGCCCGCTTGTACCCCTTCGCGCACCCAATGGTAGGTCGGGCCGCCTACCTGCAATTCCGGGTAATCCGCGTAGTAGCGCACGGCGCGCCGGTAGCGTTCGCGGCTGTGGGTTAAGCGGTTCACCAAAAACGGCAGCGGCTGCCAGTGGCCGGTGCCGATGGCGTAGAAGTCACGCCGTGCCGGCTTGCTTTCGGCCCAGTTCAGGATGCGGCGCGCCATCCAGCCCGGCATCGGCAGGAAGATGCCGGTCATCGGCGCGCACAGGGCGGCAGCGTCAAACAGAGGGGGGACGCCGGCAGCCCGGCGGCGCGCCAGGTAGAGCGCCAGGATCGCGCCGCCCATGGAGTGCGCCAGCGCATAGTGATGGCGGTAACCGACCGGGGCAACCACTTCCCGGCAGAAGGTGGCGAAATCATCCACATAATCATCGAACAGGTGCACATGGCCGCGGTGGCTGTCTTCCAGCACCCGGCCGGATCGCCCCTGGCCGCGGTGGTCAAGGATCATCACATCATAGCCGCAGTGGAACAGATCGTAGGCCACTTCCGGGTATTTCATGTAGCTCTCGATGCGCCCCGGCGATACCACGATCACTTTGTCATGCGCCGGATGGCAAAAGCGGACGTAGCGGATCGTCACGTTATTGACGCCCATGAATTCGCCCTCTTGCCTGCCGCGCCAGAAATCCAGCAACGGCCCGGTGGAGAAGGCGGCGAAGCCTAATTCCCGTGTGAGCCAGCTATCATAAATATGTGACATCGCGTCTGTCCGTAGCTCTGTTATGCAGTGAAATACGCGCGCGGTGAGGCCGTAGCGCAACCCCTGACAATAGCGTATTGTGGCACAAAACAATGTAATCAGGGAGCCTTGCCCATGACCTTGGACTGGTGGTTCACCTACCTTCTGACAACCGTTATTCTCAGCCTGTCGCCGGGTTCAGGCGCCATTAATACCATGAGTACCAGCCTGAGCCACGGTTACCGCGGCGCGGTGGCCTCTATCGCCGGGTTGCAGCTGGGCCTGAGCCTGCACATCGTGCTGGTGGGGATTGGGCTGGGGGCGCTGATTTCGCAGTCGCTGCTGGCCTTTGAGTTGCTGAAGTGGCTGGGCGCAGCCTACCTGATCTGGCTCGGCATCCAGCAATGGCGCGCCGCCGGGGCGGTCGACCTGCACGCGCTGGCGGGCAGTATGCCGCGCCGCCAGCTGTTCCGCCGTGCGCTGTTGGTGAACCTGACCAACCCGAAGAGTATCGTGTTCCTGGCCGCGCTGTTCCCGCAATTCATCGTACCGCACCAGCCGCAGGCAATGCAGTATGTGATCCTCGGCGTGACGACCGTGCTGGTGGATATCATCGTGATGATTGGTTACGCCATGCTCGCCCGCCGTCTGGCCAACTGGGTAAAAGCCCCGAAACAGATGACCCTGCTCAACCGCATCTTCGGCTCACTGTTTATGCTGGTCGGCGCCCTGCTGGCCACCGCCAGACGGGTATAGAACCCCCTCACGCAAAAGGGCAGCCAAGAGGCTGCTTTTTTATCGCGTCGATTTCTACGCTTACCCTGCTTTCACTTCACTTTCACCCCGCTACCTTTTCCTTACATACCAACAAAAAGGCACTCTGGCGGGAGCGTAAAAATCATTGCCGAATGAGCCGCAGGGCGAGAATAACTGCACATTCAGCGCAAAGAACTCCCCCAACTTTTTCCTTACATACCCAAGAATTTGCAGTCTGGTGGGGGCGTAAAAATCATTGCCGAGTGGAGCCGCAGGGCCGGGCGAGCGGGCAGGACGCCCGCGAGAGGTACAGCCACGCCGGGAGCGTGTCTGTACCGGCCCGACTAGCCCGGAGGCGGAATGAGGGGAGCCGCAAGAGCGGCCAATGATTCAGCCGGGGCACCGAAAGCGCGCGGGTGCAGGGCGAGCGCGCCGGCGCGCCCTGCTCGGTTGAGGCGCAGCGGCTCAGACAGGGTGCAATGCTGAACAACCGAAACATGCCACAACCCTCCCCTTAAAACCATGCCCGCGGGTGCAGGGCGAGCGCGCCGGCGCGCCCTGCTCGGTTGAGGCTATGAGGCCCATGTAGACAACGACATATGAACAACCGAAACATGCCACCCCTACCGAAACCTTCCACCAACCCAGCGCCAAGCCCTCACCGTGAAATAATCAAATGAATCCCAAACCCCGCAAACAACACCCCCGCCACGCCATCAATCCATTTCGCCAGCCGCTGATAGCCGCGGCGCATCACCGGCAGGGCGAACACCATCGCAACAATCGAGAACCAGACAAACGTTTCCGCCACGATCAGCACAAACAGGCCCCAGCGCTCGGCACTGCCGACATCATCCCCGACAAACAGGGAAAACACGCTGCCGAAGTAAATCACCGCTTTCGGGTTGGAGAGGTTGGTCAGGAAGCCGCGCATAAAGGTGCGGCCGCGTGCCGGCAGCGCCACCTTCGGTGCATCGCTGGCAGGTGCCGCGTGTTTGGCTCTGGCGGAGCGCAGCAGTTGCCAGCCCATCCACAGCAAGTAGAGGCCGCCGCCGACCATGATCACCTGATGCAGCCAGGCCATTTTTTCCAGCAGCAGATGCAGGCCCATCAGCGCCACGCCCGCCCAGATCACGATCCCCAGCGAAATGCCGATCACGCCCATCATCGCCTCACGGCGCGATCGGCTGGCAGCGGTTTGGGAGACAAAAAAGAAGTCAGGGCCGGGACTGATCAAGGCCACCAGGTGCACCAGGGCCACGGTCAAAAACAGGATTAACATCAGCAGGACGCTCACAAGAGAAGGGATAAACCAGAATAGTATGTGATGGCCGGTTAAGTTGCCATCACATCAGGTTATGTTTTCCGGGAGCGGGTGAATCAGTCGTCGTCGTTGTCGAGATGGTCGCGGATCATGCTGAGGAATGGCGTGCCGAAGCGCTCCAGTTTACGCTGGCCGACACCGTTGACGCTGAGCAGCTCGCCCGGCGAGGTCGGCATCTGTTCCGCCATTTCCAGCAGGGTGGCGTCGTTGAAGACCACATAGGGCGGCACGTTCGCCTCGTCGGCAATCGATTTGCGCAATTTGCGCAATTTGGCGAACAGCTTGCGGTCGTAATTGCCGCCGTAGCTTTTGGGGGTGCTGCCGCTGCGCGTTTTCGGCGCCTGAATACGCGGCACCGCCAGTTGCAGCGGCGCATCACCGCGCAGCACCGGGCGCGCCGCCTCGGTGAGTTGCAGCGCCGAGTGCATGGCGATGTTTTGGCTTATCATCCCGAGGTGGATCAGCTGGCGGAACACGCTGACCCAGTGCTCGGTGGTCTGGTCGCGGCCCAGGCCATACACCGACAGCTTGTCGTGGCCGTTGTCACGGATACGCAGGTTGTTCGCCCCGCGCAGCACTTCCACCACGTAGCCGATGCCGAACCGCTGGCCGACCCGCGCCACGGCGGAGAGCGCTTTTTGCGCGTCCAGCAGCCCGTCATACCGTTTTGGCGGATCAAGGCAGATGTCGCAGTTGCCGCACGGCGTCTGCCGCCCTTCGCCGAAATAGTTCAGCAACACCAGGCGGCGGCAGGTCTGCGCTTCCGCAAAGGCCCCCATCGCGTTGAGTTTGTGGCGCTCCACGTCCTGCTGCGGCCCGGCGGGTTTCTCCTCCAGGCAGCGGCGCAGCCAGGCCATGTCGGCCGGGTCATAGAGCAGAATCGCCTCGGCGGGCAGGCCGTCACGCCCGGCGCGCCCGGTCTCCTGGTAATAGGCCTCGATGGTGCGCGGGATGTCAAAGTGCACCACGAAGCGCACGTTGGGCTTGTTGATGCCCATGCCGAACGCCACGGTCGCCACCACCACCTGCAAATCATCGCGCTGGAAGGCGTCCTGCACCTGCGCA
>Ga0268252_1001612_pt1 | contig 12447 bp, 10 predicted proteins | sample AgamicMgSfrz_FD_200244 | JGI IMG/M metagenome (GOLD analysis project Ga0268252, IMG submission 200244) | Agave microbial communities from Guanajuato, Mexico - Mg.Sf.rz (v2) (version 3) | ecosystem: Host-associated > Plants > Phyllosphere > Phylloplane/Leaf | place: Guanajuato, Mexico | collected... | reverse complement strand
GTTTGATTTTCAGTCTTTTAACAATAAGCTATTTACAAACGTAAATAATAACAACGAGACGGCACTGCAGACGAAAAGCAGTGCCGTCTTTTTAGTTCAGCAGATAAATCTATTAGACATGTGGAGTCATAACAAAAAAACATCTGATTTGTTAAGGAGGATTTCATTGTGGAAACTTTACTCTGGAATAATGACAATTGGATCAAGGAGGACAAGGAACTTTTACCCAAGCGGAGAGTCGATAACAAAATTAGTTGGCAAAGGCCACATATAATAGGTAGCTTTTATAGCAGAAAGATGAAACGTATTATCGAATATCATTCGTTGAATGAATGCTTGTTTTATTATTTTCTAGAAGTTGATGTGTCTACAATACGTTACTACGTTCAACCTATAGAAGTTCCAATCCCCTTTATTAGTAAGAATGGCGAGAGAAAGTATTGGCTTCATGTACCTGACGTCGTTGTATTTAGAAAAGGTTATATGCCGTTATTATACCAGATCAAAGAATCACCAGAAGACTTAGGCGATAAATTTCATTTGTGTAATAAATATTGTGGCAAAATGGCTGTTCTTAAAGGCTGGAAATATGATGTAATTTATCCGAAGACGTTACCTAAGGATGTGATTAATAACATTCAATTTTTACAAGGATATCTTAGAGAACGTAGTTTATACTCCAGCATAAGAACGGATGTTCTATTCAAAGTGATAGTGCATGGCTCAATGTCAGTTGCAGATTTATCCCACAGTTTCCCCTCTTACTCTGCAGCGGATATAAAACCATTCTTGTATCATTTAATCGCTACAGGAGAAGTTGAAATTAATATGAATGAACCAATATCCCAATTTACTGTGATTAAGTTGAAAGGAAGTGCAGCAACTTCCCCCCTTAACGATCTTTATGAGCTAGCATTCGGTACAAAAGAATGAAAATCACTCTTAGTATAGATGAAGAAATAAGTTTTATGGGGAAAAAGCATAAGTTGGTCGCTATTCAGGGAAGCAATGTTATACTCAAACGTTCTGAAGGAGATCACGAAACTTTTAATTATAGCCTGGAGAGACTAATATCTGATCCAACTTTTCGGGGTGGAAAGATGCTGGCGCGCGCTGAACATAAAAAGTATGAATCGATCTTAGAAAAGTTACCCGAAGAAAAACGTGAAGAAGTATCTTGGAAATATGAAGTGATCCGTCCTCTACTCCTTCTTTCTAGAATAAAACAGAATGACATAAAAGCATTAATTGAATTTTCGAGTAAATTTTCTAAGGTGTACTTGAAAAAAAACGAGGAAATTAAAAGTTTGTCTCAAGAAGAACTGATAACTAGGATATTAAAGAATAGTCAACAACAAGGGAAGAAACTAGCACGGGCGACTCTTATGAGATATCTAAAGGCATACCGTGAAGGTTTAAAACAAGGAATACCCATGGCATTAGACTGCTTTGTAAAGTCTGCAGATATTGATTATATACAGAGAAAGGACACCACAGCGGTCGAAATTTGCAGTCCGAAACATCCAGAAGTCGTAGTGGATGTGATTTATACTAAATACGGAGTTGAGCATCAAGCAATCATCAAAGAAACTGTGGAAAAGGATTATCTCAATACTAGACGCTTAAAGCCTAGTGCAATTTACCGTCGCATGGAGGCCAAGTGCACCAAACAAGGATTGAAGGTTATTCCAGAAATTTCGGTGCGTTCACTTCTAAAGCAGCTAAATCAAAAAACAAAAGCAATTTTTAGAGATGGTAAAAAGGGGATCGAATCTTACACTACCACGCAACGAGGATATTCAGAAACAGCTGCACTCTATCCACTTCATATGGTACAGATTGATCATACCAAACTCGATATTATTGTAGTTGATGAAAAAACAGGTTTAGCTATCGGGAGACCTATTATTACGTTTGGTATTGATGTGTATACAAGGATGATTTGGTGCATGCATCTATCCTTTGATGAACCTTCTGCCAATAAGGTGCGAAAGGCAATAGAACACGGGGTTTTTCCGAAATCATCCAAAGAACGCTACGGAACGACTAATGATTGGTCTATTTTTGGTATCCCTACGGTAATATTCCTTGATAATGGTTCAGATTTCACAAGCGTTAATGTCAAACGATTGATTAATGAAACTTTGGAATCGGAAGTGCGATATAGACCAAGAAAAACACCTCATTACGGTGGAGTAATTGAACGTCTTATGGGGTCAATCAACACCAGATTAATTCATAACCTCCCCGGGTCCACGGGCTCTAACGTTTCAGATAGAGGCGAACGAGATCCTGTAAAAGAATCAAAGCTGACGTTACACGAGCTTGAAAAGATCCTAGCTAAATATATCGTTGATGTCTATCATTTTGATCGACATCGCGGATTACCAGAAGACTGCGATGTTCCTTTTCTTAGATATCAAGAAGGAGTAGAACAGTTTGGAAATCCTCCTTTTATAGCACCAAACTTGCAAGAATACTATCATATTGAAATGTTGCCAACCGAAATGAAGTCCTACACTCGTAAAGATGGAATTACGATGAGTCATATCCATTACAGAGCCGACCATTTAGCACATCTTGTAAATAAACGAGAAGTTAAATATAAGGTTAAATATGATGATGATGACGTCTCATATATATTCATCCAATTACCTGACTCGAAGGAATACGTACAAGTATCTGCTTCTTCACCTTCTCCAGAGGTACTGGAAGGAATGAATCGTTACACCTGGAACAAAATAAAAGACATTCTTCGAGAAAAAGGAGACTTAAAACGAAAAAGTCGGTTGGATCAAGATATGATCAGGAAATCTAAAGAAGAGTTACAGGAGTTAATTGCAGTATCCTATAAACCTAAATTGTCTGCGCGGAAAATGAACGAGCGAATGGGAGGACAAATACAAATTAATCTAGCGAATAAGATTAAATATGAAGGTGCAAATAATTTGGATGAACTTTTATTAGGAGCTAAGGCTATTTTATCTGAAAGAGAGGCAAAAAAATGATAGATACAGATGATCAACCAAAGATTCAGCCTCTGGCTTATAGAATTGCTAATTTAAATGTTTCTTACCCTAAGATTGAACAAGTATGGCAAGTTCTCAACTCCATAAGAACACAAAATAAATACAAAGAAGGCACAACGAAGTATGGCCAGCGGCACATATCAGTGATTGGTCCCTCTGGAGTGGGGAAGTCCCAAGCACTATTAAAGTACGAAGAGTTAAATCAAGGCTTTACTAGAGTAAGTGCGGATCAATCCAAAGAAGTAGATATCAAGCCGGTTGTATATATGGAACTGCCAGATCCGTTTACAATTAAGGAACTCTACCAACAAATATCCTATGCTTTAGGTTTTCCGGAATTGCCTAGACGTATTACAATCGGTGATGCTCAGCGTCAAGCATTTTATTTGCTTAAAGAACAAGAAGTAGAGGTGCTTATTCTAGATGAATTAGACTACATTCTGACCTCCAACGTTTCATCAAAGGCTGCTATGAACGCAATTAAAAAGATCGCTAACAAAGCTAATATAACTCTTGTTTTAGCTGGGACTCCAGAAGCTGAAGAATTACTAAAAATTAATTTCCAAAATTATCGTAGATATCCAAAAATATATATTGACCGATTTGAAAAATGTGATGAGGAGTGGTGCAAACTGCTTGAAAGAATGGAAGAAAGCTTAGCTCCAGAAAAACCCATTGGGTTAGGTGATCCTATGACCAAGCTGCCACAAATATTGCATCTTATGAGTTCTGGGTTGCTGGGTGTCCTCACTCCCGTACTTCAAGAGACGTATAGCATTCTTGGTGTATTTGATGGAGATCATAAAGAAATAACTTTCAATTCGGAAACGATCGAAGTGCTCAAAAGGGCATATCATAATATAAACGGTGATTTAACGATAGAAGAGTTTACATCAATGCTAGAAAAGGGCTATTAATTCATGCCTTCCGGGGAATAATGATAGTATCATATTCTCTCGGGAGGCGATTACTTGTGAAGGCAAAAGGTATTCAGGCTCTTCCATCCAGGACGTTTTATAACGAAGGAGAGTCTCTTCTAAGTTTTCTTTTGAGATCAGCCTATAATAGTGGAATTTCGGTACTTTTATTATTAAACATGATTAGAAAAAATGAGAAATATTTGCTTCACAGAGGTGACATTCGAAGAATTGATTTCTATCCAGAAAGCGTATTTGACCTCGATAAATTAACTAATCTGACTGGGATTAGTCGATCAGATCTGTACAAAGGTACCTTTACAAATGTTCTACATGCTTTTGGGTATGGGACTAATGGCGAAAAAGCAAGATTGATGAAAAATATGATTCGAGATACGCTACATTTTTGTAAACAATGTTTAGAAGAGGGTCTGGGATACAATATTATGTGGAAAGTAGCGGGGGTAGATTGCTGTCTAAAACACAATCAGCAGCTTGAAAATCACTGTCTGCACTGTAAGCAAGAAATTTTTTATCAACACATTGTAATTATAAATCGCTGTCCACATTGTGATGATTTACTTACCAAATTACCTCCAGACTATCTTAAAAGTGGTATAGAGAATGTAACACGTCAACAATCTTTACAGGCAAACTTATATGAACTAATCCAGAGAACAGATCTGAGATTTGAGGCACAAGCTCTTGCCCAAAAGTTGTTGTATTTGATGAATGGCTTTAAGTCAGTATATCAAGCAGCCGCAATCAAAGAATCTCTTCAAGGATATACTTTTACTTATCTACTTCAATATGCAAGAGGCACCATAAGCACTCCAAAAAACATCAAACTTTCATTTATATTGGAGGTACTGCATAGTCAATCCTTGGATATAAATAGTCTGTTCATAATAGAGGTCCCAAAGGCTTTTATAGAATCGTTACTTGAAGGGAATTCAATTCAATGGACTAAAGAGTATACGTGTGTGGCTCCATGGTGTAAAGAGAAGGGGCGACCGAATAGCCTTACCTCAACTAACTCGAAGCAAGCCAGAAAAGCAGGTGAGAAGCTATCACATTATTTAGTTTGTAAAGAATGCTTCTGTGAATATGCTTTTAACGAAGAACGGATTTTGGTTGAACGGACCAATTTTATCTCTGCGTACGATGTTATGCACAGATATGATATATCCAGTATGACTTGGCCGGAAAGGAAAAAGTGTTTCATGATAAATAGGGAGAAAATTAGAAGAGCAAATGCTTATTTTAATGCACGTCAAATCATAAAGAGCGGAATATCTCCTCAAAACCAATCTGAGATTAACTGTGTTTTGTTAACAAAATTTGTATCTGCATTACGACAAGGGAAAAGAATAGCCGATATCCGTTATTGGCCCATCTGGGAGGGATATGAACACTATCTATTACATCGGTATCATCCAGTTGTGATGAGTGAGATATTCAATCAACGATATGTTAATTTATCCTAACTTAACTATAGGAGAGGTAACTTTGAGGGAATACTTCAAAATTAGGCCAAAAATTGAAAAGCATGAGTCTCTTACAAGTTATATATTTCGTGTAGCCAAGCTCAATGAAACTACCTTTAATGGAATTATCAGAAAAGTCAGTTTGAAAAATCAATATCTTCAAAATAGTCGATATCGTTATTTGGATATTAACCCAAACCGAGTGATTAATATTGACTTATTAAGTGATCTTACTTGCGTGGCAAAAGAGGAGTTATTGAGTCAAACTCTACATCCTTTCGAGTTGAGAATATCTGGTGAACCAGAAATGAAATTATCAGATCAGTTTTCAAGAACAGGATTATGGAGGTTCTATGATAGTACCAAAAGGTGGTTTTGTCCAATTTGTTTGAAGGATCTTAAAATATTCAAAATACAGTGGCAGTTTGAAAATAGTACTATCTGTGAGATTCATAAGTGCTATCTACGAAAAGATTGTAATGAATGTGGTAATGAACAACCGTATATTGGAAACCAATTAATGGATGGTAGATGCCATACATGCAACCTATCTTTGAGTTCCAACGATAAGGAGAGTTTGGCAGAGGATTTATTAAAAAATGAAACTTTGACAATAAACCAGTTTTGGAACAGCTTCTTATCCCTTAATGAGCCTATTACACCTGTTCAGTTTGGTTTATCAATAAAGCAAACAATAAGTTTGAAAATACTATATTTACAGAGTAAAGAAAACTCTTCAGCAAGTAAATCTTTAAATAGACGATATAAAGCATTTTTCAAAAAAATGCTTCTTACAGGTGACGCTGGGAAAAATTCATTTCTTGCTGCTGTTATTCACTTTTTTATTATCAGTGAGATCTCAATTGATCAGTTTAGAGATTTAAAAGTACCTGAAAAGTTTTTTTTCTCATTTATAAAATCTGTACATAGAGATGATATAGTAAATTTTAAGGAAGCCAGTAACTGTGAAACGCCTTGGTGTCAAGATAATAATAATAATGATAAAATGCAGCATCTTGGAATTTTTAGAACTTCAAGAGGAGACTTTTATTGTTCAGGCTGTTATATAAAGTATGGCTATCAAAAGAACACAGGAAAATGGATTGATTTGAAAGGGGATATAAAGCTCATAAAGAAAATAATACCGTATATGCATCTGAATCAAGCTCGATCTAAAATATTCAAAGAAATTACTGGTATATCGCCATTCAGATTAAATGAAATAATCGGATATATGTATGTTCACGAATTAGTGCCGGTAAACTATGAGAGTGTGTATGATAAATACTCTATTCCAGATGTTAAGGAGCTATTAGACAAGTTTAAAGTTTTAATTAAACAGGTTGGAAGGACAGTGAGAAATTTACAGGCTGAGGCGAGGAAAATTTATGGTTGGGAGTTTGTAGAATTTTTCTTGTTCTATCATCAAAAAGAAGTCCAAGAATTGATCCTTAACACGCCAAATAAAATTAGTAATTCACCATCACATCATATGTCAATTCCCAGGTTGCTGAATAACTACATTTTGAGGTCTCTTGATGATTATATAAAGGCCTGTAGAATGAGAAACCTTTGTAGCTTGGACAATAAAAATATTAAACTAAAGATCTCCAATTGTATTTTGTTTTTATACGGCATAGAACAAGTTATTCTTGCTAAAAAGAAAACTTTGTTGTTGGAAGAGGAGCAGTTCTATGTAGATCTTTGCTGGAAAGGAGCAAAGCAATATGTTAACCAACAAAGAAATGATAAGAAATTAATTAATGCAGGCGACATTTACAAAGTATTAGACAGAAGCGACCGCTGGATTAAGAGCAGGAGTCCGGAACTGACTTTGTGGATTAAGAAACAAGTCAAGGCTTCACTTAACGAAAACAAAAAAAAGGTTCTAGAAAAGAAAAAAGAAAAAATAAAAAAAGCAATGGAATATTTGAAAGAACATGATCTAGATATTTCAAAATCTGCAATAGTAAGAGTAGTAGGACTTAAATATTATGAAATTACAGGAAAAAGTGAATTATCTTATTACTACTATGAATTATCAAGAGATGGCTGAGTTGAACTTATTTCTAAAAACTTTTTTATAAACTAGCTGGTAATTTTCTTACAATTAAAAATTAAATAAATAATGCGGGACTCTATCGTTTACATCTAGTGACCATTTTCGTATGAAAAGTTATAATTAGAGATGAGTTCCTTTAACAATTAAAAATACTAAGAAACTACTATATACTTTTTTTCTTAGAAAGGAGCAATTAAATGACGGAAGTTGTTGAGGTATTAGACAACGGCGGAGCTGAGGCAATTAAAGGTTTTAATTTTCAGAAGGCAAATTTAATTCTTCTTGCAATTAATAATTATTCGAAAAAAAATTTTAAAATATATATTGAAGCAGAAGATGATATTGTTGTTAGTTATGAGAATAATACAGCTTATATTCAAGTTAAAAAACAAAAACATACATTCACTTCTATCTTGAGAAAAGAAAGTAAGAAGATTCAGGATACCGATGGTAATAAAGTTACTAAAATCTCCCCTTCAATTCTCGAAAAGAATTTAAGATCAGGTACTGATAATGATACATACAAGATTATCGTTAAAGATATAGGAACTTCTGATAAAAAGAAGTTGATTCTGAAGAAACCTGGTTCAATATGTACGGAAGTTTATCGATTAAATGATAAAGCAAAAGAAGACATTATCAAACTATTACCGAAAGAGCTAAAAGAGAAAATTGAGAATTTTTATTTTTTCATTTCTCCAATTAATGATGACCTTAACGAAGCTGTGAAATACTTAATTGGCTGCTTAAATGAAATTAACGTTTCCGTGGATAATAATAGAGGTAGAATTGTAATAGCGGAGTTATCTTTAACCATAGATCAAAAAGCTCAAGAAGTTCTTCGTGATGGTGTTGATAAAGAAATAAAAGCTATGGACTCAAAATACTTTTCGAGAGTATTTGTTACTTACGAAAATTTAAATCAATTTGAAAGAGTACTAAATTCACTTGGTTACAATGAAATATTTACTAATAAAATTAGAAATGAGAGATTAAAGATTGAGTTGACTTTAACTGATCTGAAGAGTGATATTAAAGGATTGTTATACGAACTTTTAAACGATGAAAACTTCTCCGGTCTATCAAATAGAGAGATTATCGAATTTATTATTAAAGATTTTGAATTTAAGTTTAGTAAGAGTACGTTAATATCGGTGGCAATCGAATGTTTATGTGAGGTGGAAGTATGATTATTAATAGCATCGTTATATACGATTATATAAAAAATAAAATTAATCAATTTAATTTTGGCTCACAAGCCAATATATTAGTAAGTAAGTCGAATAAAGTTGGTAAATCAAGTTTAATAAAATCCATTTTTTATAGTTTGGGTTACGGTGTAAAGATATGGCCTCAAGACTGGGACATTCAAAATATGATGTTTCAAATCATGATCACAAACAATAAAAGACAACACACTGTTACCCGGTATAAAAATCTTTTTTACATAGATACTAGTGAAGTACTTAATGAGAAGGAGTACTCCAAATGGCTACAGGATTTATTGAATATTGAAATTAAGCTTAAAGTAAAAAAAGAAAAACTTCTTTCTGATGTGTATGCAAGTGAAGTCCTTTTGCCTTTTTATATTGATCAAGATAAATCTTGGAATGGATACTTGTATTCAAAATCATCCGACTCTTTCGCTAGATATAGTAACACTGTTAAAAGCGTTTTTGATTTTTATTTTCAAATTTCTGACGAGGTTTTAATTGATTTAGAACTTCAAAAGAGTGTTATTGAAACTGAATTAAGCAATACTCAAAAGAAAATTGAAGCATTTACACTATTAGCAAGTGAACATGCTCCATCTCTTAAGGCGGATACCGTTATTATAAATAACGAGAGTGTAACGGGTTTAACAGAGAAATATTTGGAAAAAATTAATCGACTAAATAACACCGTCTCACCAATCAACAATCAGATAATCGAAATTGAGTCTAAGATTAATGAACTAAGTAGGGATATATCAGAATTGAATAAACTCAAGAAAGCTTATGGATTTCGAATAAGTGAAATAAAATATGAATGTATCCACTGTAACTCTAAGTTAACAGTAGAACAATCATTAACTCGTCTTAAAATTCGAAACAATCTTCAGGAGATAGTTAATCGAATTAATCAAAAGAATATTGATAGAACAAAACTAGAACAACAGAAGGATGATATACTTTTAAATAAGCATGCTATCATAGATAAAATTTTGAAAAATGAGGAGATTGTGAAAGAAACGAATAGTTTCAATAATATTGAAACTTATATAGAAGAACGAGTTACACAAAAAGTGGCTTATAATTTCATGTCTATAGAAGGGGAGTTAATAAATGAGCAATATAAAAAAAATAATGCTATAAAAAAGATTACAAAGGAAATAAGGAAAGTGAAGAAACTCGGTAATCAAAAAAAAGTTGAAATAAAAATGAAATACCTTGAATTAATTAATGAATATGAGAGATATCTTAAAGACGTCAAACTAGATGACATTGAGTTTTATAACTTTAAAGAAGTAAACGGAAGTGGTATGGATTCAAATACGAAGTTATTAGCTTTGTACACACTATATTCTAACTTGGTTGACGAATTCTCAAATATAAAAGTTCCGTTTGCGATGGATTCATTTATAAAGAATGAATCTTCGAGTGAACTTAAAGAAAAATTGTTTGGTTTTCTAGCGAAGTATTATTTATCAACAAAGGGACAATCTTTTTTTTCAATTATAAAAGAAAATGTGGAGTATCTCGGACCTAATAACTATCACTTTGTTGACTTAGAAAAACCAATTTTAAAAGATGTAGATGAGACAAATGAAAGTCTAATTAAATTATTTGATTCCTTGTGATCCGTTTTGTTCACATAAAAAGAGCTGCTCCTAAAGCAGCTCTTTTTATGTGAACAATTTAATAATCAATTTAAGGGTAGTAAAGTGGACATAGTACTAGAAGAATTGAAGTTAAATGTCACGTATTTCTCCATATTTAGTCTTTTGAGAAATCTCAATTTATATTATAGAATATGTAAGTTTATCTTGTTTGACGATATAGAACTTCTTAATGGATGATATAGAAACGGTTTATTTAGCGTGATTCTAGTCTCAAATAATGATATAACCCACAGCTGTAGTAAATACCACATAAGACAGGTTTCAAGGAAACATGTTTAGGCTCATTCCTATTTCTTTCGAAGAGATAGGGAGGGGCTTTTTTTATGTGGAATTGTGAGTTATAAAAAAAATCGAACGCTTTTCCTTCCCACAAGCCAATATATAGTGTTAAGAAGAGAGGGGATGCGGATGAGTGAAAAAGAAAAGTACATAGAACTAGTAGCGTTAACTCGGGCTGGTGACGATGAGGCATATGGAGAATTGTATGAGAGAACGGTAAAGGATGTGTACCGTACGGTACGCTTTCTTATTAAAGATCCATCGGAGGCTGAAGATCTGGTGCAGGAGATATATCTTCAAGCGTATCGGTCGTTGGATCGATTTGATTCAAATCGGGATTTTCGTCCTTGGTTAATGGGAGTGACGATGCGGCAGGTGCAGAATTATCGGCGCAGAAAATTGATGCAGTTTCGGTTCAGTCAACGGGTTGAGAGAATGGACACTGGGACGGAAATGGATTTTGCCGGGGATCTGATTAACAAGCTTGCCAATCGACCTCTACTAGAGCATGTGCGCCGTTTGTCATATAAGCTGCAGCAGGTAATTACTCTTCACTATTTGAACGAGCACACTCAAGAGGAGATTGCTGTCATTCTGGATATTCCTTTAGGGACGGTTAAGTCCCGGATTCATGCCGCTCTGACAAAGCTGCGCCAAAAACAGAGGATAGGATCCGAATTTGGAGGAAAGGTGGAGGGACTACATGAAACTTGATGAGCAGTTAAGACAGGCCTACCGGAACGAGACTGAAGAGTGGGAAATTCCAAAAAGGACCAAAGGTGCAGTTTTGGATAAGATACGTAGTTATCCCTATCGCCGAAGTAATCGAAAAAAATGGATGGTTGCTGCACTGCTTACCGCTGTGTTCATTATTCCTACTGGAGCATATGCAGGATATACCTATCTAGCGGATGATATCTATGGTTCACAGGAGAATATTGCGATCATGGGAGGAACACCAGAGGAATACACGAGGCTAGAAACCAAACTGCAGATGGCCAAAGCCCATTTTAATCAAGAAGAATTTGTTCAGTATATGGATCTGTTAAAACAAATGGGACAATTGGCTCTAGAACATGCGAACGAGCAAGGGAAAATGAATCCTGAACATTGGGGTGATGCAGATAAAAAGCAGTATACCCATCTTGCGAGTGAATTGGAACCCTTTTACGAAAAACTGGAATCCATATCATCAGCAGACTCACCGATGACCCTGTTGGATCCAGATCAATTCTGGAAAGAACAGCTGGCACAGGCTGAAAAGACCTTTGATAAAGAGCAATCGGCTGAGTTCAAGTCATTGTATGAACAGATGAAGCAGTATGAAGACCAAGTAACGGACAAAGATGGTATGATTCACGAGCAACGACTGTCCTCAAAACAGAAAGATGAGCTAGATCGGATTAGAGAGAAACTCTATAGCTATCTGGAGATGCTGGGACTTGAAATCAGGGAATCCACCACTAAGGAATAGTGAGAAGAATCTGAACCTTTCTTGTAACGTTGGTCTGACATTCAAATATGATTTGGATACAAAATAGTTCCGAAAATTAATGAGTGGAGGGGAGGGCATGTTCCTTCGCTTTTTTCAATGTACGGATTCTGAATTTATCCCCTCCCTTGCACGTTCAACCGGTATTGATGCGGAGTTGTGCCGGTTACATTACGAAATACTTTGCAGAAGTAGGATGGGGTGGACATGCCCACACGGTGGCCTATTTCCGGGACGCTGTAAGATGTACGGGCAAGTAATACGCAAGCATGACGAATACGGGTGGCTTGGGTGTATGCG
>Ga0268252_1001610_pt1 | contig 12479 bp, 13 predicted proteins | sample AgamicMgSfrz_FD_200244 | JGI IMG/M metagenome (GOLD analysis project Ga0268252, IMG submission 200244) | Agave microbial communities from Guanajuato, Mexico - Mg.Sf.rz (v2) (version 3) | ecosystem: Host-associated > Plants > Phyllosphere > Phylloplane/Leaf | place: Guanajuato, Mexico | collected... | reverse complement strand
TTGAAGAAACTTGAAAAACGGGATTCTGCCCGGCTGCTTGACCGCTGGACGATAAAAGAAAGCACCAAGCGAATGTTTATCCATTCTGAAGAACTTGCGCCTGTTACACAAAAAGAACAGGACAAGATTGAAGCGGCATGGTGTAGCTACGTTGAAAGCCTTGATGAAGAAGATCGGAAAAAAAGTGAATTTTATGAAATCAAGCATATTGTGCGGAAAAATGGGTCCGGAACCGCTTCAATTAGCCTTGACCGTTTTTATATTTTAATAGAAGGTAAACAAGAATGTGAAGAACAGCTAGATGATTTAATTTTAGAAATGAAAGAAGTACGCGCACCTATTCCAGCTTACTTTATGCCGTATGATGAAGAATTTTGGCTGAAATACGGCCATCAGGGTGAACGGGTTGTCACGACACAAAAGGCGATGCACCATCATAATGATCCGTTCTTAGGCTTTGTGACGATTGACAACCGCCATTTTTATGTGCGAGAGCGGTCTCCTTATAAAAAGCGCATTAAGCCGGAAGATATCGAGGATGACAAAGAATTCGACAAAGTGCTTGAAGTGTTCGGCGGTATCGCAGCGAAAATCCATGCCCGTGCAGACATAGACATCGAAAACTCACTGCTTGACTACCATAGTGAAGAAGAGATTTTAAAAGCAATTGGTGATGATTACGAAGCGTTTGAAGCGCAGCTTATTTTTATGTCTATGGCTTATAAAGAGCGTGTGAAAAACGACTATGTCCTTTTTTGCGGCTGGCTCAATACAAAGTTCACATAAAAAAACTGCCGATTTCGGCAGTTTTTTTTATGACACAAGCTTTAATCCGATGACAGAACCGATAATCATCGCGATAAACAGTATGCGCCGGGCATCACGCGGCTCTTTATACACAATCATGCCTACAAGCGCGCTGCCAACTGTTCCAATCCCTGTCCAGACGCTGTAAGCAGTTCCCATAGGGAGAGATGTCATAGCCATAGTAAGAAAAAGAAAACTCAACCCAAAGCCGCCAAGCATGATGAGCAAAGAACGGACTGTTCTTTTTTCGCTTACCATCGCCATGCCAGCGACACCGACTACTTCAAGAAAACCAGCGGAAACGAGCAAAATCCAGCTCATGAGGCCTTCACCTCTTTTTCTACTGTAATCGTTTTTAATCCGATAATGCCAATGAGAAGCACGACGATCAGCCCAACTTTAATCCAGCTGAACGGCACGCCAAATACGGTCATCTCAAGCAAAACAGTGCCTGCAGAGCCAAGACCGACAAAAGCAGCATACACAGTTGTGGCTGGCAGCTGGCTCGAGCAGTAGAGAAGCAATGCAAAGCTCGTTACAATTGCGATTACAGTCAGCACCCATTCTAAAGAGGAATCAGCATGCTTCAATCCTGCTGCCCAGCCGACTTCAAAAAAACCGGCGACTAAAACAAGAAGCCATTTTCCATTCATTTGTTTTCCTGTCCTTTCATAAAAACTTGTTCATACACACGCCATGCCACATCAAGCCGCTTTTGGGAGCGTTCATGCGTTCCATAGCAAAGTTCAACAAACAAGCTGTCTAAAATAATCGTGTACATCGCTGCTGCATCCTCTATATTAATAGAAGGAGAAAGGAGGATAACCCTTACTTTTTGTTCAAGCGTATGAAGATAGTTATCGTAATCCTCGAAAATACGCTGCTTTAAAAAATCTGGTGGAAAAAAAGAACTGGTCAGCAAAAAGCGAAACAAAGCGTCTTCTTTATAGCGCAGCAAATAAGATTGAAGAAGCTCATATAGATCATCAGCTTCTTGGATTCGCCTGTTTTCATTATCAAATGCATCAGTGAGGATACATTCGAATAAGTGATCCTTGCTTTTAAAATGCGCGTAAAGAGAAGGCTTTTTTATGCCAACTTTTTCACTGATCTGTGCCAGGGATGTTCCAGCATAACCGTGCTCCGCGAAAAGAGCAGCTGCCGCTTTTTTTATTGTCTCTCTCATCATTTCTTCCTTCCTAACGTTCGTTAGTTAAAGGATAGCACAAAATTGTAAAAAACGCAAAACGCTCTCGTTTTTAAAGCAGAGAAGGGGGGGGATAAAGCTGAATGAGGAGCACAAATGTGCATGACCAGTTTTGCTCTTACAGTGAGGAACCTGTCGATATAAGTGAATTTGAGCAGCTGTTTGATCTTGATAAAAAAAGCTCTTATTCTATCGGCGATCCCCTGGAGAAATAGATATGCCGGCACCGTTCGCTTATGGAGCAGCGTGGTTATAAAGTCTGCTCAATTGAATGATGGGGATCGCATAGTTTTATAAAAAGAGTTTATGAAATACCTGTGCAAGAAAAAAGCAGTTATTTTAGCATTAAAGGAAAAATACAGTGCCAGCACACTTTTTACAATGGTCGTCCATTTAGAATCCTTAGCTATGCCAATTCTTTCAATTATACCGGCACAGGCTTCCTTCCTTGCTTCGATGAATACAAGAATGGACGTATGTTTGTATTGATACTACTAAAAAAACTGCACAGCTCAAGCCGTGCAGTTTTTCATGATGTTGAAATAAAAGATTATCCATAAGTCTCTTGTTTAAAACCAGCTCATTTATGAACCGTTCGGGTTTGTCAGAATCATTTATTTGCCATCGTGCCTAGACAAAGCATAGGGAGGTCGGCATCTGCAGACCGCCGTCCCTGACATTGCTTTTTAAAGAAAATAGCTCATTTATGGCCAATGAAAGGAACACATTTTCATCCGAAACATAGAATATCTTCTTGAGGACCCTGTTTTTCCAGGCTTACGTCGTATACTCACCATTGATTTTCACATAGTCATATGAAAGATCACAGCCCCATACGGTGGCAGCACCGGTTCCGTTGCCCAGTGAAATCTTAACGAGCACTTCGTCCGTTTTTAAATATTCTTCCAGCTCGGCGCGTTTGTCTTCTGTCGGCGCTCCATCTTTGAATACATATACATCTGCGAAGGAAACGGAAACAGACGAAGTATCAACTGGATCTTCTGAGTTGCCAATCGTGGACATAATCCGGCCCCAGTTCGGGTCTTCACCGAATAAAGCCGTTTTTACAAGCGGTGAATTAATAATGGATTTGCCAATTCTCTTCGCTACAGTATTACTGTCAGCTCCTGTCACCTGAACTTCAACAAGCTTCGTCGCGCCTTCACCATCACGGGCGATTTCTTTGGCAAGCTCTATACACAACTCGGTTAAAACGGCTTCAAACTCGGCTGCATTTACCTCGCCTGCAAGGCCATTCGCCATAATAGCCACGGTATCGCTTGTGCTTGTATCTCCATCGACTGAAACACTATTAAAAGAGACATCAACTGCTTTTTGAAGCATTTTCTTCAAGTCGGCCGCTTCTATTTTTGCATCCGTCAAAATATAACTAAGCATTGTCGCCATATTAGGTTCAATCATACCCGACCCTTTTGCCATCGCTGCAATGGTGACATTCCCAATTTGGCGTGTCCGGAATTTCGGATACGTATCAGTGGTCATGATTGCTTTCGCCGATTGCTCAAGACCATCTGCCCGCAGCTCGGCTTTTAATCCGGAAACCGCAGAAACAATTTTTTCGATCGGCAGCGGCACACCAATGACTCCAGTAGAGGAAGGAAGCACATCTATTGAATGGATGCCAAGTTCTTCTGCAACTACTTCAGTCATCGTACGGGCATCCTGGATTCCCTTGTCACCGGTTGCGACATTCGCATTTTTGCTATTGACAGCGATTGCCTGTAAATAGCCATCTTTTACATGTTCTTTTCCAATTACAATAGGGGCTCCGCAAAATTGATTTTGAGTAAACATGGCGGCAGCGGACGCACGAACATCCGAATAAATAATCGTGAAATCGAGTGTATGGTCTTTTATTCCTGCATTAAGAGAGCAGGACGAAAATCCTTTTGGAAAGTGAGTCAAAGAAAATCCTCCTATACGTTTATGTCGATATTTTCATTATACAACGGAATAGAAGTAAACGTGAAGAAGATTTGAATATTTATTCAAATGAAATGAATATATCATCTTGACATCTTTATGAAATACAGTAAGATAAAAGGATAAATAAGAAGCGGAAAGGGTGATAAATCATGATCAAAGTACGCAAAGCAGTGTTAGGCGACGTGGATCAAATATTTGAACTTGTGAATCATTATGCAAAAGAAGGGCTGATGCTGCCACGAACGAAGGATTCGCTTGTTCTTAATTTACAGTCCATTTTCGTTGCAGAAGAGGGGCACGAAATTCTCGGTATTGCCAGCCTAGCGATACTTGGTCACGATCTCGCTGAAATCCGTTCACTTGGTGTAAAAGAAGCTGCTAAAGGACGCGGTATTGGGAAAATACTTGTCAAACGCATTATAGAGGAAACTGAATTAATCGGTATTCCTAAATTGATTTCGTTGACGTACCAAGTCGAATTTTTTGAAAAATGCGGGTTTGAAATTATTTCAAAAGCAGAAATGCCGCAAAAAGTCTGGACAGATTGTATTCATTGCCCGAAATTTCCAAGCTGTGACGAAATTGCCATGGCAATCCAAACAGCATAATTACGAATCGGCTGCCCAAAAAGGGCAGCCGATTTATTTTCTTCAAGCTGATGATTTTTGCGGAAAAATGGGTATAAAGAGTTTATACAGTTTTTCACAAGCAGAAGACAGGAGAGATGGATATGGAGCGAAATCGTACAATGATGCAGTTTTTTGAGTGGCATTTGCCAGCCGACCAAAAGCATTGGATAAGGCTTGCGGAGCGGGCAAAAGAGTTAAAGGAATCAGGCATCGGTGCCGTCTGGATTCCGCCGGTTACAAAAGGCCAATCGGCAGAGGACCAGGGATATGGCGTGTACGATTTATTCGATCTCGGCGAATTTGATCAAAAAGGAACGGTTCCAACAAAGTACGGCACAAAAGAAGAACTTCAAAAAGCGATACAAGAATGTCACGAAGCAGGCATACATGTCTATGTAGACGTGGTGATGAACCATAAAGCAGGAGCAGATGAAACCGAAACATTTGCAGTAGTAGAAGTAGACGAGCTTGATCGAAAAAAAGTGATTTCCAAAGAACCATTCGATATTGAAGGCTGGACCAAGTTCACATTCCCAGGACGAAAAGGAAAATATTCTGATTTTATTTGGACGTTCGAGCATTTTAATGGAACAGACTATGATGCGAAAGAAGAACGGACAGGTATTTTCCGAATCGAGGGGGAGCATAAAAAGTGGAATGAAAACGTTGATGACGAATTCGGCAATTATGATTATTTAATGTTTGCTAATATCGACTATCGTCATCCAGCTGTACGTGAAGAAATGATCAATTGGGGTAAGTGGATGGCAGAAGAATTAAATTGTGACGGCTACCGGCTTGATGCGATCAAGCATATTGATCACAAATTCGTGGACCAGTTCACAAAAGAAGTGGAAGAAAACCATAAAGATGACTTCTTTTTTGTAGGTGAATTTTGGGTGGCAGACCTTGAGTCATGCGCTCATATGATCGAAGCAACGAACGGACGTATCCATTTGTTTGATGTACCGTTAAAATACAATTTATACAGTGCCTCACAGGAAGGTGCACACTATGATTTAACTAAAATCTTTGAAGGAACAGTGGTAGAAAATTATCCGCAAAACGCAGTGACGTTTGTGGATAATCACGATACCCAGCCAGGTGAATCCCTTGAATCGTTTTTAGCAGACTGGTTTAAACAAAGTGCATACGCCTTGACGCTGCTTCGCCGTGATGGGTATCCATGCGTGTTTTACGGTGATTATTATGGTATCGGCGGTGAGCAGCCAGTCGAAGCGAAAAAAGCCGCGATTGACCCGCTTTTATACTGCCGTTTACATAAAGCGTACGGAGATCAAGAAGATTATTTTGATCATCCGAATACAATCGGCTGGGTACGAAAAGGTGTAGGGGAAATTGAACGCTCTGGATGTGCCATTGTCATTAACAATAGTGAAGACGGCGGGGAAAAGCATATGTGTGTCGGCAAAGAACGTGCCGGTGAAAAATGGGTGGATATGCTGAATTCACGCGATGATATTATTGAAATTGGCGAAGACGGCTGTGCAACATTCCCGGTTAATGCAGGATCTGTTTCGGTCTGGGCTCGGCCGGAAGTAGATGTAAAAGAACCAAACCCTGAGGAAGATCGAAAGCATGAATTATTAAAAGAGTTCATGCAGGAAGTAAAGCAAGAAATAAAGCAGGAAGTGAAGCAAGAGTTAAAAGAAGAAGTAGAACAGGAAGTAAAGCAAGAATTAAAAGAAGAAGTAAAAGAAGAAGTAGAAGAGGAAATAAAGCAAGAGGTAAAAGAAGAGCTGGGGCAGGAAATAAGAAAAGAATTAAAAAAGGAAGCGAAGCAAGAAGTAAAAAAAGAATTGAAGAAAGAAGAAGTAAAAGAACAGCCGAAAAAAGAGAATAAAAAGTAATGAACTACAGAAAAAACAGCCTGCCATTTTTAAATGGCAGGCTGTTTTTTTATTACAATTTAAACGAACTTTTCAAGGAAACAATCCGGTTGAAAACGGGTTTACCCGGCTCTGAATGCTTTGGATCTACATTAAAGTAGCCATGGCGGAAAAACTGCAGTTTTTCCTGCGCATCTACATCCTTTAAATTCGGTTCGATAAATCCATTTAACGTTTGAAGTGAATTTTCATTTACATAATCAAGAAAGGTCTTGTCCTCCGCTTCTTCTGCGCTATCCATAATAAGCGGCTCATACAAGCGGAACTGGGCTGGAACAGCATGGGAAGCATCTACCCAATGGATCGTTCCTTTTACTTTACGTTCATTAAAGTCAGATCCGCTTTTCGTACGTGGATCGTACGTGCAGCGAATTTCTACTACGTTGCCGTCTTCATCTTTAATGAATTCCTCACATTTTACAAAGTACGCGTGCTTCAAGCGCACTTCATTGCCAGGAAAGAGGCGGAAATATTTTTTCGGCGGCTCTTCCATAAAGTCTTCCTGCTCAATATAAATCTCGCGCGAAAACGGAATTTGCCGCATGCCCATTTCCGGATTTTCCGGGTTGATTTCTGCATCCAGCCATTCAACCTGGCCTTCCGGATAATTCGTAATCACAAGCTTTAATGGACGGAGTACACCCATTGTGCGAGGGGCCTTCAGCTTTAAATCCTCACGGACAAAATGATCCAGCATCGCGGCGTCTACAACACCAGAGCCCTTTGATACACCCGTTTCTTTTACAAACTCACGAATGGCTTCTGGCGTAAATCCTCGGCGTCTCATACCCGAAATGGTCGGAAGGCGCGGATCATCCCAGCCGTCCACATGCTTTTCGTCTACAAGCTGTTTTAATTTCCGCTTGCTCATGACTGTATTCGTGATGCCTAAACGGCCGAATTCGATTTGCTGCGGCTGCATGTCCATTTCACATTCACGGACCACCCATTCATAAAGCGGGCGGTGGTCTTCAAATTCTGTGGTGCAAAGAGAATGAGTCACGCCTTCGATCGCATCTTCAAGCGGATGAGCAAAATCATACATCGGATAAATGCACCATTTATCGCCTGTGTTATGGTGAGACGCATGAGAAACACGATATAAAACAGGGTCACGTAAATTTAAATTTGGCGATGCCATATCGATTTTAGCCCGAAGCACTTTTGTTCCGTCTTCGAATTCGCCTTTTTTCATCCGTTCAAACAGATCTAGATTTTCTTCTACAGTCCGGCTGCGGTACGGACTTTCTTTCCCGGGTTCTGTAAGCGTCCCGCGGTATTCGCGGATTTCCTCGGCCGACAAATCGTCTACGTAAGCGAGCTCCTTTTTGATAAGAAGCACAGCACGTTCATACATTTCATCGAAGTAATCAGATGCATACCGAAGTTCATCCCATTCATAGCCTAGCCAGGCCACATCTTCTTTGATCGAATCCACGTATTCCTGATCTTCTTTCAGCGGGTTTGTATCGTCGAAACGCAAATTCGTTTTGCCTCCAAAATCGTCGGCAAGCCCGAAATTAATGACAATTGATTTCGCGTGGCCGATGTGCAAATAGCCATTCGGCTCAGGAGGGAATCGGGTAATAACATGGTCCCGTTTGCCTGACTCCAGATCTTGTTTAATGATCGTGCGAATAAAGTTAGATGATTGTTCCAAGTGAATTCAGCCTTTCTCTGTTAAGGTCATGTATGCCTATTATATTTCACTGACCGCCCGAAAGAAAGAGCTGGACCTTATTCTTTCATTTTCGCGGTAAATTCGTCGAATCGCTCTTCTGTTTTGCCTTCAGTTTTTGTCAGCAGGCTGACGATTACAATCGCCAGAAGAGAAAACACAAAGCCTGGGAGCAATTCATACAAGAAATCTGTCAGCGCTGGCACCTTTGACCAAATGATCACAGTAACTGCACCAACCAGCATGCCGGCAAGAGCGCCCCATTTCGTCATTCGCTTCCAATACAAGCTAAGCAAAATTACTGGACCGAATGCAGCTCCAAAGCCTGCCCAGGCATAGCTGACGAGTCCTAAAATCGTATCGCTTTTTTCCCAGCCGAGCGCAAGCGCAATAACTGAAACGATTAGTACAGCCGCACGTCCGAGAAAAACAAGCTCTTTATCAGACGCATTACGGCGGACAAATGTTTTGTATAAATCTTCCACGAGCGAGCTTGATGTGACAAGAAGCTGAGAAGAAATGGTACTCATAACTGCCGCTAAAATAGCAGACAGGATAAATCCAGTGATAATCGGATGGAATAAAACTTCACCCAGTTTAATGAAAATCGTTTCCGGATCCCCAATCGCAAGGCCATTCATTGAATAATAAGCGATACCGAGAAAACCTGTAAACATTGCTCCAACGATAGAGAAAATCATCCAGCTCATGCCGATCCGGCGCGCTGCTTTCACATCTTTCCTAGACGTGATCGCCATGAAACGGACGATGATGTGCGGCTGACCAAAGTAGCCGAGTCCCCATGCAATCAATGAAACAATGCCTAATACACTTTGTCCTTCAAAAATATCCAGCATTTTTGGATCGATGGAACGCACTTCCGATACAGCTGTGCCAAGCCCACCAATTTCAATCAGCGTGACAATCGGAACAAGAAGAAGCGCCACAACCATGATAATCCCCTGTACAAAATCCGTCCAGCTGACTGCAAGAAAGCCGCCAAACAGTGTGTACGCTACAACAATAGCTGTAACAAGAATGAGTCCTGCGTGGTAATCAAGTCCAAACGTTGTATTAAACAGTACACCGCCGGAAACCATACCAGAAGATACGTAAAACGTAAAGAACACCAAGATCACAATCCCGGACACGAGACGCAGCACTCTTTTTCGGTCATCAAAGCGATTTTCCAAATAACCTGGAATGGTAATCGAATCGTTCGCTACTTCCGTATAAACGCGAAGCCGCGGCGCTACATAAAGCCAGTTTGCCCAGGCACCAAATGTTAATCCAAAAACAATCCATGCCGAACTGATGCCAGACAGATACATCGCACCCGGCAGTCCCATCAGAAGCCAGCTGCTCATGTCTGATGCACCGGCAGAAAGTGCCGTAACAGCAGGACCCAATCCACGGCCTCCAAGCATGTAGTCAGTTAAGTTAGACGTTTTTCGGTACGCTAACCACCCGATTAACAACATAGCAGCCATATAAATACCAATTGAAAACAACAACCAAAAACTCATTGAAACATCCTTTCTTGTTTTTTAAGTAACGGTAACCATTATAACGAACTAAACAAAAATGTAAAAAAAAACAGGCCTTCCGGCGCGAGTCCGAAAAGCCTTTCATTCCTATCATGTTAAGCCTTGGCAGTTTTTTTATTTTTTATTGGTTCCACCGCTGTTTTCGCAAAAAACTTAGCGTTTTGCGGGATTTGTTTTGCTTCATTCACAGTTAATGTGACCGCTTGTTTAGCATGATCAACATCTGCCATAATGTGTTCCTGGTGAACCTTTAATTCGTCTGTTTCACCTTTAATTTTATTGGTTTCTGTTTGAATACGCTGCTGTGCCTCTTTTAAATGATCTACTTTTGGCTTGATTGATTTAAACGCTTTGACTGCGGAAACCGCTAAAAAAACAAGCGCTGCCACAAAAATAGCAAGACTAATCCATCCGATCCATTCCATACATATAACCTCCTGAAATTCAGTGCTTTTTTCTACTGTACCCTGAATAAGCGCAAAAGTAACAAAAAATGTTTCGGAAACCCATTAAAACGGAAAAAAGAAAAGGGAGGTGGTTCTATGATTAAAGACCGGACAAGGTTAAATTTATCACGCCATATTTGGATTGTTCCTGGAATATACAGCATTGGTGCTCTTCTTTTGGCCAGTGTAGTAGTTTGGATTGATATTTCTCATTATGAAGAAGTGAAAGAAGTATTGCCTGACCGGCTGCTAACAAGCACCTCCTTGTCTGAGACCATTCTTGGCTCGATTGCAGGATCGCTTTTAACGATGACTTCGATTACTTTCTCTACTTTAATGGTTGTTTTAACCACTTATTCAGGCCAATTTTCACCGCGTATTTTACAGAACTTTATCCATGATAAAGTAACACTGCGTGTTCTCGGTGTGTTTATGGGTGGATTTGTTTATTCCATGTTTTCGTTATTGTTTATCCGGGAAGTGAAAGACGATGAACCTGTTATCTCCGCTGCAGTTGGCGTTTGTATCGCACTCATCTGTCTTGTTTTTTTCGCTCATTTCCTCCAGCATGTGGCCAATTCCATTCAAGTAACAAAGCTCATTGACCGTCTATCAAATGACGCAGTCGAAACAGTGGGAAAAGTGGAAACAGCAGGTGACCGGGTAAATAAACATCCGGCTGTACCGGACACAGAACCGGAACTGCTTATGGCTGGAAAAAAAGGCTATATACAATTATATGAAGCCGAAAAGCTTTTGAAGATAGCGAATGAACAAGGCTGCATCATTGAATTGACGGAACCAATTGGCACATTTGTAACGAAAAAAATGCCAATTGCCAAGCTGTACCGCACCCGTTCGTTTCCTCAGGATGTGCGTGACTATGTGAAAATTGGAGAAGAACGGACACCAGTGCAGGATGTAGAATTTGCTATTCAAAAGCTGGCTGAAATTACACTCCGTGCGCTTGCGCCAGGGGCAAATGACCCAAACACAGCTATTGACGGTATTCGCCATATTGGAATGGCGCTTGAGGAAGCCAGCCGTTTGGATGGGAAGTATGTAGTATTTGAAAACAAAGTGATCATTCCACAACGTCCGTTTGAAGAAATTTTGTATGAGACCTTTTACGAAATTTGTTATTCAGGGCGGGACCGTGTTTCTGTGCTTTTAGCTGTTTTTGATGCATTGGAAATGATTTCACATCAAAATACCCCGGCTATTCAAAAAAAGGTGCATGATTTTAGCGACTATGTTCGTGCAAAAGTAGAGGAGGATATACTAAATGAAACAGACCGGCGAAAAATTACCGAACGATTCGAGCAAATATAAGCCGGTTGGAGAGGCTTTTTTTAAATTGCCAACCTTATCACTGGCACGCAATTTGCTTGGCTGTCTTTTAGTGAAAGAATCAGAAGAAGGGATCGCTTCAGGATTTATCGTTGAAACAGAGGCATACAGAGGCCCTTTGGATCGCGCGGCACATAGCTATAACAATAGAAGAACAAAGCGCACTGAGGTTATGTTTGCAGAGCCGGGGCGTGTATATACGTACTTGATGCATACGCATTGCCTGGTGAACGTTGTGAGTGGAGAGAAGGAGACACCAGAGGCTGTATTGATCCGGGCTGTAGAGCCGTGCGATGGAGTGGAGTTAATGATCAAGCGCAGGGGAACAATGCCGATGAAAAATTTAACGAGCGGCCCCGGTAAGCTGACGAAAGCACTTGGTATTCATATGACGGATTATGGCAGGCGGTTTGATGAGCCTCCTTTGTTTATTGCAGAAGGCTTTGTGCCAGAAAAAATTGCTGCTGGTCCAAGAATTGGCATTCCAAACAGTGGGGAAGCAAAAGATTATCCATGGCGTTTTTGGGTGGAAGGAAATCCGTACGTGTCCAGATAAAAAGCAGCGGCTGAGCTGCCGCTGCTTCAAGAGTTGATAAACACGAGCATTCGCGTCCGTCAGTGTTCCAGGGAAAACAAGCTTTTTTAATCCGGATATTTTTCTTCACTGCCAGAGTTGTTTTTTGTTTTATGCTTGTCCTTTTCTTCACGCTGCTCGATTTTCAAATCCTCCAGCGGAATCGCGTCTACATTCTGCTCTTCTTCAAATCGGTCGTGCATACTTTTGTTGTCCGTTTTTACTTGTTCAGGATGATCCTTATCACGCAGATTGTTTTTGTTATCCACTCGTTTCATCTCCTAAGAAATCGTTTTTTGTACTGTAGCCTTATTTTGTCATTGTTAAACATGAGAAAAAAATGGATAATAAACAAAAACAAAGAAGGAGCTTTTATGTCAATAC
>Ga0268252_1001604_pt1 | contig 12515 bp, 15 predicted proteins | sample AgamicMgSfrz_FD_200244 | JGI IMG/M metagenome (GOLD analysis project Ga0268252, IMG submission 200244) | Agave microbial communities from Guanajuato, Mexico - Mg.Sf.rz (v2) (version 3) | ecosystem: Host-associated > Plants > Phyllosphere > Phylloplane/Leaf | place: Guanajuato, Mexico | collected... | reverse complement strand
TCTTTTATTATTCTCACCTGCTTGAAGGAATTTCTCTTCTATTTTTAGGAGAAATAAAACAGGCTACTTCCGTTTTAAATAAAGAATGGCTGTTATTTTTCCCTTCCCTATATGGTTTTGCTACCTTTGACTCCTATATAAATACGGTTGAGAATAATAAACTTGCTGAAAAAGTCCAGAAAAACTTCTTTGAGAAAACGTATCAACATCCAAGCTTTTGTATTGCGAAAGGAAAAAAGGTGGAGTGAAAACATGCAGGTCTTTTCTACATTTGAATACTCCAGTTACATAGAATTAGCTGTTTCAGAGCTAGAAAAAAAAGGGATAAAGAAAGAAGATATATTTATTGTCCCCCTTAATAATCGAACGGAAGATCGCCGGATTTTTGATAGCCTTCATCGAGCAGATGGAGTTTCTCTTATTGATCTAGGAATGGCTCTAGCCACAGCCTTTTCAGTCATTGGTGCAAGCATTGGGTTTAAACTAAGCTGGGGCCCCATCTACTGGGGAATAATTAGTGCTTTTATCGGATTTATCTTAGGACTAGGAATTAAACTATTTATGTTTAAAGTAATCAGGAAAAATCAACGGCTCTTACGCGGCAAACATTCGGAAGTCATACTCATTGTTGATTGTCATACGGTAGACGCCGGAGTAGTTGAACAAACTTTGTGGAAAAACCTTGCCTTAGGTGTTTCAAAAGTCAGATCTGATGGCTTATAAAAATAAGTCATCATCATACAATATAATGGCCAGATACAGGATGAATGAATTACTATTCAGGATTAGAGATAACTTCCTTAACGCATTGAGGGAGTTCTTCTGTTTTTAAGCTGTATACTCTTTAATTAGCATAATGTCATTTATTAGAACCAAAAAAGCTTTTAAAAAGAGCTTTTTTGGTTCTAATAAATGTTAAATGCCTTTCTACCATCCTTTTTGATTTTTTAATGTGGTAATATGAGCAATATGATGCTTTCCATGCCAAGCGTAAGTGGCTATTAATTGCTCAATCGTCACTTCCCCGTTTTCAGGATGGTGGATCATTTTCTTCAAATCTTTTTCATTAAGTGAGTTTAACACTTTATGAAGCCGCTTATGTAAAGCTGAAAAAAGTTGGAGCGAAATTTCTATGGGCAACTCATTATCAGGAAGATCCGACCAAGCCACTTCATCATATGCTTTAATAGTAGGCTCATACTCTGTTAAACCTAATTTAAAACGAGTATAAGCATTCATATGGGAGTCAGCTAAATGATGGACAACTTGACTTAATTTCCAGCCGCCTTCTCGGTAAGGCGTGGCTAATTGTTCTTTTGTCAGACCTTCTACAGCATTAGCTAATTGCTTTGGTGCATCTCCAATGTCATGAATCCATCCTTGAATATCTTCTTTCTGAATATTTTCTTTCACGGTAAATTTCCCAATAGGATATTGATTAAACATATTTTTTCCTCTCTTTCTATTTTTATTAATATCTATTATAGCAATTTTAAGTGTATATAAATTAAAAAATTCAGAATTATCTCTAAGTAAGCAACTACAATTTTAAATATAGTGTGTACTTTCAGTTACCATGATGGATCTTCTCTGCAGTACAAAGATCTGCCTTTGCTATAATTCATGATAATTATCTCCCTAAATTAGGCCGCTTTTAATTAAAACAATAAACATATGGATAAACTTGCCGTAAAATTAAGTTGAGGTGAGTAAATTGAGCAGTGATTATAAAAGCTATTTCTACAAAAAGTTCTTTTTAATATATTTTATTACCGTTTCCTTATTTATTATCGTTGATATTATAGAATCAAGAAGAATTACACTTTTTTCTTTTGGAGACAGCTGGAATTTCATTTTGTATCAAATTGGTTTTTGGTTAATTTCTATTGGCTTTTTTAGTGCATTCATTGCAAACTTATTATAGAAAATGAAAAAAGATAAGTAATCAATAGGAATCAAAAACCGAAAATATATGGTAATATTAAACATATAATCGCTATAAAGGATGAAGAATTATGATTAGAAAATATTCGAGCATAGGCTCTATACTATTTTTAATATTAGCCTGTTGTTTCTGGTTCTTTAGTGGTAACTTATTTTCCATGAATGGTTTCTGGGGAGGAAATATCTTATTAGGACTGTTTGGACTTTCCCTTATATTAGCTATTATCGGAAAAGGGATATTGAGAGTCTTAAGTTTAGTTGGGTTATTAGGAATAACTATTGTTGTTTTTCTATTTGCTATTGGTTTGAATGGTGGATAATTCTAAAAAATATTATGCATATGTTATTCGCTTCTAGTTAATATCATACCAGTTTTTGGTACTAAAAAGGAATCTTCAATTGAATACCCCTTTTTTGCTGTTTATTCATTAACTCAGGATATAGTCCAGACAAATCTAGTTATTATCATACTGCTTATAGAAACTAAAAAGCTTGGAACCACCGTGGTTCTAAGCTTTTTAATCATTGTCTATATCGCCTTGCTTAAAAGAATTGGACAATCGAAAAAATAATGAAAGAAAGACATATCGCCAAAATCATTTTTTCTGACGAAAGATTTTTAAAAATTACGCCCAAGCACATTATTAATCACACTGCATCTGTCATTATATATAAATTGGATGGAGTAATTTTATTTTCTAAAATTAAGTATGGATGGCACTTCATTAAAGCCAGTTTAAGAACTTCTGGCACTCTCTCTTCATCATACACGCATACTAAATATAATCCGCCGTTATTTACTAATTTGTCTGCTTCATTTTCAAACTCTTCTAAAATAGGTATAATCCCTTCTTGCTGTCCCCATTCTACATGAGCCCATATTTGAAAAGACGTATTGTTTTTATAGAAAGGATCTAAATGTTTAGAAAGATGTTCAAAAATTATGGAAGGCTGAAAACTTCCACTTGAACAGTAATAGTCAAAATTATTAATGGTATGTATATATGTTAATTGGTCTTTAGTTAAAATTCCCTCTAATCTTTTGAAAATCAGCGGAATTAGTCTTTCACTTTCTATAACTAAAGTATGTCTCTCCTGTTCAATCCCCGACACAATATAAGACACAAGGTTATCTAAGTAACTTCTCATATCGTCAATATTATAGTAAATATGAACGCTTTCATTATTCTGTATCAATTGAGCAAACTGATTTTTCAAGTGTGTACGCTCCCTTATATAAAATGAACCTAAATGTTAAGACTCTTAAACTAGTAAATTGTCTATTCGTTAGAACAATTCTACGCTTTGCATTCTTGTCTGTCAAAACTAGACGTTTTCCCCTTTGTTTTAGGGTATACGGCTGTTTTTTAGAATAGTGTACCTATGTTGTAAACGAGATAACGTTTACGCCGGTTATTTTGGCGCTTTGACTAAAGAATACTATACCCTGCTCAAGTACGATTAAAACTTAACCAGAAATAATTACAGAATTAAGTTCCCTTACCTCTTCATTAAATAAATTCTCGTGTAGCATTGATAAGAGCATTAGTCATCTATTTTTCACTTTGTATAACCTATGGAAAACCAGTTACTACAAAATACAAAGAAAAAACGCCACTTGCTTTAATAAATGGCGTCTCTTCTTTTAGAATATCTGAGTAAAGGCTACAATTAAAATCGTAATCCCGCTTATCAACGTTCCAAATTGACTCAATGTAAATTTCCCAATTTGAACATTTGCTGCTTTTTTCCCCACCATTACTCCTAGCCATACGGTGATAAAACTGCCAAATGCTGATGTAAGCGAAATAGCTAAAGGCGATAAACCAAGTAAACCCGCTCCTAGACCGTTTGTAAGTGCATTTGCTGAAAGTGCAACACCTAGGACACTGCTTTCGATCCAACCAATATATCGTACGTTTTCTTGACCACTACTATCTAATTCATCACTTCTGTTATTTCTTTGAGATCCAACTAATAAAATAATGCGAATCCCGATTAGCGTTAATAATACGACGGCTACAATAACATGGAACACCCCTGGCAAGATGGTTGAAACCCACCTGCCAAACATAATCCCCACCATGCTAAAGAGGAAACAAATAGCCGCTATCAGTAAATTAGAAAGCCATTTTATCCTTACCTTTCGAACTCCGTATGATATTCCTACACCGAAGTTATCTATACTCGATGATAGTGCAAAACCTAATATGAATAACCATTCCATTTTGTATTCTCCTTTTGTTGATAATGTTGAGGAGATTTGCTTCCTTGTTGCATATATTGTTGATAAACCTTCAATAAAATGATTACTGCGCGTTGAAAAATATAAAGAGGTGAACCGCTATGTCTAACATCCAAAATGATCAAAGCCTTGGTTTGTTGTTAAGATCTTTATTAAAGGAAAATGATTTATCTATGCGGAAACTTAGCTCACTTACGGGGATTGATACGGCAACTATCTCACGGATTATAAATGGAAAACAGCAAGCAAATCTACATCATTTAAAACAATTTGCGCACTATTTAAATACTCCTCTTGAAGCATTAATTGACCCTGCTGGAGCTGCTTCAAACCATACAGAAAATGAATTAGAAACAGGCATTCATTACTCCATTGATAAAATTCAAGAAATACTTAAATCTTTTAATATAGTAGATACAAACTTTACGATTGAGCGTGTCGAACAAGAACTAACAAAATATAAGCAATATGCACAGACAGACGAAGGACACAGGATGATTTGTAATAACTTTCAAACCAAAATAGAGCAAGTCGGCAGCGTCGGAACCTTTATTGATCAATTAAAGCAAATGTATCTTGAATATTGTGATGAAAAAACATCAGCTGCCAAGCGCTCAATATTGGGAAGTGCGCTACTGTATTTTATTTTGCCTACCGATATTATCCCAGACTATGTCTTTCCAATCGGCTATTTAGACGATGCAATAGCTGTACAACTGGTAATGAATCAACTTGCGGAATAACAACGGCTTTCTATTAAGTGAAATGAACGCAGCATACCGCTCTCTATTTATTGTGAAAATGGAACTTTTTCTTGATCATGACGATGAGAAGGTAAATATTCTATTGCTTTCTTTAATTTAAATACTTCCTTTGGCGCAATCTTTTTAATCACTTTTTCTTTTTTGCATAGCTCATGGTTACACCTATGTGCACACATACCTAAAGGGATTTTTTCTCCTAAAAATGGATCTATATAAAATCCATTTTCAAACAGCTTACTTTTAATAACATTTTCATTTTGCAATCTGCAGCAAGTAACGCAATAGTACATTCGTTTTCCACTCTCTTTCTTATATTTGATTTTGAAACATCTTATGAGAACTCATCAACAGAAGTGCTTGTTTCTACATTAAAAGTTGAAAAAATCTCAACAGGCGTTGAAGAATACTCAACACACGTCAATTACAAACATATAGTTTAATAATGACAGCATGAAGAGTGTCATACTTTGAGGAGGTATAATGATGAAAACAAGAGGTGTTGTGAACGCTGTAATTGGGATTTGGTTTGTTATTGCACCTTGGATGCTTGGTTTTTCATATGATGCAGGAGCTACTTCATCGAGTATTGTATTTGGAACCCTTCAAGTGATCACGTCTTTTTGGGGAACTACTAAACCAGGATGGAATTCATGGCAAAATTGGATTTCACTTATTAGCGGATTATGGTTTGTCCTGTTTCCTTTTATTTATTCATTAACAGATGGTGTACTTTGGTCTAGCATCATACTTGGGTTAATAACCATACTATTTAGTTTATGGAGCTTGAGCTCTAAATCAAAACTAAAAGCTGTTAGTTAAAGAACGAATAATATTCCACTTTTTGCTTAAACTACTCAAGATACCGCAACGTATCGACTATGTGAGAATAATTCTCCTAGCAGAAAAGCTCCCTACGGAAATAGGGAGCTTTTTCTGCGTTAAAAAAAGTGATGATTAATTTTATCTTCAACTTTTTTTTACATATCTTTATACGCGTCATCCTCAAGATATCCAATACTTCTAAATAGTAAATGATCTACCGTCTCATTTCCCATAAAATCAAATATTCTATAAAGTTAGTTCCTCACACATTATTCAGCTAGCTGTTTTAAATAGTTACGAAGGCGAATTTTCGGATTTAATTCTGTATTTGTAATATGCTTTACATAGCGAATTGAACTTTGAATAATATCATAGTCACTAATTTTATTTGCACGATACTCGACAAAAGGAGGAAGATAGCTCATCCCAACTAAACTAGCAGATGCTTGGAACGGCTTTGTTAATTCGCTTACTGAAAATAAATTATACCCGCCCGCTTGATAAGAATGTTCAGGTGAACCGATAGAAATAGCCAATACCCATTCCTTTCCTGTCAGCTTCGTTCCACCAGGACCATGAGCCCAGCCAAAGGTAAACACTTCATCAAACCACTGTTTTAAAAGTGGCGGACTGCTATACCAGTACAGTGGAAACTGAAAAACAATACGATCATGGGCAAGAAGCAGCTGTTGTTCAAATTCCACATTAATAGGCTGATCACAATATGTTTCATAAAGGTCATGAACTGTTAGATCCGTTTCATTCAAAACTGATTCCTTCCACTTTTTATTTACTCGGGAAGATTCAATATTTGGATGTGCAATGAGCACTAATGTTTTCATATCTAGACCTCCTTGTTATTTTTGGTATGATTATATTGTATATTTTGTAATAAATTAGAGGAAGTACGCACATTAATTAAACATAGTATAAAACTGTATACTACAGGGAGTGAAAATGGATGAGAAACCAAAAAATAGGATTTAATTATCCCCCTACTAAAGTCGGGTGCCCGGTCGAAACCACATTAGACGTAATAGGAGGAAAATGGAAAGGGATTATACTTTATCACCTTATCGATGGAAAGAAACGTTTTAATGAGTTCCGAAAACTGTATCCTGCCATTACACAGCGGATGCTGACCTTACAATTAAGAGAATTAGAAAAGGACGGGATTGTCCACCGTGAGATCTATAAAGAAATTCCTCCAAAAGTAGAGTACTCCCTAACCGAATTTGGAAGATCTCTCGAACCAATCATTTTACTTATGAAAGAATGGGGAGAAACACATAAGAATAGAATTATTAGTGCGAGAACAGTAGAAAAAGAAGAAATTTAAACATGGAATATATTAATTAATAGATTAGTGTGTTTGAGGTATGGCCTATACCCGAGTAGAGTAGTTACCGCAATATAAGTTCTCGGTAGAAATAAAAAGCAGACCTTTAGTTAAAGATCTGCTTCTTTTCTTTAACAAAAACTAAATATGTTCCCGCTATGAATATGATGCGCAAACCTATAAAAACTAACCAGTACGTTAAAGGGAACTAGATGAAACTGTCATAACGCAAGTAGTATTTAAATTTAAAAACATGTTAAAATCTAGTAGTTATTTATACTGAGATACGTATAAATAAACCCTTACAAAAAAGCAGCCTCGCTTGCCAATGCCGAGGCTGCTTTTTCTTATTTTTTAAGGACTTTTGTCTTAAAAATGGACGTATGCCCTGCGAACAAATACTTAGAAATTACATATTATAATATATCTTCTAAGTGAAGGAGGTATGCTATTATAGAAAACTTAGTTAGCTATATTAAAGATTTAGGCTTTCCAATTGCCCTATCTTTTTACTTACTTGTTCGCATTGAAAGCAAATTAGATCGAATTACAGAGCTGCTTCAAGTTCTTATTGAAAAAAAGGACAAGCAATAAACAGACTGCTATTTTTATACCCAAAGCGAACTCGTGCCTTCGCTTTCAAGATGCAGTACGTTCACTTCTGTTCCTTTATCATACCTATGCTCTCCACCTGGAAGAACAATCAGCGCGTTTGCTGCAGCTAATGACGAAATAGCGCCTGACTTGTCCATGCCAACAGGCGTTACTAAGAGCCTTCCGCCTTCGTCTGTAATTTCTCCTCGCACCATTCTTGTGAATGCGTTAGGCTCTTTAAAACGACCGTTTAACACCGCTTTTGTTTTATGTAAATGAGGCCGTGGTGAATGCAAAAAGCTGCGAACAATTGGACGAACAAACAGTTCAAAACCGACATAGCAAGCAGATGGATTTCCTGATAGTCCAAACAGCAGCTGTCCGTTTCGTTCTGCAACTGTTGTGACGCTTCCTGGGCGCATCGCAATTTTGTTAAACAGCACATTAGCACCAAGCTTTTCATAAATAGCCGGCAAATAATCATAGTCGCCAACGGATACCCCGCCGGTTGTTAGTAGAATGTCCACTTCTTCAAGAGCTTTTTCTACCGCTTCATAGCAGCGGTCAAAATCATCTTCAAGTTTCCCTAAATATTTCGGAATTCCCCCGCTTCTTACGATTTGCGCGAGTGCCATATAGGAGTTGCTGTTGCGGATTTTTCCTGGTTCTAACGGCTCGTTCACATCAAGCAGTTCGCTGCCCGTTGTTAAAACCCCAACAACCGGCTGCTTCACGACAGCGACATCCGCATAGCCAAACGTAGCTAAAAAAGCGGTGACGCCTGGATTAATGCGCGTTCCTTTGGAAACAAGCACGTCTCCTTTTTTTGTTTCTTCTCCTTTTAACGCAATGTGTTCCCACTTTGAAGCTGGCCGGCTTAACGCCATATATGTTTTCCCGTCTTTTTCATACGAAGTTGTGACTTCAAGCATCACAACCGCATCACATGAATGAGGGACCTGCGCTCCTGTCATAATACGCACCGCTTGAAATGGCTTTACATCTTCTTCAAAAACAAAGCCTGCACCGATTTCACCTACTACTTCGAACTCCACAGGATGTTCACTTGAGACTTCTACGCAGTCTTGCGCTCGAACCGCAAAGCCGTCATAAAGCGATTTATTAAAATGAGGCACGTTTTGGTCGGCGATAATATCTTCTCCTAAATAGCGTCCGTAGCTTTCGGTGATCGATAAGCGTTCGATGCTGCCTTTTCTTTTATATGTCATGACTTTTTCAATTGCTTCAGGAATTGAAATGGGTGTTCTGCTTTCTAACATACATTCTTCACTTCCTTTATGTCTGTTCACTTTTTACGCTATGGTGTAAAATCATAGCATATCTCACTATTTCTATCATACAACAAAATTTACTGAAAAAGGATGAAAACACCGATGTCTTCTTTTACACATTTTAATGACCAAGGCCGTGCCAATATGGTCGATATTAGCGAAAAATCTATCACTCGCCGCGTCGCAACGGCTCGTTCAAGCATACTCGTTAACAAAGAAATTCACGAAGCCATTGTAGAACATAAGATCGGAAAAGGCGACGTCCTTGCTGTCGCACAAGTAGCGGGAATCATGGCAGCAAAACGCACGTCTGACATTATTCCGATGTGTCACCCTCTTTTATTAAAAGGCGTAAACCTTTCATTTGACTGGGATACAAGTAATGATCAGTACCGTTTATTAATAGAAGCAACTGTTAAAACGGAAGGCTCAACGGGCGTTGAAATGGAAGCTTTAACCGCTGCTTCTGCCTGCGCTCTAACCGTTTATGATATGTGCAAAGCCATTGATAAAGGCATGATTATCGGCGAAACGTATCTGCTTGAAAAATCTGGCGGCAAAAACGGTGACTATAAACGCATGGAATCGTAAAGGAGGTACATAATGAGCGTACACGAACATAAATCTAAAGCAACTCAGCCCGTTCGCTGCAAAGTCATTACGGTATCAGACACACGTACGAAAGAAACCGATAAAAGCGGCGCGCTAATGATCCAGCTTCTGAAAGAACACGACATGCAGATCGCTTCCTATGAAATTATAAAAGACGACCAAACGTCGATTCAACAAGCCATACTTGCTGGCTGCAGTGATGAGAACATTGACGTTGTTCTCACAAACGGCGGGACGGGCATCACAAAACGAGACGTCACCATTGAAGCCGTTCAAGCGCTTATTCATAAAGAAATCGTTGGGTTTGGCGAGCTGTTTCGCATGCTGAGCTACACCGAAGATATTGGCAGCGCTGCGATTATGAGCCGGGCAATTGCCGGGACGATTAACGAAAAAGCCGTTTTTTCTACACCAGGATCAAGCGGTGCGGTTCGTCTAGCGATGACCAAGCTGATTTTGCCTGAACTTCGCCATGTTGTGTGGGAATTAAACCGCCAGCGCTGACAAAATGCCTATGCACACGCATAGGCATTTTCATTAATCATAGTCTTTATGTACCCACTCATCTTCTGGAATACCTAAATCTTCTCCAGAAAAACGCTCTTCTTTAAACGGATCTCCTCTAAGATGAAAGCCGTTTTGCTCCCAAAAGCCAGGATGATTTTCATCAATAGCTTCAAAGCCTCGAAGCCATTTAACACTTTTCCAAAAGTACAAATGCGGAACAACCAATCGCAGCGGATATCCGTGCTTAGCTGTAAGCGGCTCTCCGTTAAAGGAATGAGCGAGAAGAATATCGTCTCTCAGTAAATCTTTTACTTCAATGTTTGACGTATAGTCATTATCTCCGTGCAGCATGATGTATTTACTTTTCAACTCCACGCCAACTGCTTTTAAAAAGTCGGTAAACAGCACGCCCGTAAATTCATTATCAAGCCTTGTCCATCTCGTTACGCAGTGAATATCACAATTCACTGTTGTTTGCGGCATGTCCAATATATCTTGATACGAAAGCGTCACTTCTTTGTCTACCAATCCAAATACCCGAAGCGTCCACTCCTCTAAGTTATACTCCGGCACATCGCCTTCATGTAAAATAGGAAAGCGCTCCGTTACTACCTGGCCTGGAGGCACTCGTCCTTCATACTTTGGGTCAACTTCCGGTGTTTTCATTCGTTTAATACGGTCTGCTTTGTTCAAATTATCACCTCGTTGTTTTTTGTACATAAAAAGCCCTTCCTTAAATAAATAAGGAAGAGCTTCGTTTCAGCTTCTTCCTTATCTCTAAGAGCAGCGTGCTCTTAAGGATTTGGCACCATTCTGTCATAGACAGCGGTTGCCGGGTTTCACAGGGCCAGTCCCTCCACCTCTCTTGATAAGGAAACAAATTGTATTTGTTTTATGTAATAAAGTCAGTATTAAGCTTTTTGTCATAATTGTCAATATTATTTTTCTTTTTCACAAAAAAACTTTAAAAACAGATCGGGTTATAAGGTTTTAGTCTACTAAAATACCATGTAAAGCCTTTACCCTTCTCCCTCAATCATCGTATACTTCCTGGCAAATCGCTTATAGTAAATTTGCTGATTCTCTTGTCCATAGTTAAAAACAAGTCGGTTATGATCAATATCTTTTTCTTTTAGCACATAACCTTTTTTATTCATCAGTTGAATATATTCATCTAAATGTCCTTTTTTCACCATATAGTGAAGTGCATCATCTGAATCCGTAGTCTCTGCTACATCTTGACTTCCCACTTCTAATTTGAATACGGCTTTTGCTGTTTGAATCAGACGGTAGTCTCCAAACACTCTTTCCCAATTTAATAGCAGCAGCGCGCCGAAGATTATTATACATCCTCCAGTCGTTACGGTTAGTACAAATCGTTTTGACACTACTTTCTCTCCTTTACATTCTTTTTCTTCTATTTAATACAATAGATTGCCCTAAACTTGTTTTTACGCCAAGTCCTAGATACACGGCAGCACCTAAAGCAATTGAAATACAAGATGTGCTAATCGCAAGTGAAGATGCAGACAGCTTATTTTCTAAAAAATAGTGAGAAGTATAATTGCCGATAATCACAGCAGCTGACATCACACTTACTAATAAAACAGGTGTCAACGCAGCTTGTCCCAGTGATTGAACTCGGTAAGAAATGGATTTTTCAATTAAATAAAAGTTATATATAACCGATACACCATACCCTCCGTAAGTCGCGACAACCGGTCCAATTTCTTTTAAGCTTGAAACCAACAGTACGTTTAATACTATCTTCACAACAATCCCTAAACCCAAGCCTAAGATTACCTTCTTTTGCTGGTTAATCCCTTGAAGAATCGCGGCTGTTACGGTGAAAAGAGCAAATAAAATAGCAGCAGGCGCGTACCATTGTAAAACAACCCCACCGATTTCAGGACTGTTTTTCGTACCGAAAATCATCATATATACCGGCTTGCCTAATAAACAAAGGCCCACGGCAGCAGGAAGAGTAAAAAATAACAGCAGCTGCAGCGTTTTTGTAATCTTGCCCTTTACTTCTCGTAAATTTCCTTGCACAAAAGAAGATGTAATGCCCGGAATCAGTGACATGCTGAAGGCAGTCGCTAACGATACTGGCACCATCACCAAAATCTGGGCTAATCCAATGACGGAGTTGATCGTTTCGGCTTTAGCTTGTCCATATCCTATTGATTGAAAGAGCATGTTAATCGTAAACGTATCAATATTTTGATAGATAGGAATAGCTAAACCAACTAATACAAACGGAACGGCGTACGTTACAAGCTCTTTGAACATTGAAGAGAACGAAACGGATTTATTATTCTTTCCGCTGTTCACTTCTTTCATAATCAACCGCTTGCGCTTCAAATAAACCGCTCCAAGAATCCCAATTCCCCCTA
>Ga0268252_1001601_pt1 | contig 12531 bp, 15 predicted proteins | sample AgamicMgSfrz_FD_200244 | JGI IMG/M metagenome (GOLD analysis project Ga0268252, IMG submission 200244) | Agave microbial communities from Guanajuato, Mexico - Mg.Sf.rz (v2) (version 3) | ecosystem: Host-associated > Plants > Phyllosphere > Phylloplane/Leaf | place: Guanajuato, Mexico | collected... | reverse complement strand
TTCAAGTTCTGAAATAGCTTGGCTAAGACTGGGCTGTGTAATAAATAGCTGCGAAGCTGTCCTTGTAAAATGTTCCGTTTTAGCTAATAATCGAAAATATTGTAATTGTTTAAGATTCAAACGTGCCCATCCCTTTCAAAAGGATTAACCTCACAAAGATATGTTATTAATCACTTTTTATTTTTTCTTTCTTCTCTTTTTATTATTTTACTATGATGTTTCAAATACAATAAATTTTCACTAGATTGATCTAAAGTGGTTCTTTATTAACATAAAAATCAAATCTAAATATGTAAAAGTAGATTTGATGCTAACTGTAAGAACAAAAAAAACACAAACCACTATATATGGTTTGTGTTTTTGGAGCTAAGAAATAGCAATAAAAGAAAGATTGTCTAATAACATGGTAACAATTTAACGCTTTAAAGAATTATTGTATTCATAAAAATTTTACAGAAAATATATAAGCATTTAATGTTAACACATTTTAAATGATGTAATCTTTATTAAAAACACAAGATGAAAGTTTTTCGTATAAAGGAGTAAATGAATAAACTTACTTATAAAAAATATAGTTTCATTATCTACTCTACCTGACGACAAATAAGTATTTTTTCGATTTATACATATAAGAGACAAAGTGTTACAACATATGATTAAAAAATAAAAGTTACAATATGCTTTTATATAAATACAATTTAATTTTATTAATAGAAGTAATAGCTAACGTATTTTATTAAAAATAGTTATATCATTTACCTATATTATAGAAAAAGTTCATATTTGTCGTCACTTAGTGTAAATGGTAAAACCTTAATAATAAATGAAATAATTTAATGTTTACTTAACTAACAATAAAACGGAGACAAGGTTATTTTCTATAAATGTAGTGAATGACAACATTTGTTTTTAAAGTTATATGTATATGAATCTATAAATCTGGCCAGACTAATAATGTATTCCCCCTATTCCAATAAATTTGAAAACCCTTTGCCTATATGGGCAAAGGGTTCTTTTTTTATGTAAATATTTCTTAAGGTGCAAATCCTTGAAAACTAATAGTAAGATATATACCAAACGAAATAGCACATAAAGAAACAAAATGTAATGTTACAAAAGGGATTTTCTGTTTACCTTTGATAAAAAAAGAATAAATAAACCCGAGGATTGTAACTAAAGTTAAAATAGGTACAGTAATCTTAATTACAACACCAAAAATATTCGCTGTAACAACTGATAAAAGAAACAAGACAATTATAACTACATATAAAATTATCGAAGTGACTAAAGAGGCTATTGATACCTTTAAAGCATTTTTAAAAAAGTTCTCCATATAAATTCCTCCTATTTTTAGCACTGCACATTTACTATAATACACACTGGAATAGGAAACAATTACCTTTTACCTTTAAGTATAGTTTATTTCTAGTTCACATGGTGTGATTTATCAGAAATAAAAAAGCCTTTGGAAATTACAAAGGCCTTTGAAAAAATTATTTAGTTAAACTTAAAGAACGTTGTCTATTCACTACCTCAATTGTTTGAATGTGTCGGCCATCAAGTTCTTTCACAATAAACTCAAATTCATTATAAACAAGTGCTTCATTTAACTTAACGTCTATCTTTTGGGATAAGATCCACCCACCTATGGTATCAATCTCACCATTAATAATATTAGTTCCCATTAGAGTATTTACGTCTTCTACTAATACTTTTCCATTAAAAATGTAGTGACTTTCGCCAATCTTTTGTCTATCAAGTACTTCATCGGAATCAAATTCATCACGTATTTCCCCAACAATCTCCTCCAAAATGTCTTCAACTGTTACCAAACCAGCTGTGCCTCCGTATTCCTCAAGTAAAATTGCCATATGAATACGTTCCTTTTGCATTCTTCTCAATAACTTATTAATAGAGTATGATTCAATGACTTGAATCACTGGTTTAACATAGGGGCTAACTAAATTACCTCGTAAAGTGTTATCAAATGCTACATCACTTAAGACTTCTTTTATATTCACAATACCTACGATTTGATCTTTATTTCCATTAAATGTTACTGGGTAACGAGTATATTGTTCTGATGCAGCCATTACTAGAAATGAATCAATTGTATCATCTTCGGAGATGGTTATGATCTCAGTTCGTGGAATCATGATTTCTTTTGCCAAACGTTCATCAAATTCAAAAATATTGTTTACATACTTTAGCTCACTTTGATTAATGGCACCACTCTTATAACTCTCGGCTAGAAGAAGACGAAGTTCTTCTTCTGAATGGGCTAACTCGTGCTCTGATGCAGGTTTTAATCCAAAAAGTCCAACTAATAACCGAGCAGATCCATTTAAGATCCATATAAATGGATACAAGATCTTATAAAACCATATGATTGGAGCTGAAAATAACAATGTGACAGCTTCTGCTTTCTGTATAGAAAACGTCTTAGGCGCTAATTCACCTACCACAACATGAAGGTATGTCATCACAATAAAAGCAATACCAAACGATAGAAGGTGTGTAAGTGACTCATTTAAATCTAATCTCATAAAGATTGGACTTAGCAGCCTTTGTACTGTAGGTTCACCAAGAACACCTAACCCCATTGCTGTTACTGTAATACCTAATTGACACGCAGATAAATATTCATCTAAATGCGTAATGACTTTTTTAGCAGAGATAGCACCTTTTTTTCCTTCAGCTACAAGTTGATCAATCTTAGAGCTTCGTACTTTTACAATCGCAAATTCTGTGGCTACAAAGAAACCAGTCAATCCAATTAATACTGCTACTAATAACAAGTTTATTATGTCCAATTAGTTATCTTACCTAAGTAAGATCTACACCTCCAATAGATTTAATGACAAATGCATTATGTAGAAACATCTACCTATCTATGCTTCTTTTAAAATGACTCGTTGTAAAGGAACACCACCCATGCTTATCGTCTTTTCAGATAAAGTATATTTCTGATGATCGACTAATAAGGTATGGGTATCAATAACCTCACAGGTCGTTCCTTTGTTCTGAAAATGTTTTACTACAGCTTTCTTTAAATCAGTTAGGTTGTAGTATCTTTCTTCAAAATCAATAACAATTTTCTTTTTTCCAAATAACCCAAACATCCAAATCCCCTCCTATATGCTTATACGATTCATATGTATAAAAGTTCCATATATTTTCATATATTTCATTTGTATATGCGTATTTGAAATTGATATAGCAGATATTCCAGGTGTATTTTTGTTATTTATTGTTAATTTTGGTATATCATTTAATAAATAAGTAAATGGGGGATGAAAAATGAGTTTACTAATAGTAGGTATCATTATTATTTTGTCGGTCGTTGCAGACTATTTTATTTTTGATCACGACGATAAAAGATGGGGGTGGCTAAAAGGATATTCTAAACCTGTAAGAATAGGGATTATCAGTCGTTACTTAGTCATTTCATTTACTATTTACTTTGCTTTAAGCCTTAAATATATCTCTTAAGGTTTAAAGTCTTTTTTTATATTCCACATAGATCTCTCATTAGGATAAAACGTGTTATCGGTATCAAAAAAGACCTTAAAGTTTAAGGTCTTTTCAGTGCATATATCTAAAGAGTTATATTTGTAGTCCTTTTCTTTCCTGTATGTAATCTATCAGTATTTGGCGTTCGTCCTCAAATAACATTTTTAAGTTACTAATCTCAGATAAAGGTTTCCAACAAATATCTAATATCAACTCATCTGGATCTTGGATTTTCCTTTCTCCACCTAACAATTTCACTTCGAAATACTCTATATGGACATTTACATCATAGGTGACTGTATCACGTTCACATATTTTATCAATGATCGAAATCTTGTATCCCGTTTCTTCCCAAACCTCTCTTATACAACATTCTTCATATGTCTCAGAGCCTTCTATACCGCCTGAAGGTACTGACCATAGTTCTGGCTGATTCGGCTTCTCCTGGGCTACCATTAATATTTCATTTTGGTCATTTATACAAATTGCAGCAGCGCCTCTCCACTTAGTCATTTGACCTCCCCACTTTCTTTTGCAAAATTATACATCTACTTTTAACATAACAAGATAAATAAAAGTTATTATCTAATATCTAGACACAATAAATGCCTGTACGTAAAATTAAAGATGAAATTGTATATTTCTGTAAAAGGAGGATGGGTATGAAAAATTATATAGTATCGATAAGGCCTCAGTCTCAGATATAAAAGGGATTACTAAATTAAGAGTAGCTTTACTTAAGGAAGTAGATGAAATTCAAACAAAGGAAGAAGAGGCCAAAATTATAAGTGCTACTAAAAACTATTTAGAAACTGAAATTCCCAAGCATAATTTTGTTTCTTACATAGCTAAAAGTGATGAGGAAGTAGTAAGTGTAAGTGGAGTATCTTTTTTTAAAAGACCACCATATTTAGATAATTTACAAGGTGTCGAAGCTTATATACTTAACATGTATACCTTACCCAACCACAGAAGCCAGGGCCTAGCTAGACAATTACTTGAGAAATGCATTGAAGAGTGTAAGAAGAGAAATGTAAAAAGAATTTGGCTACATGCTTCTAAGGATGGTGAACCCTTATACAAAAGTATGGGCTTTAGTTCTAAGGGTAGTGAGATGGAATTATTCCTATAAAAACAATGTATAATCCATACATCTTTAGTTAACATAGTGTAATTTATCGGAAATAAGTAATGGCATCTTATTAGATAAGGTGCCATTACTACTGAACTTAAACGCTCTTTAACTTCTTTTGTTTAACTAACCCATTCTTATATTTCTCTTGGAACTTATTTAACATAGAAATGTTTGTTAATACTCCCATAGCTAACATTAATAATGTAAGGGAGGATCCACCATAACTCACAAAAGGTAAAGTTACACCTGTGATAGGTAAGATACCGGTTACTGCTCCAAGATTAACGAACACTTGAATACCAACCATAACTGAAATACCTATAGCTAACAGTGCTCCAAAAGGTTCCTTACACTTTTTTGCTATGATTAGACCTTTTACAATAATAAAAAGTAATAGCCCTAAGACCATAAGCACTCCCCAAAAACCTAACTCTTCAGCAATTACAGCCATTATAAAATCTGTGTGAGATTCAGGTAGATAACCTGCTTTTTGAACACCTTGTCCCAACCCTTGTCCTGTTAACCCCCCCGTTCCTATAGCCAAGTAGGAGTTAACCAGTTGATATCCATCTCCTTGCTGATTCGCAAAAGGATGGAGGAAACCCGTGAAACGGGCTAAACGAACAGGTGAAAAGACAGTAGCAATATGTCCTGTTATTAATAAAACGAATAGCATAACAACAATGCCTATTATTCCTAATAAGGCAATCTTTATCATTGATTTTCTTGAGATACCTGAACATAAGACAATAGTTGCGACGATACCTAAGATAAGAAGAATACCACCATAATCAGGCTGCATCGCAATTAAGAAACAAATAAAAAGCACAATGAAAATAGGTGGAATAATAGAACGTTTTAAATCATTGATATACTCTTGCTTATTTTTAAAAACGGCTGCTAAATATACGATAACCGTGAGTTTGGTTAACTCCAGTGGTTGTACCCTAATTGGACCAAGTACGAGCCAACTTGTTGCATTTCCTGCTGTATGCCCAAACACAAGTACCAAAGCCAAAAGTACAATTACAGTTACTAATAAGATTTTTAATACTTTTTTCTCCTGATATATTTTATAAGGAATAAAAGCCGTCATACAAAAAAAGAAAAACCCTGCTATAAGAGCAAGTTTTTGCTTTTGATAAAAGTAATCTCCTGCCACTCCGTATCGACTAATAGCTGTTACCATACTTGCACTGTAGACCATCACTAAACCGATAAGGCATAGAACAACTAAAGCTGCAATGAACTTGTAATCGTAACACCTTATAATTTTCTTAAACATAAAACCTCCTCATTTCTTGTAAATATAGAGAATTATAATTCCTTCAAAAAAAGATACTCAATAAATTATATAAACCAAAGCCCGAACTTGCTGCTATTACCGTAATCCCTGTTGTTTTATTTCGTGTAGTTAAATAATAGTTTACAGCATGTAGTATAAAAGCAATGGAGACAACAAGAATGGCTGCTTCATACCAAACAGAACTATTTAGATACCATCCTAAGCTCATAAAAATAAGAAGAAGGGCTAAAGAGATACCCCTTATTTTACTTTCTGTAACAACATCTACGTACTTCATATAACACTCCTATTACTCTATAGAATTACATATATCTACTTTGGTGCTAGTAAATAGTCAAATTTCCTTTAGAAATGGACTACTTATTAAGGTATATCTAGAAGTAAGGCTCTTATAAGAGATTTCTGTGAAAGTATTTCCTTTTTTCAACAAAAGTGTGCGATGTTTATCGTCTTTTTCTGTTAAGACGTACCCTTTCTTTTTCATCATTTCGATGTACGTATCCAAATGTCCTTTAGGTACCAAATACATAATATTATTATCAACATCTGTCGTTTCAGCTATATCCTTATCTTTAAATTCTAATTGGTACATCGCTTTAGCATTTGCTATAGGTCTAGTGTCACCAAAGATATGCTCCCAGTTAATAAAAATAACAGAGAGTACTATAATGGTTGATATAAGAATAGCTAAAAACAATACCAAAACCTTTTTTATTTTATTCATTATTCTTTCCTTCCAGAGACGCTTGTTTATGCATTTTTCCTTCTTACCAAGACCTCTCTTAACATTTTTGTTTTCAAACTCATTCCTATATATACAATCCCCCCCACAAAGACACAGAATAGAGCTGTAGTAATAGCTAGATGATACGTACTAAGTTTTGTTGCTAAATAATTCGTTACAAGATAGTTCGCTATTAATACGACTAGAGACATCACAATTACTAACGAGACAGGTAAAGCAAGTGCACGTACTAAGGGAAACAACTTGTAATTAATCGCTTTTTTTATAAGGTAGAAATTATATAAAACCGTAACCGTGTATCCTCCGTATGTAGCAAGAACGGGACCCACTTCTTTAAAGTTAGTAAGCAAAATAAAGTTTAAAATAAGTTTAATAACAATTCCTAAAAACATGCCGATAATCACTTTCTTCTGTTGGTTAATACCTTGAAGAATAGAAGCAGTTACTGTAAACAAAGCAAATAAGATAGCCATTGGAGCGTACCATTGAAGGATAACGCCACCTAAAACTGGACTATTATTCATACCAAAGATCATGATATAAATTGGCTTTCCTAGTAAACATAGACCAATGGCTGCAGGTAACGTAAAGAACATTAAGATTTGAAATGTTTTATTCATCTTTTCTTTAACTTCTTTTAAATTGCCTTTTACGTAAGAAGAAGTAATGCCTGGAAGCAAAGTCATTCCAAATGCAGTGGCTAGAGATACAGGGACCATAACTAATATCTGAGCAAGACCAATTACTGAATTAATACTCTCAGCTTGATCTTGTTTGTACCCTATAGATTGAAATAATACATTAATTGTAAATGTATCAATGTTTTGATAAATAGGTATTGCTAATCCAACAAGAACAAAGGGGATAGCATAGCTAATTAACTCTTTAAACATGGGTAAAGGCTTAATTCTTTGATTAAAGTCACTTTCTATCAATTGCTTTTTAATTAAGCTGCGGCGTTTACGATAAGTGAGTGTTAGAAAACTCAGACCAGCTATGGCACCCACAAATGCTCCAAACGTGCCAATGCCTACAGCTTCAGTTACACTATGGCCAAATTTAATAACAATATAAGCACCCAGGACAATAAAGATTACTCTTACCAATTGTTCTAAAATCGTACTTAGAGCAGACGGTCCCATAGATTGATTTCCTTGAAAATACCCTCGTAAGAGACTCATTGGAGGGACAATTAAAAGAGCAAAACTTACTAACCTGATCACGTATATAACGTCTTCTAGTTTATTTCCTGTTGAATCATGTTTACTTATAACCATTTCTGCCAAAAAGGGTGCAAGTGAATATAGAACAATGCTGGATAACACCCCTGTAAAAATCATGAGATAAAGTCCAAACTTTAATAAATCCTGTCCTGCACGATAATTTCCTATTCCATTGTACTTTGATACAAATTTGGAAACAGCAAGTGGGAGACCCATTGTAGAAATGCTCAACATTAATGTGTAGGGGCCATAGGCATACTTATATAATGCATAGCCCGAGTTACCTACTAATGCCGTAAAGGGAATAATGTAGATAAAACCTAATATCTTAGAAAAGAGAGTGGAAGCAGTTAAAAAGAACGTACCTCGAATAAATTTAGTATCCATGTGAAAATTCTCCTAATTTATGAAATAAACATATACAATTATTACATAAATTAGTAAATATTTAAATTTATATTTTAAAAATATATCCCTATTTTTTCTGTTAACATATTAGATTTTATGAGTAGAAAAATAAATAAGCTAAGAAATAAGGTTTCTCTATTTCTTAGCTTATCAAAATGCATATTTAATTTAGTTTTTTCTTTCCTTTAGCATAAATAATGATTTTATATGAATCATCTTTTACTTTGTTCTTCATATCACCTGTTTGAAGGAATTCATCAATAACTCCTTCAAGTTTATTGGCAAACTCTTTATTCTCTTCAGAATAACTTAAAGATGTATAAATAAACACCTGTGGTTCAGGATGAACAGAGTAGCCGACCATCTTCACATGATATTTATCTTTTCCTAATAAATCCTCACCGACGTCATTAATAATATTTGCCCATCGTCCGTCTTGTTCGCGTTTCTTAAGGTTTATTTTATCTACTTTTATAGGCGTTTTTTCTTCCTTATTTTTAACAAGAACATCGGTAATTATTTGCTTCATCTCTTCAATATGTTTTTCAGTATCAGGTACTTCTAGCTCCACTTTTACATCTTGATCAAATCCTCCCATATTGACAGATAACACATGGTAATTGTGTTTTTTTAATTCATTATCTATTTCTTCGTTAATCTTGTCGTATTTTTCTTGACGAGGATCAGGTTTATACTGGTATTGAGCAGGATCATATTGTGTAATTTTGACTCTATAACTATCATAATTACGTGCCTCTAACATATCTTTTGCAATTTTATTGATATCACCTTTTACACTCTTAAAGTATTTTTCAGAACCTGTTACAGATATCTCAATCTGTTTTTTTCCGCCATAATAAGTTTGACCTAAAGAATCAATTTTATATCCTTTTTTCTCAAGCTCTTGATACAATACATCGGACACAGGTTCTTGCTTAAACAACTGTCCTAAGTAAGGGATCTTAGCAGCCACTTGCGCCATTGCTGGAGAAACAAATGCTGAACTAATGAATGCACCACTCAAAATAACAAGTGCAATACCACAGTAGACAACATTTCTTAGAAGGCGATTTTGTTTCATAGGTAATATATCGTTTCCAGGCTTTACTGATTCTGATCGTTCTAATTGGTCAATGGCTTCTAAAAGTCGCTGCTTCTGTTTTAGTTTTCGGTTTGATTTCCAGACGAATTCTTCATTCAATTTTTCTAGTGAACTATTATCCATAAAAGAATTAAACCGTTTCTTCATATATATATCCATCCTTTACTAACTGCTTTCTCAAAGCAGGAATTGCCCTGAACTGTGTAGACTTTACTTTGCTTTCAGACCACCCTAAAATGGTAGCCGTATCCCTAACAGAAAAACCTTGAACTTTTCGCAGTAAAATAACCTTTCTGTGTCCATCTTTCAGCTTTTCTAACGCTTGATACAGCTCTAGAGAAGTTTCTTTAAGCTCAATCATCTCTTGAGGTAAACGATTAGGGTCTGTTTTCGACAGAATAAAACCTTTCAGAAGACTTAAAGGTTTCTGTTTTCTAAAATAATCAATGGTGACATTATGCGCAATGCGGAACAACCACGTCTTTTCACTAGAGTTTTGCTGAAAGGAATCGTAAGAAAGATAAGCTTTCACGAATGTTTCATGCGTCAAGTCTTCAGCTTGCTGATAATCTTTTATCAGCATTAAAATAAACTTTAATATGGCGTCGCTATGGTCGTCATACCAACGCTCAATTTCTTCTTTTTTTGTCTTTTCCAATATCCTGACCATCCTTTTATCCAATATTCTTTACTTAGACGAGAGTTTTTTAAAAAAAGTTGTGTTTTTTATACAAAAAATAAAAAAACTCTCAAATAAGAGAGTTTTTGATTCAATATGTTATAAATTTTATTAATTATGCCTAATGAAACATAAAGGTCAATCCTTACTAAGGGAAGCTTTTATCATAAATAGAACTATGTAACCTTAGTTATCATAACAGACAAAAATAATTAAACTTTATTAGAAGGAATCTTTTAATTTGAGATTTTTAAGGTCTATATCCATACAAGAATTCAAACATAAAGAAACATACAAAACCTATAAGTAAAACAGGAATCAAACTAATTCCTAAATACACACGATGTAGGGGCTTTTTTAGTTTTTTGAACCAGTTATAATATAGTATTAGGAATAGTATACAGGCAGGTATAAAGAACACAGCTGCAAATATATCTGTTAACTTTGAATTTGCATCCCAATATTCGTCTGGAACCGGAGTATGCACGTACCATTTATCAGCTAAACGAGTTTGAAGATAACCAAAAAGTAATATTCCTAACGAGTAATAGACACCAACTAACCACTTTAACCATTTTGGTAAATAAGGCTGATTTGCAATAACACACATAAGCACTAATATACAAAACACTGGAACGCCGTAACTCATTTGTAACCTCCAACAAAACCTAAGTTCCTAATAATAAAATATGAGTAATTTTACCATATTAGTTTATATGTATATATATAGATTGTGAGATCAAGGATATAGAATCTTAGTTAACATAAAATGGATTCCCTCTGCTTCAATTCCCTAAAATTTAATATTTATCTACTACTGCTCCTAAACTAGCTGCTTTAACATATGGCTCATTTCGTAAGGCAAGCAGCTCTTCTTTTGTTCCTGTGATAACTACACCTATAATCAATCCGTTTTTCTGTCTATTTTTTAGGTTTTTCGACTCCCCCGGATCTGTTTTTTTGAGTTCATTTAAAAAGTCTGCTTCTGTTTTAATTTTAGTAGTCGTTAGTTGTGCTCCTAGTTGTGGTGATGGTTTAGAAATACCTAATAACCATCGTCCATTTTCTGGCCCACCTCTGTAAACAGTAGACTTTGCATAGTTATCTACCCAATACCATGTTTGGTGAGCAGATGTAGGCAGCATCTTTTGTACTTCTTTCAATGTGTAATTTTTATTGAAAGATATGGCCATCTCCATGTATTTATTATTTGGATATTTTTTAATCATGTCAAAGTCATTTGCATACAACTTATATTTGTATTTTGGTACGTAAAATAACATCTCACGTTGCCCATTAGGAATATGATAAACTGTCGTGTCATTGACAATTGTACTACTCGTAGAAAATGATGCATTCAAGTTGCCAAGTAAATCATACGTTATATCTTCTGCACCCCAAGGTATCACCTTGTCTTCAATTACTTTAAATACTTCACTTTTAATAGTCCCCTTTAAAACTCCAATTGAAATGGTATCAGTGTTAGTGTAGGTGTTTGGAGACATCATCACCTGATTTTCAGTAATTATTCGATCAGTAATTTTGTCTCCTGTTGAGGCAATAAAATAATTATTTCCTTTGACAAATAAACCAATAACAAAGCTAACTACGAGTACGGAGATAAAAACTGTTCGTAAAATTGCTTTATACTTTGCTTTTTTAAGCGTTCTATGTAAAGACTTTTCATCAAAAATAGAATCTAACTCATCATTCGTTTTTTTCATGACATTCTCTCCTATACATCTCTTTAAATGTTTTTCTAGCACGAGCTAAATATGTTTTCACAGCTTCAGGTTTCATATCTACATATTCCGCAATTTGTTTATAAGACCACTCTAGCTCGTACTTTAAAAGAAGTAGTTGCTTAAAGGTGGGAGACACCTTTTGAAGTATGCTTCTTACTAGAAGCTGATTTTCTTGTACAATCATCATCTCTTCAATTAATCGTTCATTGGTAATAAGGTAATCTTCTACTACCACGTACTGAGATTTTTTGTTCTTCCGACAGTAATCGTAATATAAGTTTATAGCTACTTTAAAAAGCCATGATTTATATTTATTGGTATCAATCGATTCAAGATGAAGAAGTAGTTTACAAACAGTTTCTTGAACAATATCTTTAGCTGTTTCTTGGTTTGCACCTTGTTTGATTAAATATAAGTAAAGTTGATTCATAACAATTTTTAATTGATCGTTTGATAACCGATTTTTCAAATGTTTTTCCTCCTTCCTGTCTTATAACGTATTAACAACGAAAAAGTATACAATCATTTCATATTTTTCTATAAAAAAGAAAAAAAGCTAAGAAATTAATCCTTAGCTTTTTTATTCTTCTCAAACCTATATTCATTAACCACAATTAAAGATTTTCTAGCTCAATTCGATCTAATTCTTTTTGTCTTTTTTTCTTTAATTTTTCT
>Ga0268252_1001598_pt1 | contig 12539 bp, 9 predicted proteins | sample AgamicMgSfrz_FD_200244 | JGI IMG/M metagenome (GOLD analysis project Ga0268252, IMG submission 200244) | Agave microbial communities from Guanajuato, Mexico - Mg.Sf.rz (v2) (version 3) | ecosystem: Host-associated > Plants > Phyllosphere > Phylloplane/Leaf | place: Guanajuato, Mexico | collected... | reverse complement strand
CCTCTTTCTTTTCCACTTCTGGAGTTTGTTCTGAATTTGGAGATGGTGTAAACGGTGGTGCCGTTTCTGCCAACCCATTCAGTGGTATAGAAGTAACAATTAATGCAACTACGATAAGTTGGATTAATTGCCTATACCATTTTTTCTTAACTTGCCTCTTTTCCATACATTCACCCCTAATTCGCATCGGTTTTATTCTTACAATTAACAATTTAAAGAATTTTCCGAGGGGCTTCAACATAAAAATGACAATATTGTGGCATTTTTTCTAAAAATGTATATTTTCCGACTATTTACCATTTTATATTCCTTTTTCCTTATAAATACAGTAAAATATTTGTAGATTAAACGTTTTATTACACCTTATTTACTTTTTATCTACTTTATAATAAAAAAGAACTATCCCTTCTCTTAAAAATTCAGAGAAAGAATAGTTCTTTTTTCATTTACTTTATTTCTTAAAGTAAGTCCAACCTTCTTCTTGGTAAACTTTTTCTTCTTTCATCAACTTACCAAGTGCGCGCTTAAATGCAGCTTTACTCATGTTAAAGCGTTCTTTAATATCTTCTGGATGGCTCTTATCCCAAAACGGCATTGCTCCGCCTCGTTCTTCCATATATGCATAAATTACTGCAGCATCATCTTCCATTCCTTCTTCTTTACGAGGAAGAAGTGAAATGTTAATTGTACCGTCATCTTTTACGTCAATAATACGGCCTGTTACACGCTGACCGATGCGGACTTGTTCTTTTCTTTCTGTATGGTGTAAGAAAGCACGGAAATGTTCATCTGTTAAAACGAATGAACCTACTTGAAGCGAACGATATACACGTCCATTTACGTTTTTATTACGCATAGATGGCGTTGCATCTACGATAATTTCTTGCATATCACTGTCTCTTGCCGGAAGAGCAATTAAACGATCACGATTCGTTAATTTTAACGTACAATATAATTCGTCGCCTACTTCTGGCCATACTGGCATATAAATCGGGAACTCATCAGCTGGAATTAGTATATCTTTTGACACACCAATATCAACAAACACACCTAAACTAGGAATAACTTCTACAACCTTTACCCAGTTCCAATCATAAGTTGTAATAATTGGTTCCTTCATTGTTGCTGAAATACGATTTTGGTGATCAAGGTATAAGAATACATCAATCGTATCGCCTTCTTCAATTTCTCCAGCTACTTCGTTTTTATGTAGGAAAATTTCTTCTTCTTCATTCCCAACCATATATCCGATTTCCGTTTCGCGTAAAACAGTTACCTGTTCAATCGATCCTATTTGCAAATACATATTTTTTAATTCCCTTCTATATATATAAAATTATCTTTTTTATCATTCCAAACAAAAGTTAATTATAACATGATTTTTCCTGTATTTGTCCAACTGCCCAAAATTCACTATAATAAAGTGAGGTTACATGAATATAAGTATGAAAACACTTAAGTCTAGACTCGTTTTCAGCTATACTTTAGTATGTACAGTACATAACAAGATTAGAAATTTATTTGGAGGTGCTAACTATGGCAAAAGATAGTTCTTTTGACATCGTTTCGAAAGTAGAATTACCTGAAGTAACAAACGCAATTAATATCGCATTAAAAGAAATCCAAAACCGATATGACTTTAAAGGAAGTAAAAGTGATATTAAATTAGAAAAAGAAGTACTAGTTTTAACTTCTGACGACGAGTTCAAATTAGACCAAGTAAAAGACGTTTTAATTTCTAAACTTGTAAAACGTAACGTTCCAATTAAGAACTTAGATTACGGAAAAGTTGAAGCTGCAACTGGCAACACTGTTCGCCAACGCGCAACACTTCAACAAGGTATCGATAAAGATAACGCTAAAAAAATTAACAACATCATTAAAGAAATGAAATTAAAAGTAAAAACACAAGTACAAGACGATCAAGTACGTGTTACAGCGAAAAGCCGTGATGACTTACAAGCAGTAATTGCAGCTGTTCGTAGCGCTGATTTACCAATCGACGTACAGTTCATTAACTACCGCTAAAAAGAAAACTCCTCTTAATTAGAGGAGTTTTCTTTTTAGTTTTGTAGAGACAATATTACAAGAACAAGCCATAGAAAAAAGGCATCTGCGGTGAAAATTGCTAAGTGAACAGAGTCTAACTATACGAATACTTCACAAGTGAATGCATGATTAAACTAGGCCTTATTGTAGAATTTGTTTCATACATGCATTTAGCAGACCTTATTGAAAATAAAAAAAAGACAATTTAAGACGTTTCCCCTTCGATTTGAATTACTTTTCTTAGTAATTACATCCTAGGCCAAAGTCATCTTAAAAATCGCTGTAACTTATAATTTCTCTTCCCGCCAAAACGTAACAATTTATGAGTATAAGAATATTTCCCAACCTTTAATATAATGTAAAATTAATAAGGATCTTAAAAAATGTTAATTAAAAAAGAGTTAGAAGTGGTTATATGAAGAAATTAATATTATGGTTTTTATTGGCCACATTCTCCCTAAATACTGTAGGATGTTCTAATAATACGAATACACTAACGGATAAGTCTAACTGTATCAACAAAGCTTGGTACAAAAAAACTATGTCATGTAATCATTTAAAAAACATTAAATAGTTAATGATAAAAGTCATAAGAAAAGACACATCAAAGTGCCTTCCTCCGACTTGAACCATCTTAATTTTAATCATATTTGGATGGAGTTAAAAAGAAGCATAAATTGTTAATAAAGATGCAGACTTCAAAATAAAAAAGTACGTTAAGGACACTCTTATATTAAACACTAATATTTTAGAAGCAAGTTTATAAGTATAAAACCTACAGGGATTTCCCCTGTAGGTTTTATTATATTTCAAGTGATTTCCAAATGAATTATGAGTGGCTTTTTTCAGTTTGATTTTCAAAATATTTTTCTTTAACCATTTTTATCAGAGTTTCTTTTTCTGTTAGTTCAAATATAAATAATGCTTTTTTCATGTTATTTGCAATATCTTCTTCATTCTGTTGTTTAAATCTTAATAAATTCCATCCTTTTAAATAGTACAGTTCACCTAATAAGTATAAAGTATTTAGATTAATAGCTAATTTGATGCCCTTATCAATGTATTTTACCGCTTCTTCATATTGATAGGTCATACCTAAACATTTCGCTAAATTAAAAATGATTTTTAATTTAATCGCTTTATCTCTCGGAAAATCTAACTTATTAAAATTAGTTAAACATCTTCCTAATATAGTAATACTTTTATCATATTCTTTATTTTCCGCATAAAATATAGACATTGTCTGCATAATATCTATTTCTCTTTCTGATAAAAAATCAACATTGGTTAAAGTTAGTTTTAATGCATTATTTAAAAGTTTTAAAGCAGTTTTTATGGATCTGTTCACCTCAAATACAGCAATTGCTTCATGCCATAGGAGAAATTGTTTATCTTCTTTTGCTTGGAAATTTTTTTCATCTTTCTCTTTTTTCACTATTTCATAAAGTTCTTTATATTGTTTTTGCTTTAAGCAATCTTTTATTACGTATTTTACATTTTCTACATATTTAAATTTTTTGTTTTGAGTTAATGCAAATATATTATTCGGGTCAATACCAAGTCTTTCTGATAATTGATATAACAATATACTAGATGGATAAATCATACCTTTTTCTATTTTGCTAATTTGACTTTGCGAACATATTCCATGACATAATTCGGATTGTGATATATTTTTTTTAATTCTAAGCTCTTTAATGGTAATACCCAAATCGTAAAATTCCATTTTCCCACCTACTATTTAGCACTATATTAGTATAAGAGTATTCTCTAATTTTTAATGTAATATAAAATTAATATAGTTGCAATTATCGTTCGTTCCAAAGATCTTTCTCTATCCGTATTGACACAAAAACAGGCTAGGAAGAAGACTTTCTCCCTAACCTGGAACCCCCTCTCATTAGAGAAGTTTTCATTTTCGTATCGTTTCTCTTAAGAAATTTCATATCAACAGAATAAACACTATTGCCCCACCGAACAAACAAATACAATAAGAAGACATGAACATAGAACGAGCAACTTCTCATCTACGTTTCCTTTTAACTGCAATTAAAAACGCAATAAATAATACATTCACACCAACGATTAAGGAGATAAATAACCAATTCACACCTGTTTCTCCGTTAACTTTATACACGTTTGATTCTTCACGCTTTAAAACGAGATAAAATCCCCCATTTTCCTCTCTTATAATTTCATCCTCTAACAATCCTCTTAACTCTTGTTTTTCACCAATCGTACTTGCAGGTAAGGAGACTTTTTGTGTTTCTTTCGTATTATTAATTGCTACTAAAGTTACTTCATTTTTATATTTTCGTTTTAGTATGCTCATCCCGCTATTATCATACAATAGCTCAAACGTACCGCGTCGTAAAGACGGTCTCGCCTGTCTAAGTTCACCTAGTTTTGTTATGTGCTGCATAAATTTTTCGTCTGACTTAAAATCCATTAATCGTCTATTATCGGGTACACTTCCTCCATCTAATGCAATTTCAGTTCCGTAATAAAAATTCGGAATTCCAGGTGATGTTAACAGATATGTAAGCGCCAGTTTTAAACGTGATGGCGGATAATACATATTTTCTTTTGCAATACGCGCATATCTTTTTGTTTCTTGATCATCTAAGAACGTAACAAATTCTCCTTCTTTTTTACTCACATCGTATAACGATTTCACCGATACATCCGCTTTGGAAAACGATTCTACTATTTTTTCGTTGTATTCGCTATCCTCCTTTGTCATAATACGAAAATCTTTCTTTATCACTTGCATATCTTTTTGCGCGTTATCCCAAAAGGAACGCGGCTTTTTTTCACTATGTATAACATAACTTCCGTCTAAATCAACTTCTTTTATCCACCATTTCATTGCGTCAATTACCTGTTGTTCGTTTTCTCCAAGCGGAAATTGAAATACAACTTTCATTCCTTTTGCCTGAGCTTCTTTTACAAGTTCTTTCACATCATTTTCTGTCCCGAAATGTTCATTTACCTTTTTAAAATTTCGCACGTCTAATCCATCGTACTTTCCACTTTCAAAAAGTGGCGAAAGCATAACGGTAGTAAAACCCATTTCTTTTATGTAATCCAACCTTTTTATAATTCCTCTTATATCCCCGCCTTGATACCCTTCTAAATTACCAACTTCTAACTGTTTGTCATTTTTCGGTTCTCCATTATTGAAGCGATCAATCATAATGGAGTATATAACCTCATCTCGCCACTCTCTTTTTTCGTCTGCAAAAGTATGTATTGGTACAAACAAAACAACAGCTAAGCAAAAACAAATGAATAGTTTCCTAGTCCATATTTTTCCCACACGCATCCCCCAATTTTTTAATTGTAAGAATATTATACCAATTATCCAAGTGAAACGCATATGCCGATTTCAATCCTCACAAAATAATCTATGTTAGATTTTATGACATCACGTATGTAATTTTCTGAATTTTTAGTTGATTTTTAGTTTTATTTCGAATATGATATGAAACATAACAAATAGATGTTATTTTTTCTAACATTCCAGGAGGAGAGATCATGAATATGGGAGATACGGTTTTTATGTTTGTGACGACAGTAATGGTCATGTTGATGACACCAGGATTGGCACTTTTTTATGGAGGTATGGTTCGTAGCAAAAACGTACTCAGTACAACGATGCATAGTTATAGTGCAATGGCTATCGTTTCGATTCAATGGATTGTTATCGGCTATTCTTTATCATTCGGGCCAGATTGGCACGGACTTATCGGTACACTTGATTGGTTCGGTCTAAACGGAGTTACCTACGCACCAAATCCAGACTACTCATCTACTATTCCTCACAATTTATTTATGATGTTTCAACTCATGTTCGCCATTTTAACTCCAGCTTTAATTTCAGGTGCATTCGCTGAAAGAATGCGATTTTCTGCCTTTCTTATTTTTATCCTTCTATGGACAACAATCGTTTACAATCCTGTCGCTCATTGGGTATGGGGCCTCGGTGGGTGGCTAAGGGAACTTGGTGCACTAGACTTCGCTGGCGGAAATGTCGTTCACATCACTTCCGGAGTTGCCGGTCTTGTATTAGCTATTTTCCTTGGAAAACGAAAAAACATAAATGGTTCTTCTCCTCACCATTTGCCATTTACAATGTTAGGCGCAGGCTTATTATGGTTTGGCTGGTTCGGTTTTAACGTTGGCAGCGCATTATCCTTAAACGACGTAGCTTTAACTGCATTTATTAATACAAATATAGCCGCTGCTGCCTCTGCTCTAACTTGGATGCTTTCTGAATGGTTCTTCCAATCAAAACCGACCGCGATGGGAGCTGCTTGCGGAGTTGTTTCTGGTCTAGTAGCTATTACACCAGCCTGCGGGTTCGTTACACCTTTCTCCGCCCTTCTTATCGGAGCAATTGGTGGTATAATATGCTTCGGCGCCGTTTTCTTCCTAAAAACAAAATTCGGGTATGACGATACACTTGATGCCTTTGGATGCCACGGCATCGGAGGAACTTGGGGCGGTATTGCAACAGGACTATTTGCAACTACTGCCGTAAACGGGGATGGCGCAAACGGATTATTTTACGGAAATGCCGCGTTACTGTTTAAACAACTTATAGCGATTGGCGCAACATATGCATTCACGATCATCATGACGTATGCCATTATTAAAGCGATCAACTTCTTCCTCCCCGTTCGCGTCGATGAACATGAAGAACACATGGGTCTTGATATTTCAATGCATGGCGAGAAGGCTTATGAACATGCAGAGCGAGTAAACTAAAAAAGAGATGCAATCTATTGATAGTAGATTGCATCTCTTTTTTGCGTACTAGGCAACATACCCCACCTAGTATAAATGTAAATATATCAACGGTTTTTTGGATATATCAACGATTTTTCAAATATATCGATTGTTTCTTTCAATATATCAACGGTCCGACACAACATATCGATTTACAAACAAATTCCGACATAATTTACAAGCAAAATACCCCACATAACGTTATACAAAAAAGACGACCGAAACCCGGTCGTCTTTTCCTATTTATTTTGGAGCATTTCCTACATATTGCGTAATATCAACATTTAACGCCTGCGCTAAACGCATACCGTATTCTTGATCTGCACGGAAGAAGTTACAAACAGCTAGTAATTTCGTGCGTTCATTTACGTCTTTCAAGTCATTTGTTAAGTTTGCAATTAAGTTATCTTGCTCTTCTTTAGAGAATGAACGGTAACGCTCACCTGCTTGTTTAAAGTCATTTGGTTTCTCGATTTTTTCACGAGATACATAGCCTTCTACTTTCATAGTCGAATCGCGGTAAGCTTTGTCTTCAACTGGATTCTCTGCATGACGGCTCGGTTCGTAGTTGATTGTAGATGGGTTTTGATTCATTTGCATCGCACCATCACGTTGTTGGTTATGAACAGCTGCATATGGGCAGTTTACAGGAATTTGCAAGTAATTTGCACCAAGACGATAACGCTGTGTATCTGGGTAAGAGAATAAACGACCTTGTAATAATTTATCTTCCGATGGTTCAATACCATTTACAGTTGCACTTGGAGAGAACGCTACTTGTTCTACTTCTGCAAAGAAGTTTTTCGGATTACGATTTAACGTCATTGTCCCTACTTCAATTAACGGGAAGCGATCTTCTGGCCATACTTTCGTTGGATCTAGTGGATCAAAGTCTAAAGAATCCATTTCATCTAGTTGCATAACTTGTACGTGTAAATCCCATTTTGGATGATTTCCTTTTTCGATTGCGTCGAACAAATCACGAGTTGCATGATTGAAGTCTTTCCCCTGCACTTCTTGCACTTCTTTCGCATTTAAGTTACGTACACTTTGCTGCGGTTTCCAGTGGTATTTAATATAAACAATTTTACCTTCTTCATTAATCCATTTAAATGAATGGACACCGAAACCTTCCATTTCACGATAGCTTGCTGGTGTACCATAATCAGAAAATACCCATGTCATCATATGTGTAGACTCTGGAGTTAACGTCATGAAATCCCAATAACGATCTGGCGTTTGAATATTTGTATCCGGTGCTGGTTTTAAAGAATGAACCATGTCAGGGAATTTAATTGCATCACGAATGAAGAAAACTGGTAAATGATTACCTACGATATCGTAGTTTCCTTCTTCTGTATAAAATTTAACTGCGAAACCGCGTGGGTCACGAGCTGTTTCCGGAGAACCTTGACCATGAATAACCGTTGAAAAACGAACAAATACAGGTGTTTCAGTTCCTTCATTTTGTAAAAATGCTGCTTTCGTATATGGCTTCATGCTATTTTTCGTTACGAATACACCGTGAGCACCTGCACCACGTGCATGCACAACACGCTCCGGAATACGTTCACGATCAAAGTGTGCAAGTTTTTCTACTAAATGATAGTCTTCTAATAATACTGGTCCACGACGACCAGCTGTACGAGAATTTTGGTTGTCTCCAACTGGAGCACCTTGGTTTGTTGTTAAGCGATTATTTGGATTCATCTAGGGGGATCCTCCTCTTTCTTTCATAGTAATTATTATTTATTTAAAATTATTATAAATTAATTATTATTTAAAACTAAATCTTTGTCAACTATTTCCTTCACTTTTTTGGAAACAATTTCAGCCAAACAGTCGATAAATGCAGATTGTGCATTCGGCATATTTGGTCTAAAATATTTAGCATTTAATTCATCAGTTACAACTTTACATTCATAATCATTGTCATATAAAACTTCTAAATGCTCTGCCACAAAGCCAACTGGGCAATATATGAAAGATTCGTACCCATGCTCTTCATATAAATCTTTCGTTAAATCTTGCACATCTGGACCAATCCACGGATCTGGAGTATTCCCAGCACTTTGCCAACCCGTTGTATAGTTTTGAATATTGGCAGTCCCCGCAATTAAATCTGCTGTATGCTGCAATTGCTCCACATAAGGGTCCCCTGCTGCAATAATTGTTTCTGGCAAACTATGCGCCGAAAAAATTACAACTGTTTTCTCTTTATCTTCAATCTTTGTAAATGTTTCTTTTATTTGATCTGTCCAATACGAAATAAACTTCGGTTCATCGTACCATTGTTCAATTGGTTCAATCACAGGACCACCGATTTCTTTTGAAAGACGAATAGCACGGTCATTATACGCTTTAATGCTAAATGTAGAATAGTGCGGTGCTAATACGATACTAATCGCCTGCTCAATTCCATCTCGCTTCATTTCTTCTACAGCATCTTCTATAAATGGCGCAGTATGTTTTAAACCTAAGTAACAAGTAAATTCATACTCTGTAAATATGTTATTCATTGAATCTGTTAATTTATGCGCCTGCTCTTTCGTAATTTTTGCAAGCGGCGAAATTCCACCAATCGCTTTATAGCGCCCAATTAAATCTTCAAGCGCTTCTTCTGATGGCTTACGTCCGTGACGGATATGTGTATAATATGCCTCTACATCGTCTAATGATTCTGGTGTTCCATACGCCATTACGAGTAAACCTATTTTTTCCTTTGTCATCTATATAACACCTCAATTTTATAAATGAGAATACTTTTCAGAACGTTTGTTTCAAATTATAACAAGTAATAATAAGTACGTCAAAATAATAATTCTAATTAAGTATTATTTATAAGGTGATTTTGAATTTTATATGACAATTTCTTTAATAAAAGCGACTTACATAATTGCAAGCCGCTTTTCTCCTATTCTTTAATATTTACCCCATACTCTTTAAACCAAACATGAATTTGTGCTAAATGAGCTAAAAGCTGTGGCCCAGTCATCAATTGACCAAACCACGGTGTTTGAAATGCACTGCCACCAGACTGAATCAATCCGCTCAACTGCTCTTTATCAAATAGTTCGTGTAAAATTGAACCTTTATCTGTTAATAGATTTTGAAGCCATACCGTTACTGCCTTTGTATAGTGTGGATTGTGCGTTTTCGGATAAGGACTCTTCTTCCTATATAAGATGTCATGTGGGAGTACATCTTCTAACGCTTTACGTAATAGACCTTTTTCGCGGTTTTTATACATTTTCATTTCCCAAGGAATATTCCACGCATATTCGACAAGACGATGATCTGCAAATGGAACGCGTACTTCTAAACTTGCCCCCATACTCATACGGTCTTTTCTGTCTAATAATGTTGTCATAAACCATACCATATTTAAATAAAATAATTGGCGTCTTTTTGCTTCTAGTGGACTTTCCCCCTCTAAAATAGGAACTTCTTGAATCGATTCCTCATAGCGCCTTTGTACATATTGTTGTAAATTTAGTTTATTTCTCCATTCTTTTTTTAGAAGTTGTTCACGTGCCTCTGTAGAACGCATCCACGGAAATGCACTCGATTGTAAATCATCTTCTCTATAAAACCACGGATATCCACCAAATATTTCATCTGCACATTCTCCAGATAAGCCAACGACAAAATCTTGTTTAATTTCTCGGCAAAACCATAATAATGACGAATCGATATCTGCCATACCAGGCAAATCACGAACGAGTACCGCTTCAGTTAAATACTCTGCTAATTGTTCATTCGAAATGACGCAGCGATGATGGGTTGTTTGAAATGTCTCAGTCATTAAATTAATAAACGGAGCATCTGAATTTGGCTGAAACGCATTCGCTTTAAAGTATTTGTCATTATCTTCATAATCAACAGAATATGTGTGTAATTGCCCTTTTCCTGACCTTGCATATTCTTTCGCAGCAATTGCTGTTATAGCGCTCGAATCTACACCGCCTGATAGAAAAGTACATAGTGGTACATCAGAAACGAGCTGCCTTGTAATCGCATCTTGTAATAAAAAGCGTGTTTTCTCTACTGTTTCTTCAAAGGAGTCTTCATGTTTTTTACTTTCCACATTCCAATATCTCCATATACATAAACCGTTCTTTGAAAATGTCATCGCATGACCTGGACGTAATTCTTTTATACCAGCATAAATACCGTGGCCAGGTGTTCTTGACGGTCCGAGTCCGAATATTTCTGATAATCCTTCTAATGTTACTTCTGCCTTCACATCTGGATGCGACAATATCGCTTTTAACTCCGAACCAAATAATAAGCGTCCGCTATCATATTTATAAAAAAGTGGCTTTACACCTAATCGATCTCTCGCAATAAATACTTGTTCTTTCTGTTCGTCCCATACTGCAAACGCATATATACCGTTTAAATGATCGACACATTCTTCTTTCCATTCAATATAAGAAGCTAATAATACTTCTGTATCAGAATGACCTTTGAACGTATACCCTCTTCTTAATAATTCCTTTCGAATGTCTTCTGTGTTATAAAGTTCACCGTTATAGCAAATGGCGTAATTCGTTTCATCTTTTAAACAAGTCATCGGCTGTTTACCGCCCTCAGGGTCTACAACGATTAACCGTTTATGCCCAAATGCGACATTTCCTTTAATCCAAACTTTATTATCATCCGGCCCCCGCTTCGCTAACGTCTCAGCCATCTTCGTAACGACATCTCTTTCTCCTTCTAATGAGCGTTTATAATCCACCCATCCTGTAATCCCGCACATATAAATCATCCTTCCATCTTATTTCTTTTCTTGAACGTGCAGTAATCCCCACCCTAAGAGTGCGGATCAAAAAATGAAAAACTTGACGATAACCTACTATCCACATATGGAATAGCATTCTCACTCAGTAAAACGTGTTTTATTGTATGCCCACCTATGTCTAGATGTGTCTAGTTATAAAGAACGCACGAACTGTCTATAACAGGAATAACTACTTTTCATAAAGGAGAAATCGTATATGATACAACGTAAACATATTTTATATAACCAGCCCCGTGCTCATACAGTCGGTAATGTAGAATATATAAACAATGAATGGGTATTCTTTGATGATGAAAATGATGAAGCGTTTCTATTAGAAGATATTGCCGAAGATGGGTTTGAAATTTTGTATAATAACAATTGGTTACCAGCCCGTTTCTATGAACAAGATGTATTACAAATCGCCAACGAGCAACACCATTTGCAAAATGGTGAAATGGTACGTATTCGAAAAAAGTTACTTCTTAGCTATAATGAATGGCTCGAGGAATTACCTGACTCTGTCTTCACATTATTAACTGAATCATTGCAATCACTTCACTACTCTTTATATGATTGCATGTATTGTCATAATTATTTATCTTTCTTACCGAAAGAGGAGTCACGCGAAGGAGTAAATATTCTTTTGTTTGATAACGAAGAGATGATTTGTACACTGCAGCACCATTTCGTCCGTCACACTACATCCAATAAAAATATGTTCCGTTTTACGAAAGTAAATGGGGAAGAGTTGCATATCGATGCGACATAAAGTGAAACTTTAATCAGTGGGGCAGCCCCACTGATTATTAGCCTTCACCAATCGGGTGTTTACGAGCAGTTGATCTCCCGCCTAACTTCTTTGCTTAAGCTGAATTTTGAGGTGGGAGTTTTACTGCCAGTTAATACGGGATAA
>Ga0268252_1001596_pt1 | contig 12549 bp, 19 predicted proteins | sample AgamicMgSfrz_FD_200244 | JGI IMG/M metagenome (GOLD analysis project Ga0268252, IMG submission 200244) | Agave microbial communities from Guanajuato, Mexico - Mg.Sf.rz (v2) (version 3) | ecosystem: Host-associated > Plants > Phyllosphere > Phylloplane/Leaf | place: Guanajuato, Mexico | collected... | reverse complement strand
TCAAAGAGATATTATTTATAAACGTTATTTAGAAGAAGAGGACGTATGTGATTACATGGTTTATAACGAAATAGGGATGTCAGAGCGTACTTATCGACGCTGGAAGTCTAAAGCGTTTTATAAACTTGCTTTTGCACTAGGGTTAGAAGTTTACGAGACAGAAGAAACGGGAGGTAATGAATAATGAACTTTGTTCAACCGATACGTGATCCAGAGCAAATACAGCAACTAAAAGATTATTTTAAGGAAAAGAGCTTACGTAATTACATTCTCTTTATTATGGGTATCAATACAGGTCTTAGAATCTCAGATATTTTGAAACTGAAGGTAGGAGATGTCAAAGGTAGCCATATATCTATGAGGGAAAAGAAAACAGGAAAGCAGAAACGAATACAAATTACTTCAGCATTGAAAAGAGAACTTAAATGGTTTATTGAAGAAAGAGAAGACAATGAGTATTTATTACAAAGCAGACAAGGTAAGAATCGCCCAATTGGTCGTAGTATGGCATATAAGATATTAAGTGGAGCAGCAGCAGAGTTTGGGTTGGACGAAATAGGAACGCATACGCTGAGAAAGACATACGGGTATCATATGTACATGCAAACAAAAAACATAGCATTACTCATGGAGATATTCAATCACTCGTCAGAGAAGGTCACATTACGTTATATAGGTGTAAATCAAGATGCAATGGATAAAGCAATGACTAGGTTTAAAATCTAAGCATTGCTTTTTCTTTTTAATTCTATACAGTTACTCATAAATTTCGTACTGTGTAACTCAAAAGGGAAAGTTTAATTAAGTCAATGGTAGCAAGGGATTTGGCAAAGGGGTCAGTTACACACAATATAAGATATGGGTAAGTGAGCATTTAAATTGCTTTCCTATATTTGTATAATGGAATTAACGATTTCAATTGAGGAGATGGGAATATGAAACTAAGTAATATGCAAAGTATTCTAAGTGTAGCTGAAGAAATGGGTGGTGGTGTCTTAGATCTTTTTAGTGAAGGTATGGATTACGTACCATATTTAGGTAGACTGGTACAAACCGTTAAGTTCAATAGGTTACAAAGAAGGATGGAAGAAAATAGTCTACAACTTCAAAGGATAAGTCAATTAGCAAGTTCTAGTATCCTCGCAGAAGAATACATAAAGCAAAGGATTTTTCCTATTGTTTTAGGAGAAATGATTGAAGAGCATGAAGATGCAAAAATAAATTTATTGTTAAATGGATTTGAAAATGTCTTTATTGAGGAAAAAGATAACGAAAGTATGGTAATTAATTATTTTGATGTGATTAGTAGATTACGGTATAAGGATATTAAAAGGCTATTATTTATAGCTGGAATAACGGAAGCGTTCGAACAACACATACAGGAAAGTGAAGAAGAGGCCTTCGTTTGGAGTGTAGATAATAAATTAGAAACCAATGGTTTGGTGGTTGTCGTTAAGAGTATTGCTATGATGAATGGGGATAATATAAAACCAGTTGTGCCTGAAAAAATAAAGATAACTCCATTTGGAAAAGAATTCTTAAACTTTATTCAAATAAAAAAACTGGCAGAGTCGTGACCGCTTTTTGGCAGGAAATGTACCGGTTGTTTTGGAATTAACGTGATATATTTGTATTGTGAGAAGTGGCGGAAAACACAACTCACTATGTTGTTTTTTGAATTCTAAACGGCTTCATATTTGCGGCGGGATTAAAAATCCGAAACCAGCAGATGGTAACGATTGAATGTTACTGCGATTAGGAAGAGCTTTTGCTCTTCTTTGAGCTAACAATATCCTAGGTGGATGGAATGAGGGAAACCTGAAAGTTTGCCAAGAGTGTCTGTTGTGGTTGTTAGCTGAAAGAGGAATAAAACCTCTAAACCAAACTAAAGTAAATATGAAATACACAACATGATTCGTTTATTTGCTTTCTAACTAGTAAAACTTTATGTACCGTATTTAGAGTAATAACATAAGAAATTGACGAAAGGGCAACTGATGCATGGTTGCTCTTTTATGATTTATTCCTAATTAGAAATAGTATAGAATTAGATTGGAATTAATTTCTAATATAGGGGTGGAAAAGATGAATATTAAGGATAAATTATCTTTGGAAAATATTCCTGAGGGAGCAATGGAGTGTATTTCAGAAAGTCTAGCGACTTTTCGTGAAGTTGGTAATACAGTTTCAGAGTTTAACGGTTATTTTGGTCTTATAAAAGTAGGTATTGATAAACGTAGAGAGACTAAGTGTAAGAGATTTCTTGAGGGTCTAGCTGCAAGAATATACTCAGATGAGGGGTTAAATGCAGCCGATCATCAAAAATTAGAGAAATTATTAAGTAATGATAAGAATAATGAATTAGTAATAGATATTTTGGAAGAAGCCTTGAATTCAGTATCTTATATGTCCTCGAAAATTTTAGGGGTTATAGCAGGCGGGATTTTAAAAGACTCTCGAGATTATAATTACAAGGATTGGATTATTGTAAATGGATTAAAAAATATGAACGATTGGGACATAGAAAACTTTAAAAGATTGTGTTTATATTTTAATACATATCCAGAACAAGAAGCGACGAATTCTGCATGTGTGTATTTGAATTTGCCGATGAAACAGTATGAAAATTCAAATGGTACTTCAATAAGAAATATTATACATGATGAAGATTTTAAACTATTTAAGTCATCTTTAATAAAAATGAATAACTTGCAAATTTTAAGTACAGGAATAATGTTAATAGATGATGATAATGTATCCTTTGTAAGAAGTAGTATCGCTACTGAATTATATGAGTTAATAAATATAATTGATAATAGATAGATTGTAAATGTTTTGAAAGCATTCCTTATGGAGTGCTTTTTATTATGCAAAAATTACATAGGTGGTGAGTAGATGGATGGCTAAGGAATATGCAAAGCACTTTTATAAATCAACAGCTTGGAAGAAGTGTAGGGCATCATACATAGCTACAAAATTAGATGGTATGTGTGAGCATTGCAAAGAAGAACCGGGATACATAGTTGACCATATTGTCGAGATAACGCCAGGTACTATAAACAATCCAGATATAACATTGAACCATAATAACCTACAATACTTATGCTTACCTTGCCATAATACAAAGACATTCGGTAAGTCAGTATTGATAAGAGAAGATGTAATGTTTGATGTGAATGGTGATTTAATTAGGAGGGATTAGTAATGAATCAATACAAAGTAAAGCTTAGAGGTGAACAACCTATGATTGTAGTTGGAAATATTATTTTATTTGATAAAGCATTACCACTAAATAGAAAAGATATAACTCATTATTTTAATGCGGATGTTGTTTGTATCATTGATATTTCAAACGAAAAAATATCAGATAGCCCCCCCATAAAAAAATAAAACTTGGTCTCTACAGGGGACCGAGAGGGGGGATTCAAGTAACACACAGGTCATTTCTATAGGGGGTGTGGTCATGAAGGGAGTGGAATTTTATGAGCGATAGTCTAGACATAGAAAAAGAAAAGCGAATTAAGAGAGAGATGACCAGATTAAACAGTTTATTAAAGAATTTAGAGCCGAAGAAAAAAAGAGCTGTTTCTTCACTCATAAAAAATGCTTCTTTTATGGCTGTTACTTTAGAAGATCTACAAGAAGAAATCAATAAGAATGGTGTTACAGAGCAATATCAAAATGGAGCGAATCAATTTGGCATTAAGAAGTCCTCGGCCGTAGAAGTATACAATACTATGATAAAAAACCATGTCCAGGTTATGAAACAATTAACTGACTTGCTACCAAAAGAACAACCTAAAGAAGAGGATGATGGATTTGAAGAATTCGTGAATAAGAAATGAGTAAACGAGTAAGAAAACAATATCCGTTAACTTATAATCCGATTATTGAATACTACAATCAAATTGAATCTGGAGAAGTAATTGTATCCAGTAAAGTTAGGCGGATATACAAGAAGCTTGTTGACGATGTTTATGATACTTCTTCTGTGTTTGAATATGATGCTAATAAAGCCAATCACGTAATAGAATTCATTGAGAATTTTTGCAAGCACTCAAAAGGTAAATGGGGCGGTAAAGCAATTGAATTAGAATTATGGCAAAAGGCATTTTTAGCAGCATCTTTTGGATTTGTTCATAAGATTGATGGTACGAGAAAATATAGAGAAGTACTCTTAATAGTGGCCCGTAAAAATGGGAAATCAACCATTGCTTCTGGGATTGGATTGTATTTACAAGTAGCTGATGGAGAACCTGGCGCAGAGATTTATGCGGTTGCTACTAAATTAGATCAGGCTAAATTAGTATGGTTAGATGCAAAAAGAATGGTTAAGAAGTCACCTGTATTATTAAAACGAATAAAACCGCTTGTTCGTGAGCTGAATGCGGATTTTAATGATAGTACATTTAAACCTTTGGGTAGTGATTCAGAGACACTAGATGGTCTTAATGTTCATGGAGCAATGATGGATGAAATTCATGCTTGGAAAGATAAGAATTTATATGATGTTATAGTGGATGGTACTTCCGCAAGGGAACAACCAATGATTTTTATGATTACAACAGCTGGAACGATACGTGAATCTGTTTATGATATGAAATATGAAGAAGCTGAGATGCTTTTAAACGGATTAGATGATCCAGACGGTTATAAAGATGATCGTTTCTTGCCAATTATATATGAATTGGATAAAAGAGAGGAATGGACTGACCAAACAAAATGGAAAAAAGCCAATCCGGGTTTGGGTACAATAAAAAAGACGGACCAACTTGAAACAAAAGTGAATAAAGCGAAAGCGAATTCTTTATTGGTTAAAAACTTACTAACAAAAGATTTTAATATCCGTGAAACAAGCACAGAAGCTTGGTTAACATTTGAACAATTAAATAACAAAGCTATTTTTGATATAGCAAAATTAAAACCTTCTTATGGCATTGGTGGTTGTGACTTATCCTCAACAACTGATTTAACCGCAGCGAAGGTTATTTTTATGCTTCCAAACGATCCGCATGTATATGTCTTGCAAATGTACTGGCTTCCAGAGGATTTACTTGAGCAAAGAAGTAAAGAGGATAAGATTCCGTATAATTTATGGGCAGAACAAGGATTATTAAGAACAACACCAGGTAATTCTGTTCATTATAAATTTATAACGCAATGGTTCTTGGAGATTAGGGATGAATTAGGGATTTATATACCGTGGATTGGTTATGATAGATGGTCCGCAAAATATTGGGTGGAGGAAATGGAAGGTTACTTTGGTAAAGAAGCAATGATTCCGGTTGCCCAGGGAAAACAAACTCTATCTAGTCCTATGAAGTTATTAGGAGCCGATTTAGAGTCTAAATTAGTGAATTACAATAATAATAGTATTGATAAATGGTGTTTATCGAATACAGCCATTGATGTTGATAAGAACCTTAATATACAGCCTAACAAAACAAATAATCAACGTAGAAGGATTGACGGAACCGCAGCACTTTTAAATGCATATGTGGTACTTCAAGAAAAACGTAATGATTACTTAAACATGATTTAAGGGAGGTGAGCAATTGGGGTTATTTAACAAGATATTCGGAAAGAAACAACCACCTACTATGAATCGTTTTGAAATGATAAACGACAATGGAGGAGGATTTTTTGCGTGGAATGGAGATATCTTTCAAAGTGATATTATCAGAGCTTGTATACGTCCTAAAGCAAAGGCCGTTGGTAAATTAGTTGCTAAGCATATAAGGGACAATACAAATGAATTTAAAGTGAATCCAGATCCATATATGAGATTTATTTTAGAAGAACCGAATCCGTTAATGACAGGTCAAATGTTTCAAGAGAAAATGACAATTCAATTAGAATTGAACCATAATGCCTTCGCTTATATTAAGCGTGATGAATTAGGTTATGCTACTGAAATTTATCCCATTCCTTGTACAACTGTTGAAGTAGTAGAAGGAACTCGAGGAGATATTTTCTTGAAATTTTATTTTAAAAACGGAAAACATATGACGGTTCCGTATATGGATATCATTCATCTTAGAAAAGATTTTAATGAAAATGATTTCTTTGGTGAACACCCAGGGAAAGTATTATCTTCATTAATGGATATCGTTACAACTACAGATCAAGGAATTGTGAAAGCAATTAAAAATAGTGCAGTAGTGAAATGGATATTAAAATTCAAATCGGTTTTAAAACAAGAGGATATCGATGCACAAGTTCAAAATTTCAAAAAAAATTACTTGAGTATTGATAATGAAAATGGTGGGGCAGCTTCATCTGATCCACGTTATGATTTAGAGCAAGTTAAACCAGAAGCGTTTGTTCCAGATTCAAAACAAATGCAAGAAACAACACAAAGGATTTATAACTTCTTCAATACAAACGAAAAAATTATACAAAGTAAGTATACAGAAGATGAATGGAATGCTTATTATGAATCTGAAATTGAGCCATTGGCGATGCAGTTTGCTGGAGAATTTACCAGGAAGCTTTTTTCACGTAGAGAGCGTGGGTTTGGTAACAAAATTATTTTCGAAGCAGCAAGTCTTCAATACGCTTCTATGTCTACCAAAATGAATCTAGTTCAAATGGTTGATAGAGGTTCTATGACACCAAACGAATGGCGTTCAATTCTTTCGCTCGGGCCAATCGAAGGTGGAGATAAACCAATTCGTAGACTTGATACAGCTTTAGTTAAAGATGGAAATGTAACTGGTAAAGGAGGTGGTAATAATGGACAAGACGGAGACGAGGGAAATAGTAACAAAGAAGATTGAAATTAGAGAAGATGACAATGGAAACCGAACGCTTATAGGCTATGCAGTAAAGTGGGAAAAGAAATCTTTGGTAATGGGTTATTATCGAAAGTTCCGTGAGCAATTCAAAAATGGTGCATTTACAGAAACATTGCAAAATGATGACCAACGTTTTTTATGGTCTCACGATACATCTAAAGTGTTGGGAAGAACAAAGAATAACACTTTGCGTTTAAGTGAGGATGTTGTAGGTTTACGTTTCGAATTAGACTTACCAAATACAACTTTAGGGAATGACACTTACGTATCGATTAAACGTGGTGATGTAGATGGTGTTTCATTTGGATTTAGCATGATAAGTGAAGAAATCCAAGAACCGGATGATGACCTTATGCTAAGAACTGTCACAAAAGCAAAGCTATTAGAAGTTAGTGCAGTGGCCTTTCCAGCATATCCAGATTCAGAAGTAAGTGCTAGGGGATATGATCCTTATAGAAATTACGTACAAGAAAAAGAAAAAACTGAATTACGTAAGAGATTGATTTTAAAAACATATTTATAGAGGAGAGATTTAAATGACATTAGAACAAATTTTAGCACGTATGGCAGAGATTCGTAGTTTATTAGAAAGTGATCAAGAAGTAGATCTTGCAGCATTAGATACAGAGCTTCGTGAATTAAACGATAAGAAGAGTCAAATTGAAACTCGTCAACGTCTTTTAAATGAAGCTCGTTCAATTAATGAGGGTACAACAACAGAAACACGTACTATTGAAACATTCAATACTAATCCAGAACAACGAGAAGAAGCTGAACAAGAGATTGAAAAACGCGGACTTGATTTAAAAGAAAATCGTTCCATTACGGTTTCTAGTGGTGATCTAGTTTTACCAAAACATACAGCGAGTGATATTAAAGGAACATTTAATCAAGTATCTAGTCTTATCGACGCTGTAACTCATATTCCATTAAATGGTGGCGAAAGTTATGAAAGAGCATATGAAAAAGGTCATGGCGAAGGGGATTACACAGACGAAAACACTGATTACAAAGATACTGATGTTCAATTTGGTTATGCAACAATCAATAAAACTAAAATCACAGCATATAGCGAGGAATCAGAAGAAACTCAAAAACTTCCTAATGCAAATTACAGTGGCGTTATTGTCGGTGGAGTGAATAAATCACTTCGTAAGAAAATTACAAGAGAAATTTTAATTGGTGATGGTGGAGCAGGGCATTTAGTTGGAATTTTTTCTGACAAAGCAACAGCAATCGTGCCATCCACAGATTTAATCATTTCTAAAATCGATGCTGACACATTAGATAATATCATTTTCTCTTATGGTGGCGATGAAGATGTGGAAGATACAGCAGTATTAATTCTTAATAAAAAAGATTTAAAAGCATTTGCTATGTTGCGTGATGCAGATGGTAAGAAACAGTATGATGTGAAAACAAACGGCAATACGGGAACAATTGATAGTGTACCGTACATTATTAATAGTGCTTGTAAAGCAGTTTCTGATACAACAACAAAAGATAATGATTATGTTATGGCATATGGTCCATTATCAAACTATGAACTTGCTACATTCTCACCAACGGATATTCGTCGTTCTGATGATTTTAAATTTAAGCAAGGTATGGTTGCACATCGTGGTTCAGTATTTGTTGGAGGTAACGTAGCAGCGCATAATGGTTTCTTACGTGTGAAGAAAGCTCCAACAGTTTAAGGGGGATAATTCATGAGTAAACATATAATTATGCGTGCTTTTATTGATAAAAATACATTAGTAGGCTATTCGGAAGGTGATACGTACGAATCAAATGATTCTGAACGTATTGCTTTTTTAATTGAAGAAGGATTTTTACAAGAGAATCAAAAAACTTCTAAATTTCCTAAACATGCTGGCGGCGGTTGGTATGAATTATCCAATGGTGACAAAGTTCAAGGAAAAGATGAAGCTGTGGAAGCGGAACAATCATTACGAGGTGAGTAATTATGCTTTTGGATGATATTAAAAGTTCCTTACGTGTATCCCACAATGCTTTAGACAATGATATTTCTGATTTAATTGAAGAAGCTCGACACGATTTAATGTTGTCGGGCGTTTCTTCAAAGAAAGCAAATGAAGATACTGATCCATTGATTAAACGGGCGATAAAAACATATTGTAAAGCCGAATTCACTTCTGATGCCAGGGAAGCTGAACGCTTCAAAACATCTTATAACATGTTAAAAAACCATCTAACATTAGCAGGTGATTACAAGTGAATGATATTTTATATTTTCCGATTGTAACAACTAGTAAAGATGAATTGAATCAAGTAGAAATTTCAGAGGACTTTACAAGACAAGTATTTTGTGAGAAAAAAAGTGTTTCTCAAGATGAGTTTTTCAAGGCTGGTCAAAATGGATTTAAGCCTAAATGTGTATTAATTGTTTATACATTGGATTATCAAGAGGAACAAAAAGTAAAGTATCGTGAAAAAGAATATAGCATTTACCGCACATATGAAAGAGATGATGAAAAGATTGAACTATATTGTGAGGTGAAATCTGGTGACTAATATCAATAATTTAACGAGTGAAATTGCTAGAGAACTACAAAGATATGCGAATGTTGTAGAAGACAAATTAGAAAATGAAATTGATGAAGTTTCAGATGTTGCCGTAGGTAAATTAAAGCAAAATAGTCCTAAAAAAACAGGTGGTTATCGTAAAGGATGGAGAAAGAAAAAAGAAGATAACGGTGTTATTCTTCATAATACAAAAGGACAACTAACACATCTTTTAGAAAATGGACATGCGAAAGCTGGTGGCGGCCGTGTACCAAAGAAAGTGCACATTCGTCCAGTTGAAGAGTATGTAATTGACGAATTGCCAAAACGTATCGAAAGGGCGATTCAACAATGACATTAGGTGAATTAACGAAAATTCTTGAAGCTACAGGTTATCCTGTGGCTTATTCGCATTTCGTAGCAACACCAGGTAATCAAGTACCAAAGCCACCGTATATTTGTTACCTTGTGGACGGCTCAGATAATCTTATGGCAGATAACAAGGTTTATCACAAGATAAATGATTTAAATATAGAACTTTATACAACTAAAAAAGACTTAGTTGCGGAAGCAAAACTTGAAAAAGTCCTGGACGATCATGAGATTCCTTACGATTCGTATGGGACTTTTATTGAATCTGAAAAAATGTATCAAAAAATATATGAAACGAGGTTGATATAAATGCCTGAGAATAAAGTTGTTTTTGGTCTAAAGAAAGTACATTATAGTGTTATTTCTGAAGATGAAACAGGAAAAATCACATATGGTACGGTTGGAAAGTTGCCTGGTGCAGTTGAAATGGAACTTGAACCCAAAGGAGAACAATCGGACTTCTATGCCGATGACAGCAACTACTATACAGAATCAAGTAACCAAGGGTACGAAGGTAAATTAACTATCGCTAATATTACAGAAGCATTTCGTACTGATGTATTAGGAGAAATTTTAGATGAGACTGATAAAGTTCTTACAGAAGTTTCGAATGCAAAAATTAAAAAAATCGCTCTTATGTTTGAATTCGATGGTGATGTAAAAGCGATACGTCATGTGCTTTATAACGTATCAGTGGCAAGACCTGGTGCTTCTTCTTCTACAAAGAGTGATAAAACCGAGCCAAGTACAACTGAATTATCATTTGTTGCGGCGCAACATCCATTAAATTATAAGGTTAAGACATCTACAACAGTAGGCACACCAGCAAATGTTTATGATGCATGGTATACAAAACCTTATGAAAAAGCTGTGGAGGCGTAATTAGATGGAAAAAACAATTGTAATTGATGATAAGAATGTACTTCTGAAAAGTACCGCTGGTACAGCTATCCGCTATAAGTCGCAATTTAGACGTGACATGTTTGCGGATATTCTTAGTTTAGGAGTACTTTCTTCACTACTTTCACCAAATGGTGAACAAGAGAACATTGATTTGTCTCAAGCGGACTTTAGTAAACTAGATTTTGAAGTTATTTATAACTTAGTTTGGGCATTTGCTAAAACAGCAAATAAAGAAGTTCAAGATCCGTTAACGTGGCTTGATACATTCGGAGAATTTCCAATCGCTGAAATTATTACTGAAATTCAGGATTTAATCAAAAGTACTGTTCAATCAAAAAAAAAATAACAGATCAGGAACAAGGGCAAGGAAGTAGCGACGGTGATTTTTCAGTTGATACATTTCTTGCTCTTTGTTATTCATGCAAACTTTCAAAGATAGATTTAGAGGATATGACAATAGGTGATTGTTTGGATTACATCGATGAATATGTTGAAATGCAAAATCCACAAAAAGAAAAAAGTAAAACAAGAAAAGCTAATCAGTCTGATTATGATGCTTTCTAAGAAAGAGGTGAGAAAATGGCAGGAAGAATTAAAGGTATTACGATTGAAATTGGTGGCGAAACAACAGGTCTTCAAAATGCTTTAAAAGATGTAAATAAACGTAGTAATGATTTAGCCAAGGAGTTAAAAGATGTTGAGCGCCTTTTGAAGTTCAACCCAGGTAATGTGGAAGCGTTGGCGCAAAAACAACAATTACTTACTCAACAAATTGAAAATACAACAAAGAAACTAGACCAATTAAAATCAGCTCAACAACAAGTAGAAGCGCAATTTGCACGGGGGGAAATTGGTGAAGAACAGTATCGCGCTTTTAGGCGAGAAATTGAATTTACAGAAGGATCTCTTAATGGTCTGAAAAATAAACTTGGAAGCATGAAAGCTGAACAAGAAAGTGTAGCGAATTCGACACGACAATTAGAAACTTTGTTTAGTGCTACAAGGAAAAGTGTAGATGATTTTGCAGGTGCATTAGGAAATCGTCTTGTGAATGCAATTAAAAGTGGAACGGCTACCAGTAAACAGCTTGATGATGCTATAAGTAAAATCGGCAAAGAAGCACTAGGAGCTAGTACTGATATAGATAAAATGAAAAAAGCTCTGTCATCCGTTGATGATGGGGCTTCTTTAAAATCTGTAAAACAAGAACTAGGCAATGTCGCTAAAGAGGCAAAAAAAGCAGCGAATGAAGTTGATGATTTAAACGTTGAGCTAGAAAACATGTTAGGAGCAGCAGCGGCTAGTGCTGGTATAGGTAAAACACTAGAAACTGCATTAGATACTTCTAAGTTAAAAACAAAGATTGATATAACCTTTAATGTCCCAGAAGAATCAAAGAAATCTGTGGAAGAAGCTGTTAGAAGTATAGAAGCGTATGGAGTCGATACAGAAGCATCACTTGAGGGTGTACGTAGACAATGGGCTTTAAATAAAGATGTAAGTGATGAAGCGAATGCAGCAATCGCTAAAGGTGCGGCTGTTATATCTCAAGCCTATGAAGGTATAGATTACACAGAATTGATTCAAGAAACATACGAAATAGGTAATGAATTAGGAATATCTCAAGAAAGTGCCCTTGGTATGGTTGATGCATTGCTAAAAATGGGATTCCCTCCAGAACAACTAGATATCATTGCCGAATACGGAAGTCAGCTGACTCGTGCGGGTTTTAAAGCTGAAGAAGTCCAAGCAATTATGGAAGCAGGCGTTGAAACAGGTAGTTGGAATTAGATTATAGTTCCCTTGTATGGCGACATACAATGATAAACTCCTTTAATTCAGTGAAACTCTCAAATGAGACAATACTGAGCGAAGCCTTTTAATTAAGGAACGTGCAACGACTAGTCGAAAGACGTAGGGTGTAAGCAAATGACACTCGAAACGGGGAGCA
>Ga0268252_1001592_pt1 | contig 12579 bp, 10 predicted proteins | sample AgamicMgSfrz_FD_200244 | JGI IMG/M metagenome (GOLD analysis project Ga0268252, IMG submission 200244) | Agave microbial communities from Guanajuato, Mexico - Mg.Sf.rz (v2) (version 3) | ecosystem: Host-associated > Plants > Phyllosphere > Phylloplane/Leaf | place: Guanajuato, Mexico | collected... | reverse complement strand
ACGATTCCGCCTATTCCTACGAATAGTGAAACCGCGATACCAATCGCCCATTTAATCGTTGTAGATAATTGCGAGATGTCTCTTGCGTTTTCATTTGCGAGGGCCGTTGCGTGTTCCGCTTTCTTATCAGCCTCTTCCGCTTTACTCCGCGATTCCATCGCCCAGTCTAACTTCGTTTCCAGACGAGCCAATGCGATTGCTACGTCAAACTCTCGATTAGTTGGTTCGGACAATTTGCGCACCTCCTTTCAAAATAAAAAAGACGCCCGAATGAGCGCCTTTATTTAATAACTAAGTAGTTAGGACTACTTGATATATTCAGATTAAGTTCTTTATCCCACCGTAATCCATATTTAATACCTAACATCGTAACAAACTGGCCATTATTTTCGTTTAATTTAAGTTTTATTCCGTGATTGGCACTTGTTGTCCAAAAGGCAATAACCTTCTGCCCTTTTGCGTTTACAAACTCTAATACATAATCATCAGTTCGATTCGTTTTAATTCTTTTGTTATATTTAAATCCCTTTAATGTTTTAGATAAGGTTTGAGCAGATAAGAAAGAAAGTTTAGATGTATGGTAATAAGACGTAATACCGAAATTCTGCTCTCTATCTTGTGGATTTATTCCATCATTTCGCCAGTTGTACCAAATGCTAATCGGTATATCTTGTTGAGCGTTGATGAGATACATCCTAGACAAATATTCGGCTTGCTTCATCTCCCCGACAGGTTCTTGCACCTCAGATTGCGCCATCGAGTATCCCCATTCGCCAGATATTATAGGAATATCTTTTTCAGAAGAACTGTTAATAAGCTTCCTAAGTTTGCTATAATCATCAATTACATTCTCGGGTTTTCCATATTGGTAAGGATGTACAGATATGGCGTCAACATATTTCAATACACCCTCATTTAAAATCGATTTTAACCAAGCTAGCGAATCTTGGTTAATTCCCGCTAATGCTGGAGCAACTACTTTGGCTGTCTTATCGTACTTCTTTATAGTGGGGGAAATCTTTGCAGTCAACAGAAAGTAATCTTCATCACTAGGTTGATTATTCCAAAATTTACCGATGTTTGGCTCATTCCACACCTCCCAAATAGCACTTTGACCGCCGTATCTTCTTGCTGCAGCTTTAACAAAATTGTTAAATGCCTCTCTTCCTTCTTTAGTAACAATAGCTCTCTCTTGCTCATAAAGTCTATTTTCGTAAGCTAATACATAGTAAGGGCGAATACCTTTCTCTTTTAGAGCTTCATTTAAACGGTCATAGCCACTATTTTCAAAATCGTAATTTCCTTTCGTTTTTTCAATAGACGCCCAAGTAAGCTCGATTCTTACCCAACAAAAGCCTGCATCTGCAATCATTTGTACCTCGTTATCAGTTAATTTATTATTCACATTAATACCGAAACTATCAGTCATATCCGAAGACTCCTCACAGTTGTATTCTTCGTTTTTAGTTTTAAATATTAAAAAAATAACAAATAATAACGAGATAATGATAATTAAAAGATATAATATACGTTTAATAATTTATCACCTTTCCGTAATCAGAAATTACCATACCAATCTTCTCCGTTTTTTCTTTTTTCTTTTTTGAGTAATAAAGGCTTCTATAGATTCATATTTAAATTGATACAATGAGGTTCCTATATACGTCCAAAGAAATAAATTAAACGGGTAAAGTTCTAATATGTTAGTAAAAAATCCAGAAACGAAAGTGCAAACTAATAAACAAGACGCGACCTTTGCAGAGAAGTTGTTTGTTTTTTTAATATTAAGCAAGATTAAAAATACTACTATACTTATTATAACCAAAATACAAAAACACCCTAGTACACCAATCTGTTCATAAAAGGCAATATATTGATTGTCTACTGCGTAGTCAGTTGACTGATAACCTAAATCTGCAGTTCTTCTACTTGCAGAACCTACACTACCAAGGCCGGCTCCTACTAGACCTTCTATAGACCAAATGGAAGGAAGATGAACTCCCCAGTGCGAAAATCGGTCCTCTAAAGAAGATGTAGAAGATAAAGATGACTTAGACATATACATAATAGCCAAAGGTACTACACTAAACGTAGTGCAATATAAAAATAGAACTAAGTATTGGAGCCTTCGTTTTAACCCCTTCACAAAATGAAAACTCATAACAAGTTGAAATATTAACCAAAAGATAATAGCTGACCTAATTGTAGCTAAAAGTAAAAATACCAACGTAACTACTTTGATGATAAATTTTATTCTCTTTCTATTCCTGACTGAATCGCTATACTCTAACAATATACCTGTAAGTGATAATAAAAAAGCGTAATCGTCAGGTGTTCCAACAGATGAAGGTAATCTTAAAACAACATGATTGAAATGTTTAACTTGAACGCCGTACTCCCAGCCAGCAGCTAAAAGCGCTTCTAATCCTTGATTGTATTGGAAAATCCATGTAATGATTATCGTGGAGAAAGTAACTATTAAAACCTTATCAAGTTTTATTCTGAAACGAGTCATCAAAATACCTGAAAATATTAATAACAAAGGGAATACAGTTATTTTTAGCCCGTACATAAGGCTAGTTACGTTACCAGAACCAAGAGGAATACAAGCCCCTATGATAACGAAAGATACTAAAAAGAACATCAAAGAGAATGATTCTTTTCCTGCGAAATATTTTTTAATTAGTAAAAAAGCAATTGAATAAAACACAAGTGCGATAAGTAATACATCTTTACCAGCCCTAGTGAAAAGGTTGTCAAAATAAAGAGTCACTAGACCATAAACAGAGCCGTATACAAGCACAGTAAAAATAGCTACACTAATTATAAATTTATTTTTCTTCATTATATTAAGACCTCTTTTATTAAAATAATCCTACTGCGACTATCTTTAGGCTTCTTTTTTTTGATACGTAAGCCTTTTGTGATAGTACGATTTTCACCTTCCTCCCTTTATACAATAATAATTTTTATCGCTCAATTTAACAATAGTATTATTACAATAATTTTCTTTTGTTACATTATTTATCTTTAATATGAACAATAAGCACCCCTACAAATTGCGGAGGTGCCTAAGTTAGTTAAGATCCGATTATCGTATACTTAAAAGCTGTTGCCGTTCCGTAAGTGTGTGTTACTTTTATATCTCTTGTAGTACCATTTGGAATAGTGACGCTCACATCGCCGCCACCGCTTCCGGATCTACCGGTTAGTTTCGTCACAACGTTATTTTGATTTCCTAACCCTGTTGCAAAACTAAATACTCCTGTAGGCCCATTTCCGTCTGTCGCATCCAGTATAATAAAGCCAACTTTAGGAGTAATAGCTGAAATAACCGCTTCTTGTGCATTAGTAATAATAGACGTAACTTGACCGTTAACACTGCTCGCTTCACCGAATGCGCCTTTAAAACCGATTTTATCAGCTGACGCAAAAAAGGAGCGTTGTCCATCGTTGCTCATACCTAAATCAAAGTATGTGCTGTTAAAACCGTTGATAGATGTGTTCATTTTATTAATGATGAAATACGTTGTATCACTGACAACAATACCCGTTTCAATTATTCCGCCTATTAGCGTTATTCTTGCTTTCATAGGCGAAGTCACAGTAGGCGCAATCAACTTAACGTTTGTAGCTCCGTGCATAGTAAACATATGAGGAGCGTTAAAAGAGGCTCCGTTGTATAGGACGCCACTACCGCCGATGATAAAACCGTCTGTATATTCGTTTTCTATTCTCATACCATTCAAGGCCGGGCAATACGCTTGAAAGCCACTACCGATATACAAATTACACTTATTCCATTTGTTAGCGTACCAATATGATCCGTTCATTTGGATGTGGTTCGTGTCTGCTCCGATAACATCTACGCCAGCTATTACGCAAGAGTTCATCATAATGTTTTGACAGTTTATTTTGATCGGGTTATAAATTACACATCTATCTAAGTTGATAGCTCCTCCATTTGCCTGTAACTGCATAGCGTACGAATTTGCTGTGTCGTCTCCCGTTATTAAGATGTGGTCAAATGAGCAGTCGTTGTTATGATCCGCAATCCATCCCGTAACTTTATATCCTTGAATCATCATATTTTGATAGAAGTTATTTACAGAAGGCGCTCCGTTTACAAGATCAAACGTTGTATTTAAGCAAACGTTAACTCTATCTTTACCGTCTATACCGAAATCACGCAACATCATGTAAGCTGAATTCGTATACGTTAAAAGTGTGTTTACGTCACCATTCGGAACTAACAAAGACCGACTTCTACCTTCTCCAACAATTCCACCGGAAGTAAAGTTAGTAGATAACGCACCAACCATATATTTACCGTTAGGCAAGAAAACAGTCTGACCCGTTTGATTCATCTTGTTCAGCGCCGCTTGTATTGCTGCTGTGTCATCGTGAGCAGGTTGTGTATACGCGGAATCAATATACCATTTTCCGTCTGTGCTATTGAAGTACTTAGCGTCCCCATACGCATTGTAAGGAGGTTGTTTAACGTTTATATACCGCTGCTCAACCCATTTTTTCAAATCCTTAACTGCGTTTTTGACGTTAGCTGGCGCCCAATCGCTCCAATCCGTTTGATTATTCCAGTTACCGATTTTATCATCTACTTTTGTAAAATTGCTGTTTAGCTCCGTCCTTTTAAAATAGTCCATTTCCGCCCAAACATCCATGCCTAAATTCGGTGTTTTATTCGATGCCATTTAATCGACTCCCTTCGTTGTTAAAACGCAAATAAGCCCGCAAGTTAATGCGAGCCTTTTACGCCTGTACTGCGCTAATTGTTCCGTTATCTGCAACGGTGATTTTGAAGCGAAGATTCGTACCGGTTGAGTACATGTAAAACGAATCGCCGACTGTCGCCATATCGTTACGGAATGATCCGGTAATTCCTTCGAGGTCGTTATCCAACGTTTTCACATTCGAACAGCCTGCCACGATACGGAGTCCGTAGTTCATGCCAGTCTCCATCATGTCGTTACGCGTAGTATTTTCGTAAACACGTCCGTTTGTACTTCCGTTTGTGACATGGATTCCGTTAAATGAAAGCGACGCGGATTTGCTGGCGCCTTCTACGTAGTTGTTATTCGCCTTGAAGTTCGAACAGTTATCGATTAAAATACCGTGCTCTCCGCAGTAGTCGGTCATGTTGTCGTAGATTTTAACGCCTTTGGAGCTCGCTACGTAAACAACGTTCGTTTTAAGATCCGTTCCCGAATTGTCGCAAACGCTAAGTTCCGCGCAGCCGAATGCGTAAACTGTACGTCGCGCATTTTCGCCATAGTTATCGTAGACACGAGCGCTTTTACAGTAACTAATCGAAATAGCGTTACTAGTAGTCGGAGCTTCTACGACAGTATTACCGCGAATAACAACGTCGGAAATGTAAGTCGTAGGGTAAAGTACGTCCGTCCCTTGACCGGCGATTCGGATTCCGTCCCCGCTCGTTACTTGCGTAATTACGTTATCGAGAATTTTAATTCCGGATGACGGCTGCGTTGACGTTTTCTGTACGCCTGCTAAATCTTTCGTATTACCTGAGTTTGGCGTAGGGATTTCGAATAAAATAGGCGAAGCGCAGCTTACGAATCTATTATTGCGAACCGTTACGTTTTTCCATTTGAAAGAGCGAATGCCTGCATACGTTTGACCTTCGAAATAGCAATCTTCGATTAGAACGTCTTGGATATAAATATCGTGAACTGCGGAGTGGCCGCCGATGCCTACGAAAATTGGACTCGTTCCTGCTGTACCGCTTGCACCGAATTTACAACCGCGAATCGTTACGTCTTTCGTAGTTGTTCCGTCCCATGCGCCCCATCCAGGGAATCCCGACTGCGTTGCGGAGTCTAACTGAATAGCTTCCGCGAAGTTTCTGCTTCCGCCAGTAGGATCGAGATAGCCGAGGAATTCGCAGTTTTCGATAAGAACGCCTTTAGTCGAGTTGATTTCGATTGGATGCGAATAGGCGATATCTTTAATAACAACACCGTCGATAATAACGTCGTGGCTATGCGCAATGTTAATGCCGCCGAATCCGTAAAGACCGACCGACTGACTAAGAACATTTCCGTCCAAGATTCCGCCTTTAATAACGATGTGATGAGGACCGCCATAGCTTGCGTAGTTGTCGCCTGTCTTTCCGTTGTTAATAAACGACTCGGTTGCGCCTGTACGATAGATGCGGGCGTTTTTCCCCATTAGTAAGTACGTATATGATCCGATAACAAGCGCTGTATTTAAGTTATAATCGCCGTCTGGCACGATAACGCGTCCGCCTTTGTTTGCGAGTAAATCTAGCGCATGTTGAATCGTCGGGCTTGCGTCTGCGCCTCGGTCTGACTTTGCGCCTAATTGTAAGACGTCGATTCGTCGATTGTATTGTAAGAACGCTTTGAGTCCGTTATCTAATTGAATAACCGACATTCCGTTCGCTACCGTTTGTGTGTCGCTTTTGATGATGTATTCGGCTTCCCCACCGCCACCCGCTGCGTAGAATCCTAGCGTTTTAGCATAGTCGCCCGCCTTAAAGTCGGTCGTTTTTAACTCAGCAACCGTATTAACTACGCGACGCATCACCGAACCAAGCTTCGTAATAGTATCGAGCAAACTGCCGTCTATTAGGTTGAAGTTGGTGTTAAACTCTTCGCGGTCAACGTTGTCAGTTGGCGCCCATGTATTCAAGTCTAAATACGGTGTTTTGTATGTCGCCATATCACCGCCTCCTTAATCAAATTCTAATCTCGTATCTAATTCGCTAAATTGCTTAATGTCCGTGTCCGCCTGCGTCGTATCTTCCAGCGCCGACCAAGTAACCGGAGCCTGCGGATAAGACTTCTGCAACGTTTCCCACGTATACACATTCGCATCTTCAAATCGCATGTCTGACGCTTGAACTTCCGACCACGGAACGAATGAGAATCCGTAAGTAGGTAGAATGTGCGCCGGAACAATATCGTTTACTGCGTCTTGAATGTCCGGAATATTCTTTGGTACGCCGCGCTTGCCCGTAATTTTGATATGGACTTCGCTGTTACCGTTTTTCTCTGTTACTGTCGCTCCATAAAACGAGTTAACAACGGATGCTAGTATTTCTTTCGTTGTTGTGCCTGCGCCTCTGAGCTTCGCATTAATATAATGCCGTCTTGATCCGTAACTACGGTTCGGCGTATAGTCGATATCGAGAATCTTTTCCCAACGGTCGAGTGTAACGTCGCTGCTGTTAACGAAGAATTGATCGTATACCCTCGATAGTTCAGCACGTATTTTTGTGATTTCGTTCGCTTCCGTCTGGATAATCCGCATTGCCTCTTGAATGTCGTTGTAATACTTCGGCAAGTAATCTTTCATCGCATAGAGGTTGTCGCGGTCCGTACGATAAGCTGTTACGGTTGCGCTTGCGTTAATGTTGGCGCTGACCGTTTTAAATACGGTAAACTTACCGGTCGCCTGCGCTGTAGCCTTGACGTTAGCCTTAACGTATTTACGAAGCGAGAATTGCTTAGTCGAAAGAGTAGCGTTCGCAAGTACGCCAGCCTTTACGTATCTAACAGCACTAGCTTTAGCGATTGTAGACGCCGCCCCTGAAGGAGTAGCGCCTGTTTTAAGTCGTCGGATTACTTTCGCCTGGACCGTTGCTTTTCCGGATATATTACCTTTGGAACGATAAATAGACCGTACTTTTCCTTGTACGGTTGCTCTCGCTTGTAGCGTATTTGTGCCAAGCGTTATAATCGCCATTTAATACACCGCCTTACGCTAACGTAATTGTAATATCGCCGGCTGCTACTTTTAATTGGTCCGTAGACGAGATAGCTTTCGCTGTGGTTAGTACGCCTTGATAAAGCATGTTGCCCGAAGTTGCTGCGTCATAAATAGCGAAGTAACTTACCGTTCCCCAGCCCGCAGTTGCGACCGGAAATAGTACGTCTGCTGAATTCGAAGTACTTCCGTTAGTTGGTGCCGAGAAAGTAATCGCTTGACGTGCGTATGCTCCGCCAGATACTTCCGTTCCTGTTCCTGCGTCTGTAGGGTCGCTTGTAAATAGCGCCATGTATACCGTTGTTGGTGCCGTATATGCTTGCCCGCGTAATGTTGCGTTAATCAACGCGTTTTCTAAATAATCGCTCATTGCTGTCATCGAAATTCCTCCTTAGTTTTGCGTTACGACAACCGCGCCTACAAACGGCACTTCGTCGCTAGCTGTGATAATATTTCCGACTGATCCGTTAACTTTTAAATCTGCGTAATCGACAACGCCTTCAGCGTCAAGGATTGCGTTTCCGATTTGCGAGTAACGTACGGTTGTTTGTTCGAATGCTACGGTTTTTAAATACGTGTCAATATTCGAAATAATTAAGCCGGTCACATCGTCGATAGAAGCTCCGTCAATCAACGTTAATTTTGCGGTAACGTCAATCGGAATCTCAGACACGCCGAGAACCGTTACGTCTGCGCCAATTGGCCGAACGCTTTCGATGTATGTTTCCGCTGCTGTGATTACGGATTGTGAAGGGCTCCGTTTGTCTTCGTTAACGAGCACGACTTTAACGGTGCCGGGTCCATTCCATAACGGATAGCACTTAGCGTCATAGATGCCATTAACTTCTTTCGCCCAGGATTCGTATTGATACTTGTTCCCGCTAGTAATCGGACGACTTACGTGCTCTTGATATCGCGTATAAAGTAGTTCGTCTGATTCTTCGTCAAAACCACCCGTAAACTCCGCATCGTTATTTACGCTAGTAAGGCCGTCAATGTCGCTGTCGTCTAGGTCCGTGATTTCACCTACGCCAACGTTTCCGTCAGCACCTCCGACTTCCGCTTCAGCCGCCGCCTTTGCTACGCCGTTTGTAATCGTCACTGTTTCGGTAGTTACGAAATAAATACCGTCGACTGTACTAACGCGAGTGTCTGCCGGAATGTCCGTTCCTTCAAGTCCGTAAAATGTAAGTGTGCCAGTCGACTTGACCGCTTCCTTACGCGCCATACCTTGCTCGGCTACTTTGCGATCTAAATATTCACCGTAAGCACTATCGGCAAATCCGAGGTCGAGAACGTTATCCATTTCCGCATATGTTTGCGCCAGTTCAAGCGCGGCAGGCGCTATCATATCGTAAATAACGGAACCTTCTCGTTTGTCAAAGTCGGAAGGGATGCGGGCTAGCATTCGTTCAAGAATCGCCTCGTACGTTTCGCCGTCAAATATAGTCATTACGTCACCTCCAATTCGTCGAATGTGATTTCTTCGCCGTTACTATCCGTGATAGAAAACGAAATGATTACTGTGTCTCCTGCAGCCGTAACCGTCAGATCGTTCACGCTTTCGATGCGGTCATCGTAGATAAGCGCTTCTTCAATAACACGCGGTATTTCCGTTTCAACAAACGATTTCGTTACGCTGGCTCCGATGAGGTCTTCGATTTCACATCCGTATTCGTCCGTATAAATTAAAAACCGCTCACGGGCTGTAATTAACGCCTTGTGAACGGCTTGCTGTAACGCTTCTTTTTCGTCAATGAATCCGCCTAGTCGTCCGTTTTCAAAGTCGAGTTTATACGTCTTTGAAGGCTGAACGGCGTCGTCCGCAGTTTCGGCGAGTAGTTCCGCCAATTCCTCTTCGCTAAAATCTGGTATGAGTGGCATTAATATCTCACCGCCTTATCTAATACGAAGTAAGTCGTCTGCGCTTCGTTACTTGCGACGATAACACGATCGCCTTCCTGCAACGGAGTATCAACAACTTTGCCTGCGAAAATTAGGTCGCCTTTATATAAGTCGAAGTCGAATCCGTCTAACCGTATCGCAACTTCAGGCGGCGCTGATCTTACCGTGCCGAGTTCGATATCGATGTCTTTGTTATGTCCGTGTTTTCGCATTAACTGGACGAATTGTGAATAACCGTTTCCCTGCGGCTTTGTCATGCGACCGCCTCCTTAGAATTTAATGAAGTTACGTGGATTGACCGGATTCTTCCAACGTCCGTTATGAATTTCGAAGTGTAGATGCTGTCCGGTTGATCGTCCGGTATTCCCCATGAGTCCGATTTGCGTTCCTTGATTTACTTTGTCGCCGACTTTAAATCGACGTGAGCCCTTACGCATGTGGCCGTAAACTGTTTCGTACGTCTTACCGTTAATGTTATGAACGATAAAGATAACCTCGCCGTAACTTGCCGATACATACGATTTCGAAACTGTTCCGCTTGCTGCCGCCTTGATTGGAACGGTGCCGGCTTTCGCAATGTCAAGCCCTTCATGCGCTCTGCCCCAACGTTGCTTCATTTCGCTGGTCACGACGCCCTCGCACGGTCTTATGAATCCGGTGCTGTTCTTAACTGTGCTGCTAGAACTTGTCGTAGTTGTGACCGTTGTAGTCGAGCCTTCGTAGTAACGAAGTACGTGCGGAACATAGTTAACGTCGCCGTAACGTCGCCATCCGTGCTTCTTTGCCATTGCTGCCGAGAATGCTTTAACGTTAGTCATGTTGTAGCCGCCGCGTGCTTTTGCGTATGCGATGAATCCTTGACCGAAGTTGTACGACTGCAACGCCAATTTGACTTCGCCAGCCTTCTTCAGAACTTGCGCGAAGTACTTAACGCCTTGCTTAATCGACGCTTCATAACGAAGTACGTTTCGGCCTAACCCTGCTGATTCACTCGATTGCATTAGATCCGGAAGTCGTCCGCCACTTTCTTGCATCATAAACGCCAATAAAAGCTCCGTATAAGATTCGATTCCGTTAGCTCGCGCATATTTACGTACCATTGGCTCCCATTTACGAACAGTCTGCGGAACTTTCGCTCTACCGCCTTTAATCGTTGTAGTTGTCGTAGTTGAACCGCTAGAACTTCCGTCGCTAGAACTACCGTCATCAGACTTCTCTTCCGGAGGCTCGTAGTCTTCTTCCGCAATGTCGAACGTACGTGATAACGTAAGGGACATCGTGTGATATCCGTCAGGTCCGATATTATGCGTATCAGTGATAACGTAAAAAGCGCCGGAAATCTGTGTCATTGTTTCGCGGACTAAGATTGATGTTCCGCTTATGACACCTTCGATTCCGAGCGCTTCTATCGAAAATTCCTGCTCCGGCTTATTGATTTTCGGCAACATACTTTTCGCCAGCGCCTGAAGTTTATTTGCGTCTTTTACTTCGCTAACGTGTTCGTAGTGTTGCATCGTTCCATATACGTTCTTTGCATTTTGATCGACTGCGAAAGCTTTGACCGGTGCTTCCTCGTCACCGCCGGTTAAACTAACCTGCGTTTTAACGTCGTCCATGTTCGTGCTGTACGTGGCGCTGATTAGATTCGCTCCGTCTTCGATGTACATACGTGTTAATTGCTCCTTGCGTTCGACCAAGTGAAGTACGCCGCCTTTAGATTGAAGCGAAAACTGGCGATTGTTCTTTTTACGCGTTTCAGTGAGCGCGATAACGATGACGTCCCATAGCGTTTTATCTCGAAGGATAAGCTTCGGAATAACATAGCCCGTGTCAGAGATTTTGCCGGTTTTAATTCCGAATCGTTTACACAGATACATAACGATCTCAGACGCTTTTTTATTATCGAATCGATAACTATCGGAAACCTTCGTTAAATAATGATTCGCGTCATACGCCGAGATAGACTCCTGACCTTTATCGTCGATATCGTAACCGAAGATGATACCCTGGAATAACTCCGTCTTGCCTGCCAGTATACGAATCTTTCGCCCCAGCTTGAACGCGACCGCTCGTTTCTGTCCGTCGATTGTATTATTAATCGTAACTTCACACTTACGACTGGCCTGCGCTAAATCGCCCGAAATCGTAACGCCCATGTTCAAGTCGTTAACGAATACCGCTTTGCTTCCTTCGTAATAAATAACGCTTAGATGAGTACGACTAGTATCGTAACCACTATTAACGGTAACTTTCTGCGTAGCCATTACGGAATCACCAACTTTACTCCTGGACGTATTACGAGATACGCGTGCTTCTTGACCTTATCTTTGTTAGCTTCGTAGATTTTAACCCACATCTTCTCGTCGCCGTAAATGCGTTTTGCGATGTGTAGAAGAATATCGTTCTGTTTTGTCGTGTAAGTACGCGTTTTAACTTTCGTACTTGGAGGTCGAGTAGTCTTCGTAGTTTCGTAGCGAACCGGCAGCCATTTGAACTGTTTCAACGTAAGCGAAAAGTAAATATCGCCGCGATTACCCGCACGCTCAACTTCGTATGAGAATTCGCGCACGGTTACGAGATAGTTAATCTTCGAACCCGTTACGATGAAACGAATCGGTAGTTTACTATCGCGCCACTTTTCGATAATTGCTACGTAAGTATACGGCGCTTTGAATCCGCGATACTCGCAGTAAGCTTCGTTATATTTTGCCGGAAAGAACGTCCCGAACGAGAACTCTTTCAATCCGCGATCACCGAAAATAGATACTTCGCCAAGATTAGCGATTGTTACATCGTTGAAGCCGAACGGAGAGGTTACGTTGAGTGTGTCCGGGTTGACGGGCAGCCGCACACGTTCGGTATTGCGTTCATTCGTTAACCAAAACTCAATCGCCATTATGCGCC
>Ga0268252_1001591_pt1 | contig 12592 bp, 14 predicted proteins | sample AgamicMgSfrz_FD_200244 | JGI IMG/M metagenome (GOLD analysis project Ga0268252, IMG submission 200244) | Agave microbial communities from Guanajuato, Mexico - Mg.Sf.rz (v2) (version 3) | ecosystem: Host-associated > Plants > Phyllosphere > Phylloplane/Leaf | place: Guanajuato, Mexico | collected... | reverse complement strand
TTTATTAATCGGAAACTACGCTTGGCATGGACGTCACCACCTTGCACATATTGTGAATCTGTGTGAGAAAAAGGGCTGGCTGGAGAAATGATATTTGCTTTTCCAAGATAAAGTAAAGGAGGGAATGAGAGAGAGTCATCTTATTTCCTCCTTTTTTTATAGACAAAAAGTTTTGTGATAGTATACGAATAAGCCATTGTTTGATATTTCTCCCTTAAATTTATTATCCTCTTTCCATATATTTCAGGTGAATTACTCATATACATATAAAGATTTGTAGGAAAACTTACGCAAGTTTTTCGAATAGAAAGTACGAAACCATTCCTTTGTCAGTAACCTTTATCACGTAGAGAAACTTCTATCCAATGAAAAAGAGGAGGGAAAGTGTGACATATATCGGTAAAAGTGTTTTTCGGAAGGAATCCTTGGAAAAAGTTTCGGGCACTGCAAGGTATACAGCTGATTACTTGGCGACAGATGCCTTGCATGTAGAAATGGTCAAAAGTTCGTATGCCCATGCACATATTTCTTCGGTTGATATAGAAGAGGCAGAAAAGTTGGAAGGTGTAAGAGCGATTATTCTTGGAGACCATTTACCTTTAATCGGGGAAGAAGTAATTGATCGCCCGCCACTTGCTGTTAAAAAAGTACGTTATTACGGAGAAGTAATTGCATTAGTTGTTGCTGAAACAATCCCTGTTGCGAAAAGAGCTGCCCAGCTCATTAACATCGAATATGAGCCGCTTCCAGTGGTGAATTCTGCCTTACAAGCACTCGAAAACAATGCGCCACTTCTCCATGATAATTTGCTTGATTATACAAAGGATGAAGGCATTTATCCTGTGGAAGGTACAAATATTATTAATCACACAAAGATTAGAAAAGGGGATATTAACATTGGCATGGAGGAAGGAGCAGTATCGATAGAATCACATTTTTCGATTCCGATTTCTGATCATGCCGCTATCGAGACAAGAGCTGCTCTTTGTGAGATTAGGGAAAGTGGAATTGTTCGTATCGTAACAAGCTCGCAAGCACCTTATATGGTAAAAAAAATCATCAGTAGAGATTTTAAAGTGGAAACAGGCAAAGTAGTCGTTGAAACACCATTTGTAGGTGGTGGTTATGGTGGGAAGGCATCGGTTCATTTAGAAATCTTTGCCTATATTGCATCTAGAGCAGTTGGTGGGCGAAAGGTACGAGTTTTTAATACGAGAGAAGAAGATTTAACCGTTTCGCCAGTTCATATTGGTTTAGAAGCAACCGTTCAGCTCGCTTGTACCCAAGAAGGTAAACTGACTGCCGCAAAACTAAAGTATGTATTTGATGGTGGAGCTTATGCGGATAAGTCTCCGCATTTAAGTACAGCTGGAGCAGTTGATTGTACCGGACCATATAAAATTGACAATGTTTGGTGTAATGCTTTATGTGTATATACTAATCATCCATATGCAGCACCATTTAGAGGATTCAGCCATGGGGAGGTCCATTTTGCTTTTGAAAGAGCCATAGATATGCTTGCAAAAAAAGCAAAAATAGATCCGCTTTATTTTAGAAAAATCAATGCCATTCATCCAGGTGATACAACCCCTACACAAGTAGTTTTAACGAGCAGTAAAGTAGGAAATGTTGAAAAATGTATGGATCGTTTACAGGAAATAATGGAATGGAATAAGGGGCAAATCCATGTCATCTCCCCGAATAAAGTACGAGTAAAAGGGATTTCCTGTAGTTGGAAGAATTCAACTATTGGTCCTGCAGTTAGCTCTGGCGTCGTTCTCACCTTTAATTCAGATGGCAGTATAAATCTAATGTCTGGAATAGTCGAGATTGGTACTGGAACAAAAACAGTACTAGCGCAAATCTTAGCAGAAAAAATGAGAATGAATGTGGATCGAATCCATGTGAGAATGGCCGTTGATACACAAACAGAACCAGAACATTGGAAGACAGTCGCAAGTAGAGGGACATTAATGGCAGGGAGAGCAGTCATGGCTGCAGCAGATGATGCAATTCGAAAACTGAAGAAAATGGGTGCTATCGTGTTAAGAGTGCCTGAAGATGATTTAGAAGTAGCAAATGAGATGGTATTTTTAAGAGATAATCCAAAGAATTCGATTCCATTTGAAGACATCGTCTATGGGTATACGTATCCCAATGGAAATTCTATTGGCGGTCAAATCATAGCCAATGGTAGTTACTCACTTACTGGCTTAACGAATTTAGATCCAGAAACAGGTGCTGGTAACCCAGGTCCAGAATGGGCAGTAGCTGCCCAAGGAGTAGAAATAGAAATGGATACGAAAACATGGAGGTACAAGATTTTAAAAGCAATAACGGTGGTGGATTTAGGAGAAGTGCTTAATCAAAAAGCAGCGCTTGGTCAAATCAAAGGGGCAATGAGTATGGGGATTGCTTGGGCAGGAAGGGAAGCCTTTTATTTTGATGAAAACGGAAGAGTACTAAATCCTCAATTACGCACATATCGACCATTAAGGTTTGGAGAACATCCAGAATATGAAGTTGATATTATTAAAACACCACATATAGAAGCTCCATTTGGGGCGAGGGGAGCGGGAGAGCATGGATTAGTAGGTATTCCAGCTGCATTAGGAAATGCACTTTCCTTGGCGATAAACACCGAGTTAAAAAGTCTACCACTTACGCCAGAAGCAATTTGGAGACATGTGAAGGAGGCGCATAATGGCATTTGAATTTGAATATATATTTGCTTCCACAATAGAACAAGCAACAAAAAAATATGCTGAAGTTGAAAGGCAAAACAGATATCCGGCGTATTATGCTGGCGGGACAGAGATTATTACATTAAGGAGAATTGATCAATTAAATGTAGATGTCTCTATTGATGTAAAACAAATAGCCGCATGTAATATTCATCAGGTTGATAAAGAGTATTTCGTGATCGGTTCCTGTATTACATTGACGGATATAGAAGAGCTCAATTATTTTCCGTTATTAACAGATGTCTGTAAAGAAATTGCTGATCGAACAGCAAGAAATAAGATAACAATTGGCGGGAATATTTGTGGCAATATCTTTTATCGAGAAGCGGTATTACCCTTCCTACTAACAGACAGTGTGTTAGTTCTCGCTAGTGAAAATGGAATTCGAACAGAATATATTCACGATGTGTTTGAAGAACAATTATTGCTTGAAAACGGAGAATTATTGGTGCAAGCATTTATCGATAAAAAATATTTATCTAAAGAATATATAGCAATCAAGGTGAGACAGCAGTGGGAAACTGGCTACCCATTAATTACGATTGCAGGATTAAAGATCGACGGACAAGTAAGAGTAGCAATCAGTGGGTTATGCCCCTTTCCATTTCGATCACTTGAACTCGAAAGTCTTATTAATAATAAAACAATGCGAAAAGAAGAGCGCATTGCAGAAGTAATAAACCATCTACCTTCTCCAATCTTAAATGATGTAGAAGGATCGGATGAATATCGTTTGTTTGTGCTGTCCGAGCTTTTAGAAAAAGTTTTGGATCGATTGGAGGGAATATAATTGCCGGAAAGTGGACCAAATTTAGTAATAGTAAAACTGCGAGTAAATGGTGAAAATCACTTTGTAACCATTCCTCCATCAAAAACATTGCTGGCCACATTGCGTGAAAATCTATTTTTGACAGGAGCGAAGCCAGGGTGCTTTAATGGTGACTGTGGCGCTTGCACGATTATCATTGATCAAGTGCCGATGAAATCATGCTTAATGCTTGCCGTAGAAGCGCAAGGGAAGGAAATCATTACAATAGAAGGACTAAAAGATAGCCCACTCCAACAAGCTTTTATCGAAGAATTTGCCTTTCAGTGTGGTTATTGTACACCTGGGTTCATTATGAATGGGCATGCTCTTCTCCTTAATGAGCACAATCCTAGTAGAGAAAAGATAAAAGAGTGGTTGGAATCCAATATATGTCGTTGTACGAGTTATGAGGAAATAGAAGCAGCGGTGATGAAAGCAATTGCCCATAAAAAAGAATGAGCTCTTATCATTACTCCTGCATACTTCTTGCAGGAGTAATTTTTCGTTTTATTATTTTTGCTGATTATTGGTTTTATTTATGGCATCCTCTTCATTAGTTTCTGCCATACCATATAAGCCGTTCATTTCTTGTTCATCCGTATCTAAGCCTAAATTGTTTTGTTTGTTTATTTCATTCTTCTTTTGATCTTTCATGTTTTTTGCTCCTTTCATGGTCTATTCTTTAATAGTCTGTCGAAAAATAAAAATTATATGTGAGAAAGAGAACATGCTTAGCTAGGAAGATGCTTCTTAATTTTATCAAAAAGGGCCTTTAACATAATACCTAAGATAATAAAACCGACAAAAGATTTCGTATGGGACCAATGTTCTCCTAATATAAACATTTTTCTTAGCATAAATAATGGTTCGATAATATATGAAAATAATATAGACCAACCTAAAGTGGCTCCTAAAAATTTGTGCCAATTGCTAAAGTGTTGATAGACAAGCATTGCTGTTATAGGAATAATGACCAAATTAGCAGGAATTAACGGAGTGATGATGGGGATAAGTTTATCCGGATAGCTCCATAGCATTAATTCTGTGCCAATAATGTCTAGGAGCATAGATATAGTGGCACATACCATGCCATAAGAGAATATTTCAAAAAAACGATTTTTATCTACTAACCTCCACCAAATAAAATAGGGAATTATCGTTGCGAAGAAAAGTATCCACCAATTTGGCGAAAATAAATCATGCTGAAACCAATGATCGATGGACAGATGGTATAATTTTTCCTTTGCTTTATTAATTTCCATGTTAGTAGGAAGATGCAATATTAAGCTATACATATAGGTCACCACTTTTATTTTTCAACAATAAAAACATTTTATGTAGTTAGTATGAATGAAGGATTGCTTTTTTATTAGCATTTTTTAGCATACATAAATTTACCAATGTTGGGAGAGAATAAAAGTTATTAAAGGTGGGATATGTAATGAAAAAAAAGTGGAAAAAATATAAAGTCTATATTGTTGGTTTGTTCTATATTATATTTATAAATGGACTCATTGCTGCAAGCTATATTATAGGTTTTAAGGAATTTAAAAAACTTATTAACTTTTAAGAAAAATAGTCTATGTATGATTACTCTAAATACTTTTTCAGTGTATTTTTCCTTTAAGGAATAGGATAAGGCATGGAGAAATAGGATGAAAGTGTAGGAGGTGATACATTGGCAGTAGTACGAACAACAGATGCGGATATTGATTTATTAGCAAGACTTCTCCGTGCTGAAGCAGAGGGAGAAGGGGAATTAGGGATGTTATTAGTTGGGAACGTTGGGATTAATCGGATGAGAGCAGATTGTTCTGATTTCGTGGGACTACGTACTGTTTCCGATATGGTTTATCAAGCCCATGCGTTTGAAGCAACAACGAAAGGTTATTTTTATCAACGACCAAGAGAAAGCGAACGACGGTTGGCGAGAAGAGTAGTGAATGGTGAATCCTTTTGGCCAGCAAAATATAGCTTATGGTATTTTCGTCCCCCAGGCGATTGTCCTCCTACTTGGTATAATCAGCCACATGTAGGGAGATTTAAGCTGCATTGTTTTTATGAACCAACTGCAGAAGAATGCGAAAATGTTTATAACACATTCTAATCTTGAAGATTTTTTCTATTACTTATTAAAAAGGTGTCCCGTATTTTGGAGGACATCTTTTTTGTGTAGAAATTTTGGAGAATTTTAAGAAATATACATTTGAGGTCTTGATTAATTAGTGGTATATTTTAAAATATTATGAAAACTTAGGGAGTGTCTTACGTGTCTTTAGAAAATGTACAAACATATTTAAGTAAATGGAACAGAGAGAAAGATATTCAAATTTTTGAAACCTCTAGTGCCACCGTTTTAGAAGCTGCAAACACATTAGGAGTAGAGCCGAAAAGAATCGCTAAAACGTTATCTTTTCGAAAGGAAGATGATGCAATCTTAATCGTAGCAGCGGGTGATGCCAAAATTGACAATAAAAAATTCAAGCAAACCTTTACAGAAAAACCAAGGATGCTTTCTCCAGAAGAAGTATTGGAGAAAACGGGTCACGCAGTTGGCGGTGTTTGTCCTTTTGGTTTAACGGAAAATTTACCTGTCTATATGGATGAATCCTTGAAGCGATTCACCACCGTTTTTCCAGCTTGCGGAAGTAGTAATTCAGCCATAGAATTGACTAATGAAGAGCTTTACCTATTCGGAAATGTAGTCGAATGGGTGGATGTATGTAAAGGATGGGAGTAAAACAATAACACTATAAATACTTTCGTGGAAGCCGGAGTTAGTGCAAAAATTCATTATAATCTTCTTAAGCATGACTATTACTTCAATAATTATTAATGTAATTACATCGATTACCGGTTTTGAATATAATTGGTAAGCATGATTTCACCTCTAAAAAATTATCTACCTATATTTTAAAACCCGAGCAGTTAAGATTCTAGACTAACTTGATGAAACCATGTTGATTGGAGTGGAAGGGGTGAGACTCCTATGGAAGCGGCTCGGCGCTCGCCCCATGGAAAGCGAATCCCTGTAGCGGAAAGCAACATCCCTATTAGAATAGCCATAAAAAAGACCATAGACCAAACCTCAAATTACAAGGCGTTTGTCTACAGTCTGAAGGCTTGTCTATAATGACAAGCCTTTTGCAATTAGAAAAGTACTTATTGAATATGACGGTATACACCAATTACTTTACCAAGAATGCTCACATTATGAAGAATGATCGGCTCCATTGTGCTATTCTCTGGTTGAAGGCGAATAAAGTCGCGTTCTTTAAAGAATCGTTTAACTGTTGCTTCATCTTCCTCGGTCATTGCGACAACAATATCCCCATTATTAGCTGAATGCTGTTGTCTGACGATTACATAGTCACCATCTAATATACCAGCTTCAATCATACTTTCTCCCATTATCTCGAGCATGAAAATTTGTTCATCGCTCGGTGCAAGCCTTTCGGGTAATGGAAAATATTCTTCTACATTTTCGATAGCAGTGATTGGCATACCTGCTGTAACTTTTCCGACTACAGGAACATTAATAATATTATATTTTGGTATATTACTTTCTTCTAAATCCAGTATTTCAATAGCTCTTGGTTTAGTTGGATCTCGACGAATTAGTCCTTTACTTTCTAATCTTGCTAAATGACCGTGAACTGTTGAACTCGATGCAAGACCAACTGCTTCTGCAATTTCACGAACAGAAGGTGGATATCCTTTTAGCTTTACTTCTTCTTTTATGTATTCTAGTATGTCTAATTGCCTTTTTGAAAGCTTCTGCATTCTACGCACCTCGTTATATTATTCTTGTACTAATTATAACACGATATACTATAGGATACAAACATAAGTTCTATTTTGTTGTTGACAGGAAACGTTTGTTCGTATTAAACTAAATTCATAAACGAACATACATTCTAAAAAAAGGTGGAATTATAGATGGCAAAACTGTGGGAAAAATATTCATATACTATTATTCTTTTAATTTGTGGGTTAGCAGCGTGTATAATGATTGTAGTTAATACTGGAGAATCAGATTCAAGCGATTATATGTCAGTTACGGTGAAGAATGGAGAAACAGTATGGGAACTATCCAATGAATTTGCAGGTTCTTATAATATGACGAAAAAGCAATTTATCAAATGGGTAGAAGAACATAATAATATTTCTGCTAATAATATTACAGCTGGAAAAGAATTGCTTATCCCAGTGCGTGAAGAGGATCATCAATTAATGTTAGCTTCTGAATAAGAGAAAAGGAAACGAGATAGTAATGAAGATTGAAAAGAATGCAATAATTTATTGTCGTGTAAGTACAGATAAAGAAGAACAGACTACATCCTTAGCAAGACAGGAAGAGGAATTATTAGAATTGGCAAGTAAAATGGACTTTCAAGTAAAACAAATTATCTCGGAAAGAGCAAGTGGCTACGATTTAGATAGAGAAGGACTGCTCGAGCTATTATCGCGGATAAAAGAGGAAGACATTTCGTCCATCTTAATACAAGATGAAACAAGATTGGGAAGAGGAAATGCTAGAATTGCCATATTACATTGCATTTTAAAGGAAAATATAAAGGTTTATAGCATATCTTCATCTGGAGAGCTTACTCTTTCAGAGGCAGATGAAATGGTATTGAAAATTGTCAGCATAGTGGAAGAATATCAGCGGAAGATACATAATTTAAAGATAAAAAGAGGAATGAAACGAGCAGTAGAGAATGGCTATCGTCCTGATAAAAATTTAAAAAACTTAGGAGATCATTCTGGAAGACAGAAGCTGGAAGTTCCAATTGAAGAAGTAGTAAAATTAAAGCAAAATGGGTTAACCTTTGCAGAAATAACGTCTACTTTAAAGGGACTAGGCTATGCTTTTTCAAAAGCGACTATTCATCGAAGATACCAAGAATATATGGAACAATTAAACGAAACTTAAGCTAATCTTAAAAATAGGAATATGCACTTATTTATGCTATAATAAATTTTCAACAAGCCAGTTGCATAGTAAACTGGGCTTTTTTATGTTTGTGTAGCCTACCTAATAGCCATCAATAATAGGACCAAAAGTAGTTGAAGACGTATAGGCAGGAATAATCTATTATTTAAAGTAAACTTTAATAGAAGGAGTATAAAATGTTCCCTAAAAATAAACTTAATCGTATAAATGAACTTGCAAAAAAGAAAAAGGAAATTGGTTTAACACCAGAAGAAGCGAAAGAACAAACGAAATTACGCGCTGAATACTTAAAAAATTTCCGTTCTACGATGGTAAATACAATCGAAAATGTAAAGATTATTGATCCAAAAGGAAACGATGTTACCCCGCAAAAAGTTAAAGATATTCAAAACAGAAAGAAGATGCATTAATTTTATCAAAGATATTTTTTACAAATAAAGAAGTCTACAAGAATATACCAAGCAAGATAGGATCAACTCTTTTAATAGAAAAAAACCTTAGCATGAAAAAATGTTAAGGTTTTTTTATGTTTTCTTAAGGAAATAATGGGTAAAATACCAAATAAATGTCGAAATTATATAGTGGTGCTTCTTTCTAAATTACATAAATAGAAAAGAATCATATAGGAAACATAATTATGGAAAAGAGAGGATGTTGAAAGTTGAATACAAAATTAGATCATTTATCGATTGCTTCAATTAGAACACTATCCATTGATACAATTGAAAAAGCAAAATCAGGTCACCCCGGAATGCCAATGGGGGCTGCACCAATGGCGTATACATTGTGGACATCTTATATGAATCATAATCCCAAAAATCCAGATTGGTTTAATCGTGATCGCTTTGTTTTATCTGCAGGACATGGCTCTGCATTACTATATAGCTTATTGCATTTATCCGGCTATGACTTATCACTTGATGATCTAAAGCAATTTCGACAATGGGGAAGCAAGACACCAGGTCACCCTGAATATGGACATACTGTAGGAGTTGATGCAACAACAGGTCCTCTTGGCCAAGGGATTGCGATGGCTGTCGGAATGGCTCTTGCAGAAAAACATTTAGCAGGTGTTTATAATAAAAATAACTATCCAATCGTTGATCATTTTACATACAGCATTTGTGGTGACGGTGATTTAATGGAAGGAGTATCGGCTGAGGCTGCTTCCCTTGCAGGACATTTGCAATTAGGAAAATTAGTAGTGATGTATGATTCTAATGATATTTCTTTAGATGGTGATCTAGATAAATCCTTCTCCGAAAGTGTGGAGCAGCGTTTTAAAGCTTATGGCTGGCAATATATCCGAGTAGAAGACGGAAATGACACAGATCAAATAGCAAAGGCTTTAGAAGAAGCAAAAAAGGATCAATCTAAACCAACATTAATTGAAGTAAAAACAATTATAGGATTTGGTGCACCAAATAAAGCTGGGAAATCACTTGTTCATGGAGCTCCCCTTGGTGCTGATGAATTGAAGTTAACAAAAGAAGCGTATAAATGGACATTTGAGGAAGACTTCTATGTACCAGATGAAGTCTATACTCACTTTAAAGAAAAGGTTGCAATCCATGGGGATAAAAAGGAAAAAGAATGGAATGATCTTTTTTCAAATTACGAAAAAGACTTTCCAGAACTAGCTGATCAGTTAAAGTCTGCTTTATCTGATACATTACCGCAAGGCTGGGATAATGACTTACCAGTTTATGAAGAAGGTAGCAGCTTAGCAAGCCGTGCCTCATCAGGTGAAGTTATCAACAGTATTTCAAACAATCTACCATTTTTAATTGGTGGTTCTGCTGATTTAGCGGGTAGTAATAATACAATGATAAAAGGCGGAGACGATTTTACTCCAGAAACACCTGAAGGAAGAAATATTTGGTTTGGAGTTAGAGAATTTGCGATGGGAGCAGCACTTAATGGAATTGTCCTCCATGGTGGATTGAAAATTTTTGGCGGTACCTTCTTTGTTTTTTCAGATTATTTAAGACCGGCTATTCGCCTTGCTGCATTGATGGGACTGCCGGTAACATATGTGTTCACCCATGATAGTATTGCAGTTGGTGAAGATGGTCCAACCCATGAGCCTGTAGAGCAATTAGCTTCCTTAAGAGCAATGCCAAATCTTTCTGTCATTCGTCCAGCCGACGGAAATGAGACAGCAGCGGCATGGAAAATGGCGTTAGAATCTACGGATAAGCCAACAGCATTAGTTTTAACTAGACAAAACTTGCCAACCATTAAAGGGACAAAGGATAATGCTTATGATGGTGTATCTAAAGGTGGATATGTTATTTCTCCTACAGAAGCAGGAACACCAGATGCATTGTTAATCGCAGCAGGATCCGAAGTTGGTCTAGCAGTAGAAGCGCAGCAAGAATTAGAAAAAGACGGAATTAATATCTCTGTTGTAAGCTTACCTGCATGGGATCGGTTTGAACAGCAATCAAACGAGTATAAAGAGACAGTTCTTCCTAAATCAGTAAAGAAAAGATTAGCAATAGAAATGGGGAGTTCTCTTGGTTGGCATAAATATGTAGGGGATGAAGGAGATGTTCTTTCAATCGATACATTTGGTGCATCTGCACCTGGAAATAAAATATTAGAGGAATATGGATTTACCGTGTCCAACGTTGTAAAACGCTTAAAAGCATTGCTAGAAAGTTAAACTAGTAAGAATGACTAGGAAGTGATTTTCAAGAATGACGGAAAATCACTTCTTCGTTCATTCTACTTTCTTTGATTCGACAAAATAAGTCTGTTTTTTTTACACCTTGAGACACATCTTGAAACAAACCTTCTTTATAATAGAGGGAAAAGAAGTGGACAGGTTGGTGAAGAGCAGTATGAGAAGATATCAATTGTATTTAATTAAAGAAAAAATCGCCATTCATTATAACGGTAGAGAACGCTTGTTTTACAATTTATTTTCGGACCATACTAAAACAGACGATGGACCATTAAAGGAAATTCTTCAAAAACAGGTTGATTTTATTACACTGCCTATTTCCAAATGGATGATTGAGAATCAATTATATGCTGCCTTACAGAGAAATAAGAGCTTCCAATATAAAGATGGTGTGTTTTATATAGAAAATGGAAATTTAAGCAGCGCATCATTAATGATTAAGGACGATTATTTATATATAGAAGCAGATGGTTATTATGACGCGGAATCCATTTTCTTTGAAATTATTCGAAAGCACGAGCCTTCCTTTTTAGCAATAGATATAGAAAATGACCGATTTGGCTGGTTAAAACCGATAAAAGAAAGAAATTTTGTGTAAAATGGAGAAATTCTGTAACAGATATTGTATAATATTATCTGGTCTAGTACACTAAAGTATAGACAACATGAAGGAGGAAAAAAGATATGCCTTGGTACGCTTGGTTGAGTATTGTCGTAGCATTGATCGCCGGTATTGTTATCGGATTTTTTATTGCGCGTAAATACATGATGAACTACTTAAAGAAAAACCCACCAATTAACGAGCAAATGTTAAAAATGATGATGATGCAAATGGGAATGAAACCTTCTCAAAAGAAAATCAATCAAATGATGACAGCGATGAACAAACAACAAGGAAAATAATAGGACAAGCTAGTAGCAAAGCCTATTTTTCTGATTTGATAGGAGAGTATTCAGTCATTATTTATAAATAAATGGTAATCTCATCAAAACTTCTTAAACCATATTTTTCTGTGAATACACAGCAGGAAAATATGGTTTTTATTTGTTTTTACAGAATTTTATATTCTAACAGAAGCGAAGGATGAAAGGAAATAAAAGAAAAGGACTATATAATAGATGGTTGGAAATATAATCATCATTTCCCCGGAAACCGTAATAAATGACAAATTGCTCTATATATATTTTTTTGACGATGAAAAGACGTCTTAATAAAGGAAAAATAAAAAAGTTCAGAGAAACTCTGAACTTCAGTTTGTCGGCAAAAAGATTTAGAAGCTTACATTGAATTTCCATGCGTTGCTTGGAGTGGAAGGGGTGAGACTCCTGTGGGATTAGCGAGACAGCTTAGACCCTGCAGGCCAAAGGCCGAAGCGGCTAAGCGCGAGCCCCAC
>Ga0268252_1001576_pt1 | contig 12685 bp, 11 predicted proteins | sample AgamicMgSfrz_FD_200244 | JGI IMG/M metagenome (GOLD analysis project Ga0268252, IMG submission 200244) | Agave microbial communities from Guanajuato, Mexico - Mg.Sf.rz (v2) (version 3) | ecosystem: Host-associated > Plants > Phyllosphere > Phylloplane/Leaf | place: Guanajuato, Mexico | collected... | reverse complement strand
AAAATAAAAGATGACGTTGGAAGAATTAACGGAGTACTGCTTATCCTACCCCAGCTCATACGAAGACCATCCTTTTGGAGAAGGATGGACTGCGATACGGCACCAGGGAAACAAAAAACTGTTTGCTCTCATTTTGCACAACTATAATGGTTATGTATGTGTGAACCTGAAGTGTGATCCAGAGCGTTCAGATTTCCTGCGGAACGCATTCCCGGAGGTAACGCCCGGTTACCATATGAACAAGGAACACTGGAACACGGTTAATGTGGAAGGTGATCTGCCTGTGGAGGATGTGCAGGGAATGATCAAACACAGCTTCGAATTGACAAGGCCCAAGCGGGTAAAAAAGAAGAGCGAAGCTTAAATCAGGGGATGTTATATTCTTTAAGCTAAAGACGAATACAAAACAAAAAGACAAGATAAAAACCCACCTTGATTGGTGGGTTTCTTTGGGTTCCCATTTATAACTGTGAAGCGAATGTAAAGCTGATTAGCCCTTGACTGCTCCAGCCGTGAGGCCGCTTACGATGTATTTCTGACCGAATAAGTAAAGGATGAATACAGGCAGTGAAGTCAGTACAAGATTGGCAAAAATCAAATTCCAGTCCCGGCTGTACTTGCCGTAAAAATTGTAGATCGAAAGCGGCATCGTCCATGTTGAGCTGTCTGTCAGGAAGTAAACCGGAATGGTGATGTCATTCCATACCGACATGAACACCATGATGGCTACCGTCGCGTTTACAGGCAGTATAAGCGGCGTGACGATCCGGAAGAATACGCCGAACACGCTTGCACCTTCCAGAAACGCAACTTCGTCGAGCGCTCTCGGAATGGTTTTGATAAAACCACTGTACAAGAATACACTGAATGCCGTATTAAGCGCGGCATAGATCAGGATAACGCTTGTAATGCTTCCGTAGAAGCCCAAGCCTTGCACGACCCGAATCGTTGTAATGATCGACATGGGAGCAATCAGCCCCATGAAGAAATACATGTAGATCGCTCCGGAGACTTTCGTTTCTCTGCGTGCAAGAATGAATGATGCAGCCGAAGAAGCCACGATATTGATGACCGAGGATACGCCAGTAATCCAGATACTGTTGAGAAATGCCCTGGATAGGCCGCCTTCTTCGAAGACGCGGACGTAGTTCGAGAACTGCCATGTATCAGGTAAACTTAGAGAGAAACTGAGTACCTCCGCGCTTGTTTTGAATGAACCGAAGATCAGAATCACGAGTGGCAAGAGAACAATCAGGGAGGCCAGAATCAGGAACCCTTCCACAATGTAATTGCGGATGGCAAGTTTGCGAGTATAACCCATGTTATTCAGTAACCTCCTTACGACGCATGAAAATCAACAGCGGAATGGCGATAATGGTGACAACGACGAACAGCAGTGTGTTGACTGCGGTACCGAGTCCCCAGTTGCCTTCACCGAAGGAGCGCAAAATAATGGTACCCACAACCTGAGATGCGTTGCCTGGACCTCCGCCGGTCATGACGTACACTTCCGAAAATACTTTGAGTCCACCGATAAGTGTCAGCATCAGGTTGATGTTGATGGCGGGCAGCAGCAGCGGCAGCGTGATTTTAAAGAAGCTTTTCCATGAACTTGCTCCGTCAATGGTAGCAGCCTCGTAATATTCCTGGGAGATGGATTGCAACCCGGCCAGATAGATGGCCATTTGAAACCCGGCGCTTTGCCAGATGGAGACGATGGCGATTGTCCAGATGACGATGGACGGATTGGTCAGCCAAGCCTGGCTTAAGGAATGCAAGCCTACAGCTTCGAGCAAGTTGTTAATCGTGCCTTCGGTTCGCAGCATCGGTGTAAACAAAATACTGATGACGAGAATGCTGAGAATGGAAGGGGAGTAGAAGATGGCACGCAGCAGATTTTTGGTTCTTAATCTCATGTTAAGTCCTACGGCCAGCAATAGACCGATGACATTTTTGCCGATTACAGTGACAATCGCAAAGATCGCCGTGTTTTGCAGCGCCAGAATTAGCGTTTTGTCAGAGAAGATCTTGTTGAAATTGTCCCAGCCGATGAACTGAAGCTCCAGTCGATCCAGCCGCCAATCCGTAAATGAATAGTAGAAGCCTGCGATGGCAGGAATGACGAAAAAGATCGAGTAGATCAGCAATGCTGGATATATCATGTAATATGAATAAAGATTTTTAGCCCTTTTCATGTCTCACACTCCGTTATAGCCCGGACAGCATAGAATTTGAGACTCTATGCTGCCCAGTGTTTTATCTTCTTAGAAACCGGCCACACCTTTGTCTTGCATCAGCTGGCTGAACTTCTCGTCCCATGCCTTCAGTACCTCTTCCGGTGTCAGGCCCCCTGCAAATTGATCCTGCAGCAATCTGTACAGTTCACTGCGGTCAACGAGCATGTAAGCATCGGTCGTAAGCACCGTTTTCTTAGGCGTAATGTAATTGTCCACGATATCCTGCTTATAAGAAGGCAGCTCAGGCGTTGTTACATCACTAAAGTTGGATACATAACCTTTGGAATCCACGATCTGCTGCGCAACTTCCTTGGAAGCAATAAAGTTCAGGAACTGTTTGGCTTCTTCCAAATGCTTGGATTTCTTCGGAATGAACAGTTGGCCGCCGAGTGGACTCGCGCCCAGACTTGCATCCTGGGAAGACGGAATAGGGAATACGCCGAGTTCCATGCTAGGATCCTGCTCGGCAACGCCTTCGATTAACCAGTCACCCATAAACATCATGGCTACTTCCTTGTTCAGGAATTTACCCACGGCCATATCGTAACTGTCACTAAGTACGTCTGTGTTGGTGTAGCCTTTGGTGTACACTTCGTACTGCTGCTCCAGGAAGGTTTTGAACTCCGGGATATCGGACCATTTTTTCTTGTTGCTGTTCAGGTCATCAAAAAACGTAGGATCATTCTTGGCTACAAAATCGGCAAAAGCTGCTGCAGGCCAGATGTTGGCTGCCCAGGCATCTTTGTAAGGCATAAATACGGGTGTGATGCCACTCGCTTTGATCTTTTCGCATATGGCCAAAAACTCTTCGTAGTTTGTCGGAATGGATAAACCGAGGTCTTCAAAGATCTGCTTGTTGTAAACAACACCTTGCATGCCTGTATCCTGGCTGACATGGAAACTGTAGAGATGACCGCCAGATGAAAGGACGTCCTTGTTCACAATTCTGCTGGCCCAAGGCTCGTTATCCAAAATTTCAAAATTACGTTCCAGGTTCAGATCCGTCACTGCGCTCGCTAGGTTGTATTGAATGATGTCAGGTGTTTCATCGACCGCCAGCTTGGTTTGCAGTACGGTCGTGGTCTGCTCTGCTGGAATGAGCTGAAGATTTACGCGTACGTTTGTCTGTTTTTCAAACTCATCCAGAATGTCCTGCTGAATAAAGGCAGAGTCCTGCGAACTTTTGGAGATGGCAAGTTCCAGTGTAACCTTGGCACCTTTGCTGTCTCCGCCAGCAGCTGTTCCGGAATCGTTTCCCCCAGATCCGCAAGCGGTTAATGAAATGGATAACAGACTGGCCAAAACAATGGATGCTGCTTTTTTTCTTTTATGCGTCTTCAATGCAAATCCCCCTCTAAAACGTTTTATGAATTTTATATGAATCCGTTTACAATCTCGATTATAAATTTTTATCTCTCCCCGGTACATGTCTGTGCTTGAACGTTGATGTGTAATATTCTGAACTTGAAATCGCTATCATTTCAATTGTTCACATGATACAGTAGGACATAAATGGTTGAGAGAGACACCACGATGGGGGAACAGGAGGACTTACAGAAGAATGATAAAGTTGATACATCGGGCAACGCAATTCAGTTTGCAAACGAAGGTGTTTTTGACATTTCTGGCCCTGCTACTGTTTGTGTTGGGCTGTTTTATCGTTTATGTGAACATGGTCGTTATCCGCCCGCTTAAACAAAAAACGGAGCAGGATCTGCTCGTGACAGCGACAAAGGTAAGAGAGCAGGTTGATCTCTATGTAGAGCAGCAGAACCAGTTGTCCCAGCGAATATTGGCCAGCAAGGATATCTTTGCAACGATGGAGAAAAGTACCGCGACTCATAGTAACTACGAAAGGCTGAATCAGATCCGGAAGCTGAAAGACATTATGTTTCAGGCCATCGGACCCAGCATGAATATGAAGGACATGACAATCTATGACAAGGAAGGTGTGCTGCTTACGTCGTACCTGGGAAGTGGAGATCTTCCCGCCTTGTTGAGCAATATGGTCGCTAACAGCGGGGATGGACGAAAGTGGGAAGGGAACGGATTTATTCTGGTGCGCCAAACGGATACGATCTCCTTTGTCCGCACGATCAATGATCAGAACGGGAAGGTGTACGGTTATCTGAGTATTCAAATGGATCAGGCTTATATCCAAAAACTCACTGAGGGAATTGCTGCAGGCGAGGTGTATATTCTGAACCAGCAAGGTAATCAAATGACCGGATCGGAATCAGGAACCAATTTATTGAAATGGACCAAGCCGTTATCCGAGGAAGGATTGGACGTGGACAAACACAATAACTACATCACGCATTCGACTTCCCCCAGCACGGGGTGGATTACTTACATCGTTACACCCAAACAGTCGGTATTAGGCTCCATCCATTCGGTACAGAGCATGTCCATTCTGCTGATTACAGCATTGATGCTGGTGTCTTTTGTGTACATCCTCCTGACCACACGCAATTTGCTGCTTCCGATCCGCAAGCTTCGCAGCCAGATCTGGCGTATTAATTACAGCAACATGAATCTGAAGGTTGACGAGAGACCGAAGAATAATGATTTGCTGCTGCTGAATGAAGCTTTTCAGGATTTGATGGAACGATTGCAGCAATCCATAGAGCGTGAAAAGGCGGCATTGCATGAGGAGGTCATGGCACGAAATTCGGCTTTGCAAGCTCAGATTGCTCCTCATTTTATACACAACGTCCTGTATCTCATCAGCATCGCAGCACAGGAGGGGAAGACCAAGGTTGTATCGGATATGTGCAAACATCTCTCGGACAGTCTGCGGTATATCGTCTCCTCGCCTTACGCACATGTGACTCTGGCTGATGAACTGGAGCACACCAGACATTACTTATCGCTTGTACAGCAGAAGTATGAGGAAGATTTGGAGTGGGAGATTCATGCCGACGCTTTAGCAAGCGAAATTCGACTGCCGAGGCTGGCCATCCAACCTTTTGTAGAAAATTGCATAGAACATGCCTTTTCCAATACTGCGCCGCCTTGGCGTATTCAAATTACGGTGAAACAATATAACGGGTTATGGGCTCTAGAGATTAAAGATAACGGAGAAGGCTTCCCACTCGATAAAATTCAGGAGATCCTCGCAAAAGTTCAGGAATCTGATGCTGGAGAAAACCAGCTGCTCCATCATCCAACGTCCCTTGGTAATATGGGGATGCTCAATAGCGTCAACCGGCTCAAGCTGATGTATAGCAACCGGCTCTTTTTCAACATTTTCAACAATCACGCACATGGCGAAAAAGGAGCCACCATTCAAATCATCGGCTCGCTGACAAAGGATTTCTACTAGGCAAAGGAGAGACATGCGATGTATAACGTCATGATCGTAGAGGATAGCAAACCGATACTGCGTAATATAAAAATGCTTTTGGATGCGCTTACCCTTCCCATTCGCGTGGTGGCCACAGCGACGAATGGAGAGGATGCCCTGGCAGCGATTCAGCATGAGCCCATTAATCTGCTCTTAACCGATATTCGGATGCCCAAAATGGATGGCTTATCGTTGATTGAGCAAGCAAAGATGGCGAACCCGGACCTGAAAGTTATTCTGATTAGTGGCTATAGCGACTTTGAATACACACGAAAAGCGCTCAACTTGCAGGTGTTCGACTATTTGCTGAAGCCTGTGGAGCAGGAGGCGTTAGAAGAGGTCATGATTCGGGTTATTGACCAGCTCGATCATCAGAAATCCAAAAATCAGATTGAGCTGCAAGAGATTGTTGATCCTCAGTGTTATGCCGAATTGCAAAAGGGAGATGATTTCTCGCTGTTTGCTCAGATGATGGTTATATTGCGCAAGCAGCCATTTACTCCGGGAAAGGAACAATGGACACAGCAGACGCTTCGGGAAGCAATGGAGGATTACTTTGCTCCTCAGCCTTGTCGCGTGTTACGGAGTCAAACGCCGAATCAATTTATCGTTTTTGTTAACAAGGGAGCGCTTGCTCTGTATTCTTCCATGCATGAATGTCTGGAATCATTACGACGGCATTTGGTTATGCATAACATGGATGCGATCATTGGGGGGCAACTACTGTCGTCCTCTGATTCGGAAAATCTGCCTCAACTATATCATCAAATAACGTCAATATTGTCTGCGCAGCAGCGGTTGAAACAAGGATTGGCGCTCGATACTGGAAATCCCGTTTCAATGGCCAGACTGGAATCAGGATGTCTGGATTCCGTATTGGAATCCGCTTTTGTGCAGATGATACAGGCTCACCAGAAAGATCCTTTTACGCTGAAGCTGTCCGAGCTGCTGGACCGTTGGGCGGAGGGTCATGTACATGTGAGAGAGGTAGAGCGTTTCATCGGGCTATTGGTGGATACGTTCGCTCATCTGTATGAGGAACAAGGCTCGGGAATGAGGCTTGGTCTTGAACATCGGGCCAAACAGCTCTTGGAAGAAACGACATACGCCGACTTCTGCCGGGAACTAAAGGAATGGACAGGGCAGTGCTTTGATATGCTGCAGTCGCACGTTCGAAAAAGCAAGGAGCTCCTATTCGAGCAGATTGATGAGTACATCAAGCTTAATAAATATTCCCACTTGTCCATAAACGACATCGCTTTGAAGTTTCACGTCAGCCCATCTTATGTTAGCAGGGTGATCAAAAACGTAACGCAAGCGACTTTTGTTCAGTATTATACCCGGCTGAGAATTCAGGAAGCCTGCAGGCTAATGGAACATCAACCTGACATGAAGTTTAAGGAATTATCGGATCTTCTATCATTCAGTGATCAGCATTATTTCTCTAAGGTGTTTAAGGAGTATACGGGATACAGCCCTACGGAATACAGAGAACTCATACCTAGCAATGGGAGTATTTTATAAATTTACGTACTGAAAAGAACAGTGAACCCATTAATTCATTTGTGATTAGCTGGAACCACCAAATTGAATCTTTAATCATGCAGTAAAAAATAGCAAAAAACCTAGCTCCGAAATGGATGCTAGGTTTTTGGTGTTTCTTTTAATTCGTCACCGATTGACCCATCTTATTCTTTTTATGGATATCTTCCGTTCCAGCAGCAAGGGCAGTTTTATAATAGGCACATTTGTGTTCAATGACTTCCATGGTCTTTCTGAGTTCTTCCATCTGTGCTTCAACACTGGCCTTACGTTCAATAAACATGTCGTATCTCTCCTGCAGCGTGGAGTCACCTTCGGAACACCATTCAATGAAATCCTTGATATCCTTTATCGGCATACCGGTAAGTTTCAGACATTGGATAATTTTCAAAAAATCAATGTCGGATTCTTTAAACTTGCGCACTCCGCCAGGGGTACGTTCTACAAAAGGCATGAGCCCTTCTTTATCGTAATAACGCAATGTATATACAGTGAGATTCAATTCTTTGGCAACTTCGCTGATCGAATATGTCATACGGATTCTCCTATTCTTAACGGCATAGACTTCGAGTTAACTCTAGCTTCTGTGGGGAATCTTATCACGGTATATACAGGATGTCAAAGTCAGCAATTACATAATAGAGCTAAGGAGTATCGTTAATAAATTTCTTAAAAAAATTGAAAAAGACATTTGACCTAGAGTTAACTAGAGGGATTAAGATGACTTTGCGAGAGAAAAAGAAGGAATGACTGGTCAATTGTATCAACCGTGATTCTTGTCCATGTATGGACCTATTCTCTTGAAAAATGAACATCTTGGAGGTTTCTATTATGATAACTGCTAAAGCACGTGCTGTGGACGGACCGGATCAATCGTTCCGGTCGGCTGAAATTAAACGTCGTGACCTGGACACACATGATGTCCTGATCGAAATCAAATATGCCGGCATTTGTCATTCTGACATTCATACGGCTCACGGTGAATGGGGCCCTGTGAATTATCCACTGGTTCCTGGACATGAAATTGCAGGAATTGTTACGGAAGTAGGAACCGAAGTTTCGAAATATAAAGTCGGTGACCGAGTAGGCGTAGGCTGTATGGTTGACTCCTGTGGAGAATGCGAAAATTGTCGCCGAGGAGAAGAGCAGTACTGCCTCAAAGGCAATATTCCAACTTATGCTGGAGTTGATAAATACGGTGAACCCACACAAGGTGGATATTCGACTCACATCGTTGTGACCGAGGATTTCGTTGTCCGGATTCCGGATAACATTGCACTCGATGCCGCTGCACCGTTACTATGCGCAGGTATCACGACGTACTCGCCGCTTCATCATTGGGGAGCAGCTCCAGGGAAGAAAGTAGCGATTGTAGGTATGGGCGGCCTTGGTCATATGGCTGTCAAAATTGCACATGCCATGGGTGCCGAGGTGACTGTTCTGTCTCAATCCCTGAATAAAAAGGAAGATGGTTTGGAGTTTGGCGCAAACCACTATTACGCCACAAGTGAAGCTGAAACGTTCGAGAAACTTGCGGGTTCCTTCGATTTGATCATTAACACGGTAAGTGCCAATATCGACATTAACGCTTATTTCGGATTACTCACACTGGATGGCACGCTCGTCAATGTAGGTGCTCCTGGTGAGCCGCTCGCAGTAAACGTTATGTCTCTCATTGGCCACCGTCGTTCATTTGCAGGTTCGATGATCGGTGGCATCCGCGAAACTCAGGAAATGCTGGATTTCTGTGCGGAACATGGCATCGTACCTCAAATTGAAGTCATCTCCGCTGATCAAATCGATGAAGCTTATAAACGTGTACTTGCTTCGGATGTGAAGTACAGATTCGTTATTGATACAAGCACGATGTAAGTATTGAAATTGATAAATATAATGGAGTAAGACAGCGAGGATGTCTCCAAAGTGTTAACTTTGAGGACATCCTCGCTTTTTTTATTGGTATTCAGGCAAAAGTTAGAAAACAATTGTTATTGTTAACTTGAAGATGTTCTTTTAGATATAGTCGCACTTGAATTCAGAGAATTCTGCGAGAGCCCCTTCTCCATAGGCATATAAACCGATGACTACACCAGTAAAACCGCCGGCAACCTCAGAGGAAAGGTATTTCGTATGTGCACTGCCTAATTCGATCTCCTTATCCTGGTTTTCCAGGCTAAAGGTATACCGATCATTGGTTGCCCGGATCTTCAATGTGGCTTGGTTTAAGCTCCCGAGGTCCACTTCGTTTTCAACCGATTTGATATCTCCAATATTAAGGCGCTCGATAACCTTATATCCTTCAGCGTTTTTCCGTATAGCCAAATCATAATGGTGGTGTTCATCCATATACAGGGTGATGCCTGCTTCTCCATCCGTAAGATCAACATTACATGAAATGATGGCATTAAAGTCCTTTTGTCGGATACCGATGAAGGTAGGGGTGCCCGGTTGATCGAGCGAGACGTCTGTTCCTTTAAGCGTTAGCTTGTTGGATTGTAACAGATAATTCTGCGGATGAGGATGTCTGAGATAGCACCAATCCTTGTCCCATTCTGTGTTGTCAAAAGTAAATGACTTCTTCTCCACCTGAACGACAGATTCGGATATCCGGTCTGTTTCAAAAGTTAATAACGTCGTTCCATTGTGACCTGCTGTAAACCAGCCGTCTTCATCAAATGTTACAGGTGCTACAAAAACTTCGCGTCCAAGATGGTGAAACGTCTGCCATTGTCCGATCTGCCGGAATCCCAAGTGGAAGAGCCACCAATTTCCCTCAACATCCTGTACCAGATCGCCATGGCCAACACCCTGCAGCTCATAACCGCCCAGGTTACGGTTGGTTAACACCGGATTGTGAGGATAAGCTTCAAAAGGTCCGGAGACAGAGGAGCCTCGTGCATACGTTTCCATGTGACCGTATTCGGTGCCTCCTTCAGCAGCCAGCAGATAATAAAGACCGTTGATCTTATACATATGAGGACTTTCCAGGTAACGTCCCCCAGTACCTTGCCATATTGTCCGGCTCGGCGTAAGCTTCTTGCCTGTTTCAATCTCAATTTCACATTGAACGATCCCCGAGACGCCGAAATCGTCAGAACCGTTACTCATGAAGTACGCTTTTTGATCTTCGAAATATAAGTCCGGATCGATTCCACCCTGGTCCACAAATATGGGCTCAGACCACTCACCATAGATATCGTCTGTCCACACATAGAAGTTTTGGCGAGTCGTATCATTCGTGGTCGTCATATAGAATCGCCCGTTATGGTGACGAAGGGTAGGAGCGAATACGCCTCCTGAGCTGTTCACATGTTCGAGTTGTACCTGACTCGTTTTCGTTAGACAATGACCAATCTGCTCCCAGTTAATCAGATCTTTGCTCTCAAAAATCGGTACTCCGGGGAAGTATTGAAATGAACTGCAGATCAGGTAATACGTATCGCCAACTCTGCAAACGCTTGGATCTGGATAGAACCCTTTGATGACGGGATTGTTAAACTTCATTCGTTCTTTCACCTCGATGATAAATTCATAAAAATAAGAATTCTAATAATATGAAGCTACTGAAATTAAACACCAACCCAAGGGGTTTTTCAATAGAATGGGGTTGTAATTTCATTGAATATTCTTTAAATTTATATAAATGTGATTTCACCAAGAATGACCAGGAGAGTGTAAATGATGATCCAATCGAACGGGGAGCCCCGGTTTATGCCTTTATACGATGCGCTTGCCAGTGAAGTTCGCTGGCGGATTATGGAATTGATAGCCGATCAAGAGATGAGCGTCAAGGATATTGCTGCACAGATCAAACTTAGCCCATCCATTGTCACGATGCATATCCGAAAACTGGAACAAGCCGAATTAATCGGAAGCCGAAGAGTCCGGCGAAATGGGGGAACACACAAAATGTGTTTTCTCAAACAAAAAAAGATCGAAATTGAGCTGCCTGCGCCCAGCAGAGTCACGAACATAAGAGAACAGACCATTTCCGTTGGTCATTATACTGCTTTTGATATTCATCCCACTTGCGGACTGGGTACAAGGGAAAAGGAAATTGGGGTATGGGATGATCCTCGTTACTTCCTGGATCCTGAACGGGTTCAGGCTTCCATCCTCTGGTTCGGAAGAGGTTATGTGGAGTATAAAACGCCTAACTATCTATATCCCGACCCTAGTGCGGATGCTATAGAAATTTCCATGGAGATTGCTTCTGAAGCCCCAGGCTTGGGAGATGACTGGCCATCTGATATTACCTTCACCTTTAATGGCATTGTGCTGGGGACCTGGACAAGTCCGGCAGATTTCGGAAGGGCAGCACGTGGCAAATATACACCGGAATGGTGGCACCGCAACGTGAATCAATATGGATTATTGAAGACGATACGAGTGGATGCTTCCGGGACAACCATGGATGGCGAGTGGATGTCAGACGTGACTTTGAATGATATTAAGCTGGGTGAACCATTCTGGACACTCAGGTTTGCCGTTGAAGAAGAAGCGGATCATGTAGGGGGATTAACGTTGTACGGGGCTGGATTTGGTAATCATGACCAGGACATAGTGATCCGTGTATATGTCGATGGCAAATCAGATTATCGTTAACATATCCATCAGGAGATTGCTGCATCATCAATCCAATTATCCAATACGGCTGAGAATATGCTAAATCTGGTCCGTCGATTCACTCTTTAGGTTTGTTATAGGGTTAGGTTTATATGAAAAGGCGCTCCTTCTTGGGAGCGCCTTTGTGCTGTTACCTTAGTCGCCTAAATGCTTATTGAGGATCTACAAAGATCAGGAAGACACCTGTTTTACGAATTGGATGCAGCATCATCCCCGTACATATCTTTTTGATTACGCTTGCGAAAGCTTCGTGGCGATTCACCGACCGTTTTGGTGAACAGAATGGTGAAATAGTTAGGGTTTTCATAACCAACCAGCTTGGAAATTTCCCATATTTTCTTCCTGGTCGAGACTAACAGCCGGGTTGCCTCACCCATTCGACGTTGGATCAAGTAATGATAGGGGGAGGTGCCGTAGCGATTTTTATACATATGAATCAGGTAATAGAAGTCGATATGAAATTGTTCAGCGAGTTCCTTCAATTTAATATTTTGCCGGTAGTTGGTATCCAGATAGTCTTTAATGCTCTCAGCAAGGGTGCTGCTCCGTATGATCTGCCCAGCTGTTTGTTGTTGGCGGGACATGCGTTCGATGATCAGCAGTACTGCTTTCAACACATGCTGGGAGATGCGCTCGTATCCATCCTCACGAATGGAGAATTCACTGAATAAGGTCTGCATTAACGAATGAAGTTCTTCCGAATATCGGTTTGCCCGAATAATCGGCTCACTATGTGGAGGTACAACCCAATCGGCATCACCCTGGATACCCTCTCTGTAACGAAAGCCACAATAGAAGGTGGATAACGGATATTCAGGATCGGATTTTTCTTCGTGAAGTGTCCCTTTATTGTAAATGAGCAGGTCTCCCTTTTGGGCCAAGTGCTTCACACCATTAATGGTGAAAGAACCTTTTCCTTCATTTACGTAAATGA
>Ga0268252_1001574_pt1 | contig 12701 bp, 12 predicted proteins | sample AgamicMgSfrz_FD_200244 | JGI IMG/M metagenome (GOLD analysis project Ga0268252, IMG submission 200244) | Agave microbial communities from Guanajuato, Mexico - Mg.Sf.rz (v2) (version 3) | ecosystem: Host-associated > Plants > Phyllosphere > Phylloplane/Leaf | place: Guanajuato, Mexico | collected... | reverse complement strand
ACACTTCAAAATCAACGCCAAATGCCCGCTGATGTGTTTTAGACCACTCCCAAATATATGCCCATGTTTCAGCTACGACTTCATGAACGGGACCGCTACGCGAAGTGAATACGGCATAGTCTGAAGGTGGTGCTGCTATCACTTGTAACTCTTTTGGCGCATCCGCAGCGCTTGATACTTGAGCGCCAATACCAAATGTATATGTTCCTGTTTCATCACTTTCATATTCCGTATAAACAGCAATTACATCATTGGTAAGGCGATTAGGAATAGTGGACAGCATGTTATTTTCCGTAAACTCTTTCCATTGTCTAGAAATAACCCCTTTTCCACTTGCCTCTAACTCATTTGAAGTATGTACTTTAGTACCCACGAAATAAAAAGCTGATTTAGGCATTATTCGAATAAGCGGAAAACTCATAAACCACTCTCCTTGTTCTTTTTCCTTTACGTGTAAAAAAACAAGCGAAAATCCTTGTTGCACCTCTCTACCAATACCTCAATACTATTCATCAATTATATTTAATTCTAAACCTGTAACCGCGTAGTTATTTACTCTTTGTTGCACAGTTTTCCACCCACCTGGGAATCTGGAAATAATGGTTGGATACGAGGGAATGGCTGCGTATGAACACGTCGGAGAAGTAAGTTGTTTGTTTCTCCAATCTATATAATTACTGCATGTTAACTTACCATCGCATGCCTCTCTAGCAATAACTAATAATTCCAACAATTCTCTATCTGAATAGTTATTTGAAGGAAATGCGCGGTCTCCACCCTTTAAACCAGCAGCAAGTTTCGCTTGGTTCCAGCTTCCGAAACAGGAAATAACTTCGTTTAGGTCAGGACAGGGAAGCGGCAAATAGTTTCTAATAAATTCTGTATATTCATGTGTACATAAGTGCAGGCTGAACTTCTCTCCAGCCTGCTGTAAATAAGGTATAATCTCTTCTTTTTGCCACTTTCTACTACTTACATTCGTACTCAAGACTTTGGTTCCTCTACTCTCTTTTATTCTCTTTTTTAATTCTATCGACCCTTAATGAACTCAGTATGAATTTGTTGAACTGTTTCTTTCCATGAAGGGAGTGTGCGATGACAAGCAGCAAGAGAAGGCAAACGTTTAATATCATTGCTGGCGTCGTCAATAATCTCTCTTCTCCACTTCTCATACCTTTCTTGCGTTAAATGCCCTCCTAATTGACGATAGGCATATCGAAGTGCATCTATAATTTCAGATTGTGTGTATGATGAACGGCTACTTCTGCGAAGGCCCCCTGATAACCCTGCTGCGATTTTCGCTTCCCTCCAACTTTCAAAATACGTCAGCATATACTTATATGGCGGAGCTGAGTAAATTGGTTGTGTGAGTCTCCATGCATTGTAATCGTTAATCGTCATATCATCTCCATACTTTTCAGCTGCTTGTTTGATGAATTGTAGAACTTCTTGTTTCGTCCACGATTGTTCGCGTACAGCACGAGAACGGAGCCCTGCTTTTTTTACTGCGGTATGCCAATGGCCAAAACGAGCACGGATGGTCACGCTATCAGGTAAATCTAGTTGATTTTCTCTTCGCCATTGGTCATACTCTTTTGCTGTAATCCATTTTCCGTTATCTGTTTGATATTTAGAAAGAGCATCTAAACAAGCATCTGCATGCCATTTAATATAAATCTTTGGTTCAGTCTTCGGTTTTGAAGGCCACAAAACTTTTGCTGCCTTTTTCGCTTTCTCTAAGCTTCCAAATTCCACTTCTAATTCCCTAGCGCTTGGCATACCTAGTAAATCGTGTCGGTGCTGTTTTCGAAATTGGTCGTACTCTTCAGCTGTAAAATCTCGTTTCAATGTATAAAAGACCGTTCGTACCCACTCTTCGCTTTGTGTATATACGCGTGCCTTCTCCATGTCTCCTCACCCTTTTACGATTATATGTTCTCATTTTACTTGTTTGCCGTTATAGGGGCAAGTTAAACATATGGATATAGGCATGCAAAATAGATAAAATTTCCCTATCATCATGAAAATAACACCATTTTTATAACTATTCGAATACGTATATTCTCAATAAAAGATGTTCTTTATTAATGTATATTTACTCATATATGCAATTGACTCAGTTGTAGTAAAAATGCTAGGCTTATACCATATTAAAAAATACGTTTTAAACGTATTTTTAGGAAATTATAGGATGTGTACTGATGAAGAAAGGTAAGTTCTCTTATACTACCTGCAACCAGTTATCCACTTATTTAAAAAGACTAAAAGTAGAACGAAGTTTTATCGAAAATAAGTCAGTACGTTTAAGTGACTTAGAAGAGGAGTTAGCTAACTTTTGTGAGTTAACCCCAAAATCCATCGTCGATATTAAACGAGGCGTCAATCAGCCCTCTCTACAAGTTGCCATGCGTATTGCTTCTTATTTTGATGTACCTGTAGAGGAAATGTTTATTTTAGAGACAAAGGAAGAATTGTTACTGGTAAATAAGGGAGAAAACAATAAAAAGTAAACTCACTCCTCCTCTAATATTGAGTAAGTTAAAACGACCTTGCTCAAAATATTTAAAGTGAAAAAAGTTACCAAAAAAGAACCGTTGCGTAAGCATCGGTTCTTTTACTATTTACATTTGCATTTCTTGTAATTCTGCACGACAATCTGAACAAAGACCTTGAGTACGAGGTTTTTTTTCTTTTAAAGTCAGTGTAGCGGCGTAATACAGAGCCTCTTCATGTGTTGAAAACTCTGCGTAATCCGACATACATCCACCCATTTGACAAAATTCTGTTTGAACTTGATATTTGCCGTCCTCATTAAAAATGTCAAAATTTAAAGGGCCTGTTTCCATTAGTTTTTTAATTTTTTGTTCGTTTTCTTGTTCTTTCATAGTGATAACCACCATTGCTTTTGCTAATTCTTTACCTTGTTCAAAGATTACAGTTTTCATTTAATATCTCTCCTATCAATTTTGATTGTATTTAAAGCATCATAAACTAAATTGATAAAAGTGGGAGAAAAAATTGGTTTTTATTTTTAGAAGTAAAAACTAAATTACTCCATTTCCAAAAAGCACACTATTTTGAAAAATTACCCTATCTAAAGAAACTGTTCTTGATTATAATTAAATAGAAGATACGGAAAAGTGAGGAGAATGAGCATGTTCGAATTAAAATCGAATTTAGAAGCCACCTTTCAAAGTTGGTCGCAGCCTTCTAGTGATTCTGAAAGTAGTAAGTGTGAAAATGCTATAAACATGATTAAAAGCGCCTTACGAACATCAGAGGAATTATCCAACTACGACATACAACTCATTCCCAAAGGCTCATATCACAATAACACAAATGTTAGACTCAACAGTGACGTTGATATAGCGGTAAAGTTAAAAGATATCTTTTTTGCAGAGTATCCAGAAGGAAAGAAACATGAAGACTTTGGAAACTACTCTGCAAAATATACATTCCAGGAATATCGGGCTGCTGTAGAACAAGCGATGATAAATAAATTCGGATATGCAAATGTAGAGTTCGGTAACAAATCCTTGAAGATTCATTCAAATACGTATCGGGTAGATGCGGATGTTGTCCCTTGCTTTGAGCATAGAAGGTATAGTAGTGATGGAAGTTACATTACAGGAACTGAGTTTATTGCAAGGCACAATGGAGAGCATGTTCGAAATTTCCCTGAGCAACATTATGAAAACGGGGTATATAAAAATAATCGAACTTCGCGCAGATATAAAAAAGTAGTGCGTATATTTAAAAGGCTTCGGTACAAACTTCGCGATGAGGGTCATAAGGTAGATAATATTTCATCTTTCTTACTGGAGTCACTTATATGGAATGTGCCGAATGATAAATTTAATGGGACTACACTGACAAGTGATGTGCGAGAATGTTTTGTTTATTTAATCGAAAATACCCTTAATGTGAAAAGCTGTGAAGGTTGGGGTGAAGTATCCGAACTCCTTTATCTGTTTCATCCAAGTAGAAAATATACAGTAGACCAAGTAAACATATTTTTATGCGAAGGCTACAAGTATTTATTTAAATAAGAAGACTCCCATTATACATGGGAGTTTTTTGTTGTTACTCGTTTAAATTCCATTTTCCCTGTTGTCGACCTTCCAGTCCAATAATGACCTTCTAACTTCAATTCCCCGTCATGTTTAATGCGTAATTTTACTGCACCATCGTGTTTAGGATTAATGTCTCGGTCTTTATCAGCATCATTGCCGTATAGATAACAAAGATACTTTTGTTTCCCCTCATCTATAATTATTCCGCTAACATAACTGCTACTATACGATTGATTTGTTTCCATTTTTATATGGAGTTTATCAAATTCATGAGTAATTTCCATTTTTGCAGTAATAGGGTCGCCAATCTCTCCTGTTTCAGGAAAGATATAGTTTGACTGAACCTCGCCCTCCCAGCAACCACCTAAGTAAGGAACGTTGGATAACCATCTATAAAATAAATTAGGGTATCGCTTCCATATAAACATTTTAAACACAATTTTATCAATAAATAGAGTGATACCAGCAGCTGTAAATACAACACCTATAATACTAGCATCAAAGCTTCCACCTTTAATTAACCAAATTGCAAACGCTAGTATTGCAGATATAATCATTAGAACTTTCATATACAATTGCTCGTTATACAATGTTATCCAACCCTTCTAATATCTTCTTGTTATTCTATTATAAATAGTATAGCTCTAACTGGATAGCATTTACTGAACAGAAATGTAAGTAATAACAAAACCAGCACGAAGAAAGTATAAATGATAGATATAAGAAAAAGCTATCTCACGGGAGATAGCTAATAAATTTATTTGCAAACCAACGAAATGCTTAAAACTAATCTTTAAAAACGGTTCTACCGACCTATAAAATCTCTTATTGTCTTCCAAGTACTTTATTTATTATACGCTCTGCTTTTCAAGTGTATTGTCTTCTTCTATAATGGTTTCTTTCCAAAAGTCACCTGGCATTCCGTACACTTCACTTACGCTATAACGAAACTCTTCTTCCAAGCGCAATTTAATGTAAGCAGCAGGAATGACTACAGATTTTTCAAGCTTAATGCTAAGTAAACTTCCTGCACCGTGAAATGTATCGAATAATCCGCAAGCAGTGGCTTTATCGAGAATCAATGGTTTTTTATCTTCGTTTTGAGATAACTGTATATATTGTTCAACTGTCATCTCTACAAAAAGACAAAGAGCGTTTGAAAGGCTTGCTACATTATGACATTCTTCACTAACGGTATTCAGAAAAGTACTTCCATGTGTTTTATCCTCAATTACGGCATCTAGCAGTTGTTCTTTGGTATACCCTTGTTGTTTAGTTAGCCATAACAAACTGCTGCGTTCGTCAACATCCTTTTCTTTTGGACCACTATAGGAAGCAACATTATTGCACGTATAATCTCTAACTCCATCACCTGTATCAACAACAATATTCACACATACTTTTTGTTTGAGATAGTGGTCATATGGAAATTGAAAATCTACATTTTCTTTAACAAATTCTCTGATATGAGCTTCATATTCCTCAAAATCTCCATGTTCATCTTCGTCCCAGTTTTCTTGAATAGTTTTCATAAGCGAATCGAAATCATAATCCTGACATTCGCATGCATGGTCTAACAGCAAATCGTAAAACGTATCTTGCTTTGCGTCTGAGTAGGCGATTTTTTTTAGCTGCTGCTCTGTCAATTCAGCATCATACGGAACATAGATATTCGATGAGAAACGTGTACCGTTTGACTGGAAGTGCGTTTTTTTACGAATTAGTTCCTTTACGATATTTTCTGCTTCTTCCTTCTTTAAAGTACGCGGTTGATTTGACATTATTATTTCCCCTTTTCTTATGGTTTTCCTTGCAGTTTTCTAGTGTCTAATAAGGTTTGGTCTTATTTATTATATGTTCATTTCTCACAACAAAAGGAAAAATAAGTTAAAATTTTCAACTTAGAAAAGTATTTGAGTTTTAGGGTTGTTATTTTCTTAAAAAACCAGCAATTTGTAGTGCCAGCTAGTAACTTTTGAAAACCTTTTGTATACTAAATGTAAACAAAATCAAAAAAGGAACGTGAATCTACGTGTATTCATATAAAGGCCAAGAAAAAGTGCAAATTAAAAGCGGAGAATTCCAAGGGGTATGTGGGCATGTTCGAAAGGTCTATCCAACTGGCTACCTTTATCTAATTCTTGATAATAGCCAAAAAGTCTCTTTGCACAAAAATAACGTTAAATATCTCCATCACAACTATTTTCTTGTGGGAGCTGAACAATATATAAAAAGTAAGAAACAGCAAAAAGCTCTTTAGAAAAGAGCTTTTTGTTGTTTTCTCCTATATCCTAAAACAAGAACAATTAACGAACTTATAAAGTGGCATCCAACCTTATTTTAAATACATCTTATGTTTCTTTTTAAATTTTAAAAAATGGTACAGGGATTGAGATATACATCTTTAAATACATCCTATGTTTTAGTGTCGTTATCTTACTCAATAGAAACATCTCTATCATTAACTTTTTTAAATACAACTTCTGTTTTATGAAATTCAATGAAGGAGAGTTAAAAGCACATTTTAGATGTGCATTTAAATACAACTGTTGTAAAGGTAAATCCAAGCAAATTACTTTAATTTAATAATTTTACAATTTAAATACAACTCATGTTATTGGCAAACATAATGCTTAATTGAGTAATGATTAGACAATAACATATTTAAATACAACTTTTGTTACGTTTAAATTCTATTCGCTTAGGTTAGGATGCTAGATTTTGTCCAATTTAAATACATCTCATGTTTTAATCGTTCTACAGAATTTAACCGACGTGTCCCGATTTATCCCCATTTAAATACAACTTTTGTTAGCTTTAAAAACTAAAGGGAATTTTCTACACGACGGTTCTACACAACTTAAATACAACTCTTGTTAGTGTTTAGTTCTAAAGAAAAGAACTTCTTCGAGGCGGTGGGAAAGTTTAAATACATCTCTTGTTAAGATTTTTGGATGCGCTGCTGTTCCTTACAAAAGAATATGCTACCACATGTTTAAATACAACTTTTGTTTCTGTTATGTTACACTAAAATGACACCAAATAAGTTCGCAGGCTATTAATTTAAATACAACTCCTGTCACCGTTTAACGAAAAACAAGCTATAAATGAATTAGAGATTAAGTTTAAATACAACGCTTATTACTGTTAAGAATCAAGAAACATTCTTAAAGGTTAATGTTGCTGTTTTAAATACATCACTTGTTACTATTTAACAGTACTCAGCAGGAACAGCCCACTCTTACTATTGTTTTTTTAAATACAACTTTTATTACTGTTTAAAAGTCTCTAGCGCTTACATCCTTCACAAGGTTCTCGTTTAAATATACTCTTATAAATATTTAAGTAAACTCGGTACAACCAGTTTCAATGCCGCCACCATGTTTTAAATACAACTCTTGTAATCCTTAAAAAGTGGTACCAACTCTTATAGTGTTCCTAATAGTATTTAAATACAACTCCTGCTACTATTCAGCAAAAAAGGACTAATTGCCTTGCCTTTTTCTATATTTAAATACAGCTCTTGTTACCGTTTCATGCCCCTAACAAGCGAATCAACTCTCGCTTGTTTTTTTATCCTCATTAACAGTATGTACAGATAACACTCCTTTAATCCTAATGTAAAAATATGGTCAGTTGAGTTAGCCCTTCTTATCGGTATTATCCTAACTATCATTTATAATCGCAAACCTGTATTCATGGATATCAAAGCAGGCATGAAAGTTGGTATCGCAGGAGCGTTACTTGCAATTATGAACTCTGCTACTGAGTATGGATTTGGAGCGGTTATCTCCTCTCTTCCTGATTTCAACGTAGCAAAAGAAGCCATCTCTAAAGTGTTTATCAATCCATTGATTAATGGAGCGGTTACCACAAACGTTCTTTCCACTATCTCTGGTTCCGCTTCAGCAGGTATTGCCATTTCATTAGGCATCATGGCAGAAAACTACATCAAAATGGCTGCTGATTTCGGAATTCCGTTAGAAGTGATGCACCGTGTTATTTCCATGGCATCTGGCGGTATGGATACCCTTCCTCATAACGGAGCGGTTATTACCTTGCTTGTTATCAGTGGATTAACGCATAAACAATCACACCAAGATATCTTTGCCATTACGATTTTCAAAACAGTCGCAGCATTCTTTGTTATTGCTGTGTACCTATTAACAGGTATCGTATAAGAAAAAACCACCAAGCAATTGGTGGTTTTTATGTTGTATATTTTATAGGGATGGTGCGACACATCTTATGTTGAAATTGAAAACTCCTCTTTAAAGGAGATTAAAGAACCTCAATTTAAATGCATCTTATGCAAATATTAAAAACGGAGATGAGACCGTATTAGAACAGTCAATTTAATTTAAATACATCTTATGCTATGAATAAATATAGAGTGTCAGTTGTTAGGCTCACCGTCTGTTTTAAATACATCTTATGTTATTGTTAAGTCTACTTTGGAAAAGAGGTATATGTTTCAGAAAGAAATTTAAATATATCTTGTATTAAGGTTAAATTGGACATGTCAAAAAACGAGGCGATTGGTTACTATTATTTAAATACATCCATTGCTTAAGTTAAGTAATTTTCATTATTACAAGTTTCAAATGATTTATTGTTTATAGCTCTTACTCATTTTGAAGTAACCATCTCCGCAGAAGAGGATGCAGATTCCATAATAATTAAATACATCTCGTGTATTAGTTGAACAAATGTTGTTTATTCAATACCATTTCAAAACATTGTTTTAAATACATCCTATATTACCTTTAAACAGCAAAATCCGCGGCGAGTGAGAAACCATATTTAAATACATCTTATGTTTAGTTTAAACACGACGCTGACTCGGATGCTTAAGGTCGTCAAGTCTAGTCTAAATACATCCAATGTTTAAGTTAAAATAATTTGTGAAGAATTAAATAGAGCAACCCTTTCCGCATTTAAATATACCTAGTATAAAAGTTTAACCTTTTGGCAAATGACACTCTATAGGCTGCATTTTATTTAAATACATCTAATGTAAACATTTAACAATTTATTGTAGGCGTTAGAGAAGAAATAGACTTATTTAAATACACCTAATGTAAGTATTTTTAAATACATCTCATGTGAACATTAAAGGCTTCTCATTTAAAAAGCGGACAATGTTCATACTGTTTTAAATACATCTAGTTAATAGTAGAACCCGACAATTAAGGGGTTTATTTCTATTGCATAATGCAAAACAACATGAATTAGCAATAAATAAGTCACTATTTGCAAGAACTTTATTACTAGTATGTACAATTACGTTTTCTTTAATCGGGATAAAAATTGTATATCATTTTCTACTATTTTTACATAGCAAAAAGCCCCCAGTAATTTGGAGGCTTCTTTCATTCTTAAAAGTTATGATTTTATTACAAGGCAAAATATTCACCAAACAATATTTAAAAAACAAAATACCGACATTAATCCATTTAGAAATAACCCAAGTGCGATGAAGTACCAACGCCTTGAAGATACAGCGAAAATAATTCCTGCAAATGATAAAACGCTTAATACATTAACCATTAGGTCCCTATTCACATTTGGTCCCCGAACGACAAAAAAATAAATAAGCCCGAGGAAAAACATGAGGATAGACAAGAACCCCATAACACTTGTTATCTTCATGGAGTTTCTCTCCTTTTGTATCCCGCTATAAGATATTCGGTAGCTATGTACCTAATTTTTAAAATTTCTATGCATACATACTATTAGGTTATGAAAATAATAACGTTCTTTTTCAAAAGTAGTTATTTATTCATTTCTGCAATCCACACTAAAACTGTAACAACCCAACCTACCGCTAATGAAACGGGTAGAAAAATTGCAAAAAATACATCTCATTTATCTGGAGGTGTTGTGTTTTTCTTGTTAGTCATCTAATCATCCTTTTTAAAATAAAAAAATACATGAACCTAAATTTCCATTGTTGAATTCAAAAATCAATTTTTTGTTATTTTGTAGATTTTTTACCTGGTTTCAAGGTTTCTAAGTCATATCTAGCAATCTCTTTGTGATTTCGATAGATAACAAGCATTCCATGTCTCGCTTCTTTTCGCAACTTTTCTAATTTTTCTTTAGGTGGAGATAGCGGAATATCGTTATTTTTTTCAGTTGCACCGACCTCATAGAATAATTCAATGCGTCCTTTCTTCGAAGTATTAGATTCTTGAATACCCAAACCTGTTGCATAAACTTCATTGCTGCGGCTAAACACATTAACTCCCACTACGTCTTTTGATACTCTTTTCAATGAATCATCAGGTATAATTTTAACGTCAATCTCTTTTCCACCTAAGTGCAGTTTTTCTTTGTGATTATTCTTAATATCTAATTTGTAATACAAAGCATTTGAAACAATTTGTTTCTCTTTTCCATTTTCATCTTTTACGCCCGTGCTCCCTAGTAGACTTTTATCATGAGTAATGAAGACGTTTGCCTTCGTAATAGTAAAAGGAGCGTCATTTTGTTCTTTAGAAAATGAACACGCACTAAGGCCCGCTAGAACTATTATACCTAACAATAAATACGTAAATCGTTTCATTTCTTTTCTCCTCGCCCATACGGATTGATTTTATTAGCTATGTAGTAGGTTACTAAAATTTCTCTTTACTTAGATGACGGTTTTTCTATTCTTTTCAAGGTTTCTAAAGAATAGCGACCAATTTCTTTGTTATTTTTCTTTATAACTAATGTACCGTGTCTCGCTACATTTTTAAGTTTTTCAAGTTTTTCATTTGATGGAGCTAAAGGAGTTTCTTTATTTTTCACTGTAGCGCCGACTTCGTAGTAAACTTCTACTTTAGCTTTTTTAGCATTACCGAAGTCTTCAAAACCCATTCCAGAGGCGTATTTCTCATGATTCGTTTTAAAAACATCAAACCCAAGTGTATCTATAGAAGCCTGTCGTAAGTCTTTATCAGGAAGAATGATTGCTTCCAAATCCTCATTATCTTTTACAGAGAATTCGTTTTTTTCATCCTGCTTCATTTTAAATTCGTAATACAAGGCTTTTGGTTTCACATTTAGGTCTTTTCCGTTTTTGTCTTTAATATATGACTCTCCTAGTAAATCACTGTCATCCGTTATCATGATATTTGCCTTTTTGATACTGTAGTTGTTTTCTTTGCTGCTGGATGTATTTGAGCAAGCAGCTAATGAACCCAGTAGCATAACACTCATCATACTAATTGCAAATTTCTTCACCTTATCACTCCTTAGGTTTATCTTACCATATTAGGAAAATATGAGAAAGATAAGAGTTTTATGTGAGTATATCAAAACTAAAAAAGCTACTGTATAATCAGCAGCTTTTTTTAGAATATTACTGTACCTATTTGAACTGTTATTCCCAAAAACGTATAAAGAGAACAATAGTTTAAACGAGCATGTATAGGGGATAAGTGTCATTTATCTACCTTATGAAACCTTGGTTGTTCTACCTTATTTAATGTATCCAACGAATAACGACCTATTTCTTTATTGTTCCGCGTAAGTACTAACATACCATGCCGAGCTATCTGTTGAAGTTTCTTTAGTTTTTCGTCTGAAGGTGCAAGTGGAATATCGTTGTTTTTAGTGGTTGCCCCTATATTGTAGTACACATTCACTTTGCCTGTTTTACCATTTTTGAAACCTTTAATGTCCACTTCCGAACCATACTGGCCACCATTTTCAAAGATATTGAACCCTGCCAATTTTTTAGACGCTTGTTTTAAGTCATCATTAGGAATAATCTTCGCATACAAATTATTTTTGTCATTTTTATAAAAGGTTGATTCGTCATTTTGCTTCAACGTTATTTCATAATACAACGCTTTTGGTTGAACAGTTATCCATCTATCTTTTGAGTCTGTAACACCAATTTCTTCTAGTAACTTAGCATCATCTGTTATCTTCGCATCAACTTTATTAATCGTGTACGTATGTTCTTCTTTTTTGGCAGTATTTGAGCACGCCCCTAATGATGAGATTGTTAATAACGCCAGTAGTGCACTAACTAAAATTTTCCTCAATTTATCACTCCTAAAAAGCCTGTGTTATGAAAAGTTATAATGAGTTTTATTTAGTTTCTTTTAAAGTTTCTAATGAGTAACGACCAATTTCTTTGTCGTCACGAGTTAAGACTAATGTAGCATGATTCGCGACGTTTTTTAGCTTTTGTAGTTCTTCATCTGATGGAGCTAGGGGCATTTTATTGTTTTTAACCTCCGCTCCTACGTAGTATTGAAGAGTGACTTTTCCTGTTTTTGAGTCGTCAAAGCCTTTAATGGAGCACCTATATCCGTATGTATCTTGATTTTTCTCAAAGATATTAACACCTAATACATCAATAGATGCCTGTTTCAAATCTTTATCAGGAAGAATCGAACCTCTAACCTCGTCTTTATCATGTTTATAGTTCGCTTGCTCGTCATCTTGCTTGAGAGTAAACTCATAATAAAGGGCTTTAGGTAGAATATCCTCCCAGCCGCCTTTTTCATTTCTAACTCCCGTAGCTCCTATTAAAAATCTGTCATCTGTAATCATTACTTTTTCTTTTTGTACACTATATGTTGCTTCATCGCTATTTGCATTTGTTGAACAAGCTGCTAGTAAACCAAT
>Ga0268252_1001567_pt1 | contig 12750 bp, 10 predicted proteins | sample AgamicMgSfrz_FD_200244 | JGI IMG/M metagenome (GOLD analysis project Ga0268252, IMG submission 200244) | Agave microbial communities from Guanajuato, Mexico - Mg.Sf.rz (v2) (version 3) | ecosystem: Host-associated > Plants > Phyllosphere > Phylloplane/Leaf | place: Guanajuato, Mexico | collected... | reverse complement strand
TTAGGAAACGGTCAGTTCATTAGTGCAGAAACTGATGCAACTGGTGTACGTATTAGTTCTGTAAGTAACTCTTACTGGAGCAAGCACATGTTAGGTTACACAAAAGCATACTAAGAAAAAGTAGTTTTATATACTTTTCGTATAGAGAAAAGGCTTTCCAGGGAAACTTGGGAAGCCTTTTTATAGTTGAATAGATCGGGAATGTAGTAGTTTTTACTGTAACTTCCCATTTAAAAATCGAGCGTATAGGTCATGAAAGTAGTTGGGACGAAATAAGTTTGCTGCATGTCCTGCTAACGGTATTTCTTTATATAAAACGTTAGGGAGAATGGACTTTAAATCAAAAAGACAAGATTTATAGAGATGATCATGTTCGCCCATTACCCATAGAATAGGGTGGGGAAGTGATTTTAATTTAGATTTTAAATCAAATTCTAAACGGTGTCGTAATGATTGGGCAATAATTGATGAGTGTAATTGCAATCCGAAACGGTAATAAATATTTCTTGAAATGACTGCGAACGGATTTGCCTTTAGTATGCCACTTGGAAAAATGGTATTTGCGTATTGAGAGAGCCATTTAGAGTAATCGTCTCCTCGCTTCTCCCAAAACTTTTGAAATACATTATATAAAAGGGAAGGATTATTATAATGTCCACCAATATGACAAATGCTTAATACTTTTTCTGGGTGCATTTGTGCAAAAATGGTAGAGATATAACAGCCGTAGCTTAAAGCGCAAATATGAGCTTTTTGAATGCCTTCTTTTTCGTATAAGTTCAATAATTGATCCACGAGACGCTGTAATGAAAATTCGATAGCTTCTCCTTTATCATCGCCGTGACCTAATAAGTCATAAGTAATAATGTTGTAAGAGGCAGAAAATCGTTTATGCTCTTTTTTGAAGGCACGACGATTGCCGACTAATCCATGAATAAAAATAATTGTTTCCTTTTCGGAATGTATATTTGTTTGCAAAAAGGATACTCCTTTCAATAACGGGAGATTTATATAGTATTGTAAATTGGTTATCTATCATTCGCATAGAATAATATTAAGTACCAGGTAATAATATCAGATGTTTATATCTGTTGTAAAGATGCGTTTTTATGTATATTTTGTAAAAATAGAAAAAGTGTGTTTACATTCAGTTTACATTCGTATTGTATTCTACTTTTAGAAAGAACAGTTTGGTTTAACACGAGGAGATGAACAGGAATGGAAGTTAAAAATGAAATAAAGAAAAAAGGGAGCTGGAGGCAGTTTTTACGCCTTATTCAAGATACAAATCCTCCGAAAGGGATTCTTGTTTTTGCGTTATTAATGAGTTTGCTTTCTACGGGAGCAAGTTTGTTTATTCCAATGTTAACAAAAGGATTAGTAGATAATTTTTCACTTTCATCAATTAGTACAGGACAAATTGTTGGGCTAGTTGCATTCTTTATTATGCAAACTGTAGCTGCAGGATTATCTATATATTTACTAAATTATATAGGACAGAAGATTGTAGCTGGACTGAGAGAACGTTTGTGGAAAAAGGTGCTTATATTGCCAGTATCTTATTATGACCAAAATAGAACAGGCGATACAATTAGCCGAATGACAAATGATACAGGAGTTGTGAAAACATTAATTTCTGAGCATTTGTCAAACTTATTAACAGGTGGTATTTCAATCGTCGGATCATTAATTGTACTATTCGTTTTAGATTGGAAAATGACACTTTTACTTTTAACGGTTATCCCATTATCAGTACTAATTTTAGTTCCACTCGGACGAAAAATGTATAAGATTTCAAAAGCACTTCAAGATGAAACAGCTTCTTTTACAAGTGTGCTAACGCAAGTATTATCAGAAATTCGTTTAGTGAAATCTTCAAATACAGAAAAAAGAGAATATGAAACAGGGAATACAGGTATACAAAAGTTATTGCAATTTGGTTTGAAAGAGGGAAAAGTGCAAGCGTTAATTTCACCAGTTATGTCGTTTGTTTTAATGGCACTGCTTGTTATTATCGTAGGGTATGGTGGAATGCGTGTTTCTAGCGGTGTGTTAACAACAGGGGAACTAGTAGCGTTTATTTTATATTTAGTTCAAATTATCATGCCGATGAGTCAATTATCTATGTTCTTTACACAATTCCAAAAGGCAATTGGTGCAACGGAAAGAATTAATACGATTTTAGAATATGAAGTAGAAGACCATGAAACTGGTGTGAAGGTTACAAACGCTAAGCAGCCAATCGTTCTGGAAAATGTACATTTTGAGTACAACGAAGAAGAGAAAGTCTTAAAAAATATTGATTTCACAATTGAATCAGGAAAAGTAACAGCGATTGTAGGGCCAAGTGGTAGCGGGAAAACGACGTTATTTTCATTATTAGAACGTTTTTATGAGCCGACTAGCGGTGCCATTAAATTAGAAAAAGACTCGATCACGAACTATTCATTACAGTCATGGCGACGTCAAATTGGTTACGTTTCACAAGATAGTCCGTTAATTGATGGAACGATTCGTGATAACATTTGTTACGGTGTTGAGGGTGAAGTAACAGATGAAGAAATCGAAAAAGTAGCAGCGATGGCATATGTTGATGCATTTATTCATGACTTACCAAACGGATATGCAACAGAAGTAGGAGAGCGCGGTGTGAAGCTTTCCGGAGGACAAAGACAGCGAATTGCGATTGCACGAGCTTTACTTCGAAACCCACAAATTCTTATGTTAGATGAAGCAACTTCAAGTTTAGATAGTAAATCAGAGTCTGTCGTTCAAAAGGCATTAAATAACTTAATGAAAGGCAGAACAACGTTAGTTATTGCACATAGGCTTTCTACAGTTGTAGATGCAGATAAAATTATCTTTATTGAAAAAGGGAACCTTACAGGAAGTGGTACGCACGATGAATTATTACGTACACATGACATGTATCGTGACTTTGCAACGCAACAATTGAAAATTAAAGAGGGCGCATTATAAAATATAAGGATGTTAAGTAGAAAGGAAATGGTTCCTTTGATACCTAAAATTTTAATAGTAGACGACGATCCGCATATTAGAGAACTTGTTACTGTATTTTTAGAGCGGGAAGGTTTTCAAACATATGAGGCAATTGATGGACTGGATGCTCTTCAGAAAATAGATGAAGTGAAAGTTGATATGGTTATTCTTGATATTATGATGCCGAATATGGATGGATTTGATGTATGTTTTGAATTAAGGAAATACTATGATATTCCGATTTTGATGCTAACTGCTAAAGGGGAAACATCTCAAAAAGTAAAAGGATTTCACCTTGGCACGGATGATTATCTTGTAAAACCATTTGATCCGATAGAACTAGTAGTGAGGGTAAAGGCACTACTGAAACGTTACCAAATTACAGTGTCGCAATCGATTCAAGTTGGAGATGTACAGTTAAATCGTAAAACATTTGAAGTTTCAGTTGGAGAACAAACGGTTACGTTACCGTTAAAAGAATTCGAATTGCTCTTTACTTTAGGTTCTAAAGCAGGAAGAACGTGTTCGAGAGAGCAATTAATTGAAGCTGTATGGGGATATGATTTTGAAGGAAATGAACGTACATTAGATGTTCATATAAATCGGTTACGTGAGAAGTTCCAAGAAGAGAAGTCGAAATTTAGTATTAAAACGATAAGAGGATTAGGGTATCGTTTAGAGGTAAGTAAATGAGAAAAAGAAAACGAATGAGTAAGTTGAAGATGCTGAAAGTAATTAGAGCGGTAATAGCACTTTTTTCTTTTCTCACTATAATTTGGTCTATAGCTTTTTATATATCATCAAGTGTAATGAATGCGCTTGAAATACAAGTATCGCCTTTTGTTACTTTTCTAATTAGTGATATGGTCGGCTTTATATTTATTGTTCTTATCTGGGTATTGATCGGGGTATTAATGAGACCCAAGCGAGAGGCAATGATTTGGACTATTATTGAACCGATACAAAAAATTGCAAAAGGGGACTTCTCGGTAAAAATACGAAATGAAGAGAAATATGATGGAGAAATTGGTGTGCTCGTAAAAAGTATAAATGATATGACAGATGAACTGAATACGATGGAGAAAATGCGCCAGGAATTTGTATCGAATGTTTCTCATGAAATACAGTCACCATTAACTTCTATAAAAGGATTTGCTAGAGCACTACAAGATATTAATCTTCCTGAGGAAAAAAGAAAGCATTATCTTACCATTATTGAAACAGAAACGACGAGATTATCTAAACTAAGTCAAAACTTACTGAAACTCACCCTATTAGAGTCAGAAGAATATACACCAGAAAGAGCGACTTATCGATTAGATCAACAGTTAAAGCAAATTGTGTTAAATAGTGAACCGCTCTGGGCTGAAAAAGAAATTGAGTTAGACCTTGATTTAGACAAAGTGCATATTACTGCTGATCAAGAAAGTATGAGTCAAGTTTGGATTAATTTAATTCATAATAGTATTAAATTTACTCCAAGTGGTGGTACGATTTCAATCAAGTTAAAAGAATATGAGACATTAGTGGAAGTGCGTATTCGTGATTCGGGAATTGGAATATCCGAAGAACAGAAACAACATATTTTTGAACGTTTTTATAAAGCGGACTCTTCACGAAATCGTGCTTATGGAGGAAGTGGCTTAGGATTGGCCATCGTAAAAAAAGTACTCGACCTTCATCAAGGAGAAATAAAAGTCGAAAGTGAGGAAGGGAATGAGACAGAATTTATTGTGTGTATTCCTAAATATAAAGAGAAATGGTGTTAGGAGGATATCTTCTAACACTATTTCTCTTTATAAATACATTTACCATTGCTGCAGCTATATTGATAAGCTTTTCCTTCGCTATTCATACGGTATGAGTAATCAGATTCTTTATCTTTCTTAAAGTTAACGTATGCTTCTGCACCGTTTTTATCATTGTCTATATCAATGAATTGAACGCTTCGTATAGAATAATCTCTTTTTTCACTTAAACCTTTTTCTTCTAAGTTTGTATGAATACCCTCTACTAACTCGTCAAACAATAACCAGTTTAAATTAAGATTTTCAAAGGACTCAGTATGTCTTCCTAAAATGCCGTTGTCTTGTATTATTTTTTTATTATTATCGTATGTATAAGAGTATGTAAAATAAGGTTCGTCTTTATATACTACTGTTGCATAATAGCCGATATTATAAAGAGGAGTATATTTTCCGTTTATGCTTTGTATTTCTTTTTGTTTATATCCTTTTATTGTATGGACATAATCGCTAGTATCTTTTTCTATTACTTTATAATGTAGTGGATTACCAAATATAAAGTACATAGCCAAAAATATGATACATAGTCCGACTGCAGTTAGTGACAAGAACCATTTTTTTCTTTTCATACACATATCCTCTCCTATGGTGGATTTATTTTATTTTACATAAATAATGGCAAAAAGATGAGACTTATAAATAAAATTTTTCTATAGTTACCTACAAGTAACCTACGCACATGAAAGTGCATCATTGCCTTTTTACATAAACATAGATACAATTTTAATATAATACATAACAGAGATCATTAAGGAGTGTTATACTTGGCAGAATTATTACAAGGTAAAAATGCTTTAATTACAGGAGCAGGTAGAGGTATTGGTCGTGCTGTAGCGATTGCATTAGCGAAAGAGGGCGTAAATGTAGGTCTTTTAGCTCGTTCAGAAGAAAACTTAAAAGCAGTTGCAAAAGAAGTAGAAGCAGAAGGCGTAAAAGCTGTTATTGCGACTGCTGATGTTTCTTCATATGAAGAAGTGACTACTGCGGTTGAGACGTTAAAAAGCGGTTTAGGATCTATCGATATTTTAATTAATAACGCTGGTATTTCTAAATTTGGTAAGTTTTTAGAATTAGACGTTGCTGATTGGGAAAAAATCATTCAAGTAAACTTAATGGGTGTATACTATGCAACTCGTGCAGCTTTACCAAGTATGATTGAACAACAATCTGGTGATATCATTAACATTTCATCTACAGCAGGACAAAAAGGTGCACCGGTAACAAGTGCATATAGTGCTTCTAAATTTGGTGTTCTTGGCTTAACAGAATCGTTAGCGATGGAAGTTCGTAAGCATAACATTCGTGTAACGGCTTTAACACCAAGTACAGTAGCAACTGATATGGCTGTAGATTTAGGATTAACTGATGGAAATCCGGATAAAGTTATGCAAGCAGAAGATATTGCAGAGTTTATCGTAGCGCAGCTGAAATTAAATAAACGTACATTTATTAAATCAGCAGGACTTTGGTCTACTAATCCGTAAGGGATACATGTATAAACAAAAGAAGGGATATCTATTTTGTAATGAAGTAGATGTCCCTTCTTTATTTTTTGTATACGAGACAGAATTTTCGGTATAATCAAAAGTGAATAGTAGAAATACATTGAAAAATTGAAGGGATGGTATTTTCATGAGTATGGTTGAGAAATGGACGGCCGTTGATCAATATGTGAGTGATGTATTAATACCGAAAGATTCTATATTAGAAGAAGTTCTTCAAGCAAATGCTACAGCTAATTTACCGGCACATGAAGTATCGCCAACGCAAGGGAAGTTTTTACAACTATTAGTACAAATTCAAGGAGCTCGTAACATTTTAGAAATTGGTACTCTAGGCGGATATAGCACGATATGGCTTGCAAGGGGATTGTCATCGGGAGGACGAGTTGTTACATTGGAAGCAAGTGAAAAGCATGCTGACATTGCGCGTAGCAATATTGAGCGTGCTAGTTTGAATGATAGAATTGAAGTGCGAACAGGATTAGCTTTAGATTCTTTACAGCAAATCGAAAATGAGAAGTATGAACCATTTGACTTTATTTTTATAGACGCTGATAAACAAAATAACCCTGCTTATTTTGAATGGGCACTGAAATTATCACGACCGGGGACTGTAATTATTGGAGATAACGTAGTACGTGAAGGAGAAGTTATTGACAATACTAGTAATGATCCTCGCGTACAAGGGATACGTCGTTTCTATGAGCGAATAGCTGCTGAGCCGCGTGTAAGTGCTACAGCGCTTCAAACGGTCGGTAGTAAAGGGTACGATGGATTTATAATGGTGGTCGTAAAAGAATAACGAAAGGAGATAAATAGAATGAAAAAGATGTTTGAAAAATTATAATATGCATCGTATACAACACAGTTAGCTCGTGGACCTCCTATATATATCACTATATTTTATATGAAAAAATTGGAGGTTGTGAGTAGATGAGAACTGAAAAAGAAATGTTAGACTTAATTATAAATACAGCAAAAGAGGATGAAAGAATTCGAGCTGTTATCATGAATGGATCGCGTGTGAATCCAAATGTGAAAAGAGACTGTTTTCAAGACTATGATATTATGTATGTTGTAAAAGATATACGCTCTTTTACGTCTAATCATAATTGGATACGTAGATTTGGAGAAATAATGATTGTACAAATGCCAGAAGAAATGTCATTAGTTCCTGCGGACGAAGACGGGAAATTTCCGTATTTAATGCAGTTTATGGATGGGAACCGAATCGATTTAACGTTAGTTCCAGTTGATTTAATAGATATATTTGTAGGGCAAGATAGTTTAAGTAAACTGCTTCTTGATAAAGATGATTGTATGGATGAATTTCCACGAGCAAGCGATAGGGATTACTTAATAAAAAAGCCTACAGAAAAAGAGTTTTTGGATTGCTGTAATGAGTTTTGGTGGTGTAGTACGAATGTGGCAAAAGGACTATGGAGAGAAGAACTTTCTTATGCGAAAGGGATGCTTGATGGCCCAGTGCGAGATATGTTCATCGTAATGCTAGAATGGCATATTGGTATGAAAACAGACTTTACAGTTAATGCAGGGAAGTTTGGAAAGCATTTCGAGCAATATATTGAAAAAGATATGTGGGTGCAATTTAAAAGGACATTTTCTAATGCAGAATATGAAAACATATGGGAGTCATTCTTTGTCACGTGTGATTTATTTAGAGAAGTGGCGAATGAAATTGCTAACACATATGGATATCAATATCCGCAAGATGATGATAAAGTGACGAACTATTTAAAACATGTGAAAGCTTTGCCAAAAGATAGTACATCGATTTATTAATAATATAAAGCAGTAAGACTGTCCTAATTAAGGACAGTCTTATTTTTGTTTATGAATAACAATTTCTCTAACAAAGTGCAGATGAATCACATATGAAAATTTAGGGAGGTTTTTTATCATGTATTATTTTTATTCGCCAGAAATGTTTGCTCCATATCAATGGGGACTAGAACGAGATGTTTCGTATGCGTATATGCCATATAACTCATTTTATTATGGAGACTATATAAGCACATTGCCATACGAATATATCCCTCAAAACTATGAAGTACAAATGAAAGCAGATGAGCGTGGATCGTGGACACCATTTTTATGGGTCGAAAAATATGCGTACGCATTTTCAGGACCGTACAATAAAGCGGAAGTCGCTCTTACATTTGATGATGGACCGGATTTAGAATTCACGCCAAGAATATTAGATAAGTTAAAACAACATAATGTAAAAGCTACTTTTTTCCTGCTTGGTGAAAATGCAGAAAAGTTTCCGAATGTAGTGAAGCGTATTGCGAATGAAGGGCATGTAATTGGCAATCATACGTATAGCCATCCAAATTTAGCGAAAGTAAATGAGCCTGAGTACCGTAATCAAATTATAAAGACGGAAGAAATATTAAATCGTTTAATTGGTTATGCACCGAGGTTTATACGTCCGCCGTATGGTGAAATACTTGAAAATCAATTGAAGTGGGCAACTGAGCAAAATTTTATGATTGTACAGTGGAGTGTTGATACGGTTGATTGGAAAGGTGTAAGTGCTGATACGATTACAAATAATGTGTTAGGAAACTCATTTCCTGGTAGTGTCATACTTCAACATTCAACTCCAGGTGGGCATTTGCAAGGATCTGTAGAGGCACTAGACAAAATTATTCCACAGTTAAAAACGAAAGGGGCACGCTTTGTAACACTTCCGAGTATGTTCCAGACATCGAAAGAGAGAAAATAAAGTGGAATTTAATTGAGTTGGGTTTTGTCAATTATCCATTGAGTATAAGCTCTCGTTAATCGGACTTGTACGGGCGAACCATGCCTTTGCAGAAATTTGAGGTGAGATTCTTATTGCTCGCACGCAAATAGTAAGATAAAGAATAGGACTCCTGAGTAATGCACGCTGAGAGTCCTATTTTATTTACAAGCTATTATTTTTTAGTAATTCTTTTCCTTGTTCTACAACAAATTCATAGTACGCAAGATCATACGGATAAATATCTTCAAATGTTATCGTAATCGGGTTACTGTTTAAAACTGAAATAGTCGTTAAAGATGAAATCTCTCTTTTTAATAGTTGTAGAAAAGAAGTTGCATGTATTTTCATCACATCGTCTACTTCTTCACCTGGTGCGAATGGAAGTGGCTGGATGACATTGTAAAAATACATATGACAAAACTCGCGATCCGTAAGATTTGAAATTTCATAATCTATTGTAAAGATTCCTTTGTATGCTATATCAGTAGTTTGAAAGGAAAGTCCTAATTCTTCTTCAATTTCACGAAGACCACCAATTTGTACATCTTCATCATGCATAATATGTCCAGCTGAAGTAATATCCCATATAAGTGGAGCTTCTTTCTTATTTTTAGAGCGTAATTGGAAATATAAAAACATATCTGCATCATCTTTTTCTACAAACCAACAATGAAATGTTTCGTGCCAATCACCGTCACGGTGCACTTCATCACGTAATTTCTTCCCAAGTATGTTTCTTTCAGTATCAAATATAGTTAACCACTCTGCCATTTAAATTCCCCTTTCTGCAAATTTTATTATACAATATTTGTATTGAATTTTGGGAAAATAAAGAAAAAGGGGTCGTTATTAGTGGGAATAGAGGGTAAGGAAATAAAATCGATTATTTCAACAGAGAAGGAATTACGGGAAATATTGGGGCAACCAAGTGAACGAGCTTTAAAAAAAGTTATTTCATCATTAGACCACCATTGCGTAGATTTTCTGTCTAAATCTCCTTTTCTAGTATTATCTACGGCAAATAAATTAGGAGAGTGTGATGCTTCGCCGAGAGGAGATGCACCTGGATTTGTATACGTATTCAATAATAATAAAATTATCATTCCAGAAAGACCAGGCAATCGTCGTATAGACTCCATTTTGAATATTATTTACAATCCACGTGTAGGATTAATCTTTTTTATTCCAGGTCTTGGGGAGACACTCAGAATAAATGGTCGAGCGTATATTACAAACGACGAAGAAATTTTGCAAGAAATGCAGGTGAATGGACGCAATCCGTTACTTGGAATTGTTGTTGAAATAGAAGAGTGTTATATTCATTGTGCAAAAGCTTTTATTCGTTCTAAGATGTGGGATCCAGAATCTTGGTTGAATAAAAAAGAGTTACCTTCAGCGGCAAAAATGTTGCTAGAGCATGCGAAAGTGAATGCTTCAGAAGAAGATGTTGCACGTTCTCTAGAAGAAAGTTATACGAAAAGATTGTATTGAAAATTTTATTGATATAATTTTTTGAGGTGAATATGTACGTGTTTTAGAATAGAATATTTATATATGAACCGTTGATTTACAAACTGGAGAAATAACAAAATAGGTAAATTGAGTGGCAGTTGCATAATGCTATTGTGAAATATAATAAAAAAATGTCTTGAAAATAGTTAGTAAAAATAGGCTTGCTTTTTAAAAAATTGATAACTATAATAAGTTAACAAATAGACATGAACGAAAAAGTAATGATAAGGACACGAAATCATTTTTACGGTTTACAGAGAGGGAAGTCAAGGGTGTGAGCTTCCTAACACGAGAAATGGTTTTACCACCTTTGAACTTCAATAGTGAACGAGCAATCTAGTAATTATTGACGGTATCAGCCGTTATCTGAACTTGAGCAATCTAGGGGGAAATATGTCTAGATTGGAACAAGGGTGGAACCACGAAAACACACTCGTCCCTTTCCTAGGGACGAGTGTGTTTTTTTACGGATCTTAAGATTGAAAATTTTAAATAATTAAAAAATAGTATTAATTTTGTTTTTTATGCAAGTATAATGAGTTAACAAATAAACATGAACGAAAAAGTAACGATAAGGACACGAAATCATTTTTACGGTTTACAGAGAGGGAAGTCAAGGGTGTGAGCTTCCTAACACGAGAAATGGTTTTACCACCTTTGAACTTCAATAGTGAACGAGCAATCTAGTAATTATTGACGGTATCAGCCGTTATCTGAACTTGAGCAATCTAGGGGGAAATATGTCTAGATTGGAACAAGGGTGGAACCACGAAAACACATTCGTCCCTTTCCTAGGGATGAGTGTGTTTTTTTATTACTTTGAAAGGAGGTGCTGTAACATGAAACGATTTGTACGTACGGAAATAACCACCACCTGCACAATTAAAAGGCAGAGCAAGGTGATTGATAGAGATAAAAAACAAAATTGTAGGAGGAGATTAGAAGATGAATAACGTTATTAATGTTGGGGTGTTAGGATTAGGTACAGTCGGAAGTGGTGTTGTCCATATTTTGAAAGAACATTATAAAAAAATCGCTCTTGATACAGGATATGAAGTAAAGGTAAAGACAGTCGTTGTACGTGATTTAGAAAAAGAACGTGATGTTTGCATCGATGGAATCGTAGTAACAAGTCATGTCGATGAAGTTCTAAATGATTCAAATATTGATATTGTAGTAGAGGTAATGGGCGGAATTGAAGAAGCAAAACAGCATATTGTTAAGGCTTTACGAAATAAGAAACATGTCGTAACAGCAAATAAAGATTTAATGGCTGTATACGGTGCGGAGCTTCTCCAATTAGCGAATGAAAATGATTGTGATTTATGTTATGAGGCAAGTGTAGCGGGTGGTATTCCAGTGTTAAGAGGATTAACGGACGGATTAGCTTCAGATCAAATTGAAAAAATAATGGGAATTGTAAATGGCACAACAAATTATATGTTAACAAAGATGAGTCAAAAGGGATGGTCTTATGAAGAGGCTTTACAGGAAGCACAAAAATTAGGTTTTGCAGAATCGGATCCGACTGCAGATGTAGATGGATTAGATGCAGCGAGAAAAGTAGCAATTCTTGCAAATTTAGGTTTTTCGATGAATGTTTCTTTAGATGATGTGCAAGTAAGAGGGATTCGAAAGGTCGAAAAAGAAGATTTACAAATGGCTGAAAAGTTAGGGTTTACTATGAAATTAATTGGTAAAGCAGAGAAACAAGGATCAGCCATTCATTTAAGTGTAGAACCGACTCTTTTACCAAGTCATCATCCATTATCAAATGTAAATAATGAATTTAATGCCGTATATGTTCACGGTCAAGCAGTAGGAGAAGTAATGTTTTACGGACCTGGAGCAGGTAAATTGCCGACTGGTTCTGCTGTAGTAAGTGATATTATTTCAATCGTTAAAAATATGAATCAAGTTCAGAAAAATAAAAGTGCGTTAAAAGAACCAGAACCATATGAATTACAAGGGGATGAAGAAGTCTTTTCGAAATATTTCTTACGTATCTCATTACGAGATGAACCTGGGATGTTACAAAAAATAACAGAATGTTTCGTTAATTATTCTGTAAGTTTAAAAGAAGTTATTCAATTACCTTTAAATCGTGAACTTGCAGAAGTCGTTGTTGTGACACATCAAACTTCAAAGTATCAATTTGAAC
>Ga0268252_1001564_pt1 | contig 12776 bp, 13 predicted proteins | sample AgamicMgSfrz_FD_200244 | JGI IMG/M metagenome (GOLD analysis project Ga0268252, IMG submission 200244) | Agave microbial communities from Guanajuato, Mexico - Mg.Sf.rz (v2) (version 3) | ecosystem: Host-associated > Plants > Phyllosphere > Phylloplane/Leaf | place: Guanajuato, Mexico | collected... | reverse complement strand
AACCCAACTTGTTCGTAATAATATAAGCTTCTTAAAATGTTTTCTCCCTTTAAGATTTCATATGCTTCATTTTGTAGTCTACCATCAGGTACATTTTGAAAAGAAGTTATGTTGTTTTGAAAAAGAGTAAGCAAGCTATCGTCCCATTTAAGATCGTATAAACTTACAAACCTAAACGCTCTTATAAATGCTTGTGGGCTATTCTTTAAACACTCAATAGTAGAGTTCTGTAAGTAGTCAGAAGCTTTGAGAAGTTTCATTTCTATGTCATTAGTGCCTGTTGATTGGGAAGTTAAATTGTGGCCATCAAAGTAAAACTGATTAATAGTAAAATCTCTCTTTTCTAATTTGTCCTTAAATGCTTCCTTGAAGCAAGAACTAAATTCAAATTGTATGCCTCTATAAGTCATTCTTGTTATACCTAACTCTAACCCTTGCTCCGTCCAATTAAGTTGTGGAAAGATCGTTTTTAGCTCCTCTGGAGTACAGATAGTAAGTAAGTCTACATCTTTAAAGTCATACCCTAATAATTTATTGCGAATATAACCTCCCACTATAACCGTTTCTCCTTGAGCCTGACATTTAATTAGTACCTCTGAAATAATTTGTTCTTTATCCAAAATAAAAGCCTCCTTTAAAAGGAAAAACAACTTGCCCTATTAACAAGTAATTAAGAGGTGATGCTTGTGAAAAAGTTTTTTCATATTGTCTATCTACTGGGCATTAGTTTAATACTTTTCGGATGTCTTTTAGCAGTTACTAAAGATTTTGACATCCTACATCTAATGAATACAACTTTAGGTATTGTAAGTTTAGTTATTATGTTTGCTGCTACATTTGCTGTTATATTTATTTATTCTGATGATGAGAAAAAAACAAAAAAAGTTGATACAGAAGAGAGTTATTATTTTAAGAAATATGAAATCAAAAAACAAATAATTGACGAGTTTTTATCTAGTGTCATTAACAGCAGTGACGAAACAAAGGTAATTTCTCATACAATGCAAGATAGATTGTTAACGGTTGACATTAACGTTAAAAAGATTGAAAAGGTAAATGTTATTAACTTGGTAGAGGAATTAAGAAAGAAAATTGAGTCAGAGTTAGAAGAGAAGTTTGGAATTAAAGATGAAATTACATTGAAATTCGATGTAGTGGAAGAAGAAGAAGTGAAGGTAGAAGCAATTAAATATAAAAACGAAGAAAAAGAAAAAGAAATTACTAAAGAACCTACAAGCGAAGAGGTAAAAGGAGAAGTTAAAGAAGAGAAGCTAGCTACTAGCACTGAAGAGCCAAAAGCGAATACAGGTGAAAACGATGGGAAATAGAAATCCAAAAAACAGTGAGCTCTTTCACGTTCTTTACAGGTTATCTATTATTCCACGATGGAGTGACTTCTCACCTAAATATGAAGACTCTACCGCTAGCCATAGCTACCGAGTAGCAGTTTTATCTCTTCTAATAGGTCTAACTGAAAATGCAAAATATAACCGGAATCTCGATATAGAGAAAATACTAGGGAAAGCTATTTTTCACGATTTAAATGAGGTAATTACAGGCCCGATTAAACACAGTACGAAAAAGAACGAGATTGTAGGGAAATACATAAAAGATTTGGAAAGAGAAGCTTCAATTAGCATAGCTGAATGTGTCTCTGGTTCGTTAAAAGACTATTTCTATACATACATAGTAGATGCGGAAGATGATACGCCAGAAGGAAGAATAGTTGATTTAGCGGATACATTTGATGCAATGTTATTTAGTGCCCGTGAGTTACAAGCTCTTAACTACTTTCATTTTCCTCAAGCCTATGAGGATTCTAAAAGAAGAATCTTGAAAAGCGAATACCAATCAGTAAAGGATCTAGTAGAGGAGTTTGAACAACCAGATAGCACATACAGAAAATTTTTAATGACCGTATTAAAGATGGATCAAATTAAGCGATGGTCAGGAAGATTCAATGCTTATGCTGATAATGATGCCACTCATTCATTTAGGGCGGCTGCTATTGGATTATTCTTTGCCTTATATGAAAAAGAAAAGCACGGAATTAACATTGATATTACACGCTTAATAGGGAAAATTCTTTTTCACGATCTACCAGAGGCTATATCAGGAGACGTAAATGGGCCCGTTAAACATCAAAGCGAGAATATAAAGAAAGCCTTTGAAGAATATGAGACATCAGTAGCAAAAGAAATAGTTCAGTGGGTGCCATCTTACTTAAGGGAATATGTAGATGACTATTTACTGGATCCAAAAGATAACACACCTGAAGGAATAAGAGTAGATATTGTAGATAAAACGGATGCGTTAATAAAATCATTACTTGAAATGAAACGCAATTCTAAGGAATATGAACTTGCTTTTAAACGACAAATTGGAATTCTTCAAAATAAATACTTCGAACGTCCTTCAGTACAATTCTTCTTAGCAACAATTCTTCACGACTTATATTTTGCTTCAGACTTTGAAAAGTAGAGATATTCTCTACTTTTTATTATACGAGTTTAAATGTAAAAGGTTTACATAGGGTTAGGTTGAGTGTAGAGTCAAATATAAACAGTAAGGATAAGAGGAGCGGTGACAATAAATGAAATGGGAAGAAGTCCGTGCATTGTATCCTAACCAGTGGGTGCTATTAGATGTTATTGCAAAGGCTGAAAGAGGAGGGGATATTATTCCCTTAGATATGATAGTTGTTAATCCAATACCTAATGAAGGTTTGCTTGTAAAAAAAACACGGAATTCACCGCTTTATGTGCCGTATCATACAAAACATAAATATATAAAATTAAAATGAATCCTATAATTATTAAACAATCTTCTTAAGCAAAAGTATAAATCTTACTATTCACCTTTCTTGTTCAAGTTGTTAACATTGTAGGTTGAAAAAAGTATATTATATCAAGCACAAAAGGTATGTGTAAGTATCAGGAGGATTTAAATGAAGTATTTTGAAGAAGCAAAGAAGATTTGGCAAAGTTACGTACCGCGCAACGGTCAATCTGACACGGTTGAGGGAGAGTTACTTAGAGCTGTAGAAAAATTGAGATATGAAGCCCGGAGTAATGGTAACGGCAACTGGGATGAAGGCTTCAAAATGTTTTGCGACTACCTTTTAGAAACATTAGCTAATGACAAAGCATTTAGTGCGGAGACACAAGAGGAATTAGTAGCTAATATCAAAAGGCTTTTAGATTATGACTATCCATATTTGGAAGATGATCTCTATGATAGAATAGCAGACCGTATAGTAGAGTGGAGTAAATTTCACAAGGGACCAATTAAAAGAGAGAAAAATCCAGAACAATATCGCTAATTAAAAGGACCCAAACAAAGAAAAAGCCTGCGATAATATAATATATCGCAGGCTTTTTCTTTGTTTCATTTGCTTCTGAAAACACAGAACACAGAAGGACAGCAGTTGCTCTATTAAATTATTCAAAAAGGCCTTGTTTCCATATTGTAATGAAATCCTCTTCATTGTTTTTAACCTCTACTTTTAATAAAGCGCCCCGTTTCATCTCATAATCGTACCAAAATTTATACCTCTCTCCATTGTAATTACCAACCAAAAAAGTAATTTCTATCTCTTCATCGTGAAAGTCAATATCTCCGCCATCAAGAAATACTGCATCCCAATTAATACCGCTATAATTGGTTATTTTTTTTATATCCTTTATAACTGCTTCTTCGAAGTTTTTAACAATGCTACTCAAATTTATCTCCCCTTATTTTTTAGATAATTATACTTCTAAATAATCAATGTATATACAGCATATTACAAAAAAGGATGGATAACTATAATTTTAAGGAATGAAATTCTAACTTACTAAAGATAGTTGAAGCCTTTTCTTTGTTTAGATCTATCCTTAAATCACTTAAAGATAAATTTTTATATTCTGGTACCTCTGTATTAATAGTCGCTAGACCTTTACTTAAAAGAGCTACTTCTTTATTCTCTAACATCTTCTCTACCTTAACCCGCTTAATGCCCTTATCTTTAATTAGCTGCTGAGCATCTCTTATTTCAAGTTTTTCGATTTCTTCATAAAAATTTTCAATGGTATCATAACGTTGAAGTATTGGAGTAGCGGTTTTTTCACCCATATTGCTAATTCCAGGTATGCCATCTGATGTATCACCAGTAAGACCTTTTAAGTCTATTAGCTGTTTTGGCTCTAATCCGTAAATAATTCTAAATGCATCTAACGAGAAAGGGAAGTAGCTGTAAGGAGCGTGTTTAAACTCGTTATCTAGCTCTTTGATCTGAGGAAACAGCTTGCTACTTTGTTTAGTGTTTAACCATACAGTCGTGTTTGTATTAATTAACTGCAGAACATCACGGTCTTTTGAAAGTATGTACACTTTATTACCGGAAGAGAAGTTTTTTGAAAGACTGCCAATTAAATCATCAGCTTCATAATTTTCTAATTTAAACTGAGGAATCCCCATATAATCCAAGACCTTTTGCATTAGAGAAAATTGAGAACTTAGTGGACGAGGAGTTTTGTCTCTATGAGCTTTATATTGAGGGTAGAGTGTACGTCTAAAGGTTTTTCTCGAGATATCCCAACAAACCCCCAAATATTCAATGTCGTAGTCTTTTATAAGCTTTAGAATAGTTTTAGTCATATTAAATACCGCATTTGTATAAATACCAGTAGAAGTTTGAAGAATATCATTCATAGCCGCCAATTTCTCTTCTTTAGATTTTGCATATGTATAGGATTTTGGAAGATTTCCATAATACTGAGTACTTAACATTGATGAACCGTCAATTAAAAATATTTTTTTCAAATAAACACCGCCTTAATAAAAAATTATCTACATTTTATTACAGTTTGGTTGAAATAGGTGGAATTAGATGATTTAATTATTTTTGTTACATTGAAAAGGAGAATTTAAAATGATTAACTATTTGAAACCAGCACATTTTTTAACAAGTTTTTTTGATATAGACGAAAAGTTCTTAAAAGAAAAAGATATTAAAGTAATTCTTTCAGATTTAGACGGAACCCTAGCAGCAGAGAATGAAATGGGCGACGATAAATTTGAAGAATGGTTAGAATCTTTAAGGAAATTAGGCGTTAACCTTATAATTGTCTCTAATAACAATGAGAATCGTGTAAAAAGCTTTATTGATAAGTATGGAATACCAGGGATAGGGAAGTCTGGAAAACCTGCTACAAGACGAATTAAGCAGATTGCTGAGATTAAGGACATTGAACTAAATCAAATCTTATTCTTGGGTGATCAGCTATTTACAGATGTTTGGTGTGCAAAAAGAATGGGAGTACAAGCGGCCATCGTGACACCAATCCCAGGGAAAGAAACGTGGAAAACAAAAATTAAAAGAAACCCAGAAAAATGGTTATTTAAAATCTGGAAAGAAATTAGATAAAAAATTTTTCTGTAAAAAGGTGAGAAGGTATGTTTAATTAAATGATGTTCTAAATAAACACCCTTGTCGCAATTTTATATTTTGAAACACTAAAAAGCTTATTAGATGAAAATTCTAATAAGCTTTTTAGTGTTAAATTACGTTAAGTTTAGTTTGTTTTAAATTTATGTAATTTCAATGTTCCAATTTTACCGTGTTCCAAATTAACAAACTGTTTAAAAGAGGTTGCTTAAAATCCATTATTATATTCGTAATTTTGTATTACAAACGTGTTATAAGCGACCAACTTATATGTATATGCGCAGAAACGAAAAATATGCTATTTAAATGTCGGATCTTTTAAACTTTAATATTGAACTTCGTAAGTAATCTGGTGAACCTACATACAATGAAGGCTCACCGCTATTGTTAAACTAACATATCCTTATTTAAAAAGTTATGTATTTTAATTCTCGTTATCGATTTATTAATACGGACAATTCACCCTCAAAAACTTTTTCTTCCTTTTCGTTGAAGGTAGTCAGCGATACAGTAAGGATACCTGAATCATTTTTAGTGGATTTCTTGTCAATAACTTCAACAATGATATGTAATTCATCTTCAGGATACACAGGCTTTACGAATTTAATGTTATTCATCTGTGTCCCAGCTATTACATCATCACCATAGAGATCTTCTTCAATCCAAAGTTTAAAAGAAATGGCTAATGTTTGTATACCAGAAGCAATAATTCCATTAAATCTTCCCTGATTTGCTTTTTCCTCATCCAAATGCATATATTGAGGATCAAACTCTCCTGCAAACCTCATAATATCTTCTTTTGTTAATTTAAGTGATTTAGTTTGAAATACCTGCCCAATTTTAAACTCATCAAATTTCATTCAAACTCTCCTATATTGTCGTTTATGTATTTTTTAGCACTTTATATTTAACAAGTGCTAGCCTACCAAATGTCTCAAATAAACACTATACGGCAAGATTAAATAAACGTAAACTCTCATATGTAGCTGTCATTCTAAAAATAAATGAGGATAAAAGGGAATCTTTAATGTTTTACTTTGTGTTTTCATTACTGCAGCTATCAACAAACAAAAACAGGTAAGGTAGTTGTCAAGATACTTCATTTCGATATTCTTGAATTGGTCTATATATTGTTTTAGATAGGATAGAGCGTCTGCCATATTAATAAACCAGCCTCAAATATTTGTTTTATATTAATTATATATTTTTCCCTCTCTAACTTCTGTTTCTTCACCTTTGAGTCAATCCTTTGAAAAAATGTCCCTTATCATAGCAAAAAAATCCCAAAACAAAAATTAAAGAAAATATAAAAAAACATAAAAAGATAAAGAATTATGGTGTCTTTATAAACAATAAAGAGCAAATAAATCTCATATGCTAAAACTCGGAAAAAAGGTAATATATTCTCAGATAGATATTAACGATATAAGCAGGGGGAATTTGTTTGAAGAGAAGATTGGCAACAACTTTAGCCTTATCAGGACTTTTATTTACAAGTGTGCCACACGCTAATGTATTAGCAGCCGCAGATACGACAGCTCCAAAATTTGAAAGCATTAAAGTAGATAAAAAGGAAGTAACAGGCGGTGACAATGTTAAAGTTACCGTTAAAGCAAGCGATGATAGTGGAATAGATACAATTTTTGTTTCGTATAAGTACGAAAATACAGATGATGGCGGCTATTTAGAACTTCACTATAATGCTGATTCTCAAGAGTTTGAGGGCTTAATGCCTATAAACGGACGCAGTATGAACTTAAATGGTAATTTCTCTGTTTACTACATTCTCATAACTGATAAGGCTGGCAATACGGTAAAGGTTTGGAATACAGGTGTGCGTGTTTATCCATCCCCCTACGAAACGGTTGTTACTGATCTGAATGCAGGAAATATAACTGTAAGTGGAAATGACATTAAAGCCCCAGAATATAAAAGCCTTAGCGTAGATAAAAAAGAAGCAAAAACTGGCGACAAAATTAAAATTAGTTTGGAAGCAAGCGATAAAGAAAGTGGAGTAGACTATGCCACTATTAGGTTCTTAAATATGGATAGTTATGTTACATCAGAAGATATAAAGCTTGAATATAACAATGAAAGCAATAAGTATGAAGGATATTTAATTGTTAATAAGGACTTGGCTGGCGGAAGATGGATTGTTGATGAGCTATCCATTTTTGACAAGAATAAAAACCCACTATACTTACACAATAAAGAGACTCAAGTCGAAGATCCTGATGCAATTAACTTTAGCGGTGCTGATTTTAATATTATTGATGAGACACCTCCAGAGATAAAGGGAGTCGAGGATAACGGTTTTTATAATACAGATGTAACCCCGGTGTTTGACGAGAGGGATGCTTATTTAAATGGCAGTAGTTTTTATAGCGGAACAAAGGTTACAAAAGAAGGTACGTACAAATTAGTTGTAGTTGATAGATATGGTAATAAAACGTCTATTACTTTTACTATTGATAAAACAGCTCCCAAGATAACAGGTGTCTATCCTGATTGGTCCTATAACAAAGATATCATTCCTAGCTATGAGGAAGAGGATGCAACTCTAAATGGAGAAAAATATGTAAAGGGAACTCCAATTTCAAAAGAGGGAAAGTATGTTTTAGAGGTTACTGATAAAGCAGGGAATAAGAAAAGCCTAGCTTTTACAATAGATAAAACCACTCCTGTGATTAGCGGAGTTGAAGATAACGCTTTTTATCGAGAAGATGTTGCCCCAACTTTTAATGAAGGAACAGCTAACGTTACTTTCCGAAACTATGATACAGATGAATATGATTATCGAGAATTTAATAATGGAGATAAATTAACCAAAGATGGATCGTATGAGCTTTATGTATATGATGCTGCAGATAATATAACTAAAGTGAATTTTGTGATAGGTAAAAATTATCCTATAATGAGCGGATTGGAAAACAACGGTAAATATAAAGATTATGTAACCCCAGTATTTTATGATGGCAAAGCAACTCTAAATGGCAAACCCTTTGCAAGTGGAACGTCAATATCTGATGAGGGAAGCTATGTTTTGGTTTTAAAGGATTACAAAGGAGAGATAACTAACTATAATTTTACTATTGATAGAACACCTCCTGTAATAAAAGGGGTAAGCGACAACGAGGTATATTCGGAGAGTGTCACGCCGACCTTTGACGAAGGAGAAGCAACCCTAAACGGAAAGACTTTTAAAAACGGTACGACTATTACAGAAAACGGAGACTACACATTAATCGTAACTGATAATACAGGTAATCAGAAATCAGTTACATTCAAAATAAATAAACCTGCTACTCCTACTACTCCTATTGTGCCTACTGCAAATGACATAAATAGTACTTCAACTAGTATTGTTGGTAAAGCCGATGCGAATGTTAATATTACTGTAAAAAATGGTTCTAAAATTATAGGGAGCTCTACGACTGACACACTCGGAAATTATAAAGTGTCAATTCCTAAACAAGCATCTGGAACAAAGTTATCTATTACAGCTACGAACAGTTTTAATAAAACGAGTAATCCAAAAGAAATTGTAGTAAAAGATGGAACTAAACCAACCATAAGTTCAATACCGCACGATTTTATAGCTATAAACTCTAAATTCGACCCAAAAGTAGGAGTTACTGCAAAAGATGATGTAGATGGCGATGTGACCAAAAATATTAAAGTATCTGGAGATTTGAATATTCATAAAGTCGGCTGGTATACACTGACATACTCAGTTTCAGATAAAGCAGGAAATACAGAAGTTGTTTCTGTGAAGGTAAACGTTTTTGATGAACAGCGTCCTGTAATATCTGGAGCCGATGATAAAAAAATACCTTTAAACTCAACTTTTAATCCTATGTCTGGGGTTACCGCTACAGATAATGGAGACGGAGATATAACTAAGCTTATAAAAGTAACAGGTAGTGTAAATACAAAAGTTAGTGGTACGTATACTTTAACGTATTTTGTGTCAGATAAGGCTGGAAACGAATCAAAAGGTACAAGGAAAATTACTGTATTGCCAGTCGATATTATAAAACCTAGTATTGCAGGTGCGGCCAATAAGGTTGTCACAATGAATACAGCATTTGATCCAAAAGCAGGAGTAACAGCAAGAGATAATATTGATGGTGATCTTACTAAACGTATTAAAGTAACAGGTAGTGTAAATACGAAGGTAAAAGGAACATACACATTGACCTATACTGTAACTGATAAAGCTGGAAATATAGCTTCAGTGGCTAGAAAAATTACTGTGTTAGATAACGTACTACCTATAATAAAAGGCGTAGTTAACAAAACAGTATCCATTAATTCTAAGTTCGATTCAAAAGTAGGTGTAACAGCAACAGATAACATTGATGGCGACTTAACCAAAATGATTAAAGTATCTGGAACCGTAAATACCAAAGTCAAAGGCACGTATACTTTAACATATACAGTTTCTGATAAAGCAGGGAACACCGCTGCAGTTGTGAGAAAAGTGACAGTAGCAGACCTTACAAAACCTGTTATCACCGGAGCTACTAATAAAATAATACCGCTGAATTCTAAATTTGATTTAAAAGCAGGAGTAACAGCAAGAGATGATGTAGATGGTAACATTACTAAGTTGTTAAAGATTAGCGGGACAGTAAATACCAAAGTCAAGGGTACCTATTCTATTACGTATACGGTTAAAGATAAAGCTGGAAATACGAGCAGCGTTATAAGAAAAATAACAGTTGTTGATAATATTAAGCCTGTTATTTCTGGAGCTGGAAACAAAACTATAAAGTTAAATTCTTCTTTCAATTCAAGAGCAGGGGTAACCGCTAAAGACAATGTAGATGGTGACTTAACAAAATCAATTCAAATAAGCGGTACGGTAAACACTAAGAAAAAAGGAACATATACGATAACATACAGTGTTGCTGATAAATCGGGCAATAAAACAACCATTGCAAGAAAAGTAATAGTAAATTAGTATTTAAGGAAAAGGTAGTCAGTCATTCTACCTGCAAAGGAGAAGGAATAAAATAATGGATGTATACGTTTCTCTCAATGGACAAAATCCAGAGTTAGAAAAGGTATTAAACTTAATTAATCTCGAGAAGAATTCAATAGTAAGGTTTAGAGACTGTGGTCTCGACAGAAGAAAGTCAGTACTATGGGTGTTAGCACGAACAGGTAGTGAAAATGCTCACGGTGCTTCTAAAAATAATAATCATCTGGAGTCAAACGAGTTTTATATTAATAAAAAAGATGATTCATTTGATCCTACCTACGAGCTTATTACTTTTAGTATTCCGGCCGATAAAAAAGTAAGCAATATTAAGCACTATCCAGTTCCAAATATTAAAAAAGTTGTCGCTAAAGGAACAAAGGATTTAAAAAAAGGAAAAGTATCGCCTGTTGCAAAAATGCATTACGAAGAAATAAGCCGGAAAATTAAAGAGGCTGAACAAAATAACGAATATGTAATTAATTTAATTGATAAGGATTAATTACAACAAGAACAAAGCATTTGGGGTAAACCTGAATGCTTTTTTTATTATTTCCTCTATAAGTACTTACTTGAATTAAAATATAAGCGAAATCATACATCTTAGGAGGAACATACAATGAAAAAAACCTCAGTAAATGAAGAGAGAACTAATATGCTTAGAAAAGTGAAAAATTTTCTTACTAGAAAACCAAAGATATGTAAAAGTCATAACCATAAAATTAGAAGTATTGATGGTAAATGTGTAAAGTGCGGCTATGTACGCGAAGGATATAGAGAGGAGAACTTTCGAGAAAATTTTCCTGACTACTATAAGGGTTATCAACAATTCAATAAATGAAGGAGAGAAGCTAACTATTTTAGTTGGCTTTTTTGTATAAAACATCCTTTGAAATTCTAAAGACCAACCTGTATTCTAAATAATGGTGTTTTAATAAGGGTTTTATCGGAGGAAATATGAAAACAAAAAGTTTAGGGAAATCAGAAAGAGATAAGGTAATGGATCAACTTGCAGAATTTTGTACCCAACATTCTGAGCAGAATAGAGTAATAAATAAGCTTACAAACGTAAATAACGAAACTCTTCTTCTTAATAAAAAGGAAATTGAAACACGTCGTAAGATGCAAAACGAGCTACGTGAATTAATCCAAACATCTGTTCAAGAAGCTTCTTATTACAGAGTCCCAAAAACCACTACCAAATATAGCACGCATCCGGAAAGTAATTGCTACATTGTAGATATAGACGTAGAAGAGGATGATATATCAGACTTAGAGGTCCATTGTTATATAGACAGCGTTGAAGATGAAATTAGACATTTTAGCTTCTTTAGAGTTTCGTTCGTCAGAGAGGCAGGGATGTTTGATTATGATGGCTTTTTTAGTTCAACTAAAGGTTACGGTGTTGTAGTAGAAGATGGTTATTTTTACGGTTTCGCTGATACTATTAGGGAAGAGTATATGAATAATGTAATAAACATAGTAAACAGCGCTACCTTTCGAATGTTATACCAAAACAAGAAAATGGAGCTGGCAACATTTAATATAAATTAAGTAAAAATAATAATAGATTAAACATTTTAGGGTGAATCCGCTTACATTCTATATTTTATAACTATCCAAAAACTCGAATAGGAATGAATTCGGGTTTTTTATGTATTCCAGTTAACACTTGCAACCCAAGCGAAATATAGTATAATACCGAGGGCAAAAGCTCCTTTACAGAAAACCGTAACCGAAGGAGTGCTAAGATGATTTCACAAGAGGTAGACCAGATTATTGAAGATATGCATAAATTGATGAACCCAATAGTAGTAGGTACTGCGTCATATTTAAAAGGTGCAAAGGTTGTATATAAAATAGATGATGCTTTAAAAGAAAGGAAGTTAACACAAAAACAACTAGCTGCTATGACTGGTATGAGGGTAGCTACTATTTCTGAACTTGTTAATGGTAAAGGCACAAATATTAACTATGTTCAAATGCTTGCATTAATGGCCGCGTTAAGGTTAACAAGCTTTGAACAGATCTTTGAAATACGCTTGCCAGAAGAGATGGAGAAGCAATTCCAAAGAGAGAGCGAACACTGGAAAAGAACAAAAGAAAAACCGCTATCACTTATTCATCTAATGATGGATAACCTTGAAAAGAAAAAAGAGCTTGAGTTTTCAAGGTTTATGGACTCATAAGCTAACCTTTATTCCAAGCTAATATTATTAATAACGATGCTTACCAAAAAGAGACTTGTGTAAATAACACAAGTCTCTTTTTTTCTTTATAATATGTAGGCAACCGTTTATAGCAAGGTATTTGGCTTTAATGTTACGCCACGTAAAAAATCTTCCCAAAACTTAATTTGATTTT
>Ga0268252_1001563_pt1 | contig 12780 bp, 10 predicted proteins | sample AgamicMgSfrz_FD_200244 | JGI IMG/M metagenome (GOLD analysis project Ga0268252, IMG submission 200244) | Agave microbial communities from Guanajuato, Mexico - Mg.Sf.rz (v2) (version 3) | ecosystem: Host-associated > Plants > Phyllosphere > Phylloplane/Leaf | place: Guanajuato, Mexico | collected... | reverse complement strand
TATGCAGTGGAGCTTTCTCCAGAACGTCAGGCGAAAGCAGAAGAACTTGGAGCGATCGTTATAAATCCAGCTGAATACGAAGATGTTGTAGCAGAACTTATTCATCGTACAAATGGTGGCGTAGATGTATCTTTTGAAGTAACTGGAGTACCAGTAGTTTTAAAACAAGCTATTCAATCTACTTCCATTGCAGGGGAGACAGTTATTGTTAGTATTTGGGAAAAAGGAGCGGAAATCCTTCCTAATGATATCGTCATTAAAGAACGTACTATTAAGGGAATTATTGGTTATCGAGATGTATTTCCTAGTGTGCTGAATTTAATGAGAAAAGGATATTTTTCAGCCGATAAATTAGTGACGAAAAAAATTAAATTAGATGATGTTATTGAAGAAGGGTTTCAATCATTGATTTCCGAAAAAAATCAAGTGAAGATTTTAGTAAGTGCAGAATAAATGATAGTATTTAAAAACAAGGATTTCCGGAAAATGGATATCCTTGTTTCTATTATATTCTCATTCAACTGCTTCATTCATTTCTGTTGGACCAGTTTGTTCATCTAACTCTTTTGGTGGAACCGCACGTTTGACAAACATGGCAAGCACAAGTGCTACAATTACGATACCAACGGAAATAAGAAATGCATCATTAATTCCCTCAAGCATTGCTTTCATTCCAAGCTGCTCTTGCATAATTGCAATTGCTTCTGGGCTTGGTTGAGTAGTTGTATTACTCATTTTTTGCATTGCTTCTTGCGCTAATTCCTCACCATGTGCTTTTGTACGTTGAGACATGATGGTTATCATCACTGCAGAACCTATCGCACCTGAAACCTGAGACAACGTATTATTTAAAGCCGTACCATGAGGATTCATTCTAGATGGTAATTCATTTAATCCATTTGTCATAATTGGCATCATAACCATAGACATACCAAACATACGTAAGGAATAGATAATCACAAGTGTAGTGATAGTTGTGGTCATGGATAATTGACTAAACATATAAGTTGTGAAAGCCGTAAGTGCTAAACCTACTAAAGCTAGTGTTCTTGCGCCATATTTATCAAAAAGCCTGCCCGTAATCGGAGACATGATTCCCATGATAATCGCACCAGGTAATAATAATAGACCCGAATGGAAAGGTGAGATACCTCTAACTGTTTGAATATACATTGGCATAAGCAGCATGGCAGAGAATAGTGCAATGTTTACTACAACCGTAATGATCGCTGACAAAGAAAATAATGGATACTTGAAGATTCGGAACTCAAGCATGGGAGCAGTCATTTTTAACTGACGAAGTACAAAGAAAATTAGCGCTATTAGACCAATAATTAAAGTTCCATATACATGAATGCTACTCCATCCCTTTGTTCCAGCAGAACTAAATCCGTATAGTAATCCACCGAACCCTAAGCTTGATAAAAGGACAGACAGGCGATCGATATGAATATCTGTTTTTTCTTTTTTATCTTTAAGTTTGAAAATGGCTAAGACTAAGACCATGATAGCAAAAGGCGATACAACATAGAACAACATTCTCCATTCATAATGTTCCACGATATATCCTGATAAAGTAGGACCAATTGCTGGAGCAAATGTCATAATAAGACCAAAAATCCCCATTGCACTCCCGCGTCTTTCTATTGGAAAGCTAGTCAACAAAAAGTTCATTAAAACAGGCATCATAATGGATGAACCAGAAGCCTGTATCATTCGAGAAAGCAACAAAATTGGGAAGGAATGTGCTATTCCAGCCATTAATGTACCGGCTACAAATAGAGACATTGCTGTGATAAATAATCTTCTTGTCGAGTATTTTTGAATTAAAAATGCAGAGGTTGGAATCATAATTCCATTTACAAGCATATATCCTGTAACAAGCCATTGACCAACCGAAGGATCAACCTTGAAGTCTGCACTAATAGACGGTAAAGCAATATTTAATAGTGTTGAATTTAGAAATGCGACAAAGGCACCCGCCATTAAAATAACGATAATGCCATATGGCGGTTTTTTTTCATTCGATGTTGCATTTGTGTTCATTAAAACAATTCCTCCCTATGAACTCTACGTTCTTTTTATCCATTGGATCTAAGCCTAAATAATAATATACCTGTAGTATAAATATTGCAATAAAAATGTTTAGAATCCCTAAGTAAAAAATAATTTCTTTACAATTCGCTTTTATTTAATTAAAAAAAACCTTATTAAAACAATGTTTTACCACCATATCTTAAAGAGAAATGATTGTAATTCTTTTCTAAATAACCTAGTATATAAATTGAACCGGCAGTCTAAATTTATTATCAAGGTGGTTAAATGAACAAACGTAAAAAGCATGTTATGGATAAAGCGCATGAATTATTTATTGAAAATGGATTTCAGCACACATCGATTCAAGATATACTAGCTGCAAGTAATATTTCAAAGGGGACTTTTTATAATTACTTTTCCAGTAAAAATGAATTGTTAATTTCTATTTTCAAAAACATTTATACAGAATTGGAATGGCAAAGGAAACAATTGCTTATAGGGCAGGATAAAGCTGATAGTGTTCTATTTATAAAACAAATAGAAATGCTAATTAAGACAAATAACCAATATAAGATAATTTCTTTATTTGAAGAAATTCTTTTTACAAATGATGAAGAATTGAAAAACTATATAAAAAATAGACGGGTGCATGAGTTAAACTGGGTGTACAATCGGTTAGTGGATGTTTGTGGACCAACAAGCAAAGACTATTTAGTAGATTGCTCCATTCTGTTAATGGGAATGATTCATTCTACTATTTATATGCATAGCTTAGTTTATCAGGAGCACGCCAATATTCATCAAATTGTTCAGTATTGTGTAAATCGAATTTTAGAAATGGTGAAACAATTATTTCATTCAAAGGATGTTCTTTTAAAGCCAGAGACGCTTTACAATTTGATTAATGTACAATCATTAAAAGATCATGATTCTGGAAAAAAGGAAATTCTTTGCTTGCTTTATAAATTGAAAGCGGATTTAAAAAAAGCTGAAGAATCTTTTCAAAATCAAGAAAAAATCGATCAATTGTTACAGTTTATTGAAGAAGAAATAGAGATGAGATACCCTAGATATTTTATTTTAGAAAGTACATTGAAGTCCTTAACGCTAGAAGTGAAAGATACGCCATTTACCGAAACAATGGTCAAACTTGCAACAAGAATAGAGAAAGTATTCTCCAAACAGGATCGTTAATACGTACGGATAAGGGAAAAGTCAAAGTGTTAACTGACTTTTTTCCCGTTTTGTTTTGTAAGCTTAACGCAGTCAAGGAATAAACAATGCTCCTATTACGAACAACTTGGTTTATTTTTACCTAATTTATGTCGCATGAAAAATGTGGCAGCTGCAATGATCAAAACAAATGCTAAACTAACAAAAAAGCCGATTCGTACTGCTTTTTCTATAATAGTACCTGCTACTGCGGTGGCGATGAGCAATATACCAAAGGACGCTTTTAATTTATCCCACAAATTTCCTTGAAGTACTTTAAAGGAAGAAAGGAGGATGAAAGTCCAGTTATATAATAGAAGAATTCCTGCTGCTGTTGTAATATATTCGAATATTTTCCCAGGCAATAATAGTGCTGCAATGACAGAGGCAAAGAGTCCAACTCCTCCGAGAATAAAGGAAGGAAGAGGTAACTGATTGAATTTTTTTAGCTTTTTTGTAAATATTTTAGGGGCATCTCCACCATTTGCCATTGTCACTAAAAGGCTAGTTACTCCAAACAGAGCTGCTGTCATTGTGGAAAATCCAGCGATTATGATAGCTCCATTAAAAACATGGGGGAAAAAGTTTAAATGATAGTCCGATAACGCAGTTACGAACGGACTTTCTTTTTCCGAAAATTGATCTAGTGGAGCTAAAATCGTCGCTAATCCTAATGAAAGTACATAAATAATTACAAGAATAATAAGCATATTAGTGCCGGCTTTCGGTGCATCTTTTTTATCCTTCAGCTGCATCGCCATTAATCCAATGACTTCAATTCCGCCATAAGCGTAAAATGCGAATAATAATGAAATCCAGAAGCCTTTATAGCCTTTTGGAAAGATATCATCCATGGAACGAGGAATGGAGACATCACCGTTTCCACCATGAATCCACCCAAAAACAGCAGCGACAGCTAAACCGATAAACATAATGATGGCAGCTGTTTTAATAATGGCCAAATAATTTTCTACACGATCGAAGCCTTTTGTTCCTAGAAAGACAACAAATAAGGAAAGAACTGCATAAATACAGGCAAACACCCATAATGGTATTTTTGGAAACCAAAATTGAGATAAAAGGGAAAGTGCGGTTAATTGGCTTCCCATGATTAGAATATTAGAAAACCAATAATTCCACCCGCAACTAAAGCCAGCCCATGGACCAAATGCTTTGTTTGCATAGTAACAGAACGATCCTTCTTGCGGATCCTTTGCAGTCATTTTTGCTAATTGGTTAAAAACAATATACGTACCGATAGCAGCTAAGATAAACGTAAAAACAATGGAGGGACCTGTTTCCTTTATTCCAAGACTAGAACCAAGAAAATAACCCGTACCAATCGTACAACCTACGCCAATTAGTGATAGTTGCCACCACTTAAGATCTTCTGATTTCGAATTTGCTTTTTTATTTGTCATTGTTTTCTCCTCTTTAAATAATGATAAGGGATTACAAAAGATTAAGAGCTGTTAACCACTATTAGTATGTCAGCTTTTTCAGCAATTATTTGTTTTACTTATAACCCATAATGAAACAATATCTATTCCCAAATTCTTTTCTAAAAGGATAAAAAATATTTCCTGATGAAATAATTGAGAAAAGATGGTAACTTAGATAAGGTGAGGATTTTCATTTTAATAGAGGAGAAAAAATGATTAGATTTGACAATTACTTATTTGTTTTATTATTGAATGTTGTACCAATTTTTATTTATTATTATTATTTCCATAAAATGAAAACTAAGAATACAGTTCTTTTTACAAGTGCCTATTGTTCCATCATATTAATATTAGCCATGTCTTTTCCTTTAGAGATAGCTCCAGGTCATATATATGATTTAAGGACAATTCCTTGGTTAGTTGCTTTTTTGTACGGAGGATTTCCGGCTGGATTATTAACAACGTTAGTGATGGCAATTTATCGATATATGATTGGATATAATGAGGGCCTAATAGTTATGCTTATCATTGTTTTACTCACTTTACCTATTCTGTACGTAGCTATAAAGAAGTACAAGCAAGCAGAATCCTATGGAAAAAAATAATGATTGCTTGTTTAATATCGCTTGTCCCAATAAGCATCGATTTAATTGCTACTTCATTTTTTACGAATAAGCTGACCTGGACATTTGTTATTTATTTATACTTATCTCATATTGTTACATTAAGTATTGCTGTCTATCTAATAGAGTCACTCTCTTATCAAGAGCGCAAGAAGGAACAAATGCAACAAACGGAACGAATAAGGTTGATAGGAGAAATGGCTGCATCAGTTGCTCATGAAATAAGAAATCCGTTAACTGTTGTTAAAGGATATACTCATTTATTAAAGGAAGCATCTAATATTACGGAGAAGCAAAAAGATATGCTTTCGCTTATGTCATCCGAATTGGTGCGGGCAGAAAAGATAATTAATGATTATTTATCACTGGCTCGGACGAATGAAGGGACAAAAGAACAGATCAATCTAGGTAAGCTTATAAAAAAAGTCGAAGAGCTTATGAGTCCCTATGCGCTTTTGAATAATGTGAAAATTTATAATCAAGTTCAAACAGAATGTATTATTGAAGCAGGGCAAGATGAAATTTTACAAGTATTTATTAATATAATTAAGAATGCTATTGAAGCAATCGAGGGAAAAGGTGAAGTGATTGTTTCTGAAAAAATCACAGAGAATTATGTAAAAATAAATATTGCAGACAATGGAAAAGGGATGACGGAAGAGGAGCTGAACAGATTAGGTACCCCTTTTTATTCAACGAAAACACAAGGAACAGGAATTGGTACGATGGTTTGTTTTAATATAGTACATCATTTGAATGGGAAAATAGAGATGAAAAGCAAAGTGAACAAAGGAACTACGTGTTCTGTTTATTTACCAATCTCAAGTAAATAATAATATATAAAATGTATGGACAGAGTATAAACAATACGGTCCATACATTTTTTCGAAGAATATAAAAACGCTTACAGGAAATTAGAAGGCATATGAAGAATGTTAATAAGGTGAGAAAGAATAATAGGATGTTTATTTAGCATAATAGTATGAGAGAGTATAAAAAATAGAAATATTTTGAGTTATTATTTATTTTGATTGTTTTGTGACGTTAAACTCTATATTCGTGATAAACTTCACTTTTGTTTAAAAAAACTCTATTTTTTTGTCAAACTTACATTTATTTTTGTTCAAAAAGTGGTATTATATTAAAGGAGTTTAATGATGGAGAGGTTGTACATCCTCTTCTAGTGATAGAAAGAAGAGCATGATAGAGTGTTTGTACATACCTTCATTCATTTTAACTAGAGTTGGTAAAAATTATCTTTCGCAAATTTTTGTGCACTCAATCACAAAAATTTGTTAATAACATTTAAGCGAAGAGCTTATAGTAAAGGAGAATCAGTTATGTCAGAAACTACTGCCCAAACAAATGCTGAGCAACAACTGACTGCAACATCAAATCAAGATCTATTGGATCAGTTGTTAAAGCCTGAGGTACAAGAATCATTGACAACATTAATCGAGCAATTACCAAAGTTAACTGAAATGGTTAATGGTTTATCTAAAACGTATGATGTTGTTCAATCATTATCACAAGACCAAGTATTTAAAAGCGATATTGTTGGCGCAACTACTGAAATGTTTGAGCCAGTTATTCATTCCGTTAAGGGAATGGCTTCAGCTACAATTGAAGCAAAAGATCGTGCAGATGCAAGCAATGAAACAATCGGTGTATTCGGGTTGATGAAAATGTTAAAAGACCCACAAGCACAAAAGATGTTCCGTTTTTTACAGAGCTATCTACAAATTATGTCAGAACGTAATAATAAATAATCTTTCAAGTAGTCTTGCCTAGTCAGAAATGCCATTTCAAAAGGAGTTTGTTTTGTCAAACTGACAGGGAGCCTGCCAATACTTTTAAATGTAATAAGGACGGAGGATTTACTATGTCAAAACATATCGTTATTTTAGGTGCTGGATACGGTGGCCTATTAGCAGCTTTAAATGTTCGTAAATTTTACAGTAAAGCGGAAGCTACAGTTACCGTTATTAATAAATACCCAACACATCAAATTATCACTGAATTGCACCGTTTAGCAGCAGGTAATGTTTCTGAAAAAGCAGTTGCTATGCCACTAGAAAAATTATTTAAAGGAAAAGATATTGATTTGAAAATTGCTTCCGTTGATTCTTTCAATGTGGATACAAAAGAAGTTGTTTTAGGCGATGGATCTAAATTAACTTATGATGCATTAGTTGTAGCTTTAGGAAGTGTAACTGCATACTTTGGTATTCCAGGGCTTGAAGAGAACAGCATGGTTCTTAAATCAGCAGATGATGCAAACAAAATCTACAATCATGTAGAAGAGCGAATTCGTGAATATGCAAAATCAAGAAAACAAGAAGATGCTACTATTTTAATCGGTGGCGGCGGACTAACAGGTGTAGAACTTGTTGGTGAACTTGCAGATATCCTACCAGGATTAACAAGAAAATATGGCGTTGATTTCCGTGATATTAAATTGCTATTAGTAGAAGCTGGTCCGAAAATTCTTCCGGTTCTACCAGAAGACTTAATCGAACGTGCTACAAAAAGCTTGGAAAGACGTGGCGTAACTTTCTTAACTGGCTTACCGGTAACAAATGTTTCAGGCAATGTAATTGATCTAAAAGATGGTCAACAAATTATTGCTAATACATTTGTATGGACTGGTGGAGTACAAGGAAATCCACTTGTTGGTGTTTCTGGATTGGAAGTAAACCGTGGTCGCGCAACTGTTAATGAATTCTTGCAATCCACTTCTCACCCTGATGTATTTGTAGCAGGTGATAGTGCAGTATACTTCCCTGCTGATGGAGATGGTCGTCCAGCACCACCGACTGCTCAAATTGCTTGGCAAATGGGAGAATTGATTGGTTATAATTTATATGCTTACCTTGAAAACAAAGCATTAGATACATTTGATCCAATTAACTCTGGTACACTTGCAAGCCTTGGTAGAAAAGACGGAGTAGCAATCGTTGGTGGAAGCTCAACACCATTAAAGGGATTACCAGCTTCCTTAATGAAAGAAGCAAGTAATATTCGTTATTTATCACATATCAAAGGGCTATTCAGCTTAGCTTATTAATAATAGTAAAAAGATGAGATATGGTGTAATAGCACCGTACTCATCTTTTTTTTGTTTATTTTAATTAGGGATTGAATTTTCTTTGGTGGACATGCAGAACAACTTATATGCAGTCGGCGTTTTTACCCTACTCTTACTCCCATGAAAATAAACGGTTGTCACCCCTATTTTCATCCTTGTTGGTGAAGCTTGCTTCATGGATGGCTGTCCGTAAAGGTCCGATTGGTTCAACTAACCATCAGTGGGGAAGGAAGGAAAACCCCCACTGATGGAAGTTTCACTTTATCCCATTTGCTTTGTCTCAGACAGGAATGAGTATAAAATGGGCGAAAGAGAAACCTGAAGGCTGAAAATGGAAGGGAATATCGTTATTCTCCCAGTAGCAGGGATAACAAAAGTAGTAGAGAATTCTTTAGCCTATGCGGAGGCAGTTGGAGATATAGTTATTGCTGTATAGGTTGCGTTTGATAGAGAGAGAGTGTGTGTGTGTGAAAAATGGAGAAAATTCAGACCGGATATCCGATTAGTAACGATCCATTCACACTATCGAAGTCTAATTGAACCACTAGCAAGATTTATTATATGATGGAGGAAAAAGCTGAAGCCAAAAATATCATAGTCACAACTGTTTCCTACCATTAAAAAAATAATAAATAGAATTATAAGGATAGAAAGGATAATTTTCATTCTTTTTCATAAGCTATTGGTAAATTGTGAAAAAGATAAAATTATCCTTTTTCTATTTTTTTTCTCATCCATCATAACATGAAATGGTGATGGACAAAACTAAGCTATCGATGATTCTAAGGGAGTAGTAAAAAATATGAAACGCTGCATATTGAGTATATCTATTTTATCCATCTTTTTATTAACTGGCTGCTGGGATCAATCGGAGTTAAATCAAAATGCAATTGTCACAGGGATAGCAATTGATAAAGGGGATGACTATAAATATAAACTATCCATAGAGAGTACCTCTGCAACAGAGTTAAATCCGAAAACCGCTCAAGGCTTAGCCCCTGCGATTGTTTATACCATAGAAGGAGATACAATTGGAGAAATTACCCATAAATTTAATATTGCTGTATCCACTCATTTGGTCTTTTCACATATGCGATTACTTATTATTGGAGAAGAAGTTGCCAAAGAGGGAATTCTTAGTTTTATGGATTATTTCGACAGGGATAGAGAAATAAGGGATGACTTTAATATAGTGGTAGCTAAAGACACAGAAGCAGTTGATTTTTTGCGAATAACGAATGATTATCAAAAAGTCTCTTCTTTAAAAATTTTTCCACAGCTGGATAATATGTTAGATGAATGGGGGGGGACACCTGGAATTAAATTAAATGATTTTATTCGTACATACGCATCAAAGGGGCAAGTTCCAGTCTTAGCAGCCATGAAAATTAAGGGTGATAAAGAAAAGGGCGGCAATATGGAGAATTTGAAAACGACGACTCCAAGAGCAGTTGCAAAAATTGATTCTTTAGCTATTTTTAAATATGGGAAGCTGCAAGGGTATCTAGATTTATATGATACAAGGATTTTATTATGGATTCAAAATAAGTTGGAACGAACTGCTCTAACTGTTCCATATAATGAAAAAAAATTTTTTGCTTTGCGAATCATTCATTCTAAGACAAAGATTAAAGCTAGGCAAGTAAACGGTAGACCACAAATTGATATATATGTCCATGCTGAATCTACGCTAGATGGATCGGATAAAGCAATAAAGGTTGCAAAGATAAAAGCATTTGAAGAGTTTGAAGACCTGACTAATAGTTATTTAGAAAAGGAATTTAATCAATTAATTGAAAAAATGCAAAAAGAATATGTGGCTGATATATTTGGATTGGGGGAAATATTTAGAGATCAAGATTACAAGCATTTTAAACAATATGAAGAGAATTGGGATGTAGGTTTTAAAGACGCAAAGATAAACGTCCATGTAAATGTAGAAATAAAGAGAAGTGGATTTAGAAATAACAGCTATGATGTAAAGTGAATGTAGTTACTTGAATATTGGACTGCTTTACAGCTAAAGTACAAAATAAATCAATAAAATAGTAAGAAATAGTATTATTTAAAAAATATAAAAATAGCGTTATTATAAAGGAGGAGAAAGAAATAAGACTTTACAAAAAGGGGAGAGCTAAAAATGAATATATCTGAGGTTATAACAAGTAGAAGAACAATAAAAAAATTTACATCTGAAGAGGTAGATAAAGGGGTAATTTTGGAATGGCTACAACGGGCAAGGTTTGCTCCGAATCATAAGATGACAGAACCGTGGCAGATTCTTTTTGTCGGCGAAAAGACCCGAGCAGAACTAAAACATAAAACAAACTTCGGTGATGCATCAAAGATAATTGCTGTTTTATCCCATAAAGGAAGGAACCAAATTGAGCGAGATGAAAATTTGTCCGCGGTATCCTGTTTTATTCAAAATTTCATGCTACAGGCTTGGGATGAAGGGGTTGGAACGTTTTGGAGTTCTGTTGGTTCCTCTTCTTTAGGACGTAAAACATTAGGAGTGAGTGAAGACTATGAAGTTGCTGGAGTCCTGGCAATTGGTTATCCTGACGAAATTATGGCACCTAAAGAACGAGCATCAATGGAGGAGAAAATTACTTATTTAGATTAACTGATTAAGTTGAAAATATTCCTTAATATAAAAAGAGGCGTAATAGAACATCTTACGCCTCTTTTTTCTATTAAATAGATAGTAAACAAACTAACTTTTAGACCACAAATTGGATAGAATCCTCTTATTGCGGAAACTGGTATAAGTCTATATAATAACGTGGTATATATTGCGAGTGGTATACTTTAAGGAGTAATGCATTTAGGAGGACTGTAAATGAAAAAATTGCTGTTACTTGCAACCGGGGGTACAATTGCCTCAGTAGAAGGAAAGGAAGGGCTAGTACCCGGTTTGTCTGCAGAAGAGCTCCTTCAATATTTTAAAAATGATATTCTCGAAGTGGATGTAACTTGCGAAATCATTATGAATAGAGATAGTACGAATATGCAGCCAGAGCATTGGGTCATGATGGCTAAGACAATTGCGGAGCATTACCATGAATACGATGGTTTTGTCATTACACATGGTACGGATACATTGGCGTATACTTCAGCTGCCCTTTCTTATATGCTGCAAGATCTAAAAAAACCAGTGGTAATTACAGGTTCACAGGTCCCAATAAGTTTTAAACAAACAGATGCTAAGAAAAATGTAATGGATAGTATTCGCTTTGCTAAAGAAGATATAGGTGGCGTATTTGTTGTCTTTGATGGGCGAGTGATTATTGGCACGAGAGCAGTAAAAATGCGTACGAAAAGCTATGATGCTTTTGCTAGTATTAATCATCCCTATGTCGCGACAATAGAGGAAGGTCAGATTCATTATATATGGAAACCGGACAAGCCGACGACCGACATGAAGGTGGATATAAGTATATGTCCAGATGTGTTTTTATTAAAACTACATCCAGGTACGAAACCAGAAATCTTTGACTTTATTAAACACCACTATAAAGGAGTTATTATCGAAAGCTTTGGTAATGGAGGATTACCCTTTGAGAAAAGAAGTTTATTGCCGAAGATGGAAGAAATGGTGAGTCAAGGGGTTGCTGTTGTTATCTCTACACAATGTTTGGAAGAAGGGCAAGACTTGTTATTATACGAAGTAGGAAGAAAAGTGGCTCAATATAATGTTATCTTATCAGCAGATATGAATACTGAAGCAATTGTTGCTAAATTAATGTGGGTATTAGGCAGTGAGTTAGCGATAGAGGAAATAAAAAAGCGCATGGAAAGTCAAATTGCTTATGACCTTTCAGTAGATTGGGAGAATTAAAGGCTTGATTATTGTTAAAGAAGCTGGGATATAAGTATTTTCAACCAAATAACCCCGAACGATTATACGTACATGCTAAGAAAAGTTCGTATATTGTTTGGGGTTTTATTCCTTTTAAGAAAGAAGGTTTGTGGTGATCATCCGCAGTCTGCATACACTTCGCTTTCCATGGGGCGAGCACCAAGCCTCCTCGTTCCTGCGGTCGCAGTTCCCATAGGAGTCTACATGTATTCCGTCTGTTTTGTATTTCCTACTCATTATATTTTCTTTTAAAGAAATGATGGAACGAATTGGTTTCGCTACTAAAGGAGAGATTGTTCGTCTTTATCTATTATATATTTTGGTTTGTCCCAGTCTGTTTTAGTTAGGGTTTGATTGGATTAGGAATATCTACCTAATTTTGTTTCAGGTTTATTATATGAATATTTAGAAAATATATAAATGTGGCTAAAGAAACAGCTTTTATCGTGTTTTATATGGATGCATTTTCAATTTATCTAAAACTTTTGACCCGAAACGTTAAAAACCAATAAAAAA
>Ga0268252_1001560_pt1 | contig 12789 bp, 9 predicted proteins | sample AgamicMgSfrz_FD_200244 | JGI IMG/M metagenome (GOLD analysis project Ga0268252, IMG submission 200244) | Agave microbial communities from Guanajuato, Mexico - Mg.Sf.rz (v2) (version 3) | ecosystem: Host-associated > Plants > Phyllosphere > Phylloplane/Leaf | place: Guanajuato, Mexico | collected... | reverse complement strand
TTCTTTATACGCAGCATCTTCGTTATTTTTCCAATCTACCTTTAAAAAGTGAACGTATTTCACTTGTTTGAGACCTGCTTGAGCAAACAAGTTTTTCATAATTACTTTATCCATTCCAGCTGCTGACCCAAGGACTCCATTTCCTACATAAGGAACATTCAATAATTCTAACATTCCTTGTACAGTACCGTCTTCTCCATTTGGTCCATGAAGTAATGGGAAAACAACATCAACTGCTTCTCCTTCTTGAGACAACGTGCTTAGTGACGTTGGTGAGATTGCTTTTGCTGTTGCTTTTTCTGTTAATGTTAATTCTTCAACACCTTGTACTTTTCCTTCAATTATTTCACCGCGAATCCATTCGCCGTTTTCCGTTATATAGACAGGGTGAACTTCAAATTTCTCCCCGTTCAATGCATTAATAACCGCTAGAGCCGTCTGTAAAGAAACCTGATGCTCTGCTGATTTTCCACCATATAAAAGTCCGAGTTTAATTCTCACAATTGTTCCTCCTTCGACATTCCTAATGTCCTCGTCTATTGTATCACTTTCCCTTCATTTTGCGAAAAAAAGATTGTATATTTTTGAAAACAGAATCCATTTTCCTATTTCTTTTCCCGCTTTACTTTTTACCTATGAAAAAGCAAGGTTGGCTTATGCTTTTTTAGATATCCTCAAAAAAAGTCAGGCTTCCTGAGCCTGACTTTCTTGTCTACCTTATAAAGTAGTTTTTTCTGTTTTTCTTACCGGAATCATAATTAAAAGGAATGCTACAAATCCTAAAATCGCTGCAACTAAGAACGGGCTTTGAGGAGACAGTGATTCTCCTAACACACCTGATAAAAGAGGAGCAATTGCGGCTCCAAGCCAACGAATAAAGTTGTAACCTCCAGACGTAATTGCACGCTCATATGGTGAATTCCCCATCACATGCGTTGTAAAGAGCGCATTGTTTAATCCAGACGCTAGTCCAGATAAGATGATAATTACGATTTTTAACCATAAAGGCTGAACAACAAATAGTAAAACAAGCATAATTGCAAATACAATTAATGATACTTTAAGAAGTGTCTTCGGTGTCCATTTTTTCTCAAGCATATGAGAAAGAACAGCAGAGCCATAGGCTAAGCACAGTCCCCATCCAAAGAAAACAAACCCAATTTGAATAGCTGATAACCCTAAAACAAGTGGAGAGTATGCTAAAACTGTAAAGAAACCGTAGTAATAAAGCATGCCTGAGAAAGCACCTTGTAAAAATGGTTTATATGCAAAAAGCTTAACCATTTCTTTTACCCCTGGTGCCTGTCTTTTTTGTTTTAGTGGTGGTTGTTTTACAAAGAAACTTACAAGAATAAAAGCTAAAAGAATAAGAATGCTTGTTACAAAGAATGGATAGCGCCATGAGATGCCACCTAAAATACCTCCAACTAATGGACCTGCTGCCATTCCAAGACCAATTGCAGCTTCATACATTCCAATTGCTCCACTTGCATCGCTTGAAAGAGCAATAAGCAGCGTCATTGCTGTTGCAAAGAATAAAGCGTTCCCTAATCCCCAACCAGCTCTAAATCCGGAAAGTGCACCAATTGAATTAGAAATTGCACAAAGAAATGAAAAGACGGTAACAATAGCTAAGCCTGTTACCATAAGCTTTTTATCACCAAGTTTTGCTGCAAATAGCCCTGCTGGAATCATCATAATGGCCATTGTAAAAATATAAGCCGTAAAAAGCATTTCAACTTGCCAGTGACTTGCACCAATTTGCTTTGCAATCTCTGGGAGAATAGGATCAACAACCCCTATTCCCATGAATGCTAGGAAAGTTGCAAAAACGGTAATAATGCGTCCTCTTTTTGCATTTTCCATTTTCATCACTCCTCTAATGTTGTTTTTAGATATTCTGTTCTATCCATCAGTTCATGAAGCTCTTGTTCAAATCGCTGCATACGTTGGATTTTGCGGGCGAGTTCATTAATTTGAACTGACAGTCTTTCTTGGAAATCCTCCAACCCTTCTTTAGTCAATTCTCCACCTGCTTTTCTTCGCTCAATCCGCTTTTTTAAGTGAACGAACTGCTGAAGTTCTTGAAGAGAAAAGCCAAGCACTTCTTTAGCTTCAATGATCTTTTTTAGTTCATTAATATTTTCCTCAACGTATAGTCTTGTGTTTCCTTTTGTACGCTGTGGAGGTGTAATAAGTCCAATTTCTTCATAATACCGAATCGTTCGTTTAGTAAGACCTGTCATCTTCATTACATCATCTATTTTATACAAGAAACGCTCTCCTTTACACTTAACGTTAACGTAAGATTATATATTTATCGTACTCCTCATTAATATAATTGTCAACTAAGTGAAATATGTTCTATGTTAAATAATTCTTTTTAGATTGGCGAATATCAGGGAAAAAGAGAAAAATATTTTGCCCTATTTTCCTCTTTTAGTGGTACCATCAAAAAGAATAGCTGTGAATATTTTATGCATCTTTTTCCTACTTTCTAACAAGACTAATTAAGTAGATGAAAAAGACAGAAAAAATGTAAACACTATTGAAATGAAAGAATCATACACCTAAACAACGAAGATTGTAATGGAGGTTCGAAAATGAGAGAAGAGAATGTTCGAGTAGAGAAAGATTTCTTAGGAGAAAAGCCTGTTCCAGACGAAGCCTATTACGGCATTCAAACACTGCGTGCAGTAGAAAATTTTCCGATTACAGGCTATCGAATTGACAAAGAACTTATAAGAGCTCTTGCTATTGTAAAAAAAGCTGCAGCTCTTGCTAATATGGATGTAAAACGCCTTTATGAAGGGCTCGGAGAAGCAATTGTTAAGGCTGCAGACGAAATCATTGATGGAGAATATCACGATCAATTCATCGTCGATCCTATTCAGGGCGGAGCAGGAACATCGATTAATATGAATACAAATGAAGTCATCGCAAACAGAGCACTTGAGATTTTAGGTAAGAAACGTGGAGATTATTTCACGCTCAGTCCAAACTCACATGTAAATATGTCTCAATCAACAAATGATGTATTTCCAACTGCTATTCATATTTCAACATTAAATCATCTAGAAGGTTTACTTATTACAATGGATAAAATGCTCCAAACCTTTCGCCAAAAAGCAAAAGAATTTGACTCGGTCATCAAAATGGGACGTACCCATTTACAAGATGCCGTGCCAATCCGACTTGGACAAGAGTTTGAAGCATATAGTCGTGTTTTAGAGCGCGATATTAAACGAATTAAACAATCTCGCCAGCATCTCTATGAAGTAAATATGGGAGCAACAGCTGTAGGAACTGGACTAAATGCAAATCCTAAATATATTAAACAAGTTGTTTCACATCTTGCAGAGATTAGTGGCTTCCCACTTGTAGGAGCCGAACATCTTGTTGATGCGACTCAAAATACAGATGCTTATACAGAAGTATCTGCTGCTTTGAAGGTTTGCATGATGAATATGTCTAAAATCGCAAATGACCTTCGCTTGATGGCTTCTGGACCTCGAGCAGGTTTGAATGAAATCAACCTTCCTGCTCGTCAACCTGGCTCATCTATCATGCCAGGAAAAGTAAATCCTGTTATGGCAGAATTAATTAACCAAGTTGCCTTCCAAGTTATCGGAAATGATAATACAATCTGCCTTGCTTCTGAAGCTGGACAACTTGAACTTAACGTAATGGAACCTGTTTTAATCTTCAACTTGCTTCAGTCTATCAATATTATGAACAATGCATTCCGTAGTTTTACAGATCATTGCTTAACAGGAATCGAAGCAAACAAAGAACGATTAACAAAATATGTGGAAGAAAGCGTTGGATTAATTACAGCTGTTAACCCTCATCTTGGCTATGAGCCTGCTGCCCGCATTGCTCGCGAAGCCATTCTAACAGGAAAATCCATCCGGGAGCTTTGTCTAAAATATGATGTTCTTTCAGAAGAAGCGCTAGATCGTATTCTCGATCCATATGAGATGACACACCCTGGAATTGCAGCTGAAGAACTTTTAGAAGACTAATAAAAAGGCTAGCAATATGCTAGCCTTTTGTTGTTTATTTTTTAATTTGTCCGTTTCCTCTAATCACAAACTTAGTGGAGGTTAGAGCTTTTAAACCCATTGGTCCTCGCGCATGAAGCTTTTGTGTACTAATGCCAATTTCCGCTCCAAACCCGAATTCAAATCCATCCGTAAAACGAGTTGAGGCATTATGGTAAAGAGCTGCTGCATCTACAGAAGTAAAAAATTCCTTTACATGACTTTCATCATTCGTAATGATAGCCTCTGAATGCTTTGTTCCATATTTATTAATATGTGAAACAGCTTCCCCAACAGACAACACACGCTTCATTGCTACAGTTTTATTTGAATACTCTTGTTCCCAATCATCTTCAGTTGCTCTTTGTACCCGACTGTGAAGCTGACAAACAGCTTCATCGCCATGCACTTCCACTCCATGGTCCATTAGCAGGGAAAGAAGATCTTTCCCGTGGAGGGCAAGCCATGTGTCATGAACAAGAACTGTCTCAATTGCATTACAAACAGATGGACGCTGTGTTTTGGCATTAATAACAATTTCGAATGCCATTTTTACATCTGCAGATTCATCAATGAAGATATGGCAATTACCTGCACCTGTCTCTAATACAGGAACAGAAGCCTCTCTTACAACGGTCTGAATAAGATTTTTACCCCCTCTTGGGATGAGAACATCTAAATACTCATTAAGTGTGAAAAGCTCTTTAGCTGTTTGGCGACTTGTATCTTCAATAAGTTGGACAGCCTCTTTTGGAAAACCAGCTTTTTTTAACCCATCATGGATAACATTTACGATTGCTTTATTAGAATAATAAGCAGAAGAGCTTCCTCTTAAAATAACAGCATTACCTGTTTTTAAACAAAGAGTTGAAGCATCTACTGTCACGTTTGGTCTTGCTTCGTAAATCATTCCTACAACGCCGAGAGGCACACGCATTTCAGTAATTTTCAGTCCATCATTTCTCTCAATTGTTTGTAGTACTTCACCTGTTGGATCTTCTAATTTGACAAGTTGCTCGATTCCATGAGCCATTCCTTCTAGTCTTTCAGTTGTTAGAAGAAGCCGGTCTAATAAGGAATCTTCTACACCTTTTGCTCGATTTTCTTCAATATCCTTGCTGTTCTCTTCTAATATATAGCTACTTTGAGCCAAAATTTGTGCTGCAATGCTTGTTAATGCACTATTTTTTTCATCCGTTGTTTTATGAACAAGAACAGATGCTGCTTCTTTTGCTCTTTGACCTTTTTCAATTACTTCACTCATCTTTTTTCCCCCTCTATCTTAATAAGAGATTATGCTGTCCAACCCATTGATCGCGATGGATCACTTCATAAGAAGAACGTTCAATGCTATGTGCAATCTCATCACTTCGCTTACCTTTTAAACGATTTAACTCTTCTGATGAATAACACACCTCTCCTTTACCAATTATCCCATTTTTTCCTTCTACTTCAATGACGTCTCCTTCTTTAAAAACACCTTCTATCTCAACAACTCCTGCAAGAAGAAGACTTCTTCCGTCCTTCACTAACGCTCTTTCTGCCCCTTCATCAATCATCACTTTTCCTTTCAAAGATGAATGAAAAGCAATCCACTGTTTCCGGGTATTAAGGCCCGTTACGTTGGCTCCTACGTACGTACCATCTCCATTTCCTCCCAAAACCTCAAGCAACTTTCCAGGTCCTTGACCACTTCCAATAAAGGTTGGTACACCAAGAGATAATGCCATTTCTGCAGCAAGAAGTTTTGATTTCATTCCCCCTGTCCCAACCTTTGAACCTTCAGTGCTTGCTACTGACAAAAACTCTTCTGTGATCTGTTCAAGATAGTCAATCCGTTTGGCACCTGGATTTTTATTTGGGTTATCATCATAGAGGCCGTTTATATCTGTAAGGATAATGAGACGATCAGCGTGAATTAAGCCACTTAAAAGAGCTGAAAGCATATCATTGTCACCAAATGTAAGCTCTTCAATTGAAACTGAATCGTTTTCATTTACAATAGGTAAAACAGAGCGCTCTAAAAGTTCGGAGAGCGTATCATATGCATTGCTATAACGTTCACGATGAGCAAAATCTTGGCGAGTCAACAAAATTTGAGCTGGTTTTATTCCATAAGTACTGAAAGCTTCAATATAAGCACTCATTAAAAAACTTTGCCCCAGAGCTGCTGATGCTTGCTTTCCTTTGATCGTGACAGGTCTTGAAGAATATCCAAGCTCTGTAAACCCTGCTGCGATCGCACCTGAAGAAATTAATACAACTTCATGCCCCTCAGCACGTAAAGCAGCGATAGATTCTGCATGTTCACGCAATTTTGTACTATCAATTCCGCCACTTGTATTTGTTAATGAACTGCTTCCAATCTTTACAACAACACGCTGTTTCTTCATTTTTTCCCCTCCACGTATACAAAAAAGCCCTCTCGCATCCTAACAAAAGGACGGAGAGGGCTTTTTCCGCGGTACCACCTTATTTGAGCACAAGTTATTATGCTCCACTTTTTCCGTTAACGCCGGTACACACGCTTAGATTTTCCCTCTAAGACTCTGAGGTAGGTTCATTAGCTCCTCCATGACAAGGTTTTGCAGCCGATGAACCTCGCTCTCTTACATGGGAAATCTAATTACTATTCCTCTTCAACGTTCTAATTTTTCTTTATTATGCCGAGAAAAAAGGACGGTGTCAAGAAGATCTTTTCTACAATTTTCAACCTTCCGTTTTTTCAATTTCTTCTGCCATATTTCCATGCATTAAATCTGCTTCTAAAAACTCTTTTGTTTTTGGTAGTACAAACTGAAGATTAGCATGCTCTCCTATTTCAACCGTTCCACTCTCTATTTCGAAATCAAAGATGTGGCCTCCTCCTTGTTTATCTTCACTAATAAAATGAAGGTGATAACCAGCAACAGCCAGCCCTTGAACATACTGGGGCGTGTAAAACCCAACAATTGTTCCTTTGCAATCTTTAAATGTAGAAACATTCTGTTCTTCAACAACGTCTGTCATTGAAGAATATGGGGGCTCCTGTTTGGAAACGGTTCGCGTCTTCATACTACGGAATGAACCTGTAATACGAATAGAATAAAACAAATTTTCGCTAGGTAATATACTAGAGATAAATTGTTCAATATGCTCCATTGTTCCATTCTCTTGAATTCGATATGTTAAAGAAGGATTAAAGAAAGTAACGGCGGCAAAAGGGGTTTTCTCATCTTCTTTTACTTCTTTAATCGTGCCATCTCCTTGTAGATGATAAAATTCTCCATCAACTGCTAACATTTCACCATCTAGTTTGTTGAATGTACCGATTCCAAAATCTCCGTGCTTTTTCACTACACTAAAAGGAACTTCCCCTTCAAACACGCCATCTAGTAAAGCACTGAAGGTTGATACTTGATAGATATTATCACCTTGTCGTTGGCCTTCTGTCACGTTACTTTCATCCTTTCTCTTCTACGTTCTTACTCTCGTCAATATCATTTTTTACCCTGCATATTGGTTGATTAAACTTTGGAGCTTTGTTTCAACATGCTTTTGTCCCGATTCAAGCTCTGTCTTATCAAAATACACACGAAGGAGACGCTCCCCGTCATTGTACATTTCCTCAAGCCACCCAAACATGCCTCTCGCTTTTCGATCTACCTCAACGATTACTTCTAAGCCATGGTCTTCGAGTTGGAAAACAAGTTCAAGCTCATCAAGTTTTCCTCTATATTGCGAAGAAACCGGGCGAAATTCAAATTCTTGAACAAAAGGTAAACGTCGTCGAAAATACGGAGCATGTTCACAATCTGCTTCGTGGAGTCGAAAACCAATTTGTTCAACAGCTTGAAGCACATTGTTAATCCACTTATGCGGCACAACTTTGATAGAATCGTTATCTTTGCTATCAACGCCTTTTTCAATATCAACGTCTGTATGAACCCAGACACTCACGTTTCGTACGCTAACAGGTGTATCTAAAGGAAGCTGGAAGGAGAAATAAAAATCTTTTTGCTCTCCCGCTTTAATAATGAAAGAATTTGTTACGCGATGAGATAACAACTTCACTTCACGATAGTGTTTCTTATCATCCTCTTCAATAAGATACTTTGTCATAACTTCAATATCAATGTCACTCATCGATTGCTCAACATTACCTCCTGTAACATGAACAACACCTGTAACTTCATCCCCTTGGGAATATGATGTTGAATGTAATACAGTATCAACTTTAGCAGAACCAATTCCTATACTTGCAGCAGCTTTCTTAAAAAATGACATACGAACCATCTCCTTATATAGACTACATTGATGTGAAGCCTCATAATTTTCTCCGTATCACCTTATACGCTTCATATGTCTTTTTGGTTGCAGTTTTTAAAAAAGTTATATTCTACTTAGCTGCCTTTTGAAGTTCGTTTTCTTTAATTAAATCAGCGGTAAGTTGTCCAGCTAAAACAACCATTGGAGCTCCTCCACCTGGGTGTGTAGAGCCTCCTACAACGTAAAATCCTTCGTATAGGGAGCTTTTAGAAGGGATTTTAAACCCTCTATTCTTATCTAAGGCAAAACTCCCTAAATGGAACCTCCATTTGGTCCATAAAGAGACTGCAAATCTTCCGAAGTGCAACAGTATTACCACTCAATAAACATTAAATTAGACAGAAAATACAGACTATTATAATCATATCTTTTTTTCCCTTTACAAACCAACTTAAACTCTGCTCTATAAAGAATTCAAAAAAGGCTACAGAATATGCAGCCTCTTTTGGTAAGTTATTATATGTTCATTCTATCTATAAACTATCTATTTACCACTGAAGATTTGCGTTCATAAAGGAACACTGCTTTTTTCGGAAGCTTTCCAAAAACAAGGTTGGCAAAAGGAGTATACCTGTGAACAGTCCAGATAATAATATAACAAAGCAGAACTACTAGAATATATCTTGTGACTATACTGAAATGGAAAGTCATATTTGCTTCTATTGGAATAATTTTCGATACTACTCCAAGGACAAGTGGATGGAGCAAATAAAATCCAAATGAGTAAACAGCAATATTTTTAACTATATCCATATATCGTTGTGAAAACTTTTTAGCTAACATCTCAGCTACAAGGAATGCTGTATAACTTCCTACTACCATAAATGTCAAATTAGAAAGTTTATACGTAATATCCGGTAAATCTAGCGTTCGTGCTGTATACATGTAGTAGCTAAGTAAAACCGTTATTGTGCCAATTCCAAATGTACAAATCATCCATACCACATTGGACTTTCGAAATGCTTTTCCTTGTTGATCTTGATAATAAACTCCAAGCCAAGCTCCTAGTAAAAACGTAGCTAAACTGTCTACAAAAATAGTAAATGTTGTTAATTGAAAAGCGGTATTTAATAAGGAATACCCTACTTCTACTGCAATCCCGAAGACCCACATATATTTGCGGAAAAATGTCCATTTTTGAGCAATATAAACAAAAACGGGCAAAATAAGGTAGAATTGCACAATTAGAAAAATAAAATGGAGTTGATAATATGATTCTCCTGTTGCAATACGAACAAGGACTTCTTTTGGATTAAAGGTTGTCGCACCACTCCAATAGGAACAAAGTTCATAAATAATTGCCCATACAAGATAAGGAATTAAAATATACGACACTCTCTTAATATAATAATTCTTCAACACCGATAAGGTAAGCGGGCGTTTAATATAATTGTAGAAAAAGACCATCCCTGTGATAACAATGAAAATCCCCGCTTCAATTCTTATGATCCGATTAATAAAGTGGTATTTTTCATAAGCATCTGTTCCTGATGGGAGTGTATAAGCATAGGCTCCTGTAACATGAACAAGAATAACCATTAACATTGCAAATATCCTCAGAAAATAAATAGAATGTATATTTTGTTTTTTCATTTTGTACATTTTCCTCCTTATCGTATCTTCTAAAGATAATAAGTAAGGTGACCCCCTGTACGATTACAACCATAACATATTCGAAAGCATAAATAACCGGAAAATAAATCCACCAAAAATAAGTGTATATTCCGTGCGTCTTGATTCTCTATCAAACAAGCGAACAATAAAGAATAAAAGTAAGACTAGGATAACAAATTGAGAAAATTGTCCTCCCTATCCCAAAAAGAATAGAAACTTCTATATAATAAGTTGTTACAATGAGAATAAGAGTACGTTAGCTATGTATATTGTGTTTAATAGGATCTTCTTCGTAATACTCCCTGTCATTCCTTCTAAAATATCATTTTCTATATTTAGCTAATCCGATCAAGATGATTTTTATTAAACTATATATTTATTCACCTTTCAAAATCTACACTCAAGCTAAATTAACTTAATTACTTAATCTTTGATCATCAATCAACATTCCTCCACAGTAAAAACATATATTGACAATTTTATTGGAAATATTAAAATATATTTATCAATATTTTCTGAAAATTTTGTTTTTAAGGGAGATGAAGTTTTGAAAAAGAAAAAAATATTCACTAAAGTATTGCTTGGAATGTGTCTAATCGGAACATTGTCCTTTGCTCCTCTCAATGGACAAACTTTTGCCCAAACAAATGTGGAAGCAAACCCTTCCCCTCCTATTGATCCAGGACTTATTCCCGAAGAAAGGCTAGCAAAAGAACTCCAAGAGAAAGGCATAATAAGTAAATCCCTCACAAGTTCTTCATTAGACCGTGCTGTTGAAAATTATATTAACCAAAAAAGAGTAGAAAAAAATACGGAACACCCTCAGAAAGCTGCTTTTAATCAAAAAGCTGAAAAACTAGTTGAAAAACAACAAAAAAAGCTAGCCAAACAACTTGAGAAAGCAAACAAACAAATTAATAAAGGAAAAAATGGAGTAAACGTAAAAAAAGCAAAGCAAACAAAATATAATGGTGATGTACGTACAGACAAAGTTCTTGTCCTTCTTGTTGAATATAATGACTTTAAACATAACAATGTTGAGCAAGAAGAAGGATATATGTATGATGATGACTTTAATAAAAAACATTATGAGGACTTGATGTTTGGAGATAAGGAATTCAAGCTCTTTAATGGAGATAAAGTTAAAACATTTAAGCAGTATTATGAAGAACAATCTGGTGGAAGCTATACTGTTGATGGGACTGTATCAGATTGGTTGACTGTTCAAGGTAATGCTGCTGATTATGGGGCAGATGGAACAAGCGGACACGATAACGCAAGTGGTACAAAAGGTCCCCGTGGACTAGTAAAAGATGCTTTAGATGCTGCTGTTAAATCTGGAATTAAGTTATCAGATTTTGATAACTATGATTTGTACGATTATGATGGTGACGGAAATGCTAATGAACCAGACGGGCTTGTTGATCACTTGATGATTATTCACGCTGGAACTGGACAAGAAGCAGGCGGTGGCTCCCTTGGAGATGACGCGATTTGGTCACACCGCTGGACACTAGACGGAGTCCACCCTGTTGATGGGACAAAAGCAGATGTTGATTATTGGGGAGGCGAAATGGCTGCTTTTGATTATACCATTCAACCTGAAGATGGAGCAGTTGGCGTTTTTGCCCATGAATATGGACACGATTTAGGATTACCAGATGAATATGATACACAATATAGCGGAGAAGGAGAACCTGTTGCTTCATGGTCTATTATGAGCGGTGGTAGTTGGAATGGAAAGATTGCAGGTACAGAACCAACGAGTTTCTCTCCTCAAAACAAAGAGTTTTTCCAAACAACGATGGGAGGAAACTGGGCTAACATTGCAACAGTAGACTATGAAGATATTAATAAGTATGGAGTTGGAGCTATTTTAGATCAAAGTGTGACAAAATCTAACAACCCAGGCATTGTAAAAGTCAATTTACCTCCTAAAAAAGTAAAAGGAATCTCCCCTGCTTTTGGCAAACAATATTACTATAGTACAAAGGGAGATAATTTAAATCATACGTTAAAGACGCCACAATTTGATTTAGCAAATGCAAAAACGGCAAGCTTCCAATACAAAGCCTTCTATGATATTGAATATGATTATGATTTTCTTCATGTTTATGCTGTAACAGATGATGGAACTAAAACAGAAATTGATACAATTGGAGACGAAGACACAGATGGAGATGGGCGTGCAGAATCTACAAAAGGAAAATGGATTGATAAAAATTACAACCTAACTCCTTTTATAGGAAAGAAAGTACATCTTGAATTTAATTATGTAACAGATGGTGGTTTATCATTAGATGGTTTCGCATTAGATGAAGCAAATGTACTTGTGGACGACAAAAGTATATTTAAAGATGATAGTGAAGGAACTCCTAAATTAGAAATGGATGAGTTTATCCAATCAGACGGAACATTTTCAAAAAATCATTACTACTATCTAGAATGGAGAAACTATGCTGGAAGTGACAAAGCTCTAGAGCATTCAAGAAATGCGAAGTACAATACAGGGCTTGTCGTTTGGTATGGCGATGAAAGCTTCACAGATAACTGGGTAGGAGAACATCCTGGTGAAGGGTTCTTAGGGGTAATTGATGCCCATCCAAAAGCTATTGCAGGCAAAAAGGATGGGAAGATAACGTATAGCCAAAGCACTCGTTATCAAGTCGCAGATGCAGCTTTTTCATTTGATCGTACGAAACCATTCTCTCTAAATGATTTAACGCGTGGAAACTATAACTTCTATTCCTTAAAAGGAAATAGAGCTTTTGATGATTCCCAAACATACATTGATCAAAATATTCCTGATGCAGGTAAAATTTTA